>Ga0079305_1003327_pt1 | contig 11160 bp, 11 predicted proteins | sample LMS_cellobiose_e_FD_79183 | JGI IMG/M metagenome (GOLD analysis project Ga0079305, IMG submission 79183) | Rumen-fistulated moose microbial communities from Alaska, USA - LMS_cellobiose_enrichment | ecosystem: Host-associated > Mammals > Digestive system > Stomach > Rumen fluid ... | reverse complement strand
GTAATGCTGCCGAGAGCGGGTGTACACTCGTTGCCAAGTGATCTGCGATTTGCCCCCGGCAGCCATAAAAAATAACCCTCAGAAACCGTTCTGGTCTCTTCGGGTTTAAGTGTAGACTTTGCACCGCTTTCCTTATGGGGTAAGATTATTTGACACGCGCTGTGAAGATTGTTATAAAGAAAGCAGGAAGAATTTCTTTGAGCGGGAGGATATATGAAAAGGGTCTTTGGGATAGCTTTCTGCGGTATACTGGTATGCGCTGTGCTGCTCGGCTTGATAAGTTCGTGCGAAAAGAATCAGGTGAGATGGATACATGCCGAAGATTACGAAGAGATAAATCTCGATGGGGTTACTGTTTGTGCGCAGGAGTCTGAAAGGCGTTTTCTTCCGATAGTCAGTATACTGATTAAAAATGACAGTGAATATCAGATATCCGTTCCGGCAAGAGAACCTTATATGATCGAAAAAAACGTTTATGGAGAATGGATGAAAGTCGATACTACTGGCTGGAACTTCCCCGCAATCGAAAGGGCATCAAATGTTGCCTCCGGAAAAACATATATAATAAACCTGGATCTGACCCGCTATATAACGCGTCTGAAGCCTGAAGAAGAATACAGGATGTGTGTTATCTACAGCGTGAGAAAGAATGGCCAGGTAAATTCCGCGGTCGACGCGGAGGATATCTACCGGCAGTATGTTTATTGGAATTAGTGAAAGCCTCGTAAAAACGGCAGGGAGTACGGTATGAAGCTGATGATCGCGTCGGACATTCACGGGCTGGCGGAGTATTGCGAAAAACTGACAGAAGTCTTTGAGAGGGAACAGCCTGACAGGCTGCTCCTGCTGGGAGACGTCCTCACTGGCGGGCCTCACGCTCAGACCCCGGTGGGACCTCAGGCGCTGAAGACTGCCGAACTGCTGAACGGCATAGGCGATAAGGTCCTCTGCGTTTACGGCAACTGCGACGGGACCGTCGATCAGCCGCTGCTGAACTTTCCGCTGATGGAGGAATACCGCAGCATCTATCTGGAGAAGGCTGACGCTACGGTATACGCGACGCACGGCCACAGGCGCGGGCCGAACAACGTTCCTCCGAGCCTTCTTCCTGGCGACATACTGCTCTGCGGCCACAACCACGTCCCCGCCTGGCAGAAGCTTCCCGGTGGCGTATGGTACTTCAATCCCGGCTCGGTCTCGCTTCCCCGGGGAGGCAGCCCTCACTCGTATATGCTTATGACCGATACAGAGGCGATGTGGTGCGACCTGCTGAACGACAGCTGCTATCACAGCCGCAGCCTTGTATGATATAATGATTGATATGGGAAAGATAGAAACTTCGCAGGAGCTTTTCGAAGCCCGCTGCAGAAAACATATAGCGTCCTTTTACGAGCACAACGAGGGCGTTAATAAGATGATGAAGCTGGACTTCGTGGAATGCAGCGCCGAAGAGATGAAGCTGGTGATGCGCCATATGCCTGACCATGGCGAGGCGAACCCGCTTGGGACCATCCACGGCGGCATCACTGCATGGCTGCTTGACACCGCCATGGGCATGGTGAATTACTGCTATATTGGCGAAGGCGCGACCCCGACAGTGAGCATGTCCATCAACTACATCGAAGCAATAAAAGAGGGGGACGAGGTGCTACTCATCTCCCGTATAGACCGCATAGGCGGAAATATCATAGACTGTCAGGCGGAGGCCGTAGTGGACGGCCGAATAAAGGCGCGCTCGATAGGGACCTCGTACAGGCTGCATCTGCCCAAGCTCGAGGACGAGCTGTTCAGCGGGACAAATCCTTAAGCGCGCGGTACCTGTAATAGACCTGAGCCATAAACTCTAATATGTGAGCCTTTCTGAAGGCTTCCTCCATGCTCGCGCAGGCTATTACCGCGCCGTGTTCGCGCAGCAGGCAGGCGTCGTTTTCACCGAGGGCGGCGGCGCATTTTTCGGCGAGGTCTTCGGTTCCCGGGAGCCCGTACTCCGCGCAGATCACGTCGCTTTTGAAGGTCTGGCGGGCTTCGTCCATGAAGAGCGGGATGTTTTCGCCGAGGCAGGCAAATACTTTGGAATCAGCCGGATGTGTATGCAGTATCGCGTTCACGTCCGGTCTTTTTTTATATATCAGGCGGTGGAGCCCGGCTTCGATGCTGGGTTTTTTGTTTCCGCTAATGAGCCTGCCGCCGAGATCCATGCAGCAGACGTCGTCAGGCTCTATCATGTCGTAATCGATGCCGGAAGGCGTGATGAACATGCGGTCTTCTCCGCCGCGGACGCTCAGATTGCCCCAGTTGAAGACCGTGAGGCCTTCGGCGAGCATGCGTTTGCCGCATTCTATGATATAGTTCTTTATGCCGTTGTCATCCGTGAACTGAGTTGTCATTGACGCTCCTTTATCAAGCCCGTGGGGGCGGCGTTTATACTTCCAGCTTTGAAAGGCCTGTTTCTATGTTGAGTCCCGGCCATACGTCGAGGCGCAGCCCGGTGAAGCGGCCTTCGAGCGCCTTGCGGTAGGCTGCTTCGGCTACCATGGCGCCGTTGTCTGTGCAGAGTATGGGCGAGGGGATGTACAGCGTCCTGCCGTGAGCGCCGCAGGCTTCCTTTAGGCGGGCGCGAAGCTCGCTGTTGCAGGCCACTCCGCCCGCAAGGGCAAGGCTTTCGTAGCCGGTGAGCTCCATTGCGGCAAGCGCCTTATTGACTATGACCTCGATGACTGCCTCCTGGAAGGACGCCGCTACATCGGCCCTGTTCACTTCGTGCCCGCGCTGTTCTTCGCCGTGCAGATAGTTGATGACTCCCGTCTTGGTGCCGCTGAATGAAAAGTCGAGGCTGTCCCTTTCGAGGTAGACCCGTTTGAATTCGATGGCGTGAGGATCGCCTTCCTTGGCGAGCTTGTCTATCTTCGGCCCGCCCGGGTATCCAAGCCCGAGCACGCGGGCGACCTTGTCGTAGGCTTCGCCCACCGCGTCGTCGCGGGTGGCTCCCAGCACCTTGAACTCGTTATAGCCGCGCACCTCGATGAGGTGGGTATGGCCGCCTGAGCATACGAGCGACAGGAAAGGCGGCTTAAGCTCGGGGTGTTCTATGAGGTTTGCGAATATGTGGGCCTGTATGTGGTGGACCCCGACGAGGGGCTTGCCCGCAGCCATGGCAACGGCTTTAGCGAAGGCAGTGCCCATGAGCAGGGCTCCCGCAAGGCCCGGACCCGCGGTGACGCCAATTTCGTCGATCTCATCAATGCTGCAGCCCGCTTCGTGAAGGGACTGGTCCAGCACGTACGGGATGTTTTTCAGGTGGTGGCGGGAGGCTATCTCGGGCACGACTCCGCCGTATTCCTTGTGTATCTCTATCTGCGAGGATATAGTGTTAGAAAGAATGTCGCGGCCGTCCGCGAGCACCGCTATCGCGGTCTCGTCGCAGCTGCTCTCTATACCCAGCGTTAAATGTCTTCCTTCTTTCATCTTCTGACCATGGTGACGGCGTCCTCGCCGTCGGAGTAATAATTCTTTCTGAGCCCCAGCTCTTCGAAGCCGAAGCCTTTGTAAAGCGCGATCGCCGGCGCGTTAGAGACCCTTACTTCGAGGAATATCTCGGGGATGTCCAAAGCCGCGCATTCGTTTATCATGCGCTGCATCAGCAGTTTCGAATAACCGTTGCCGCGCTCTTCGGGCAGGACGGCAATGGTGCTTATCTCGCCCTGTATGCCCGGTATCATTATGCAGCCCGCGCAGCCTATGACGCGGCCGTCCTTTTCGGCCGCGAAGAACCTTCCGAGGGCGCCCATGTTCGCGATGAACTCCTCGGCGGGCCAGGCCTCGCTCGTAAAGCAGCGCGAGTCTATCTCCGCAAGGACCTCTGCATCCTTTTCGTCAGCTTCCCGCACGTTGATCTCAGACATTTTTGCCCCTCTGCCTGTCGGGCTCCGCCGCCCTCATGTAATCAGGCTCGGCGCTGTAGCAGTCGGAGAGCTCTCCCTTTTCAAACAGCAGCTGCGCGAGCACCGCGCAGTTCTCCGCGGTCTGGTAGCGTTCCGTTTCGGGCGCGACGGAATGGGGCAGGGGGAAGGCCGCGAGCTCTTCCGCGAACTTGTCCGCGCCGTCACCGTAGAACACCACGGGCTTTTTCCCCGCGGCCTTCTGCAGCAGCGAAAGATACTCTTCAAGCGCGTACGGCGCGCCGGGGACAAGCACCTTGAAGCCCTGGGACGATGGTCTGAAAGCCCCCGCGTAGACCTGGCTGCGCCTCGCGTCGAACACCGGCGAGATGACCACGTCTCCCTGCTCGCGGCCGTAGGCGAAAGAGTCGAGGGTGGGTACGCAGACTATGGGCTTGTCCCAGATTTGCGCGAGCCCTTTGGCTGTTGCCATGCCTATGCGTATGCCTGTGAAGGACCCTGGCCCGCGCGAAACGGCTATGGCGTCGAGCTCCTCCGGCTGCACCTCCTGCTCGGCGAGCAGCCTCTTTACCATGGGGACTATCTCCTCGAGATGTGAGTATTCGGTGTCGTTTATTATCTGCTCTGTCTGCAGTCCGTCCGAGAGCGCGCAGCTCGCCAGAGGCCCTGTAGTATCTATCGCAAGTATCAGCATATCGTGCAGATCCTTTCGTCTTCGTGTGCGCCGTATTCCAGCCTTATGCGCATGGCGTCCTTAGGCAGCAGATCTTCTATTAGGTCCGCCCACTCGATGAGGCAGACGCCCCGGCCGTGCAGGTAGTCGTCGAAGCCCAGCTCGAAGAGATCGTCCTCGCCGTGGACCCTGTACACGTCGAAATGATAGACCGGCATGCGGCCGCTCTCATATTCCTGCACTATCGTGAAGGTCGGGCTCGTGAGGGTCTCGGTGACGCCGAGGGCGCGCGCAACAGCCTTTGTGAGCGTGGTCTTTCCGGCTCCCAGGTCGCCTGTCAGGGCTATGACGGCCCCGGGCTTAAGGCCTTCGGCGATCGAGGCTCCGAGAGCCGCGGTGTCTTCTTCGTTTTTCAGAATATAGCGTTTTTCCATGCCATATATGATACCACAAAAACACTCAGCTTGCTTGAAATATCGAAGCTTTCGGCTTAGCGGAGCGCGGCAGCCCATCTTCCCCTTGACTGAAGGCTGCGGTAAGACTATACTAATTGAGTAATCTGTTTCAGGGCGGGGTGAGATTCCCCACCGGCGGTGAAACTCCGCGAGCCTTCGGGCTGAGCCGGTGAAACTCCGGCAGCGACGGTATAGTCCGGATGAAAGAAACGATATGCTTCTTTTTGTTGTGGTGCCCGGGAAACTCCCGAGCGCTGTTTTTTTACCCGTGACAGATTCCTCATTAACAGGCCCGCGGCAGCGGGCAAACGACACGTTTTAAGGAGGAGTCAAAATGAAAAACGGTCTTCTGGAGGCGGCAAGCAGCAATCTCGGCTTTGTCGCGGTATGCATTCTCATCACTGCTTTCTTTGTATTCGTCGCGTGGCTTTTCGAAAAGGCCGCGCGCAGAAAGAACAACGTAAGCGGACGTATCCTCAACACGCGCATGATAGTTACGATAGGCATGCTCTCCGCCGTGGCGGGCGTGCTCTACTGCTTCGATTTTGCGCTTCCCATCGCCCCCGCGTTCTATAAGCTCGATTTCTCGGAGCTTCCCGCGCTGATAGGAGGCTTCGCCTTCGGACCCGTGGCGGGCGTGCTCATCGAGTTCCTCAAGGTAGTGGTAAAGCTCCTGCTCAAATCGACCACCACAGCCTTCGTGGGCGACCTCGCGAACTTCCTGATCGGCTGCATGCTGGTGCTCCCCGCGTCGGTCATCTATCAGTTCCACAAGAGCAAGAAGACGGCCCTGCTGGGCTGCGTCGCCGGGACCCTCTGCATGACGGTCTTCGGCACCATCTTCAACGCGGTCTATCTGCTGCCGGCGTTCTCGAGGCTCTTCGGAATGCCGATGGAGGTCATACTCGGCATGGGCAGCGCGATCAACGCGAGCGTGACCGATATCTGGAGCTTCGTGATGCTGATGGTGGCTCCGATAAACCTCATCAAGGGTGCAATGATAAGCGTAATAACCATGCTGGTCTACAAGAAACTGAGCCCGATTTTGAAGAAATCTAAATAGAAAAACTGCAAAAATCGACACAACAGCAAAAGAATCGAAAATTGGTCCTACCATTTTTCGATTTTTTATTGACTTTGACTCTTTAGTACGATACTATATTCCTGCTTGTTTGTTTTTTATTTAACAATCTAATAAACTACAGTACAGTTTCAGGAATAGGGGATAGTACAATGTCAAAGAAGAACTACGTAGTAATGGACGGCAACACTGCTGCAGCTTATGCATCCTACGCGTTCACGGAAGTCGCTTCGATCTTCCCGATCACTCCGTCTTCGGTCATGGCCGAGAAGGTAGACGAGTGGGCAGCCAACGGCAAGAAGAACATCTTCGGCAACACCGTCAACGTCATCCAGATGCAGTCCGAAGCCGGCGCAGCCGGAACCTGCCACGGTTCCCTGCAGGCCGGAGCTCTCACCACCACTTACACCGCATCCCAGGGCCTTATCCTTATGATCCCGCCGATGTTCAAGATCGCGGGCGAGTTCCTGCCGGGCGTGTTCCACGTATCCTGCAGGACCATCAGCGCTCACGCGCTCTCAATCTTCGGCGACCACTCCGACGCGATGGCCTGCCGTTCCACCGGCGTAGGCATGATCATGTCCAGCTCCCCGCAGGAGTGCATGGACCTCGGCGCAGTAGCCCACCTCTCCGCTATCGGCGGCAGGTACTCCTTCATGCACTGCTTCGACGGTTTCCGCACCTCTCACGAGATGCAGCGCATCGAGGCTCTCGACTATGACGACCTCGAGAAGCTCGTAGACTACAAGCAGCTCGACGCCTTCAGAAAGAACGGCCTCAACCCCGAGCATCCTTCCACCAGAGGCATCACCGTCAACCCGGACATCTTCTTCCAGTGCAAGGAAGGCGCCAACGAAAAGGCAGCCTCCATCCCCGGCGTAGTAGAGCACTACATGCACGAGATCAACAAGATCACCGGAAGAAACTATCAGCTCTTCAACTATTACGGCGCTCCCGACGCTGAAGAAGTCGTCGTCATCATGTGCTCCGGCGCTGAGACCCTCATGGACACCGTCGATTACCTCAACGCGCACGGCAAGAAGGTCGGCATGATCCAGGTCCACCTCTACAGGCCGTTCAGCGTAGAGCATTTCGTAAACGCCATCCCCGCCACCTGCAAGAAGATCGCAGTACTCGACCGCACCAAGGAGACCGGCAGCGTAGGCGAGCCGCTCTACCTCGACGTTCAGACCGCCCTCATGCAGGCGGGCCGCAGCGACATCAAGGTCGTAGGCGGCAGATACGGCCTCTCCAGCAAGGACACCAGGCCGAACATGTACTCCGCAGTATATACCAACCTCGACAAGGACGAGCCGATGAACAGCTTCACCATCGGTATCGAGGACGACGTGACCTTCAAGTCTCTGCCGTCTGATCCTATCGCTGTCGAGTATCCGGGCCAGACCGCGGCCAAGATCTGGGGTCTCGGCGGAGACGGCACCGTTGGCGCCAACAAGAACGCCATCACCACTATCGGTCTCGTCGCGGACAAGTACGCTCAGGCTTACTTCAGCTACGACTCCATGAAGAGCGGCGGACTCACCCAGAGCCACCTGCGCTTCGGAGACGACCCCATCCACGCGACCTATCTCGTTTATTCCGCTGATTTCGTAGGCGTGCACGCGCCCACCTACGTTCAGAAATACGACACCACCGTCGATCTCAAGGACGGCGGCGTCTACCTCCTCAACTGCCCGTGGACAGGCGAAGAGCTCGAGAAGAGGCTCCCGGCCAAGGCCAAGAGAGACCTGGCTAAGAAGCACGCTCAGTTTTACACCATCGACGCTACAAAGCTCGCGATGGAGATCGGCCTCGGCGAGAGGATCAACACCATACTTCAGGCTTCATTCTTCAAGCTGACCAATGTTATCGACATCGACCTGGCAGTAAAGGAGATGAAGGAGCTGAACTACAAGAGCTACTTCAAGAAGGGCGGCCAGGAGATCGTTGATCTCAACAACAGAGCCGTCGACGCAGGCCTCACCGGCATGACCAAGGTAGAGATCCCGGCAAGCTGGGCTGACGCTCAGGACGAGCCCGAAGACCTCAGCAACGTTCCCGACTTCATCAGGGACGTCGTCATCCCGATGGACCGCCAGTTCGGCGACGATCTGCCCGTATCCATCTTCAAGAAGTACAACAACATCGACGGCACCTGGCCCAACGGCACCACCGAGTACAGCAAGCGCGGCGTAGCGGTCACCGTTCCCCACTGGGACGAGACCACCTGCATCCAGTGCAACCGCTGCTCGATGTGCTGCCCGCACGCGGCCATCAGACCGGTGCTCGTGACTGAAGAAGAGAAGAAGGGCGCTCCCGAGAACTTCAGGACCATCCCCGCAAAGGGAGCCGGAATGGCGGGCTACTTCTTCCGCATGCAGGTCTCCCCGCTCGACTGCCTCGGCTGCGGCGTATGCCTCACCGCATGCCCGACCGGCAAGGGTACCCTCACCATGGTACCGCTTGACGAGGAGCGCGACCAGCAGGACAACTTCAACAACTACGCTATGAACGAAGACCTCATCAAGAAGGACGTCATCAGCGACAAGAACGTCAAGAGCCTGCAGTTCGCAAAGCCGTACTTCCAGTTCTCCGCCGCCTGCGCAGGCTGCGCCGAGACTACATATATCAAGACCGTTACCCAGCTCTTCGGAAGCCGCATGTACGTCGGCAACGCTTCGGGATGCTCCTCCGCTTACGGCGGCGCTATGCCCATGACCCCGTACACTACCGACAAGAGGGGATTCGGACCCTGCTGGGAGCAGTCCCTGTTCGAAGATAACGCTGAGTTCGCCTTCGGTTTCTTCCAGGCTCACAAGGCCATCCACGAAGAGATCGATATCAGAGTCGCAAACCTGCTCGAGGCAGGCGTTGAGACCGAGGCTGTCAAGGCTTACGCCGACAACTGGACCGATCCCGCGCAGACCCGCGAGGTGTCCGACGCTCTGATCGCAGCGCTCGAAAAGCACCCCGAAAACGAGGACGCGAAGTTCATCCTTACCAATAAGGAGTTCCTCACCAAGAAGTCCATCTGGGCCTTCGGCGGAGACGGCTGGGCATACGACATCGACTTCGGCGGCATCGACCACGTCATCGCACGCAACGAGGACGTCAACATGCTCGTAATGGATACCGAAGTTTACTCCAACACCGGCGGACAGAGCTCCAAGGCTACCCCGACAGCGGCTATCGCCAAGTTCGCCGCGGGCGGCAAGGAAGTCAAGAAGAAGGACCTCGGCGCCATCGCGATGACCTACGGTTACGTATACGTCGCCCAGGTCGCCATGGGCTACGACCAGGCTCAGACCCTCAAAGCTATCCGCGAAGCAGAGAGTTACCCGGGTCCCTCGATCGTCATCTGCTACTGCCCGTGCCTCGAACACGGCATCAAGAGCGGCATGGCCAACTCCCAGAACGAGATGAAGAAGGCCGTAGAGTGCGGATACTGGCACCTCTACAGGTACGACCCGAGGCTCGCTGCCGAGGGCAAGAACCCGTTCCAGCTCGACTCTCCGGAACCCGATTCCGAGAAGATGATGGCCTACCTCAAGGGTGAGAACCGCTACGCGAGACTCGCGATCAACTTCCCCGAGAAGGCTGAGAGGCTCTACGCGAAGACCATCAAGGAAGCCAAGGAACGCTACGAGAAGTACGCGAAGATGGCCCGCGGCTAAAGCTATACAAAGATAGCGCGAAGCTGAAAAATATGCTACAATTAAAGCGTCGGACGACCCGTCCGGCGCTTTTGCATGTCAGCCGGCAACGGCACAGAGTATAAAGGTTTAAAGAAAAGGATAAGAACTATGGAAACAAGGCCTTATGTATCATGGGAACTCATGAATTCGTTCCTAATCGACGCGTTCAAAGCTTACGGAGTGCCCGAAGAGGACGCCGCCATCTGCGCGGACGTGCTGCTTGAGAGCGACAGGCGCGGCATCGAGAGCCACGGCTGCAACCGTTTCAAACCGATCTATATCGACCGCATCGTGAAGGGCACTCTGCTGCCGAAGACCGAGATCGAGATCGTTAAGGAGACCCCGACCACAGTCGTTATGGACGCTCACGACGGCATGGGCATGGTCGCGAGCTACAAGATGATGAAGATGCTGATCGAAAAGGCCAAGAAATACGGCATGGCGGGCGGAGCCATCAAGAATTCCACCCACTACGGCATCGCGGGCTACTGGGCTACCATGGCCAGCAAAGAAGGCCTCCTCGGCATGACCGGCACCAACGCAAGGCCCTCCATCGCTCCGACTTTCGGCGTTGAGAACATGATGGGCACCAACCCGCTCACCTTCGCCTTCCCGACCGATGAGGAGTTCCCGTTCTGCATCGACTGCGCGACCTCCATCGTGCAGCGCGGCAAGATCGAGTACTACGCAAGAAACGGCAAGCCGACCCCGGCCGGCATGGTCATCAAGCAGGACGGCTCCGTAATGACCGACAGCCAGGAGATACTTGACGCCCTCGTCGCAGGAACCGCTGCACTCTGCCCGCTCGGCGGAGCAGGCGATGAGCTCTGCGGCTACAAGGGCTACGGCTACGCAGCGGTAGTCGAGATCCTCTCCGCTGCCCTGACCGGCGGCAAGTTCATGAAGGCCCTCACCGGCGTTGGCGAGGACGGCAAGCCGCAGATGTATCACCTCGGCCACTTCTTCTTCGTAGTGGACCCCGAAGCCTTCATGGGCCTCGAGACCTTCAAGAAGACCGCGGGCGACATCTGCAGAGCGCTCAGAGCTTCCAAGAAGGCTCCCGGCTGCGACCGCATCTACACCGCGGGCGAGAAGGAATACCTCGTCTGGCTCGAGCGCAAGGACAAGGGCGTTCCCGTCGGCGAAGCGATACAGCGCGACCTCGTCACCGTACGCGACGCGAAGAACCTGCCGTACAAATTCCCGTTCGAGAAATAGAACCAAACAACGATCTTAAGGGTGTCCCAAAAGGTCTGACTCAGACCCAGAGGGTCACCCTTTTTTTAATGCAAGCAAAAAGGCTCAAATCCGTTGAGATCAGAGCCTTTAAGCCCTCTATTATATGGTATAATAGAGT
>Ga0079305_1003325_pt1 | contig 11162 bp, 8 predicted proteins | sample LMS_cellobiose_e_FD_79183 | JGI IMG/M metagenome (GOLD analysis project Ga0079305, IMG submission 79183) | Rumen-fistulated moose microbial communities from Alaska, USA - LMS_cellobiose_enrichment | ecosystem: Host-associated > Mammals > Digestive system > Stomach > Rumen fluid ... | reverse complement strand
CGTTCATCTATAAGTCCACCGACAATATGATGATCCAGATGCTGCAGCAATTGGACGCGCCTTACTGCACCGCGGATGGGGACATTCAGATCTTTAACGATGACGCCCGGAAAATCCTTCTGACGGTAGCGGAGCACGTGAAAAACGGCGCGTTTTCCACCTTCAAGATTTCCAGCTATCCCGGCAATTTCCTCAATGCCGGCCAGTGCATTTTCGCCATTGACTCCACCGCCGGGGCCACCTGGATGGGCCATACCGCGCCGCACATGGACATCAGCGCCGACCAGGTGGTGGATTTTGAGCTGGTGGTGCGGCAGCTTCCGCAGTATGACTGGAGCCGGCCCCGGATGATTTCCCAGGGCCCCTCGGTCTGCCTGTTCAACAAGGATGATCCCCAGGAGGTGCTGGCAAGCTGGCTGTTCATGCAGTATCTCATTACCAACGACGTGCAGATCGCCTATTCCCAAACGGAGGGTTATGTGCCCGTGACGCTGAAAGCCCAGCAGGCGGCGGAATATCAGGATTATATTTCCCGCCGGGGCGAAGACAATGACACGCATTATTATGTAAAGATCGACGCGGCCCGGCTGCTGACAGAGCATCCGGACCAAACCTTCGTGACCCCGGTTTTCAACGGTTCCGCGGCCCTGCGGGAGGCGGCGGGGCAGATGATCGAGGAGGTGGCCAAGGGCGTGCGCCGGAAAAAGACGGTGGACGGCGCTTTTATCGACGATATGTACGATCAGGTGAAATCCCTGTACCGGCTGGACCAGATCGGCGCGCAGCTTGGCGCGGTGGACGCCGAACAGGAGGATGATATGGCCTCCGGCCCCCTGCCCGGCACGGCGGTGACGCTGCTGTGCTGCCTGGCCGTCGCCTGGGTGCTCATCATTGTCTGCGCGCTGGGGCGTTACATGAAAAATAAAAAAGCCCACTGATTCCCCGGCACGCAGAAAAACCCGGGCCGGCGTTTGCTGGGGCCCGGGTTTTGCTTTTTAATCAGCGGTGAACAAGCAGCGCCTGGGGCAGCACCCTGGCGTTCACCGACGGGATGGCCAGGATTTCGCCGTCCACGTTGACCCGCTGTCCCGGCGATGAAAAGACGATGGAGGCGGCGCGGAAATAGGCGGTTTCGGGGAAGGTCAGGATTTTTCCCCGCATCAGGCCAAAAAGCCGGCTCAGCAGCTTGCGGGACGGGATTTTTCCCACGATCACGATATCCAGCAGCCCGTCGTCCGCCCGGGCCTTTGGGGCGATGGGGATGCCGCCGCCGATGATGCCGCCGTTGGCAGCGCCCACCACGAACGCCTCCGTGGTTACCGGCTCTCCGCCGTCCAAGGAATAGGTGAGGGGAATGGACTTGAAACGGAACAGCGTGCGGACCACTCCGTAGAAATAGGGCAGGATGCCCCGCACATACCGTTTGGCCCTGGCCGCGTAATCCAGCACCGATACGTCGAACCCCGTGCCGATTTCGTTGAGGAACATTTCCCCGTTGATTTCGCCCACGTCTGTTTTTTGGGCGGGATGCTCCAGAATGTAGGAAAGCGCGGCGGCGGGGTCCAGGGGCACGCCGATGGTTTTCACAAAATCGTTGCCCGTGCCTGCGGGGATCACTCCCAGCGCGCATTGAGAGCCCATCAGCCCCCGGGCCACTTCAAACGCCGTGCCGTCGCCGCCCACGGACAATACGGTTTCCGCTCCCGCCTCCCGCGCCTGGCGGGCCAGTTCCGTGGCATGGCCGGGGGCCTGAGTCAGCAGCATGGTTTCGTCAATATTCTTTTCCTTCAGCAGCCGGCAGATCATATCCCCGGTTTTCCGGGCCCGGCCGTTGCCCGCGGCGGGATTGCAGATGACGTACAGCACGAAAAACAACACACCCTTCCAAGTCTACCAAAAAACTGTAACGCAAAACAACGCTGTTGTAAAGAGCCGGACAGCAAAAACGGACGAATTTTTTACATGGCTGGGCAAAACTGCCCCGGATAAAGCATTTACTGCGCGGGGAAATTGTGATATAATTCCACTTGTTTAACGGATGCAAAAAATGAGCGGCGCCGGCGGGCGCGGTATGGACTGGTATGGAAAACGCGGCTGATGGGCCGCGGGCAAGGGAGGGCTCGGCGCATGGACAACCAATTACTGTATCATCTCCAGCAGGTGTTTTCCCGCCTGCATGATCCCATCTCCCTGCTGGACAGCGATGGGAATTGCCTGATCCCCAACGAGGATATCCGTTTTTCCCTGCCCGCGCTGGCCCAGCCGGGGGTGCCCGTGGCCCAGGACGGCAGGCTTTACCAGATTTGCACCCAGGCCCCCCAGTGGGTGATTATGACCACCGTGAACGACCCGGAGGCCGCCCGGGACGCGTTTGTGCTGTGCGACGCCATGATCAGCGCGGCCATTGCCGCAAGCGGCGCGGGGAACGACGTCAACAACGCCTATCAGCGCATTTTGCAGAATGAATTGACGCTGGCGGAGCTGGACGCGGCGGTGGACGAGCACAAAATCCCCGCAGCCCAGGCGCGGTGCGTGCTGCTGATGCACATGGTGCAGGTGCAGCAGCGCAGCGCCTATGAAATTCTGGATGAAATGCTGCCCCGGGGTGCGCATGACGTGCTGGTGCCCATGGATAAGCACACCGCCGCCTTCATCCGGGACGCCGACGGGCTGGACGACATGGATGAAATGCGGCAGTTCGCCTGCGCGGTGCAGGAAACGCTGATGGAGGAAATCGCCCTGCCTGTCACCATCGGCATCGGCGATATCGCCCGGAACATTTCCGAGCTCCACGCCTCTTACCGCCAGGCCCGCCGCGCCATGGAGATCGGCCGGGTCTTTTCGCCGGAAACGTCGGTGCACGTGTATAAATCCATGATCCTGGAAAGGTTCCTGTCCGATTTGCCGCCGGAAATGGCGGAGCATTATCATGGGCTGCTGTTTAATCGGTCCACCGCCCGGCTTTTTGGGGAGGAGATGCTCTATACCATCGAAATGTTCTTCAGGAAGGACCTGAACCTGTCCGATACCGCCCGGCAGCTCTATATTCACCGGAACACCCTGGTTTACCGGCTGGATAAGGTGCAAAAGCAGGTGGGGCTTGACCTGAGGAAATTCGAGGATGCGGTAACGTTCAAAATGCTGCTTGAAATGAGCAAATGCGGAAACAATAAAACGAAGGGGAAAAAGGCGCGCTGAAACGCGCCGGGAGGAAACGACATGAAAAAGCGGATCGTGACGGTGATCCTGGTACTCACGCTGGTTTTTGCATTGGCAGGCGCCACGGCGCAGGCTGCCGGTTTTTTTGATTTTTCCAAGCGCAGCCGCATGGTGACCATATCCCAAAGCGAATATGACCGGCTCAAGCGGTTCAGCAAGCTGGACGCCATGCTGCAGTATGTGGAAGCGTACTACTGGAAGGATCCGGACGTGAACGCCATGGTGGAAAACGCTGCCCGGGGCCTGATGTACGGCCTGGAGGACCCCTACACCTTCTATTACAGCGCCGAAGACTGGCAGGAAATGAAGGAGGATGACGAGGGCGAATACGGCGGCATCGGCATTCAGATGCTGGGGAACGCGGAGGATTACAGCGTGATCATCACCCGGGTATTCACCGACACGCCCGCCGAAAAGGCCGGCCTCCTCAAGGGCGATCAGCTGGTGCGGGTGGAGGATTTGGAAGTGAACGCCTACAGCATGCAGAACGCCGTGAACATCATGCGCGGCGAAATCGGGGATACGGTGGAAGTGGAGGTGCGCCGTGGCGAAGAATACCTGACCTTCCAAATGGAGCGCGCCCAGATCCACGTCAACCGCATCGCGTATACCATGCTGGAAGACCAGGTGGGCTATATCGTGCTGTATGAATTCGCCGGTGAAAGCGGAAAGGAATTTGCCCAGGCCCTGAATGCCCTGCGGGAGCAGGGGGCCCAGGCGCTGGTGGTGGACCTGCGGGACAACGGCGGCGGCTGGGTGGACCATGCCCGGGACATTGCCGATCTGTTCATGGATGAAGGCGTGCTGGTCTACTGCGAGGGCCGCAACGGGGAAAGAGAATATTACAGGACCAAGAACGGCAGCGACGCCATCCCGCTGGTGTTTCTGGTGAACGGCAACACCGCTTCTTCCTCGGAAATCCTCTCCGGCGGATTGCAGGACGTCGGGCGCGCCACGGTGGTGGGCACGCAGACCTTCGGCAAGGGCATCGTGCAGTCCGTGATCCCCATGGATGAGGACAGCTGGGGCTTCCAACTGACGGTTGCGCAGTATTTCCTGTCCTCCGGCGCCCCGGTGCACACCATCGGCATCACGCCGGACATCATTTCCGAAATGCCGAAGGAATTGGAAAACGTATATTTCCAGCTGGGCGACCTTGCCGATCCGCAGCTGAAGGACGCCTGGGAGGCGGCCAGGGACAAGCTGGCGAAGTGACGGGTTATTAAAACGTACAATTTTGCCGCGGGGATGAACGTTCACCGCGGCTTTTTCCTTATCATGGAAGAAAGTGGATTTTTCCGCCGGATGGTAGTATAATACGGTTATTGAAAGAAAGGGGGGAAACGAGTGTGCACAGGATGGCGTGCCTGGCGCTGCTGCTGACGCTGCTGTTTCCCTCCGGCTCTCTGCCCGGGGAATGGACGGTAAGGGAAAAGCCGCGTCCCCGGCTGCGGGCGCTGCTCATCGGCTGCGATGAATTTGTCACCCAGGAAAACACCTGGCCGGCGGCCGACAATAACCTGAAAAAAATCGCAGACGTGCTGATGAGCGATCGGCGGGGCTATGCCCTGATCCGCTCCGCGTCCAGCACCGTTTCTTCTCTGGACGCGCTGGAAGCGTTGGCGGACGCCACCTTTCAAAACGCGCGGCCCGGAGACCTTTCCCTGCTTTACTTCAGCACCCACGGCCTATTGAGCGAAAGTGAATACGGCGCCACCGCCGCCCTGCTCCTCAGCGACGGCAGGGAGGAATGCGCCGTGACCGGCGGCGATTTGGAAAGGATCCTGGACCGTATCCCCGGCCGGAAAATGCTGATCCTGGACGCGTGCAATTCCGGCGCCATGATCGGAAAAGGGCTTTCCGGCAGGGCGGAGCGGGTCTTCTTTGCGGGGAAGGATTACCGGGTGCTGTGCAGCGCGGGCGGCAGCGAGGCAAGCTGGTACTGGCAGGGGAAGGGCAGCGGCCTCACCGGCGCCAGTTATTTTGCCGAGGTGCTGGCCGCCGGGCTCAGCGAGGGCGGCGACCACGCGGCGGACATCAACCGGGATGGGAACATCACCCTGGAGGAAATCTATGCCTTCCTGCTGGACAACTGCGCGGTCTCCACGCCGCAGGTGTATCCCCAGCAGGACAGGGATTTCATCCTGTTTTCCTACGATCCGGACAAGCCTGTGCGGATGGACCGCGCCGTTACGGACATCACCTTTGAAGACACCCTGCTGACCGCTGGCGACAGCGAAGCCAAGTTTTCCTTCACCATGCAGCGGCAGGCGGAACTGTATTACCAGATCATTTACCATCAGGACGGCGTGTGGCAGTTTGACAGCGCCCAGCAATTCCTGGATGGGGAGCAGCCGGACGGCACGGTGCTGCCCGGGAGGAAGGAGCGTACGCTGGTGCTCAGCACCCCGGGGGAGGATCTGAGCGGCTATGCCATCATCCAATTGATCACTCGGGAGGACGGCGTTACCCACTACCAGGGCTCCCGCCTGCTGTGTGTGCAGCCCGCGGAGGGCGAGGTGCGCCTGGCGGTGGAAACGGAAAGCGCCTTTACGCCGGGTATCGGGCAGGAAATGCCCATCCTGGTGCGCCATGACGTGCCCTGCGGCTTATCCGTCAGCATCCTCAACGCCCAGGGCAGGGTAGTGCGGCGATTATCGTATGACGCTCCGTCCCGCCCCCAGCAATTGACGCCCGAGGCCAGCACGTTCTACTGGAACGGCGCGCTTTCCAGCGGCGCCGCCGCCCCGCCGGGGCTTTACCGCGCCCAGGTGCAGGTGCGCCTGGGGGAAAAGACCTACGAAGCGGTCAGCCCGCCCTTTCAGCTCATGGAGCGGGAACCGTGAGAAATGCGCCGGCGGCGTCAGGCCGTCGGCTTTTCATTTGTTGTTTTTTCTTTTTTGTAACATTTGATTGATAAATAGTTGACAAAAATGAAACTGTATCGTTATAATGAGCATGGCCTTTCGGGCCCATTCTTGCTATGCGGTGAACAGAATGACAACGGATATTTTAATCGTGGGCGCAGGCCCGGCCGGTATCTTTACCGCCCTGGAATTGCTGCGCAGGGGAAGCAAAAAGAAAATCACCATCATTGAAAAGGGCGCCGCAATTGAAAACCGCCATTGCCCCAAGGTAAAGACCGGCGCGTGCATGAATTGCCGGCCGTACTGTCATATCACCACCGGCTTTTCCGGCGCCGGCGCTTTTTCTGATGGCAAATTATCGCTGTCCTACGAGGTGGGCGGGCAATTGCCGGAACTGATCGGCGAAGCCTATGCCCAGGAAATGATCGACTATACCGACCAGATTTATCTGTCCTTCGGCGCGGATACCCGCGTGGAGGGCGTGGGGCAGACGGAGGAAATCAAGAAAATCCGCCTGCGGGCCATTCAGGCGGGGCTGAAGCTGGTGGACTGTCCCATCCGCCACCTGGGCACGGAAAAGGCGCAGGTGCTTTATCGGGATATCGAGCATTATCTGATGGACCACGGGGTTGAAATCCTGTTTGGATATAACTGCGTAAACCTGCTGCTGGAAGGCAAGAAATGCGTCGGCGTGGCGGCGGAAAAGCCGGGCGTGCAGGAGGAAATCCGCGCTGCGCGCACGGTGGTGGCCACGGGCCGCCGGGGGGCGGACTGGCTGGAGAAGCTCTGCCAGGAGCACGGCATCGCCCATCAGCCCGGCACAGTGGATATCGGCGTGCGGGTGGAGGTGCGCAACGAGGTCATGGAGACGGTGAACCGCGTGCTGTACGAAAGCAAGCTGGTGGGCTATCCCAAGCCCTTCAAGGATAAAGTGCGCACCTTCTGCCAAAACCCCGGCGGCTTTGTGAGCCAGGAGAATTACGATAACAATCTGGCGGTGGTGAACGGGCATTCCTATAAGGAATTGAAAACAGAGAATACCAACCTGGCCATTTTGTGCAGCCATAATTTCACCGAGCCCTTCAATCAGCCCATCGCCTATGCCCAGAAGGTGGGGGAACTGACCAACATGCTGGCCAGCGGCCACATCCTGGTGCAGCGGTTCGGGGACATTCTGGATGGCAAGCGCACCTGGCAGAAGGAGCTGGTGCGGGCCAACGTCCGCCCCACCCTGCCCGATGCCGTGGCGGGGGATATCACCGCCGCCATGCCCTACCGCGCCATGACCAATATCATCCATTTCATGCTGGCCATGGATGAGGTGGTGCCGGGCTTTGCCGGGGCGGAAACGCTTTTGTATTCCCCGGAACTAAAGTTCTATTCCAACCGCATCAAAATGGACCCTACGCTGCATACCAACATAGAAGGGCTGCACTGCCTGGGGGATTCCAGCGGCTGGACGCGGGGGCTGATGATGGCCTCCGTCATGGGCGTCATCATGGGCCAGCAATTGGCAAAGGAAGGCTAAAAATATGAGAAAGCCAGAAATTTCCCGTTGATTTTCGGGAAAAGGGCCGCTACAATGGCGGCATACGCACGAACAAATGAAAAATCCGAGGTGCAGAACATGAAAAAAGGGTGGACGCTTTGGCTGGCCTTGCTGCTGGCGCTGTGGGCGCTTTCCGCATCAGCGGAGAGCGGAAAGATCTATATGCTGGGCGACGCGGGGGAGCAGGTGCTGGAAATGAACACGCGCCTGCGCCAGCTGAACTATACCTCCGTCCGCGCGACGGACCGGTATACGGAAGCGACCCAGGCGGCGATTTCCGCCCTGCAGACGGCCTACGGCCTGCCGGCGACGGGCCAGGCGGACGAGGCCACGCTGGAAATCCTCTACGGCGATTGCTACCGCCCCCTGCAAAACGGCGATACGGGGGAGGATGTGAAGGCACTGCAGGAAAAGCTGTTTGAATTGGGCTATTATGCCGGCAGCGCCAGCGGCAATTATCTCAAGGATACCACCGCTGCGGTGAAAACCTTTCAGGGGGAATGCAGCCTGGAAATCACCGGCAGCGCGGACGTGAAAACGCAGGAAAAGCTGTTTTCCCTGTCCGTGCGGCCCACGCCCACGCCCACGCCGGTGCCCACGCCCACCCCGGTGCGCACCCCCACGCCCACCCCGGGGCCCTATCAGGCCTTCCCCGGCACGCTGAAAAAGGGCGCCACGGGGGCCAATGTGCCCAAGGTGCAGCAGCGGCTGATGGATTTGGGCTTCTTCACCTTCTATAAAACCACCAATAATTTTATGGACCGCACCGTGCAGGCCGTGCAGGATTTTCAGAAAAAGAACGGCCTGGAGGTGACGGGCATCGTCAATGAGGATACCTGGGACGCGCTGTTCAACGACACCGACGTGCGGGGCGTGGGCGATGAAAAGAAACCGGATTATGTGCCCACCCCGGTGCCGTATTTCTTCGAGGTGGACGTGAACAACCAGGCCGTGAAGGTATGGAAGTATAATGCCCTGACGGGGGATTATTCCGATCTGGACCGCGCCTTTATCTGCGCCACCGGCACCAAGACTTATCCTTCCCCCCTGGGCACCTTTGTTTTGTCCGGGCGCCGCGCGGCCCACTGCAAATTCCCCAAATGGGGCGGCGGCGAAGCGCGGTGGTGGACCAAGATCACCGATGATATCGCCTTCCACAGCGTGCTGTATGGCGACAGCGGGGATGATTCCACATTGAAGGTATCCTCCCTCAAGGGCCTGGGCAGGCGCGGCAGCCACGGATGCATCCGCCTGACGGTGGCCGACGCGAAATGGATCTATGAAAACGCCGGCGCCGGTATGAAGGTGTGGATTCACGAGGATGCCAAGGACGACCCGGAGCTGAAGTACAAAGTAAAGCTGGGCGCTTTTAACAGCAAGACCCTGGCCCCGGAGGTGACCCCCGCCCCGCCCAAAAACCCGCAGTATAACCCCACCGATGTGCCCAAGGAAGCGGCGCGCGACCTGAAAATGGGGGACGAGGGGGCTGACGTGTATTGGCTGCAGATGCGCCTGCGGGAATTAGGCTATTTCACGGGATCGCCCACGGGCCAGTACCGTGAGGGGACCAAGAAGGCGGTTGCGGCCTATCAGCGGGCCAAGGGCCTCACGGCCAACGGCACTGCCGGAAAAGACACCCTGAATTATATGTACGATGAAGTGCGGGCGCAAAACGCCGCGCCCACCCCGCCCCCGGCGCCTACCCCCGGCACGGCAGCGGAAGAATGAGGCGCTTCATAGCAGCAAAAAAGGCGCCTTGATGGATGGGGCTTCGGAAAGCCGTTTCCATCGCGGCGCATGCAGGCAGCCATGCGCGGCTGCCTCAGAGCATCGACAAAGTAGATGCTCTGCCATGAAAAGCCGGCAGGCAGGCTTTCAATAGGAGCATCAATTCCCTGTAATATGAGCAATTCCGGGCAATTTTGCCCGGAATTGCTCATATATACTTTATGATTCCTATTCATTCAATGGTGATGCACTTGCAGGGGCATACCGCGGCGCAGGCGCCGCAGCGGGTGCACTTTTCCGGGATAATCCGGGCAAAGCCGTTTTCGACGATGATGGCGTCGTACTGGCATTCTTTTTTGCACCGGCCGCAGCCGATGCACGCGTCCATGCACACCGCCCGGGCGGTACGCGCCACGTCGCTGTTCCGGCAGCGGACGATGACGTTCTGGCTCACCGGCAGCAGCCGGATCACGCTGCGGGGGCATGCCTTCACGCAGGCGCCGCAGGAGGTGCATTGATCCGGGTCGATGTGGGCGATGCCGTCCCGCATGGTGATGGCGTCAAAGGCGCATTTATCCATACAGTCGCCCAGGCCCAGGCAGGCAAAGCGGCAGTCCTTGGGCCCGCCGGCCAGCCCCGCCGCGGCGGCGCAGCTTTGATAGCCGTCGTATATATACCGTTCCTTGGCGATGCCGTTTTCGCCCTGGCACAGCACCCGGGCCACCATCCTTTCGCCTGTGTCGGCCTCCTGGCCCATGATGGCGGCGATGGCTTTGATGCCCTTTTCGCCGGCGGGGGCGCAGCCGTTCACCGGCGCCTTTCCCTCCACCACGGCGGCGGCAAAGGCGTCGCACCCCGCGTAGCCGCAGGCGCCGCAATTGGCGCCGCCCAGGCATTGGCGCACTTTTTCCACCCGTTCGTCCACGTCCACGTGGAATTTTTTGCTGGCGAAGGAGAGCATCCCGCCGAAAATCAGCCCAATGGCGCCCAGCAGCAAGCCGGCATACAGAATCGTCATACCTTGCGCGCCTCCTTTACACCAGGCCGTTGAAGCCCATGAAGGCCACGGCCATCAGCCCGGCGGATACCAGGGTGATGGGAAAGCCCTTCATGCAGGCGGGGATATTGCTGCTTTCCAGCCGCTCCCGCACGCCCGCCATCAGCACGATGGCCAGCAGGAACCCCAGGGCGGAGAACGTGCCGTTCAGCACGGATTGCAGCAGGCCGTAGCCGTTGTTCATGTTCAGCGTCGCCACGCCCAGCACCGCGCAGTTGGTGGTGATAAGGGGCAGATAAATGCCCAGGGCGCTGTACAGCGTGGGGCTGCTCTTTTTCAGGAACATCTCCACAAACTGCACCAGCGCCGCGATCACCAGGATGAAAGCGATGGTGTTCATGTAGGTAAGGCCCAGCGGAACCAGCAGCAGATTGTAAATCAGCCAGCAGAAGAGAGAGGCGATGGTCATTACGAAGGTAACGGCCAGGCCCATGCTGACGGAGGTGGCCACCTTGCTGGACACCCCCAGGAAGGGGCAGCAGCCCAGGAACCGGGAGAAAATGAAGTTATTGGTCAGAATACAGCTGACCATGAAGAGAAGCACATTCATCGTCATGCCGCCTGCACCTCCTTCGCGGCTTTGCCTTTTTCAATCTTCCGAACCACCAGGTTGAACACGCCCAGCAGCAGCCCGAAGGTGAGGAAGCCGCCGGAGGCCAGCACGATCAGCAGCATGGGCTCATAGGAGGCGCCCAGGATATCCTGGCCGAACACCGAGCCGCTGCCGATCAATTCCCGGATG
>Ga0079305_1003324_pt1 | contig 11170 bp, 9 predicted proteins | sample LMS_cellobiose_e_FD_79183 | JGI IMG/M metagenome (GOLD analysis project Ga0079305, IMG submission 79183) | Rumen-fistulated moose microbial communities from Alaska, USA - LMS_cellobiose_enrichment | ecosystem: Host-associated > Mammals > Digestive system > Stomach > Rumen fluid ... | reverse complement strand
TTTTGTTCTTTTCACAAATTCTCTCCTTTCCCATCCGCCCAGGGGCGGTCTTTCCAGCGCGGGTGTTCATATACGGATCGATCGGCCACATACGGCCATTTTTTCCCGTCCAGGATAGCCAGAGTACCGGCCACCATCATATCGCAGATCTGCTCCACCGCCTTGTTGGTCTGGGCAGCCATATGAGGCGTGCAGATGATCCGGGGCGCTTTGGTCAGAGGGCTGTCGGGCTGCAGCACCTCGCCCACGAATACATCCAGTCCCGCGCCGCCGAGGCGGTCTGTCTCCAGCGCACGGGCAAGATCCGCTTCGTTGACGATCCCGCCGCGGGAGACATTGATGAGGATGGCGTCAGGCTTCATCAGCGTCAGTTCCTTCTCAGCGATCATGTTCCTGGTCGATTCATTGTAATGTACATGGACGGAAACCACGTCGGAAACGCGCAACAGCTCCTCCAGCGACTCGCAGGCGGAATAGCCCATTTCCCGAATCCTGTCCGCGGGGATAAAGGGATCGTAAGCACAGACCCGGAAGCCCACGGCCTGGCAGAGGCGGGCGACCTCGCCGCCAATCCGTCCAAGGCCGACCATGCCGACCAGACGGCCCTCAAATTCATAGGAGCGGAAGGCGCGGCGGATATTCCAGTTGCCACGCAGCGTCTCATTATGGCTCTCCACCAGATTTTTGGTCAGCGCCAGAATCAGCGCAAGCGTGTGCTCCGCCACCGAGCGGGCGTTGGCGCCGGGGGTATACACCACAGGAATCCCCAGCTCCGCGGCGGCCTTGACATCCACCGTCTCATAGCCCACGCCGTGCCGGGCAATCACTTTCAGATTGGGACAGGCCTCCATTTCCTCCCGGCCGATGATACCCTCCTTTATCATCAGGCCGTCGACCTTCTGAAGCTCGGTAAGAAACTCATAGGCATGCAGCTTGTCGATGATCGCGCAGTCCGCCTTCCCCGCCAAAGCAGCCATTCCCGCGTCGCACAGCGGCTGCCGGGTGATGATAATCTTATATGCCATGTCCATCCTCCTCTCCGGGAGCCGGTTTTGTTTCATAATATGAAACGGCGTTTTGTTTTCTGAAAACAAGTGTACCAGCCCTTTTTTTGTTTGTCAATAAGGCAAGGTGGAAAATCGTATTTTTCTACGTCATTTCATATGTTTTTCAGGGGATACAGGAGAATAGTTTTATTTAAATTACATAAAAATTGAGAGATAAGATAGCGCTTTTTCACGAAATCACATTTCCCCCTTGCACCTTGGGATCGGAAAGGATATAATAATTTTATTGTGAAAATGTTGTTTCGTATTATGGAACGAAGTTTGTATAAAACGACGAAAGGAGCCTGCGCACATGAGTTCATCCGCTTCTGAACACAATATTCAATCGCTGGACCGGGCTTTTGATATTATTGAGAATCTCTCGGAAAACAATAACGACGGGCTGCCTCTGGCGCAGCTGTGTGCCAATACGGGACTGAACAAAAGCACCGTACACCGAATGCTGGCCTCACTGAAAAACCGGGGATATGTTGTCCAGACCGCCAGCGGTAATTACCGGCTCACTTTTAAATTTTGTTCGCTCTCCCAGCGGCTGATCAATAACACCGGCCGGGTCTCCCTCTTTCTGCCCCATGTAAAACGTCTGTGCAATGACACGCAGGAGATCGTTCATCTGGTCATCCAGGACGGAGACGACACTGTGTATCTGGATCGGGAGGAGCCCGCCAACCCCACAATTCGTACCGTTGTCAACGTGGGCATGCGCCGTCCGATGCACACCTCCGCCACTGGCAAGAGCATTCTCTCCATCCAGGATCCGGCCGTCTGGGCCGCTTATTGGGAAAAGGCTCCCAAAGAGCAGATTACACCCTATACCATCATGGATTTTCCCCGGCTGCAGGAGGAGCTTGAACGCGCCCGGAGGATGGAGTACGCTATTGACAACGAGGAGAATACCCTGGGCATCCGCTGTATCGCCGTGCCTCTTTTCGATCGGTATAACAAAAACTACTATGCCATCAGCATTTCCGCTGCGAAATCCCGGATGACGGACGAGAGGATACAGACGCTGCTGCCGCTTCTGTTTGCCACCCGCGACCAGATCATTACAGACATCGGATTATAATCGTTATTATAAAGAGTTCTATGAAAAACGGCCTTTCCCATCCTTCACGACGGGAAAGGTCGTTGTATTTCATAAAAGGTACGGCGCGTCAGGAGCCCAGCAGGGCACTGATTCGTGCCGTGGCCCCCCGAATATGCGCTGACAAATCGATAATCCTCTCCTCCGACATGCTGTCCGCGGGTGCGGAGATGCTCATGGCCGCCACCGGACGGCGGTCATAGTCCGTGATAACAGACGCCACACAACGCACGCCCTTTTCATGCTCTTCGTTGTCTATGGCATACCCCTGCTGCCGCACCAGCTCCAGTTCCCGCCGGAGAGCGGCATAGGTGGTGATGGTCTGCGGTGTGAATTTGATGATATGGGTGCGGCTCCAGATCTCACGCACCTCGTTCTCCGGCAGGGCGGCCAGAATGGCCTTCCCCACCCCGGTGCAGTACATGGGCGCCCGAAGCCCCACAAAGGACGCGGTGCGTCCTTCCATTTCCGGCCGGGAATCCTTATACATATAGACGATCTCGTCCCTGTCACGCAGCACCAGATGGATCGTCTCCCCGGTGAGGTCCGCCAAATACTCCAAAAACGGCCTCGCCGCCGACACCAGGTTGGTGCTGGCAGCGATCCGGCTGCCGATCTCAAACATGCGCAGCGTCAGGCGGTACTTCCCGCTCTCTACATCCTTGGCCGCATACCCACGGCTAACCAGCATCCCCAGCAGCCGGTACGTGGTACTCACATGGAGCCCCACCTGCTCCGCCAGATCGGACAGGGCCAGCCCCCGCGGGAAGGCGGACAGGGCGTCAATGATGTCAAACACCCGGTCAACGGATTGAACTTTATCTGACATACTCATCATCCTTTTTTCATAATATGAAAACCAAAGTCAGTATATCATCGCTTCTGTTCCATTGCAATAGAAAAATACGCAATATTTGAAAAAAACGCAAGATTATATTGACTTTTTCCTGGGGAAAAGCTACAATCACTCTGCAAGGAAACGGTATTTATTTTTTCACAATGTGAAAAGGAGGCCATTTAAATGAGCGATTCCATTATCAACCTTATCCGTCGGGAAAAGCTGATCGCCATCTGCCGCGGGATAGAGGCGTCCAAATGTCTGAAGGTCGCCGAGGCCCTGTATGCCGGCGGGTTCAAGCTGCTGGAGATCACCTTTGACCAGAAGCACCCGGACAGTTGGCAGGTGACAGCCGACGCCATTGCCGCCGTGGCGCGGGAGTACGCCGGGCGCATGGAGGTGGGCGCCGGCACCGTGACTTCGGTGGAGCTGGCGGAGCTGGCACACAGTGCGGGAGCCAAATTCATCATCTCCCCCGACAGCAATCCCGCGGTGATCCGCCGCACCAAGGAACTGGGCATGGTCTCCCTGCCCGGCGCGCTGACCCCCAGTGAGGCAATGATTGCCCATAACGCCGGGGCGGACTTCGTGAAACTCTTCCCCATCTCCGATTTGGGCGTGGGCTATGTGAAGGCCGTGCGCGCTCCCCTGTCCCACATCGATTTCATGGCTGTGGGCGGTGTGAACACGGACAACCTCAAGAGCTTTCTGGACGCCGGGTGCGTGGGCGCCGGCATTGGCGGCTGCCTTGTGAACAAGAAGTGGGTCGAGGCCGGGGAATTTGACAAGATCACCCAGGTCGCGGAGGAAATGGTCAAGATCATTCAGGAATACAACAAGTAGGAATAAATCGGAGGATCTGAAAATGAAAGTAATCACCTTTGGTGAGATCATGATGCGTCTCAACCCGGAAGGGTATTTGCGGTTCGTGCAGGCCGAAAAGTTTGAAGCCACTTACGCTGGCGGCGAGGCCAATGTGGCCGTGTCCCTGGCCAACTACGGCGTGGACTCCGCCTTCGTCACCAAGCTTCCCGCCCATGAGATCGGCCAGTGCGCCGTCAATGAGCTGCGCCGCTACGGCGTGGATGTTTCCGGCATCGTCCGGGGCGGCAAGCGTCTTGGCATCTACTTTGCGGAAAAGGGCGCCTCCCAGCGCGCCTCCAAGGTCATTTATGACCGGGCCGGTTCCTCCATCGCCGAGGCCGTGCCGTCCGACTTTGACTGGAATGCCATTTTTGCCGGTGCGGACTGGTTCCACTTCACCGGCATCACCCCGGCGCTGGGCGGCCGTCTGCCGGAGATCTGCCTGGAGGCCTGCAAGGCGGCTAAGGCAAACGGCCTGACCATCTCCTGCGATCTGAATTACCGGAAAAAGCTCTGGACGCGGGAAGAGGCCGGCAAGGTCATGGCCGAGCTGATGCCCTATGTGGACGTGTGCATTTCCAACGAGGAGGACGCCAAGGACGTCTTCGGCATTGAGGCTGAGAACACAGACATCGACGCCGGCAAGATCGACCAGAACGGCTACATCAGCGTGGCTCGTCAGCTGGCCGAGCGCTTCGATTTCAAGAAGGTGGCCATCACTCTTCGCGGCAGCATCTCCGCCAGCGACAATGACTGGGCCGGAATGCTCTACACCGACGGCGCAGCTTCCTTCTCCCCCACTTTCCGCGTGCACATCGTCGACCGCGTGGGTGGCGGCGACAGCTTCGGCGGCGGTCTCATTTACGCGCTGCTGAACAATTACTCTGATCAGGACGCCATCAACTTTGCCGTAGCTGCCTCCTGCCTGAAGCACAGCATCGAGCACGACTTCAATCTGATGAGCGTGGCGGAGGTAACCTCCCTGGCTAAGGGCAACGCCTCCGGCCGGGTCCAAAGATAAGCGGGCGTTTCCCGGATAGTCCGGAACTGTCAAAAACCTTTCCGCGACGCAAGAATACACAGCTGCAGGGCGCATGAAGCGTTGAGCAAATGCGCCAGAGGCGCATTTGTAGCCCGAAGGGAGAGTAATCTGTGACTGCGCCCTGGTGCTTAAATTGGCAGGGCCCGCCTCAAATTGGATAGCCCGTCATTCAAAAAAGCTTGGCAATCAAGCTTTTTTGATAAAAAATTTTTTTGACGAAGATAAAAATATTCGGCGGGAAGCGCGGTCACTAAATCCTTAAGGATTTCTTGACAGCCTGAGCGCGACGCGGCATGCCGCGCCGCGCTTTTTTCGCCTGTTTGTCATTTTGCGCCGGGAAAGAAAAAAATCTTTTCTATTTCACTCTTTTGCGGTAAAATAAGTTGTGTTTTTCACTTTACAGACATTTACCGGGTCTGGGCGGATGTTGCGGTCTGCAACCTCCCGGAAAAGCGCGCTCAGGGAGAGCGCATTTACGTATACACCGTTCAGCGCCAAAGCTGCCCGCCGGTTTAATCAATAAGAAGAGGTATGCCGTCTTGAACTGGATTGAGATCGTCAATTACTGCGTGCCCGTCAGCGGCTTTGTGCTGGCGGTACTGTGCAGCGTGGCGCTTGTAGCCTTCCGACGTCTGGAAAAATATACCGCCCGGCAGTTCTGGCTCATTTTGATATGCCTGTATCTGTATATCACGGCCAACTTTATCGGCTATTCCATCCAGGGCCTCGCCGGTGCGCACATCGGGAATCTGTATCGGGTGTTCATTTTTGTGGAGTTTTCCTGCGGCTATCTGCTGGTGCTGCTGGTGACATCCTATCTGCTGCACTGCCTGGATTCGGAGAAAAAATGGATGCGTCTGCGCTATGCCATGCAGCTCATTTTTCTTCTCGCCGTGGGCATGCTGATCTATTCTCAGTTCACGGGGCTGTATTATACCGTTTCGGCGCAGAATATCTATCTTCGCAGTCAGAGCTATTGGCTATCCAGCGTTCCCAGCGAGACAATGATCGTGCTAGACACGGCGCTGATGCTGCGCTACCGAAATCGGCTGAGTCGGAGGCTGAAGATCGCTTTCAGCTTTTACCTGTTTCTCCCGCTGGTGGGACTGCTGGCGCAGATACTGATTCCGGGGCTCAGCCTGACGCTGCTGATCTCCATTCTAAGCGTCTCCTGCATGTTCGTTTACGTCCTGAGCGAGCAGGAAGAGCGCTACATCCAGCAGGAGCGGCGCAGCGACGAGATGCGCACCGCCATCATGCTCAGCCAGATCCAGCCCCATTTCCTCTATAACTCCCTGGGCGTGATCCGGGAGCTGTGCCACAGCGACCCGGCCAGGGCCGAGGACGCCACGGTGAAGTTCTCCCAGTACCTGCGGCAAAACATGGATTCTCTCTCCATCAACGCGCCCATCCTCTTCTCCCAGGAGCTGGAGCACACCCGGAATTACCTGGAGCTGGAAAGGCTGCGCTTCGGTCAGGGGCTGCGGGTGGAATACGACCTGGCGGCGGGAGACTTCCGGCTGCCGGTGCTGACGCTGCAGCCGATCGTGGAAAACGCCGTGCACCACGGCGCACGGAAAAACGAGGACGGCGGCACCGTCGTCATACGCACGAGGGAGGACGAGCAGGCCTACCGCGTCACCGTGGAGGACGACGGTCCCGGCTTCGCGCCGGGCGAGGTCCCCGCCGACGGACAGAGACACGTGGGGCTGCGCAACGTTAGCCGGCGTCTGGAAACGATGGTAAACGGGCGTCTGGAGATCGACTCCGCCCCCGGACACGGCACGCGCATCACCATCGTGGTGCCCAAAGAGGGAATCCATCATGCTGATTTACGCCATTGACGATGAACCCCTGATCCTGGAGACGCTGCGCCGGATCATTGCCCAGGCGGCGCCGGAGGCGGAGGTGCGGTGCTTTGAGCGCATCTCGGAGGCGCTCCGCGCGCTGGAAGAGGGTGAGCCGCCCGCAGTCATCTTCTCCGATATCGAGCTGCCGGGTCTGAGCGGGCTGGAGCTGGCCGTAAGGCTGAAAACCCTGTGCCCCGCGGCGCGGCTGGTGTTTGTGACCGGCTATTCCCAATACGCTGTGGATGCTTACCGGCTGCACGTGGGCGGCTACATCATGAAGCCGGTGACCGTGGAGCGGGTGCGCGAGGAGCTCGCGCTGATCGCCTCTCCTCCCCCGGCGGTCCGGGAGGACCGGCTGGAGGTCCGGTGCTTCGGCTCCTTTGAGGTCTACTGGCAGGGAGAACCGCTGGTCTTCCCCCGGCAGAAGGCCAAGGAGCTGCTGGCCTACCTGGTGGACCGGAAGGGCGAGCTGTGCACCGCCGGGGAGATCGTCGCCGCTCTCTGGGAGGACGAGGGGGATCTCCGGAAAAAGCGGGCGTATCTGCGCACGCTGACCTCCGACCTCCACGCGCTGCTGGCCGGGATCGGCATGGAGGACGTGCTGCTGCGCCAGCACCGGCAGTGGGCCGTGCGGACGGACAAGCTCTACTGCGATTATTACCGGATGCTCTCCGGGGATATGGAGGCCGTCAACAGTTTCCACGGCGAATACATGAGCCGTTACAGCTGGGCGGAGCTCACCGCCGGACGGCTGCAATTGCAAAACTTATAAATTTTTTTATGCCTGCCAAATCTTTCTGGCAGGCATCTTGTTATATCTGCGTGCGCCGGGAAGAGTAAACTGTAATGAAATGAACAGTGAAGAAAGAAGGGTCGCCATGCAGGAAGCAAACATTATGTACGTGCATACCTTTGGCAGCTTTTCCGTGACCTGGAACGGGAAGATCGTTACCATGGATTCCCGCTCAGGCGAGACGCAGTTCATATATCTTCTACAGCTTTTGCTCCACCGGAGGGGCGAGGGCGTAAGCCGTGCGGAGATCGCCGAGCAGCTTTTCTATGACCGGGAGGTCAAGGACGTGACCCATTCGGTGAACGTTCTGATCTACAACACACGCAAAAAGCTTCAGGCCCTGGGGCTGCCGTGCGAAAACCCCGTGGAAAACCGCCGGGGAAGGTTTTTCCTGTCCGACACCATCCCGGTGGAGGAGGACGCCGCCGTGTTTGAGACCCTGCTGGAGCGGGCCGAGAGCGCAGAGGAGCCGCGGGAGAAGCTGAGGGCCTATCTGGAGGCCGGCGAGGTCTACACGGGAGAATTCCTCCCCGCCCAGGCGGGGATACTGTGGGTGTCCCAGGAGGCGCGGCGCTACGGCCAGCTGTTCCGCGACTGCGTCGAGGGCGCCGCCGCGCTGCTGCGCGCCCGGCAGAGTTATACCGAGCTGGAGCGGCTGGGCCGCCACGCCGCGCTGGTGCAGCCCTTTGCCGGGTGGGAGAGTCTCACCATGGAGGCGATGCTGTCCCTGGGCCGGCCGGAGGAGGCGGAAAAGCTCTTTACGGAGACCGATCTGCGCTATTTTCAGGAGATGCGCTTAACGCCGGACGAGAAAATGCTCGTCCTGCGGGAGCGGATCGCCCTGTCCCGCCGTCCCAGTCTGGAGATGCTGCGCTCCATCCAGTCCCATCTGACCGAGGGGGAGGGCCGCGCTCCGGGGGCATATACGTGCCCCTACTCTGTTTTCGAGAGCATATACCGCATGGCAGAGCGCATGACAGAGCGGGGCGGGCAGTCGGTCTATCTGATGCTGTGCGCTCTCACGGACGCCGCGGGCGAGCCTCTGGACGGGCCGGTCATGACCGAGGAGCTGGCCGGGCGGATGGAGGAGCTGCTGCGCTGCTGCCTGCGGCAGACCGACGTGGTTTGCCGCTATTCCCGGAGCCAGTTCTTACTGCTGCTCATCAATACCACGCTGGAGGACTGCGCCCTGATCCAGCAGAGGATCGACGCCCGGTTCGCCCAGAACGGGGAGCGGGCCGAGCTGCGGTACTTTACAAAACCGCTATTACAATAAACATCTTTCAAATGAGACCCGCTTCGCTTACGCTCTCATTTGAGAGGGCTGCGACGGCAAACTCTGCGCAGCTTTGCCTACAGTTTAAGCAGACAGGCGCGGCTTTCGCCGCGCCTGTCTGCAGCTTGTCAAAAAAGTCCGATTGGACTTTTTTGACTGCGCTTCCCGCCGAATATTTTTGTCTTCGCCAAAAATATTATTATCTAAAAAGCTTGAAGTATCAAGCTTTTTAGACGGCGGGTTATCCAATTTGAGGCGGGTCTAGCCCCCTCAAGCTCCAGGTCGCAATCACAGATTGCTCCCCATTCGGGATACAAATGCGCCACCGGCGCATTTGCTTAACGCTTCATGCCCCTGCTGCTCTATATTCTTGCTCTGTAGGAAGGTTTTTGACAGTCTCAACACAGGTTATTACACTCTTTTATGCGTCCGAGCGGGAGTAATTGTTTTTCATGCCCATGCTGGCCTCGTAGAGCACCTTGCTGAGCGTGTCGTCGGTCTCCGCGCGGGCCATGGCGCACAGCTCCTCATTGCACCGCTCCAGATAACGGGACACGCCGTCCTCCGGCGCCGCCCTGTCAAAGGCGAGCAGCATGGCGCGGCCGGCGTTGGCGACCTTGTTCTGGTAGCGCTCGACGTGGGAAGAGCACTGGGGAAAATGGGCGTCCGCCAGGGCGCCGAGCAGTCGGTTGGCCCAGTAGAAGCTCTCCGTTGTCACCCGGCCATCGGTGTCGGCCAGATAGGCCGGGGTGTTCTCCACATTGGCGTAAAAGGGCACAAAGGCGTTGAACACATTGGAGCCCATGGCCACCCACTCCAGCGCCATGATCTCCGGCCGGACATAGGGCCGCAGCTGGGTCAGGGCCACGAAGTTGTTGCGGTTGATGCCGATGGGCCGGTACTTCCCCCGCTGGGAGCCGTCGCCATACTTGCCGTAGGGGTCAAAGGGCGTGCCCTGGAAATGGGCGGAGAGCGCGTATTTCACGTCCTCCACCGTCACCTTCCGCTCCGGCGTCAGGCACCAGGGCAGATCGTCCGCCTCCGGAGTGAAATCCGCCTCCGGCCCGTCCCAGACATAGGTGCGGGGATTGAAATAGCGCAGCATGTACCAGGCGCGGGGGGTATTATAGCTGTGGTCGGAGTCCGCCCGGCTGCCGAAGGCGCCCCGGACATCAAAGGCCCGATCGCCCTCCAGGGTCTCCCCCTCCTCCCGCACGGTCAGATCCAGGCGGTTTTCCCGGATGAAGGAGAGGAGGTCGGCGGAGCACAGGTGATCCCGCCGGGCGCCGAAGGCGTCGGTCAAATCAAAATAGTCGATGCCCTGCTGGTTTGGCATGACCACATAGGCGTCGTCCGGCACCCGCCGGGCGATCCAGTGGTGGCCGCCCACGGACTCCAGCCACCAGATTTCGCCGACGTCCTGGAAGCCGACGCCGTTCATCTCATAGGTGCCGTACTGCTCCAGCAGCGCCCCCAGGCGCAGCACCCCTTCGCGGGCCGAGCGGATATAGGGCAGGACGAGGGTGAGCATGTCCTCCTCGCCGATGCCGCCCTTTACCAGGGGGTCCGCCCCCAGCACCCGCGGGTTGGAGGTGATGGTCTCGGTCTCGCTCATGGCGACGTTGCTCTCGTTGATCCCGGCCTCGCCCCAGACGCCCTCATCGGGCAGCGCGTTGGGCATGGCGGTGTAGCGCTGGGGGGTCTCCGGCAGGTCGATCTCCACGCCGGAAATCACGGATTTATAATGCCGGGGCTGCTCCTCCGGCTTGACGACGATGAATTTTTTGGCGGTGAACCGGCCCCCGGCGGAGTCCTCGTTCCGGGCCATCAGGGTGGAGCCGTCATAGCTGGCGTTTTTGCCCACCAGCAGGGTCGTACAGGGCATGGTCGATCCCTCCTGTTTTATATTATTTGTAATGTATTATAGACCGTGAGAAGAAAAAAGCAAGAAGCCAACGCTTCTTCAGATTCATTTCAGCTTCCCATGCTACACTCAGACCATAAAGATCACAGCAAAGGAGAGCTTGAAAAATGAAAAAGCTTCTGGCAATCATATCGGCCCTTGCGCTTCTGGCGGGAGTGATGACCGCCTGCGGAACCGCGGCGGAGACCGCCGAAACGACCGCGGAGAATGAAATGACTGTCGCGGAGGAGACATCCGGCGAGACCCCGGCGGAAGCGCCTGAGGACAGGGGAACTCCTCCTGAGGGCATGGGGGCTCCCCCCAATGGAGCGCCCGGCGGCATGGGTACGCCGCCCGACGGCGAGCCCGGCGGCATGGGCAGCGGCAGCAGCGCGGACCTCGAATATACCGGCGCGGTGGAGATCAGCTCTGCCGACAGTCAGAGCGGCCAGA
>Ga0079305_1003322_pt1 | contig 11177 bp, 8 predicted proteins | sample LMS_cellobiose_e_FD_79183 | JGI IMG/M metagenome (GOLD analysis project Ga0079305, IMG submission 79183) | Rumen-fistulated moose microbial communities from Alaska, USA - LMS_cellobiose_enrichment | ecosystem: Host-associated > Mammals > Digestive system > Stomach > Rumen fluid ... | reverse complement strand
TGGCGAATGACAGCGCCAGAAGGAGCAGCAGCAGCCGGTTCCCGGTCAGACCCGAGAACAGTTTATCCAGTTCTCTGGCCCAGTAGATATGGCTCAGATACAGGTCCAGAGAAAACTCGCCCAGGAAAGAGCATATTTTTCCGGCGGCCGCGGAGCTGCTCAAAAGCGCCGAATAGCTCACGCCGCTGAACAGGATCGTGACGCTGAGCGCCATCAGCAGCACCAGCGTGTAGTCCGTCCGGGTATGCTCCATTCGATAGATATGCCAGATCACAAACAGCAGGCAGCCCGCTTCCGCCGCCGTGGCCAGCAGGCGCAGCGGAGATTTCAGGCGCAGCCGGCCCAGTAGGCTGCCGACGGTATAGCAGTTGACCCCCAGAAGGACGCCGGCGAGCGCGCGAAACAGTCCCTTGGTGGCCAGGCCGCTCCATGCGGCGTTTCCGCTCAGCCCGCCCGGCCAGATCGAATACATATAGCCGTAGAGGAAAATGGCCGCAAGAGGCGCGAACCAGTGCAGAAAGCACTCCCTCTTTGCCAGGAGCAGCGGGAAGCAGAGCGCCATGGCCAGGAGCATGGCCGAGATGTACCAGGTGACGAGATTGGGCGAGAACGATCCCGTAAAGCCCGCGTTTCTCAGCAGGAGAAAATCAAACAGCGCGGACAGCAGACTTTTCAGAACGCCGGTGAAGGTGCTGCGCGCCGCGATCATGGACACCGTGAAGGCGACGAGCCAGGCGATGAGGATATCCGGCAAAAGCCGGGCGATCCTGTGGCCGATGTATCTGCCCGTGGAGCGCCACACGCCCCCTCCGTCCGGATCCCGCGGCAGATACCGCTCCGCCGTCGCCGCCATCAGGCAGCCCGATACCAGGAAAAAGAATTCCGTGGCCAGTCTGCCGTTGACAAAATAGCCGCTCTGACCCGGCATGTATTTGTTGGCGTGAAACAGGACGATCACGCAGGCAAATATGAATTTCCACAGGTCTATTGCGGCGTTTCTGTTGCGCATTGCGCCCTCCGATCAATTTTATTCGAAAACAAATCTTCTTTTACAGGGTCTGAAGGATCTCCACCGTGTGGCGCAGGCCCTCCTCAGCGCTGAACACGCCCCGCCAGCCCAGCGCCAGCAGCTTATCGCTGTTCAGGCTGGAATTGTCCATGGGGTTGAAGGCCGCTTTCTCCTCTTCCGTGGGCGTGTGCCCGGTAAGCGCCACTCCGCCGGCCTGCGCCAGCAGCTCCGCCATTCGGCGGATCGTGATGACGGAATCGGGATTTGAGATGTTGTAGGCCGCGCCGCTCTCTCCCCGCAGCAGGATCTGCAGGACGGCGCTGGCGCAGTCGACACAATAACAATAGGAGCGCATCTGTGTTCCCGCGCTCTTGAGCTCGAGCGCCTCGCCTCTGGCCGCCTGCCAGGCGAAAGCGGAGGACACCCGCCTGTCCCGGGTGGAGGCGGTGGGACCGTAGATGTGCCCCGGCCTGGCGATGGAAACCCGGCTGCCGTACTGCTTTGCATAGCAGATGCACAGGGTCTCCGCGGCGCGCTTGCCCATGGGATAGGAGGAGCGGGGATGGAGGATGTCCACGTAGCCATACTGCTCCTCGGTGAAGGCGGCCCCGGTCCCGCCGGTGCCGTACACCTCGCTGGAGGAGATGTAGACGGTCTTCTCCGCGCCGCAGCGCAGGCCGTATTCCAGCAGCTCCTGAATGCCGCGGATGTTGCCCATCATGGTTCCCACCGGGTCGCGCACGTAGGCCTCCGGCGAGGCGTTGCCCGCGGTGTGGATGATATCGTCCGCCGCAAAGTCGAAGTCCAGCGGCTCCAGGGCGTTGTAGGTCACCGGCGTCAGCAGCGGATCCTCTCCGAAGCGCTTGAGGATCTTCTCCTCGCTGCGCCCGGCCGCATACACCCGTATCCCGGCGCCGGCGCTCTTGTTCATTTCCAGCAGAAGGTCGATCAGGGTAGAGCCGATCAGCCCGGTCGCGCCCGTGATCAGCACGGCCCTGCCCGACAGCGCCGACAGGTCGTTTGCCGCGAGAGCCTTCTGCAGATCGGCGGTATACAGCGGATTGTCGCGCAGCGTCATGCTCTGCATCCCCCTTTCCGGCAGGTCTTCAGTGCATCCAGCCGCTGCGCTCCGTGCTCAGCAGCGCCTTGAAGATGTCAACGTCCTCCAGAGTGGTGAGCTTGATGTTCTTCTCGCTCCCCTTGGAAAAATGGATCTCGCGGCCCAGGATGTTCATGAGCGAGCAGATGGCGGTGGTGTTGGTGATGTTCAGCCGGATGGCCTCTTCATAGGCCCAGACCGCGTCCCTGAGGGCATAGGTGTGGGGCGTCTGCGTCCGCCAGAGCTCTTCTCTGGGGATGGTCTCCATGGACGTCAGCCCGTCGCTGCTCTTGAAAACGGCCTCCGTGCAGGGGATCGCCGCGATCGCGCCGCCGAACTGCTGATAGACGCTGAGGCTGTCGGAGATGATGTCGTTGTCCACCATGGGGCGGTTCCCGTCGTGGATCATCACCACGGAATCCTCGGGACACTCCCGCTTGAGAACCGCCAGGCCGTTGGTGATGGACTCCTGGCCGGTCGCGCCGCCGGGCACCACCCATTTGAGCTTGGTGATGTTGAACTGCTTGGCGTAGGACCAGACAAAGTCCTCCCAGTGCTCCAGCGTCACCAGAACGATGGCGTCGATCAGGGGGCTGTTCTGGAAACGCTCCAGGGTATAGATGATGACCGGCTTGTCATGGATGTGCAAAAACTGTTTGGGGATGTCCTGTCCCATGCGGGTCCCCTGGCCCGCGGCAGTCAGAAGTGCTACGTTCATTCTTTTCCCTCCGTTTTTTCCGGCTGCGCGGGCTGCTCCGCGATCTCCGCGGCCAGCAGCTCGGGCCTGTATCTGCGCAGGATGCTCAGGGCGTCTTCCACATATTTCTCGCTGTCCTCGTTGGCCAGAGCCCGACGGATCTGCTTTTCCTGCTTTTTCTCGGCCTCTTCCCGTTTTTTTGCCGCGCGGACCTGGAAGTCCGCCGCAAGCCGCTCCATGTCCTCCCGGGTTTCCGGCAGCTTCTTGGTGTACAGAAATTCCTCATAGGCGTCGCAGCAGAACTCCACCTCGTCGGAAAAGATCAGCTGCTTTCCATGGTCCAGCCAGAGGATCTTGTTGCACAGCTCCCGGATCTGATCCACCGAGTGGGAGACCAGGATCCCGGTGACGCCGCTGCGCAGGATCTCCCGGAGCCTCTCGCTGCTCTTTCTGCGGAAGGCGCCGTCGCCCACGCTGAGCACCTCGTCCAGAATGATCACGTCCGGCTTGACCAGGCAGGCGATGGAAAAGCCCAGACGGCTCTTCATGCCGCTGGACAGCTGCCGGAAGGAATGATTCTGAAACTCCGTCAGCTCGGCGAAGCGGATGATCTCGTCGTACTTTTCATCCATGAACTTGCGGGTGTAGCCCATCATGGCGCCCCGGAGATAGGTGTTCTCCCGCACGGTCAGCTCCGCGTCAAAGCCGCTGCTCAGCTCCAGCAGTGCGGCGATCTTGCCGGAGACCTTCATCGTCCCCTCCGTGGGCGTCATGATGCCGGACACCGCCTTGAGCAGGGTGGATTTCCCCGCGCCGTTGGTGCCGATGATCCCCAGCATGTCGCCCTTATCCAGGGAAAACGTGACATGCCGGTCCGCCCAGAACTCCGTGACCTTGTACTTCCCGGAGAGGACGCGGATCACATAGTCCTTCAGGCCGATAGATTTCAGATCCCCGACAATGTACCGTATGGAGATGTCATTTGCCCGGACAACTGCCATTTGCCATACTCCTTACAGGTAATACAGGAAGCGCGTCCTGTTCCGTTTATAAAACCACACCCCGACAAGCAGGGCGGCCAGCGCGTAGCCGGCGCACAGCGCATGCAGCCGGAAGGACGGAAAGCCGCCGTCCAGGCAGATGATGCGATAATACCGGATATAGGAATAGACCGGGTTGAGGAAAAACAGCCTCTGGACCTTCCAGCTCATGCTCTCCACATGATAGAAGATCGCGGACATGTAGCGCAGCAGCAGCGTGAATATGCCGTACAGATAGCTCATGTCCCGAAAAAAAACATAGAGCGAGGAGAGGATCATCCCCACGCCGATGTTGAACACGATCAGGCAGCAGGTGGGATAGAGCAGGGCAAAAAAGCTCCAGGTGATGCGCACCCCGTCGAGGACGCAGAAGAGCAGGAACACGCAGAAGGTCAGCGCGAAGTTGATCAGGCAGGACACGTTCTTGGACAGCAGGAACAGATAGTGCGGCACGTTGACCTTGCTGACGATGTTCGCGTTGGACATGATCGCGCTCATGCCCTGCGTCGTCGCCTCTCTGTAAAAATCAAAAAGCAGCAGGCCGGTGAACAGATAGGTGGTGTAGTGGGGGGTGTTGCGCCCGAAAAACTGTGTGAAGACCAGGCGCATGACCAGCAGGTGCAGCAGCGGATTGAGGATGCTCCAGAACATGCCCAGCATGGTCCCCTTGTACTTGCGCTTGAAATCCCGCTTGACCAGCTCTTCAAACAGGAAGCGATGCTTTTTGTATGTCATGACGACGCGCTTGTTCCAGGTCTTTTTGATGTTGTCGAACAGCTCCGCCACCGCCTCTCGCCGCTTCGTTTTCTTTCGTAGCGTTTACACAATCCCGCATTTTTCACGTTATTATATCATTGCAGTCTTTGTCCGTCAAGGAACGAAAGCCCGAAGGCCCCTCCTCCGCAAAAAGAAGACGGGCGCGTGTTTGCGCGCCCGTCTTCTTCGGTTTTCAGCCCTGGAACTGCTCGTGATGGGAGACTCTCTCGCTCTCCTCCGGCAGCTGCAGATAGTCTCCGTAGTGCTGCGTGAGCCAGGCGTCCCAGCCCGGGCAGGCGCGGCACTCCAGCTCCTCAAACAGCATGGGGACCGCGCCGTCGAACCACTGCGCGGGGAAAAATTCCCGCGCCGCATGATACGGGCCGCCGACGCAGCAGAGCGTCTCCCCCGCCGGGTCCGCGATCCCCGCCGCCGCGCGGTCGCGCAGGGCCTGCAGCCTCCGCACCGGCAGACGCAGCAGCGCCCGGTAGGCCAGCCTCGCGGCTCTCCCGTTGGGCACATATTCCCGCCAGCCCAGCCTGGAGCGCAGCGCGTAGTCCACCAGCTTTACCAGCGAAAAGGCCAGGCCGGTCCCGGCGCCCAGCGGCTTGGACGGGATCAGATAGAAGACGTCGATGCCGGCGCCCGGAGGCGCGGACGCATACCGGGAGGGGCAGGGCGCCGCGGTGTTGCAGAGCTTTGAATACAAAAACGGGAAACGGGGATCCGTGTCGCGGTTCTGGATCACATAGCCCTCGGGCAGACAGTCGCCCAGCTGCAGAAAGCGCCGGTAGTCCTCCTCCGGCATATGCACGTCCACATCGTCGTCCCAGGGGATGAAGCCCCCGTGACGCACAGCGCCGAGCAGGGTGCCGCCGGTGATCCAGTAGCGCAGGCCCTTTTCCTCGCACAGGCGCACAAACACCTTCAGGACCTCATATATGCTGCTTTGCTGTTCTGTCATATCCTCTCATCCGTCACCCGGCGAGGAGCTTTCGTATCGCCAGGTAGGTCCTCTCGCTGTTTTTGTCGTCATTGAGCACGTAGAATCGCTCCGAACGCTCCCGATACCGCTCCGCCATCCGGCAGCCGCTTTGGAAGCATGCCTCCGCCTCGGCGAGCAGCTGCTCCTCCGTAGGGCAGACGGGGCCGAAGCCGTCGCGCGCATAGTCGAAATAGCCCAGGGGCTGGTGCCCCTTCCGATACTCCTCCGTGTCGAACTGATAATACAGCACCGGCTTTTTCATGTATGCGAAATCCATGTAGATGCTGGAGAAATCCGTGATGAGCGTCCCCGCCTCACGGATCAGCGCCGAGATGTCCGCATCCTGCCAGCGCAGCACGCGGATGCGCTCCGCACTCGAGGAGAAGCAGTCCTCAAAGGCCTCCATGTTGCGGTGCAGGCAGAACACGGCGCGCTTCTGGAAGCGTTCCAGAAGGGCCTCCAGTCTCCCGTCCCGCAGGAGGGCGCTCCAGCGGCGATGGTATTCGCTCTCCGAAAAAGTCTCCCTGTTCCCCTCGCGCTCCAGATACATCCGCCAGGTGGGGACGATCAGCACCAGATCCCGGTCCGGCTCCACGCCGTGCAGCGCGTCAAAGCGGCACAGGCCCACATGCTGCACGACCCCGGGGGGATAGCCGAAGGTGTCGCGGACGAACTCGTATTCCGGCAGCGCCGCGCAGCAGAACATCGAATACTTCGCCTTGTCCTCATGGAGGAAGGGCAGGTCGTCCTTGATCACGCCGTGCTGCAGAAACACCCGTCTGTTCTTCAGCCATCCGAGCACGACCTCAAGCAGGTAGCACACCGCTGCGTTGGGCTTGCCGTATTTCTGGCTGCTGACGTTCACCTCCGCGGCCAGATACCAGATCCAGTGGCGGAAGCTGCCGAAGGGGACCGTTTCGCCGAGCGGCGCCACGCGCGCGTATTCCGGCGCGTCGTACCGGATGGCATAGCGGGCGTCCACCTGCGGCTGTCTTTCACGCAGGTATTTGAAGAACCAGTAGCCGTTGTCCCTGGCCTCCGAGGCGCCCTCGCAGACAAGCCACAGATGCGGATGGCGGCCTCTGTAGATCGCCGCGGGGATCAGCGCCAGCAGGAACAGGAAGACATGCCCCAGATCCCGCCAGCGCAGCTTTTTCATTTTTTTCAGCAGGCTTTCGTTCATGGCTTTCCCATTTCCTCCGTGCCGCCGGGCGCTTCCGTCCTGCCCGCCGCTAATTGACGATGGCGGTGACCAGGATCCCGAAGTGATCGGAAACATAGCCTCCATACAGGCTGTTGAGGATCCTGTAGTCCAGCACCGTCGTGTTGCCGCCGGAATGGAAGCAGTAGTCCAGCAGCTTTTTCCTCTCGCCGTACTGATGGTATGTATAGTGGATCGTGCTGGAGTCCTTCAGCGCGGAAAACTCCGCATCCCGAAGGACGGACGAGGCGAGGTCATATACGCCCTCGCCGGGCGCGGCATTGAAGTCTCCGACAAGAAAGCAGGGGCTGCTGTCCAGATAATCGCTGCCGCTTCTCAAAACGTCCAGCAGCACCTGCAGCTGCCGGGTTCGGATCTCGCCGAACTGGTCGGTCCTTCCGTTCTGCAGATGGGTATTGCAGAACACGAAGCTTTTCCCTGTCTCCTTATCCTTCAGCTGCACCCAGGTGCAGATGCGCTTGTTCCCCACATAGTCGAGCATGGTCGCCTGCACCTCCGGCGTTTCGGACAGCCAGAAGGTGTCGCCGGCCTGGAAGACGAAGCGATCCTTTCGGTACAGGATGGCGTTCCACTCCCCCGCCCTGACGCGCCGTCCCTCTCGGGAATACCCGTAGATCGCATAGGTGTCCGAGAGGTTTTCCCGGAGAAAGCTCATCCAGGCGACGGAGGTCTCCTGCGTCCCGATCAGATCCGGCTGGTTTTCATCCACAAGCCTCAGAAAGCGGGGGGCGCGCTCCTCGATGGAATTGCCGTTGGGGTCGTCCCCCTGCCGGAGGTTCTGCGTCAGGATCTTCAGCTGTCCCTCCAGCTCCAGAGACAGCCCGCAGAGCTGCTCTTCGATCATGGAGGGGCTGAGCGTCAGCGTCCCCTCGCTCAGCAGCCCGCAGTCCTCCCGGACCCAGCGGTCGCTGATGGCCTTGACCGCCGCAAACTCCCTGCCCTGCTCGTACACCGTTATGATCACATCGTCCTGCGTCAGCTCGATGGAATAGGGTCCGGCGTCCTCCCCCGCCTCTCCGGGCGCGGTCCGGATCACGATATACTTGCCCTCATATCCGTCTTCGCCCCGCTGCTGCGTCTCCACGCCGACCCGGGCGCCCGTCCGGGCCAGGATCGTGTTTGCCAGATACTCCGCGGCGGCCGCATCCTCGCTGCCGGAGGATTCGACGGCGATCAGATATTCACTTTGCCCGTCGGCTGCGATTGTGAGCTCCTGGTCTGTCTCCGGGGTGTAGGCCCACGCGGCAAAAAGCGTGAGCAGAAACACGCACAGAATCAGCAGAGCGACAAAAAGGACCTGCCCGAGCGTATCTTTTACCATGTCGGCTCCCGCAAAAAGACGCTGGATGCGCCCTTCCGCTCGAAAAAGAATCAAATGGCTGGGAGAGTGCCCAGCCAGGCAAGGACTGCCGGCACAAGCTTTCCCGGGCGCCCTCGCCGGGGAAAGACGTGCCGCAAGTGCTTTTTCAGCATAGACAGTATAGACGAAACCTGTCCGGAAAGTCAACAGGAAGTCGCGCTCTCCGGTTCTCTGTCGTTTCCCGGGAGAAGCGGCCCACACCGACTCTCAGGCCGCCTTTGAGCGCTTCCGTCTCGAGTTCGTCCCCTGCCCTTTCATGATCGCGCTGGACGGCTTCCCCGGGACTGCGGACTTCCCGCAGTCCGCGGGGCTCAGCGGCCGTGCAGCTGCCGGAGCCAGCGCCTGACGCGGCGCTTGACCTTGCGCCAGAGTCGGATGGACAGCTTGAGTTGCGCCCCTTCCCTGTGCCGATCCCATCCCAACCGGATATCCAGCTGCTTTCCCTCCGTCACGGGAAGCTTGATTCTTTTGGGACGATCTTTCCACGCGGGCGTTATCCCATCCAGGTAGTCTGTACCGTTGACGGCACACACGGAATAATCGATCCAGGCAGGAACCTGTTTGCCCTCGCCGTCCCGGAGATCGATCCCGCCGAGGTTCAACTTCAGTTCTCCGTCGGCGCCGCAGCGCAGCCGGATCTCACAAAAAAGGGCTGCGGATTCCACTGAAAAGCCCTCCCCTTTCTTCTGCAGCCGCGCCGGTCGGCTGACGATCGCGTTTTCGTCAGAGACAGACAGGATCGTCAGTTTTCCCTCCCCCTGACTGACTGCCAGCTTGGCGTCGATCCGGGCCGTGAACGGGGCCATCATCCTCCTGTATTGCCCGGCTTCCTCCTGTATCTTTTTCGCCTGCAGCCGCTGCCTGCTCCCGCACAGGATCAGCGCGTAAAAGGCGGCCGCCTCATCCGCAGGCAGTTCCTTGTACTTTGCCTTCTCCTGCTCCGACAGCTCGTCAAACCTCCTCCGGCCCGTATTCAGCAGATACTCGACTTCGTCGGCGTACAGCTCTGTAAACTCGCCGGCTCTGTCGATCGTCTGCACATAGTCCGCCATGGCCGACGCGCAGGCGAAGCATCCGTACACGTGTTGAAACGTCCTCTCCATCGTCATAATGGAATTCATCCTCACCCGCCTGTTGTACAACGGCTCAGGAAGGTATGCGACGCGCCTCGCGGCGGTGATGCATTGGAATGTATAGAGCTCGTCCTCATGGTATATCCCCTCGAGGAACCGGAAACCATGCTCCCCGATCCATGAATTCCTGGACATGTATCCAAAAACGGGCGCTATATAGTCCCGATGGTTTGTGAACAGCCGGAACAGCTCATTCCCTGAATATATCTCCGGATATGCCGCTTTCCTTGTGAAATAGTCGCTGTCTCTCTTTGCCAGTTCAGCAAGGTCAGGAGTGTCGACAAAGACCCTCGTATCAAAAAACAGCATCTCCAGCTGCTGCTCCTGCATTCTGTCGTACAAGTGCTCCAGGGTCTGCGGCTCGATGAAGTCGTCGCTGTCCAGGAAGTATAGATACTTCCCGTGCGCCCGGTCAAGACCTGCGTTTCTCGCCGCGGAAATCCCTCTGTTTTCCTGGTCGATGATAACGATCCGAGGGTCTCTGTCCGCATACTTTTCCAAAATGGAACGTGACGCATCCGTAGATCCGTCGTTGACGCAGATGATCTCGATCTCCCGCAGGCTCTGCCCCGTTACGCTGGCCATGCACTCGTCCAGCCAGGGCTCCACATTGTAGACCGGAATCACAACAGAGACCTTCGGCTCCTCTTCCTGTACGGGTTTCCGGCTTTTTTCCAGCATTTGCGCCACCGCCGTCCGAAACTCCCGAAAGAGTTCCCGCTTGGCCTCCTGCGGATAAAAATACGTTTTCGTCAGATCCAGCGCGTCGATCGCCGACACCAGATCCTCCGCCCTCTCCGCGAGGCGAATATAGGGTAGATCCTCCACCCACTGCATGGAGGCCCGGTTCTTGTGATAGCCGTTTGCAAAGAGCACGCAGGGTGTCCCGGTGATCGCAGAAAGGAGCATCCCGTGCAGGCGATCCGTCACGACCAGCTGCATAGATCGGATCTGTGCGTACAGAGCCTCCAGCTCCTGCCTGCGCTGTTCTTTCCTGACCCTGTGCCCGAGGATCGTATCCCCCCGGTGGACCGCTCCGAACCGCGCCCTCACCACAGCCTCGATCTCCCGCTGTTCCCCGTCGCTGAGCTGGCTTTCCTTGTCACCGCGGAGCACGAGCAGACAGCCGCTCCTGTCGTTCTCCGGTGCCGCAGGCTTTGAATACAACGAAATGTCCGGGGTCAGGAACAGTCTGCAGGAAAAATTCTCCCGCGCAAGCTCATAAGACACCGGATCACGCAGCGCAAGGAGACAGTTCTCCCCCCAATAGATCCGGCGGCTCTCTTCCAATGCGCGCTCTCCCTCTTCATCCTCGCTGAAAAAAACGCTCTGCGGGAAGATCAGCTTAGGGTTTTCCGGCCAGGTGGCAAGCGCGTCCTGCCGGAGGCGCTCCTCCTGCGGCCAAAGCGTGCCCAGGTTGCCGCCTCCCGGAAAGAGAAGCACATCGTCCGGCAGGATGATGTCCCGCAAAAAACGCTTTCTTTGAAAGTATTCTCTGGCGGAGACCTCGTGGATCACCAGATCCGGCTGCAGCTCCCGCAGGAACTCCGCCATAGATTCGGTAATCTGGTGGTCACCCAGATTTCCGTGGCCGGCGCTTCCCAGCAGCCAGCAGTGCAGCGGATATGTCCCAAAACCGTTTTCCATTTCTCTTCCTCCTTTCACCGCCGGCCTGAGCGCTTGTCTGCCGTGCAAACCTCTCCAACGCCTTAGATCGCGCCGCAGGCGTCCCTTTCCTCCAGCAGTTTCCGGACAGCGCGCCAGGGATCCTGGAACCAGGGAAGCGGCGCGCTAAGTGCCGGGCTGACATTTACCTCCAGCAGCGTAAAGCCGTCGTCGGAGACACACACATCCCAGGCCGCCAGTCTCAGGCCCT
>Ga0079305_1003321_pt1 | contig 11184 bp, 9 predicted proteins | sample LMS_cellobiose_e_FD_79183 | JGI IMG/M metagenome (GOLD analysis project Ga0079305, IMG submission 79183) | Rumen-fistulated moose microbial communities from Alaska, USA - LMS_cellobiose_enrichment | ecosystem: Host-associated > Mammals > Digestive system > Stomach > Rumen fluid ... | reverse complement strand
TGCGCCGACCTCGTCTCCGCGCGCAAGGATCCGGAGCTCGGGATGCTTTTTGATCTCGCTCTCGGGAGAATCGGTGTTGCGGGAATGGGGCGCGTAGAACACGTCGTCAAAGCCGCGGATCAGCGCGTTTCCTTTCGCCTGGATGCGGTGCTCATAGACGCCGGAGAGTTTCGCGGGCAGAATGACCTTGTCGATGCCGTAGTGATAGTAGAGGCCGGCCTGGGCACCCCAGCAGATGTGAAGCGTCGAGAACACATGCGTCTTCGAATACTCCATGATCTCGCAGAGCTCCTTCCAGTAGTCGACCTCCTCAAACGGCAGAAACTCCACGGGCGCGCCGGTGATGATGAGTCCGTCGAAGCGGCGGTTCCTGATGTCGTCGTACGTCACGTAGAACGTATCGAGATGGGACTTGTCGACGTGGGTCGATTCGTGCGAATCCATCGTGAGGAGCGAAAGATTGACCTGGAGCGGCGTATTCGCAAGGAGGCGCAGAAGCTGCGTTTCCGTCACCTCTTTCGTCGGCATCAGATTCACGATCCCGACCTCGAGCGGGCGGATGTCCTGGCTCGTCGCGCGGTCCTTCGTCATCACGAAGACGTTTTCTTTTTTCAGTTCGCTATACGCGGGGAGCTGTTCCGGAATGATAATAGGCATCGAAGAACTCCTTTTTCAGTTCGGGGAAGCGGTCCTCCTCGATCGCCTTTCGGATCTTTTCCATCGTGCGGACGAGGAAATGAAGGTTGTGCTCGGAGAGGAGCATCGCCGCGAGAATTTCGCTGGATTTGAAGAGGTGGCGGAGATACGCGCGGGTGTAATTCCGGCAGACCGGACAGTCGCAGTTCGGGTCGAGCGGCGTGAAGTCGTCGAAGTATTCGCTGCGTTTGATCGAAAGCGGCCCCAGGCTTGTGAAGACCGAGCCGTTCCGCGCGTTCCTTGTCGGAATCACGCAGTCGAACATGTCGACGCCGCGCTCCACGCCCTCGAAGAGGCAGTCCGGTGTTCCGACGCCCATCAGATAGCGCGGCTTTTCGGCGGGAAGACAGTCGACACAGTTGTCGAGGACGTCGTACATCTCCTCCTTCGATTCGCCGACGGAGAGGCCGCCGATCGCGTAGCCGGGAAGGTCCATTTCGACGATCTGTTCGGCGGAGAGCCTGCGAAGATCGTTGTAGGTTCCGCCCTGCATGATGCCGAAGAGCGACTGGGTCTCGACGGTTTTGTGGGCGTCCTTGCAGCGGCGGAGCCATCGTGTCGTCCGCTCGACGGACTGCTTGACGTAGGCGTGATCGGCAGGGAGCTGAACGCATTCGTCGAACGCCATGATGATGTCGGCTCCGAGGGCTTCCTGGACCTCGATCGACTTCTCCGGTGTAAACATATGGCGGGAGCCGTCAAGATAGGACTGGAATTTCACGCCCTCCTCGCTGATCCTGCGGAGCGGTCCGAGGCTGAAGACCTGAAAGCCGCCGCTGTCGGTCAGGATCGCGCCGTTCCAGTTCATGAACCGATGGAGACCGCCCGCTTTCCGGACGAGCTCGTGGCCCGGTCGGAGATAGAGGTGGTACGTATTTGAGAGGATCAGACCGCACCCTTCCGTTCCGAGTTTCGCCACGTCCTCGGTCTTCACGGCCTTGACGGTGGCCTGCGTCCCGACGGGCATAAAGACGGGCGTCTCCACGTCGCCGTGGGGCGTGTGGAGAACCCCGCGCCGCGCTTTCGTTCTCGGGTCGGTCTTTTTCAGGGTAAAGGTGACTGCGTCTTTGGGCATTTTCTGGTTCTCCGTTACAGGAACAGGCAGGCGTCGCCGTAGCTGAAGAAGCGGTAGCCGTCTTCCACGGCGTGTTTGTAGGCGGCAAGGACCTTTTCGCGGCCCGCGAACGCCGAAACGAGCATGACGAGCGTCGATTTCGGAAGATGGAAGTTTGTGATGAGGCCGTCGATGACCTTGAATCGGTAGCCGGGGTAGATGAAGATCCCCGTCGAGCCCGAGCAGGCCGGGACCGTTCCGTCCGCGAGCGCCGCCGATTCGAGCGTCCGTGTCGATGTCGTTCCGACCGCGATGACGCGGCCGCCGTTTTCCTTCGTTTCGCGGATCTTCCGTGCGGTCTCTTCCGGAACCGTGTACGTCTCGAAGTGCATATGGTGTTCTTCGACGGTCTCGACCTTGACGGGACGGAACGTTCCGATCCCGACGTGGAGCGTCACATCTGCCGTATCGACGCCCTTCTCCCGTAGCTTTGCAAAAAGTTCCTCGGAAAAATGAAGGCCGGCCGTCGGTGCGGCAACCGAACCCGGATCCTTCGCGTAGACGGTCTGGTAGCGCTCCTTGTCGAGCGCCTCGGACTCCCGTTCGATGTACGGCGGAAGAGGCATCCTTCCGATCTCGGAGAGGACCTCGAGAAACACGCCGTCCGTCTCGAACCGCACGGTCCTCGTTCCGCCTTCACTGTAGTCAAGAATCCCGGCCGCAAGGCGCGGCTGTTTGGAAAAGACGACGCGGTCGCCGGGACGGAGACGCTTTCCGGGGCGGACCATCGTCTCCCAGACGTCGCCCTCCGCGTTTTCGAGCCGCTTCGTGAGAAGGAATTCGATCTTTGCGCCGGTTCCCTCCTTCACGCCGTAGAGACGCGCCGGGATGACCTTCGAGTTGTTGCGCACAAGCAGATCGCCCGGCCGGAGGTAATCCGCAATGTCGTAGAACATGCGGTCCTCGAGAACATCGGAATCGCGCCGGATGACGAGGAGCCGGGAGTGGTCGCGCTGATCCGCCGGATACTGGGCGATCCGGTCCTCGGGAAGATGGTAGTCAAAATCGTCGACGCGCAAATCAGTATACCTCGACTCCGGTGTAGTAGAATTTCAGGATTTCGTCGTAGGAAAAGCCCTGGCGCGCCATTTCCTTCGCACCGTCCTGGGACATGCCGACGGAATGGCCGTTGCCGCTGCCGTAGAGCGCGATCGCCTTCACGCCGGTCTCCTCGGCCGCAGTCGGAAGCTGGACGGTCTGGGCGTCGCCCTGAACGCTGAGTTCGGTCGTCGCAACCTCCGCCGTTTCGCCGTCCGCGTTCAGGACCGTGACGGCCCCGCTCTGGGACGCGATCGCGGGTTCCGCGGAGGCTTCGCCCTCCGCAGTCTCCGCTTCGCTGATCGTATAGAGCGTCGCTTCTTTTGTATTATCGACGAGAAGGAAGTTCTGGGACTTGATGAGGGAGGACGCGAATCCGACGAGGATCTGGGAGCGCGAAAAGACGGCCGTTCCGTCCGTTCCCGTGATCGTAAGCTCGGTCACGTAGCCGTAATCCGTCCGTCCCGTGATCGCAACGGACGTCACGGTCCCGACGCTCTTTCCCGCCGCGTCGAGCCGCATCGCGAGATCGTCGTACGTAAACATCGCGCTCCAGGGAAGCACCGGCGTATAGGGATCGGCCTTCGCAACACAGTACGGGGACGTCGATCCCCAGGCGTCGCGGATATCCATGATCCATCCGCCGTTGTTCGAGGAATAATAGGCGCGGACGATCTCGCCGTTGTAGCGGATGCATTGTCCCTTCGTTGCGTCGACGGCCGCGGTCGTTTCGGTCGTTTCGCCGGCAACGCCGCGGTAGACCTGACAATGACTCGACGCACAGACGTCGAAGCCGTAGGATTTATGGGTGTTCTGGGCGACGCAGGCGAAGCTTCGCGCTGCGACGGCCTGGGCCTTCAGCGCCTCGATCGGGTTCGTGTGGTACATCTCCGCATTGATGACGCCGTAGAGGTACTGTTCGAGGCTGACGAGGTTGATGACGGTCAGCTGGGATCCGGAAACGCGCAGGATCACGCCGCCGCGGTACGTCCGCGTCGTCGAATCCGCGGTAACGGTCACACGGCCGCCCGACGCGGGCCAGACGCAGTTTCCGTTTCCGAGGTCGGAGATCACGGTTACACCGTTCTCATCCGCTCCGACGATCACGCCGTTCTGAACGGTGAACGTGATCTTCGGGACGCTTTCGAGGCCGTACGATTTCGTAAAGCCTTCCGTTCCGCCCGAGCCGACGAAGAAGCCGCCCGCACATCCGAGCGTGACGGAGGACTGGGCCGACGAGGCGTAATAGAGGCCGACGCGCACGTACGACGGCACGGAATCGGCCGCGCTCACACGGATCGGCTGGAAGAACGAAAGGATCGTTTCAAGCGGCGTCTCTTCGGCCGGCTCTTCCTCTTCGGCCGGCATCGCATACCCTGTTGCGAAGACGATCGCGAGGACGAGCATCAAAGCGACGAAGCGTCGCGGAAACGAATGCGCTTTCGCTGTTTCGATTGTATGGTTCGTTAATCGCAAATTCAGATTCTCCTTTTAAAAAAAGATTCGATTCCCAGTTTGCAGGGGCTTTATCGTTCCTCGGGGACGGGAAGTCCGAGATGCTCATAGGCCTCCGATGTGACCTGGCGGCCGCGGGGCGTCCGGAGCAGAAGTCCCTGCTGGACAAGATACGGTTCGTATGCATCCTCGATCGTCACACGCTCTTCGCCGACGCTTGCAGCGATCGCGTCGATCCCGGCGGGGCCGCCGCGGAAGCGGCGGATCAGCGTAAGGAGGATGTCGCGGTCGAGCTGCTCGAGGCCGATCGAATCGATCCCGAGCGCACGGAGCGTCTTTTCGGTGATGTCTCTGTCGATCGCACCGGTCCCGATGACCTGGCTGAAGTCGCGGACGCGGCGGAGGAGCCGGTTCGCGATGCGGGGCGTTCCGCGCGAGCGCCGTGCGAGTTCACCGAGCGAAACGTCGTCGATGTCGACCTCTAGGATATCGGCCGAGCGGGCGAGGATCCGCCGGAGATCGTCCTCACCGTAGAGCTCGAACTTCGAGAGGATGCCGAAGCGGTCGCGGAGAGGCGCGGAGAGCGATCCCGCGCGCGTCGTCGCGCCGATCAGCGTGAAGTGGCCCATATGGACGTCGATCATATTCGCGCCCATTCCCTTCCCCTGGACGAGATGGAGCGTAAAGTCCTCCATCGCCGAGTAAAGGATCTCCTCGACCGTCCGGTTCATACGGTGGATCTCATCGATGAAGAGGACGTCGCCGGTATTGAGGCGCGAAAGGATCTGGGCGAGATCGAGCGGGGACTGGAGGGCAGGGCCGCTTGTGACGTAAAGTTCCGTCCCGAGTTCCTTCGCGATGACGCCCGCGAGCGTCGTCTTTCCGAGCCCCGGAGGGCCGTAGAACAGGACGTGGTCGAGCGGTTCGCCGCGGAGCTTCGCGGCCTCCGTATACACTTTTAAGTTGTCCGTCACGGTCTTCTGGCCGACGAAGTCCGAAAAGGTCTTCGGACGGAGGGACGTTTCCATCTCCTCGTCGTAGGTCTGGATTTCCGCGGACGTGAGTCGTTGTTCGCTCATGGTCGTTTTCGTTTCCGTACGGTTCTGCGACTGGTTTTTTTCCGCGGACGGTTATCGCGCAGCGCGGAGCGCTTTCAGGATCAGATCCTCCGCGGTAATACCGTCTTCGTAGGCGGCCTTCGCGGCTTCCTCGGCTTCCTGCTTTCCGAGGCCGAGGCCGGTAAGCGCGCCGATGGCCTTTTCGATGACCGGGTTCGTCTCGGGAGCCGGAGTCTTCACCTCCACCGTTCCGCCGAAGACATACGGTGCGAACTCGGGAACCGGTTCGATCTTGTCCCGGAGTTCCATCGCGATCCGCTGGGCCGTTTTCTTTCCGACGCCGTTCGCGCGCATAAAGGTGCCTGCGTCGTCCTTGCGGATCGCGGCGCAGATCTCAGGCAGCGAGAGCGCCGAGAGAATCGCCATCGAGGCCTTTGCACCGATTCCGTTCACGGTCATCAGCAGGCGGAACATCCGGAGTTCCGCCGGCGATGCGAACCCGTAGAGCGAGACGTCGTCCTCCCGCACGAGCATTGCGACGAACACCTCCGTTTCCTCGCCGACCTTCGCGTAGAAGACCGACGCATCGGGCGTATTCACTTCATATCCGATCCCGTTCACGTCGACGACGACACCGCCGTCGAACGTTCCCGCGATCCGTCCGTGCAGATAGCGCAGCATGGCGTTCCCTTTCCGTTCCGCCGCGTTCCGGGGAAAGGATTGCACGCAAAAAATCCCCTTTTAAGCGGCTTAACCATTGAAGTTTACCACTTTTCAGAGGATTTGTCCACTCTTACTTGTTTCGGGCGGTTTCGTTCCGGGCAGAAGCCGGGCACACAGGCGGTCCGGCTGCCGTCTTTACTTCCGGATGACGGTCCTTTCACGCCCCGCTGCGACGTTTCCGTGGCAGATCGCCGCCGCGAGCGCGTCCGCCGTATCGTCCGGCTTCGGCACCTCCGCGAGCCCGAGGACCATCTTCGTCATCTGCTGCATCTGCTTTTTATCGGCCTTGCCGTAACCGACGAGGGCCTGCTTGATCTGCATCGGGGTATACTCGCTGACGGGGATCCCCGCGTTCGCGCATGCGAGAATCGCGACGCCGCGCGCCTGGGCGACGAAGATCGCGGTCGTGATGTTGCGGTTGAAGAAGAGTTCCTCGATCGCGCACGCCTCCGGCCTTGTCCGCTCGATGATGTCGGTGAGGCCGTCGTAGAGCATCTTCAGCCGCTCCTGCATCGTGTGATCCTTCGTCGTCTCGAGCGAGCCGTATTCGACCGGTATGAACTTCGATCCGTTCCGGTCCACGACGCCGTACCCCATCAGGGCAAAGCCGGGATCGATTCCGATGATGCGCATAAAAAGCTCCCTTCTCCGCGCTCCGCATGCGAAGCGCTTCTTTGTTTATCGTATCAAAAGCGAACTCCGCGTTCAAGCCCCTGCCGGCTTTCGTCTGCCGGGGCCTGAAAAAAATATGCATCATTCTGCATATTTCTTATGCACGCTCCGCCGTCATGTGGTATACTGCACAAAAGATCATTTTTCCCCGTACAAGGAGCCCTTCCCATGCGCTATTCCAGACAGTCCAAGATCCTCGAACTCATCGAAGAACACGATATTTCCACTCAGGAAGCTCTCGTCAGCCATCTCCGTTCGGAAGGCTACGACGTAACGCAGGCAACCGTTTCCCGCGACATCAAGGACCTTCATCTCGTCAAGGTCCTCTCACCCTCCGGCGGGTATAAATATGCGGCGGAAGCGTCCCAGGCCGCTCCGATCTCAAAGCGGTTCTCGAAAATCTTCCGCGAAACGATCAAATCCGTCACCCCTGCCGACAACCTCATCGTCGTGAAGACGCTCTCGGGCTGCGGAAACGCTGCGGCCGAAGCGATCGACTCGATGGGTCTTCCCCACGTCGTCGGCTCGATCGCGGGAGACAATACGATCTTCCTCGCATGCGATTCCGCCGAAAGCGCCGTTGCAGCGTCCGATCAGATCGTTCATCTGATCCGCTGAGGAAACGACATGCTCACCTCGCTCTCCATTCGCGATTTTGCCATCATCAAAGCCCTCGCGGTCGACCTTCGCCTGGGCTTTTCGGCCGTTACGGGCGAAACGGGCGCCGGCAAATCGATCATCATCGAAGCCGTCTCCCTCGCGCTCGGCGCCCGCGCCGATACGTCCTACGTGCGGACGGGTTGCGAAAAGGCGTATATCGAACTGACCGCCGAGACGGACGACCCTGCCGTCCTGTCTCTTCTCTCCGAAAACGGGATCGATGCGGACGGAACGCTTCTCATTTCCCGCGAGATCACGTCCTCCGGAAAATCGGTCGCACGTCTCAACGGCTCACCCGTCACGGTCGGTTTCCTCGCGTCTCTTGCGAAACGGATCTGCGACGTCCACGGCCAATACGAGCACCAGTCTCTTCTCGATCCCGAGACCCACATCGACTATCTCGATTCCGTCGGTCCTTCCGAACTCCGTTCCGTGAGGGCCACCGTCGCCTCTCTTTACGAAACGTACGCGGAGCTCACGCGGAAAATCGACGCCTACGAAAAAGCCCGTGCCGAATCGGCAAGAAAGCGCGATTTTATGCGCTTCGAGCTCGACGAGATCACGAAGGCCGCTCCCGGTGAGACGGAGGATTCGGACCTTGAGGCGGAGCTCCTGCTTCTGAAAAACAGCGAAGCGATCTACGAAAGCCTGACGCGTGCCCATACCGTCCTTTCGGAGGACGAAGGCGACGCGGTGTCGCGGATCGATGCCGCCGTTCAGCTTCTCTCGAACGTCCGGACGTTTTCACCCGCCCTCGCGGACCTTGCGGAACGTCTTGAATCCCTCTCGTATGAGCTTTCCGATCTTTCGCGTGAGATCCGCCGTGAAAGCGAATCCGTCACGTTTTCGGAGGAGCGTCTGAACGATATCCAGGAACGCCTCGAAACGCTCTCCGCCCTGAAGCGCAAATACGGTCCGACGCTTTCGGACGTTCTCGCATACCGGGAAAAACTCGAAGCGGACCTTTCCCTTGCGGAATCGGCCGGAACCGAAGCCGAACGGTGGAAAGCGGACCGGAAAATCGCGGAGGAACAGCTCCGCCTTGCCTCGTCCCGTCTCTCTTCTCTCCGGAAGGACGCCGCGAAAGCGCTCGAACGGGCGATGGAGCATGAACTTTCCGAGCTGAACTTCCAATCCGCTCGGTTCTCCGTTTCCTTCAACGATTCGCCCCTTCCGTTCTCCGCGAACGGGACCGACGCCGTCGAATTCCTTCTTTCCGCAAACAAAGGCGAAGACCTTCGGCCGCTTGTCCGCGTCGCGTCGGGCGGCGAGCTGTCGCGCGTGATGCTCGCGTTCAAGGGGATCTCCGCCAAACGTTCGGCGCAGGACCGTTCCGGATTTCCGGGCGCTTCCGGGAAAGATGCCTCCGCCTCCGGCGCGGCTCCGACGATGATCTTCGATGAGATCGACCAGGGCATCTCCGGAATTACCGCCTCGGTCGTCGCAAAGAAGCTCCGCGCGCTTGCCGAAACGCACCAGATCATCGCGATCACTCACCTCCCCCAGATCGCCGCCGCGGCGGACGATCACTTCCGCATCGTCAAGGGAGAATCCGACGACCGCATCGTCACGACGCTTGAGCGCCTGGATGAAGAAGGCCGCGTTGCGGAAATCGCACGTCTCCTCGGCGGCCTTAACATCACGGATGCGACGCTCCGGGCCGCAAAGGATCTTCTTTCCGCCTCGCAGGCCGCAGGCTGACGTTTTATCCGTTTTAAGGCCGAAAACAGCCCCTCAGACGAACGAAAAGACCCCGGAAGGACTCCGGGGTCTTTTGCTTTTTCTGTCGTTCTTTCAGACCGATCGGATCGCCCGATTCGATTCGCCTTCCGGGCGGCCTTTCCGGGTCAGATCCGCGCGACGCCGCTCTTCCGGGCAGCATCCGCGACCGCAGAAGCGACGGCCTTTCCGACACGCGGGTCGAACGCCTTCGGGATGATGTAGTCGGCGGAAAGCTCTTCCGGAGAGATCAGATCGGCGAGCGCCTTCGCGGCGGCCATCTTCATTTCTTCGTTGATGTCGCTTGCACGGACGTCGAACGTTCCGCGGAAGATGCCGGGGAACGCGAGAACGTTGTTGATCTGGTTCGGATAGTCGGAGCGGCCGGTCGCGACAACGGCGGCTCCGCCCTTCTTCGCATCGTCCGGGAAGATCTCCGGCGTCGGGTTCGCACAGGCGAAGATGATCGGATCCTTCGCCATCGATTTCACCATATCGACGGTCATCGTTCCGGGAGCCGAAACGCCGATGAAAACGTCCGCGCCCTTTACGGCGTCGGCGAGGGTGCCCTTGACGCAGCCGAGGTTCGTCTGCTCCGCCATCTCCTCCTTGATCCAGTTCAGACCGTCGCGGCCCTTGTAGATCGTGCCCTTCCGGTCGGTCATGATGATGTTCTTATAACCCGCGGAAAGGAGCAGCTTCACGATCGAGATCGCCGCGGCGCCGGCGCCGGACGTCACGATTTTCACGTCTTCCTTCTTCTTCCCGACAACTTTCAGTGCGTTCGTAAGGCCGGCAAGCGTGATCACGGCCGTTCCGTGCTGGTCGTCGTGGAAGATCGGAATGTCGCATTTTTCCTTGAGCTTCCGCTCGATCTCGAAGCAGCGCGGCGCGGAGATGTCCTCGAGGTTGATGCCGCCGAATGAGCCGGAGATCAGATACACCGCGTTCACGAATTCATCGACGTCCTTCGTCTTCACGCAGAGAGGGAACGCGTCGACGCCGCCGAACGACTTGAAGAGGACGCATTTCCCTTCCATGACGGGCATACCGGCTTCCGGACCGATGTCGCCGAGGCCGAGGACTGCCGTGCCGTCGGTGATGACGGCGCAGAGGTTGTGGCGGCGCGTGAGCTCGTAACTCTTGTTGACGTCCTTCTGGATCTCAAGACAGGGCTGGGCGACGCCGGGGGTATAGGCAAGGCTCAGGTCGTCCTTCGTTGCGACGGGAACGGTGGCGACAACTTCGATTTTTCCCTTCCATTCGCCGTGGAGGCGCAGGGATTCCTTTGCATAGTCCATGGGTTTTCTCCTTCCTCATTCAAACGGGAACTTATAGTCAAGGCCAAAGCGGTCGCGGAGGCCGATCAGTTCTTTCTGGATTGATTCGCCGACGGGAACGCCCTTGTCCCTGCGATCCTGCCAGGCAACCCATTCCTTCTCGCCTGCCGTGTAGATGCGCTCCTCGCCCGGTGCCTTTTCGGACGCGCGGAGGCCGCGGAGGATCCCGCCGGTCGTCTTTTTGAACGTATCGAGACCCATGAAGAATTCCGGGTTGATGACGAAGAAGAAGTGGCCGAGACGGTACATGCGGTTCGTTCCGTCGGGGTTCTTTCCGGAGAGTTCCTTCATGAACGGGCCGCCGGTCAGCGCCGCGGAGAGAATCTCGACGATCGTCGTAAAACCGTAGCCCTTATAGCCGCCGGTCGCTTCGCCGAGGCCGCCGATCGAGAGCAGCGCGCAGTTCCCGGCGCGCATCGTCTTCAGGATCTCGCCGGAATCGGTCATCGTGCCGCCGTCCTTCGTGACGACGAGACCCGCAGGCGTCGGTTTTCCGCTTCTTTCATAGAACTCGATCTTGCCGTTCTGGACGATCGAGGTCGCGCAGTCGAAGTTGAACGGGAAATCCTCGTCGGTCGGCATCGTGAACGTAAAGGGGTTCGTTCCCATCATCGGCTCGACGCCGAACGTCGGGGCGACGGACGGACGCGCGTTCGTTCCGGAGATGCCGATCATACCGGCCTTCTCCGCCATCGTCGTCCAGTAGCCG
>Ga0079305_1003320_pt1 | contig 11188 bp, 9 predicted proteins | sample LMS_cellobiose_e_FD_79183 | JGI IMG/M metagenome (GOLD analysis project Ga0079305, IMG submission 79183) | Rumen-fistulated moose microbial communities from Alaska, USA - LMS_cellobiose_enrichment | ecosystem: Host-associated > Mammals > Digestive system > Stomach > Rumen fluid ... | reverse complement strand
GGCCGACTTCGGTGGAACCGGTGAAGGCCAGCTTCCGGAATCCCGGGTGATCCAGCATGTACTGGCCGGCCTTGGAACCCTTGCCGGTGATCATGTTGATGACTCCCGGAGGAAGCAGATCCTCGATCAGTTCGAGGAACACGATCAGGCTCAGCGGTGTATTCGAAGAAGATTTGATGACGGTGCAGTCCCCGGCGGCCAGTACCGGCGCCAGTTTCCATGCTGCCATCAGGAGCGGGAAGTTCCAGGGTACGATCTGTCCGACAACGCCGATTGGCTCATGCAGCACGATGCTCAGCGAGTTGCCGGTGATGTTGGGTGTATTCAGAACGGTTGCGCTGCCCTGCTGTGTCAGGATCGCGCCGGCGAAATACCGGAAATGCTCCGAAGACCAGGGAACGTCGATGAAGGTGGTCTCACGGATCGGTTTACCGTTGTCCAGTGTTTCCACTGCCGCCAGAAGCTCCGCGTTTTCATCGATACGGTCAGCGATTTTCAGCAGGATCTCCGCCCGGTCCTGTGGCTGAACATCTTTCCATGCCGGGAATGCTTTCCATGCAGCCTTTACCGCTGCGTCCACATCCTCCTCCGTAGCCTCTGCGCAGTATGCCAGGTGTTCGCCATTTGCCGGATTCGTGACATCAAAAGTCTTACCGTCGGAAGCATCACGCCATTCGCCTCCGATATACAGTCCATACTTTTCCTTGAAGTTAACTGCCATTATTCTCCCTCCTTAAAATGACCTGTACGGTTTACTTTAACTTAACTTTATCATATAATGGAACTGAGCATTAAAAAATAGCCAAAATAAACATTTTTTAAGATACCAGATGAAGCGCGTAATCGGGAGGGAAACGATGCTGAAATACAGTTTTGAACGAAAACAGGGCGTGCCGCTCTATGAGGAGTTATACAAGGCGCTGAAGGCGGATATCCTGGCAGGCCGGCTTCGTGCCGGAGAGCGTCTGCCCTCCAAGCGGGCCATGGCGGAAGACAATGACATCAGCGTCACCACCGTCCTCAACGCCTACCAGCAGCTGATCACGGAGGGGTTCATCACCAGCAGCGAAAAGCGGGGTTACTTCGTCGCCGAGATCCAGAAAATCGAGCCGGTTCCGGAAACACCCCGGCCCTTTGTCGGAAAGTACTATAAAGAGGATGAATGGTTTGCGGACTTCCAGTCCAACAACTTCCTGTACAATCACTTTCCCTTTGCCATGTGGAAGAAGGTAATCCGGGAGATCCTGTCGGAATACGACTTGGAGCTGGTCCGCCGGGGAAATCCTTTCGGGCTGGAGGAACTCCGGACCCAGATCGCCGCCTTCCTGTACCGCTCCCGGGGGATCTCCGTGTCCCCGGAATGCGTGATCATCGGCGCCGGCATCGAGTACCTGTACGCCCGGCTGGTGAACCTGTTTCCGGAGGATACCGTCTACGCCGTGGAGACCCCTGGCTACCGAAAGATCCCGGACATTTACGACGCCTACGACCTCCGGTGGCGGAACGTGGGAATGGACGCCCACGGCATCCGGATGCCGGAACTGATATCCAGCGGTGCCAACATCGTCCACGTCTCCCCGGAGCATCATTACCCGCTGGGGACGGTCATGTCCGTCGCCCGCCGGTACCAGCTGCTGAACTGGGCCAACAGCGATGAAAACCGCTACATCATCGAGGACGATTACGACTGCGAATTCCGGTATCAGTCCCGGATCATCCCGGCATTGAAAAGCCGGGACAGCGCCGGCCGGGTCATCTACATGAACACCTTCAGCAAGACCCTTTCCCCGGCGGTCAGGATCAGCTATATGGTGCTGCCGGAGCATTTGCTGCAGCGCTATATTGAACACACCCGCTTCTTCACCAACTCCACCTCCAGCCTGGAACAGTACGCCGTGGCCCGGTTCCTGGAAAAGGGCTATTTCGAGCGGCATCTCAACCGAATCCGGAAACGGTACCGGCAGGAAGGGGAGCAGCTCATCGCCCTCCTGCAGGAAAACAAACGGATCCCCATCCGCTCCATCCGGGGCGGTGACAGCGGCACCCATGTGACGGTGAGCCTGGACACAACGATGAGCGACGCTGAGCTTCGGAAACGCAGCGCCGAGGCGGGCGTCCACCTGAGCTGCCTGTCGGATTTCTGCACCCGGCCGGATCCCCGTTACGACCACGTGATGGTGCTGAACTTCTCCGACATGGACGAAGAGACCCAGCGGGAGGCCATCCGGCGGCTGGGAGAGATTTTCTGAGAAAATGAAAAAGAGACTTCCCGTTTCCGGGAAGTCTCTTCGTTTCCTTCACATGGTTTAGCCGAAGTATCTGTCCAGCAGGCCCTTGAATGCCTGTCCGTGTCTGGCTTCGTCTCTGGCCATTTCGTGGATGGTGTCATGCAGCGCATCCAGGCCCAGTTCCTTGCACTTCTTCGCTAAAGCGGTCTTGCCGGCGCAGGCGCCGTTTTCCGCAGCAACTCTCTTTTCCAGGTTTTCCTTGCTGGAGGGAGAAACTACTTCGCCCAGCAGTTCTGCATATCTTGCAGCGTGGTTCGCTTCTTCGTAAGCAGCCTGTTCCCAGTACATGCCGATTTCCGGATATCCTTCACGGAAAGCAGCTCTGGACATAGCCAGGTACATACCTACTTCGGAGCATTCACCGGCGAATTCCATTCTCAGGGATTCAACGATTTCAGGATCTACGCCCTGTGCTACGCCTACGATGTGTTCGGAAGCCCAGCTCAGTTCTTCTCCGTCGTCTTTCTTGTTGAATTTAGATGCAGGTGCCTTGCAGATGGGGCACTGTTCCGGTGCCTCAGGGCCTTCAGCGGTGTAACCGCAGATCGAGCATACCCATTTCATAATCAAATACCTCCTATTGTCAATTTATAAATGATCCTTCATTTATTCTTCAATTTTGCCATAGCGTTGGCAAAAAAGCAATCGTTTTTTATAAGCCCAAACAGACAATTTATACGTTGAACCGGAACAGGATGACGTCCCCGTCCTTCACCACGTATTCCTTGCCTTCGGAGCGCACCAGGCCTTTCTCTTTGGCCGCCGTCATGCTGCCGCAGGCGATCAGATCGTCGTAAGCCACGGTCTCCGCCCGGATGAAGCCCCGCTTGAAGTCTGAGTGGATCTTTCCGGCCGCGCCCGGTGCCTTGGTGCCTTTGTCAATGGTCCAGGCCCGCACTTCCGGTTCGCCCGCCGTCAGGAAGGAGATCAGGTCCAGCAGGCTGTAGGACGCTTTGATCAGTTTGTCCAAGCCGGACTCCTCGATGCCCAGTTCTTCCAGGAACACCGCCTTTTCCTCGTCGTCCAGTTCCGTCAGCTCCGCCTCCAGTTTCGCACAAATGACCGCCACCTCGGAATGCTCGCTGGCGGCGAATTCCTTTACTTCCTGCACCAGGGGATTGTCTTCCCCGTCCGCCGCGTCGTCTTCCGACACGTTGGCCGCGTAAATCACCGGCTTGTAGGACAGCAGGCAGAGGGACTTCACGAATTCCGCTTCGTCCTCCGTCAGTTCCATCGTCCTGGCGGACAGTCCCTGCTCCAGCACGGCCTTCACCTTGTTCAGGATGTCCAGTTCCTTCTGGAGGCTCTTGTCTCCCTTCAGGTTCTTGGTGGTCTTCTGGATCCGGCGGTCGATGAGTTCGATGTCGGAAATGATCAGTTCCAGGTTGATGGTCTCGATGTCTTTCAACGGCCCGATCTTCCCGTCCACATGGACCACGTTTTCGTCCTCAAAACACCGCACCACGTGGATGATGGCGTCCACTTCACGAATGTGGGAAAGGAACTTGTTCCCCAGGCCCTCGCCTTTGGAAGCGCCTTTCACCAGGCCGGCGATGTCCACGAATTCGATGCTGGTGTGGACGATTTTTTTGGAATTATACATATCGTGCAGGACCTGCAGCCGTTCATCCGGCACCTGCACCACCCCGACGTTGGGGTCGATGGTGCAGAAGGGATAATTCTCCGCCTGGGCCCCTGCCTTGGTGATCGCATTGAAAAGGGTGCTCTTGCCGACGTTCGGCAGCCCCACCATACCTAATTTCATTTATTCTCACATCCTCTCAAGAATCCTTTGATTTCAAGGGTTTTCAGTCTTTTCGTTCAAGCACCTTACGCCATTTTACGCCATTTTTACGCCATTTCCTGCTCCTTCCAATAAAAAAACGAGCCGAACATAACTATATTATTATATCATTCCGGCTCGCTTTGCTCAATAGCTGCTGCACGCAATTATTAGAATTTCAATAATACTCCCCTCTCGCCCCACGTCAGCCCGATTCGGGACTTCCCATAATCCAAGCTGACCGAAATAGCCCCAATCCGACAGATTTGTCAGCCCTTCCGGCTACTTTTTCTCTCTGAGACTGACCATTTACCTTCTTCCTCACTGATTGCGTCAGCCCGATACACTTCTTTTGGCGTTGCGGACTGACCATTGAGCATAATCTTCAAGACTTCCGTCGGCCTGACTCACAGATTCGGGCATCCCAGGCTGACCAATCCTCTTGTTTCCCGCCTCCCGGATCAGCCCAAGTCTCTTTATATCGTACTTTAGGCTGACGGACGACCCTCTCATTGCCGCCGTAGGGTCAGCCTGATAGAATTCTCTCTGCATTTTGGGCTGACACCTCGAGGATTATCCCGGGCTCAGCGTCAGCCGAATCCTTGATTCTGCTCTAACAAGGCTGACAAGTGGATCTCCCGCATCTTCACCATGAATAAACCCCGGATTGATTCTGTTATTTCATATCCGGGGTTCGCATAAACTGCTTTAATGATTATTATGAGTCAAAAGGAACCGTCCCTATTGACTCGCCTAATGACTCAATGACTCACGGTTTCTCCGGGGGTTTGCCGCCATCCGGGGGAGCACCGCCGCCCGATCCTCCATCCGGGGGAGCACTGTGTCCGTTCCCCTGGGAGACAACTGCCTCGATGGCCTGTCCGGCAGACGCGCCGCCGTCATAAGCGACTCCGTTCACATAAAGGGTGTGTCCGTTGAGATCGATGGACCCGGCTTCGCAGGTAAGGGCGGTGATGTATGCGTCATCGGTAAGCACCCACTTGGAGTCCGCATCCAGTTCCACATAGACCTCGCCTTCCTGCCCTTCCGGATTGATGCTTCCGTTAAAGACGGATCCTTCTTTCAGGATCAGGTTCAGGTGGGATACGTCGTCCACCAGCATGTTCCCGTTGATTTCCTGGTTCGCCGCATTCAGCGTGACCTGACCGCCATTGGAGCCTTCGCTGCCCCAGCCCGCAGCAGCGGCCCGTAAGAATACGCCGTTTTCATCGTTATTCACGATGGAGGCCTGACTCAGGCTGATTTCTGTCACGGTATTGTTGACAAAGAAGATATCCCCGTTTTGATTGGTCAGCGTCCCGCCGTTCATAGTGAAGGAGGACAGTCCCTCCGCCGCATCGCCGGACATGGACTGGTAGATCATGACCGCCTGATAGTAATCCGATTTGTCGCTGTTCTTGGTGTTGTTGTCAGCGGTCAGTTTCACATTGTTCAGGGTGACGGAATTCTGCCCTTCCACCACTACGCCCTGGGACGCAGTGGATTCCAGCGCCGCATCGCTGACAGTAATGTCCGCCGTGGAATAGATGACCGGGGACCCTGTCCCGTCGGTGGTATAAGTGCCGCCGGTAACATTCACGGTCCCGCCGCCCCGGTCGGAGCGAATCGCCGCGGAAGAATTTCCGGTGGTGTGGATGTTCAGATTCTCTGCGATCATCGTTCCTCCGCCGGTGGTCATCAGTCCCCCGGAACAATTCCCGGTGGTCTCAATAACAGAGTCCTTGATGCTGACTGTCGTGCCTTCGCCGTAGCTGAACACCGCATTTGCGTGCTCGCCCGCTGTGTTGATCTTCATTTCCGACAACTGCAGCGTCCCGCCGTTCGTGGAGAAAACGGCCGCATTGTCGCCGTAAAAGTCGGCCTCATCCCCGCTGGCATCGCCGGTTTTATTGACTGCGGTATTGGCATAGCTTAATTCTTCGCCGTCTGCCGTTATGACGTGTTCGCCGTCTCCGGACGCTTCCATCGTTTCAAGGATCTGAATCTCCCCGTTCACGGCGGATGCCGCGGCATCGGCAACTGTATCCTGTGCATCCGACCCGCAGGCTGTCAGCAGCAGGCACAGGATAATGCATATACATATCGATAATCTTTTCATTTGCTATCGCTTCTCCTTTCGTTGTGGTTAAGAGTATTATAAAAGGCCGACTTTAAGCGAACCTAAAGCCGGCCTGTTAATTGAAAAACAAAAGCAAAAAGAACCGTCCCCGCTGACTCCCGCTCATTCCTTAATATGCACGCGGATGATGTTGGATTCTTCCTCGTCAGGGAGGTATTCGTAAGTCAGTTCCTCCACGGAAGCTTTCAGTACCTTGTAGGCGAGTTCATTCTCTCCCTCCGCCGGATCGAATCTCCGGCCGCCGTAACGCACCGTCACGGTGGTGCGCGCCTCCGCCGCGGCGTATTCGACGACTACCCGGATGGGTTCCTCCGCCAGCACCTGCCGGAGAAGCTGCTGCGCCAGTTCTTCAAAGGCCAGCCGGATGCGGTACTTCGTTCTGGGAGGAATGTCGTTGCTCTGGCAATAGCGGTCGATCTGAGCCCCTGCACCGAGGAAATCATAGTCCGGGCTGTCCACGTTCAGTTCCAGCACCTTCAGCCGCCGGATGAACCGGCGGGTACGTTCCTTCTGCGGGTGGTCGAAGATCTGCTCCGGCGTTCCGTCCTCGTAAATGAGGCCCTGATCCATGTAGAAGACCCGGTTGCAGATGGCGCGGGCGAACTTCATTTCGTGGGTCACGATCAGCATGGTCTTCCCGCTCCTTGCCAAGTCCCGGATCACCGCCTCCACTTCCTCCACCATGGCAGGGTCCAGGGCGCTGGTGGGTTCGTCCAGCAAAATCACATCCGGATCCATCGCCAGCGTCCGTGCAATGGCAACCCGCTGCTTCTGCCCGCCGGAAAGCTGGTCGGGATACTGCATTTCCCGGTCCGCCATCCCGACGCGCCTCAGGAGGGCCATTCCGGTTTCATAGGCTTCCTCCCGGGACTTCTTCAGAATGTCCATAGGGGCGAGCATGACGTTTTCGATGACCGTCAGGTGTTCGAAGAGGTTGAAGGACTGGAACACCATGCCCATTCGCTGCCGGGCCCGGGTGACGTCGTATTTCGGCGCCGTGATATCCTCCCCGTCAAGGAGAATCCGTCCGGCAGTTGGCCGCTCCAGCATATTGATGCACCGCAGAAGCGTGGACTTTCCCGTGCCGGAAGGCCCGATCACGGAGATCACGTCCCCTTCGCGGATGACCGCATTGACGTCCTTTAAAGGTGCGGCGCGGTCGTATTTCTTTTCGACATTTTTCAGTTCGATCATGATCTGCCCGCCTCCTTCTGAATGCTCTTCCTTCTTCTCAGTCTGGGATCCAGCCGGAGTTCGACCCGGTTCACGAGGAAGGTCAGAACTGCCGCAAGGATGAAATAGATGATTGCCACGGCGATGAGGGGGAAGAAGGCTTCGTACGTGCGGCTTCGGATGATGTCACCCATTTTTGTCAGGTCCTGCACCGCCACGTAACCCACAATAGCCGTCGCCTTGATGATATCGGTAACCGCGCCCTTGTACGCCGGCATGAAATGGGGCACCGCCTGAGGCAGAATGATGCGGTAGAAAGCCCGCCGGTTCGTATAACCCAGCGAATAAGCGGCTTCCAGCTGCCCGTTGCCCACGGCTCCTACGCCCGCTTTGATCATGCTGAATACGCCTGCCCCGAACACCAGCGTGAAACCGATCACCGCCACCACCGTGCCGGAGACCGCCACGCTGCCGAAAACGATGTAGAAGAGGATCATCAGCAGCACGACAGCCGGCATCCCCCGCACCAGCCAGACACAGAAGCGGGTAATGGCGTTCGCCACGGGGTTCCCGTTCCGGCAAAGCATGAAAGCGCCGAAGCCCAGGGCCGTGCCGAAGAGAATCGACAGCACGGTGATGAGCAGCGTGGTCCCGATGCCCTGCAGGAACAACTTCCAGCGGTCTTCCCGGATAAAGGTCTTGTAGAAGCTTTCCCTGACGGATCCGATGAATCCGCCGTCTTCCACAGCTCCGGCGCCTGCCGAAGCCTCATCCCGGACGATCAGGACAAAGGCGGCGGGATAGTAATCAACAAAATCCACGGATTGGCGCCGTTCCTCCGTATCGATAATGGAACCTGCCCCGATTCCGGCCTTGCCCGCCTGTACGGAAGACAGGATCGCGGCAAACTCCATCCCGGTGAAGTCCACATGGACGTCCAGTTCCTTCGCCATCAACAGGATCATCTCGATATCAAATCCCATAGGTTCCCCTCCCGCGCCGGCGTAGCTCATGGGCTCCAGCGTATCGCACACTGCGGCTTTGATTGTCCCGTTCAGTCCGGGCCAGTCCTGCTCCGGGAGGACCTTGGCGGCTTCATCCGCACCCGTCCACTTTTCCCAAAGGGCGGTCTTCGTTTCCTCGGAAATCTTTTCATAGGCGCCCTGCCAGTCGGCCACCGCCGGATCGCCCTTGGCGAAGGCAAAGCCGAACACCCCGTCCTGCAGGCTCTCGGGGAACAGAGCCAAATCGCTGCTCCGGTTTACCGCCAGCGCTGCAATGGCGTTGTTGGACAGCACGGCATCCGTTTTCCCGGACTCCAGCGCCAGGATCATGTCCGGATTATTGTTGAAAAAGGTGAACTCACTCACATCCGGCGCCTTGCTCCGGACCAGTTCCTCAAAAGGCGCTCCGGTGAGCATGGAGACAGTCTTTCCCTTCAGGTCGGAAAACTCCGTGATCCCGTCTGAACTCTGATCCGCGCCGCAGCCCGTAAGCAGGCTGACGACCAGCATAAAAACACACAGGACCGTCAGTCCTGTCCATGGTTTTCTTATCTTATCCAACCGTTTATTCTCATTCCCACAGTTCTTTCTCAATGGCTTTACACCTCATATCCTTCCAGCCCATCCGAAAAGTCCAGCTTTTTCATGACCTCCACGGTGTTGACGGCGTCATTCAGGGCGTCGTGGCTGCGGGCCGGCTTGATCCCGAAGCGCCACATGGCGTAGCTGAGGGCATTGTCCTTTCCGTCCTTCGTGATCTGGTCGTCAAAGACCAGCTGGATATCGTAGCACTCCGGAAGCCCCTCCACGCTCATTCCGTGAATGGCCATATTGTCCTCCAGCATGTAAATGTCGTTCGGGCTCCAGGATACAAAGCAGAACTCTTCTCCGCACCAGTCCAGGAATTCCCGGCAGACTTCCGGGAAGGGCCTTCCCTGAAGGAGGATCTCCTCTGTCAGCTCCGTCACTTCCTCCACGCCCTTGTTCATCTTGGTGTAATACACCGGCTTCACGATCTCCGAGTAGGTTTCGATGATTTCCGGGTTTTGCAGATCCCTGATCTTCACGGCGCCGAACTGAATGATTTCCCCGTTCAGTTTGAAGGGGTCCCGCACCATGAGATGATAAGCCGTCGGCTGATTCCATTCCAGGTCAAATACGATATAGTTCATGAATTGTTTCCTTCTTTCAATTTACAGTTTCAACATCCCCGGTGATGAGTCAAAAAGAACCGTCCCTATTGACTCTTCCTCAGTTCTCCCAGCATCGCGCCGCCGATGATGAAGACGGCGCCGATGATCTGCAGTACGGTCATGCTTTCATGCAGGATCAGGGCGGAGAACACCAGCGCGGACACCGGATCGATGTAGCTGATCAGGGCGACGGACTGCCCGGGCAGTTTCTGCAGGCCGGAAAAATACAGCACATACGCCAGCCCCGTGTTCACCAGCCCGATCAAAAGCAGCCAGGGAATATCCGAAGGAACCGGATGCGGCAGCCCCACGGTCAGGAACACAAAAATCAGCACCACCACGAAAGCGATATCGACTTCAATGGTCGCAGTATGGAGACCGCCGGTCTTGTGGATCCGCTTGTTGAAAACGATCAGCGATGCGTAAAAAAACGCGGACACAGCCGCCGTCAGCAGCCCCGGGATGCTCAGCCCGCCGGCTGCGATGCTTCCGGTGATGAATACAAGTCCCACGGCGACCACCGCCAGGGCCAGAATCTTCATCTTCGTCAGTTTTTCACCGAACAGCCGGGGGGATAACAGCAGCACCAACATCGGCCCGGCGTAGTAGATCAGGGTCGCCAGGCTGACGTTCAAAAGGCGATAAGCTGCGAACAGAGCCGCCCAGTTCAGTCCCAGCGCCGTTCCGCCCAAAACGAGATACGGGAGTTCGGAGCGGATGCTGCGGAAAGAGAATCCCCCTCTCAGCAAAACGATGGCCGTCAGTACGATCCCGCCGATCAGCGTTCTCATCAGCACGATCTGACTGCCCGAAATGGAAATATGGGCAACGTAGATGCCGTTCGTTCCGAACAGCAGCAGCGCCAGAATGTATAATCCATAATAAAACCCGGTCCCTCTTTTCCGATCCGGAATCCTCAGGTCGCTTTTTCCTTTTGCAGTCATTTTATTCTCCCAATCAAAAGAACGGTTCTGTTTGTCATTTATGGATGTCTCCTTTTGTCTTCAGCCGGAACCGCTGCAGCAGCTCTTGACTTTTGAAAAAACCGACTCCATAATAGAATTATCGATATAAAAATAATTGCAGCAACTATCAGATACGAACAGGAGTGATAGCGATATGAAGAATACGTACCCTTTGACGGTGGCCGGAATCCATCGGGACCTGCCGCTGTGCAGCTTGAACGAAGACATGAAAATCGCGGGCTTTGTGATTTTCGGCGATGTGGAACTGACCTGTGCCTGTGCCGGGGAGTTGTTGAAGCTCGTTGACGAAAGCGAATACGACTACATGGTCGCACCGGAAGCCAAGTCGATTCCGCTGATCCACGAAATGGCCCGTCAAAGCGGGCGGAATGAATACATCATCCTCCGGAAGGGCAAAAAAGCCTATATGCAGCATGCGTTTGAAGCCGAGGACCGTTCCATCACCACCGCCGGCACCCAGAAGCTATACATGGACGGCGTCGATGCGGACAAGATCCGGGGCAAGCGGGTCCTGCTCGTCGATGACGTAATCTCCACGGGAGGCTCCATCGCCGCCGCTGAGGACCTGGTGACACAGGCCGGTGCCACAGTTGCCGCCCGGCTGTCCATCCTGGCCGAGGG
>Ga0079305_1003319_pt1 | contig 11188 bp, 11 predicted proteins | sample LMS_cellobiose_e_FD_79183 | JGI IMG/M metagenome (GOLD analysis project Ga0079305, IMG submission 79183) | Rumen-fistulated moose microbial communities from Alaska, USA - LMS_cellobiose_enrichment | ecosystem: Host-associated > Mammals > Digestive system > Stomach > Rumen fluid ... | reverse complement strand
CCGTTTTTGGCTCAATTTGACGATAAGAGCTCGTTCAGATCGCGCACCGCTTTTTGCTTGCTGCTGTCCCGCGCGTGGCAGTATCGATCGGCCGTTGTCTTGAAATCGGACTGGCCGATGATGATTCATGGGAAAACTGTCGAGCCTGTTTCATATCAGGGACAAGCCTCAGAACCGCACAGTTGGCAGCGGCTATGCCTTCTACATGGGCGGCACCACATCCGGCAAGGTTGTGACAGAACGCTCCGCCATGCAGATGACAGCGGTGTATTCCTGCGTACGGATTCTGGCTGAGGCTATCGCGGGATTACCGCTACACCTGTACCGATACCGTGATGACGGAGGAAAAGAAAAGGCCATCGACCATCCGCTGTATCTGCTGCTGCATGACGAGCCGAATCCGGAGATGAGTTCCTTTGTCTTCCGTGAGACGCTTATGACTCATCTGCTCCTGTGGGGCAACGCCTACGCGCAGATCATACGCAACGGCAAAGGTGAAGTGGTGGCGCTGTATCCCCTGATGCCCAACAAAATGTCGGTGGATCGGGATGCGGACGGGCGTCTGTACTACACCTATCAGCGTTCCAGCGAGGAAGCGCCGATTTCCGAAGGCGCAAAGGTCATTCTGTCTCCCAAGGATGTGCTGCACATCCCAGGTCTGGGCTTTGACGGACTTGTGGGCTACAGCCCCATCGCCATGGCGAAAAACGCCATCGGCCTGGCTATCGCTACGGAGGAGTACGGCTCTAAGTTCTTCGCCAACGGCGCTACGTCCAGCGGCATCCTGGAATACCCCGGAACGGTGAAGGATCCGGAGAAAGTCAGGGACAGCTGGACGCGGGGCTTTTCCGGCAGCGGCAATGCCCACAAGGTGGCCGTGCTTGAGGAGGGCATGAAGTACACGCCCATCTCTATCTCCCCGGAGCAGGCGCAGTTTCTGGAGACCAGAAAATTTCAGATCAACGAGATCGCCCGCATCTTCCGGGTGCCGCCCCACATGGTGGGCGACCTGGATAAATCGAGCTTTTCCAATATCGAGCAGCAGTCGCTGGAATTCGTGAAATACACTCTCGATCCCTGGGTGGTGCGCTGGGAGCAGTCCATTCAGCGCACGCTTCTGCTGGACGAGGAGAAGACACGGTATTTTGTGAAGTTCAACCTGGAAGGCCTGCTGCGCGGCGATTACCAGAGCCGCATGAACGGATACGCCACGGCGAGGCAGAACGGATGGATGTCAGCCAACGACATACGCGAGCTGGAAAACCTCGACCGCATCCCGCCCGAGAGCGGAGGCGACCTGTATCTTATCAACGGCAACATGCTCCCGCTCGACAGGGCGGGCGCTTTTGCGAATATGACGGAAAAGGAGGACACCGATTCTGATGAAAACACAGAAGAAGTTCTGGCGGTGGAAGAATCAGGCGGACGGCGAAGAGGCCGCTGAGCGAGTGCTTGAGCTCTACGGCACCATTGCCGAAGAGAGCTGGTTCGATGACGATATCACACCGGCGCAGTTCCGCGATGAACTGTTTTCCGGCACGGGAGACGTTGTCATCTGGCTGAACTCGCCCGGCGGAGACTGCGTGGCTGCAAGCCAGATTTACACCATGCTCATGGACTACCCCGGAAACGTGACCGTGAAGATTGACGGCATCGCCGCCTCGGCTGCTTCGGTCATTGCCATGGCGGGCACTACTGTTCTCATGGCACCGACGGCCATGATGATGATTCACAATCCGGCCACGATTGCCATGGGCGATCATGAGGATATGCGCAAGGCCATCGAGATGCTGGACGAAGTGAAGGAAAGTATCATCAACGCCTATGAGATCAGGACTGGACTCAGCCGGGCGAAAATCTCACACATGATGGACGCTACCACATGGATGAATGCCAACAAAGCCATCGAACTGGGCTTTGTGGATGACATCCTGACGGACGAAAAGCTGAACACCGATATACCGGCTTTCGACTTTTCTGACAGCGTGGTAGAGCGGACGCTCATCAACAAGCTGACGGCAAAGGCCATGTCGGTTCCGCAGGATAATCCTAAGGAATCGCCTGAGCCGGCCAAACCGAAAACGGAAACACAGGTTCCGGAAGAAATCACTATTCCCCAGGGGCGGCGCGTTGACGATCTCAAGGCCCGCCTCATGACCATCAAAAACTATATGTGACAGGAGGAATTGTCTATGACCATCGTTGAAATGCGCGAAAAGCGCGCTAAGCTCTGGGCCACCATGGAAGGCTTTCTGGATACCCATCGCAACGAAAAGGGCGTGCTGTCCGCCGAGGATGACACCACCTATGCTTCCATGGAAACCGATCTGGACGCCCTGACCAACGAGATCCACCGCATGGAGCGCCGCGACGCCAGGGAGGCTGAGCTGTCCAAGCCCATGAACAAGCCTCTGACTGAAAAGCCGGAGAAGAACGCTGAGCCTGAAAAGACCGGTCGCGCTTCCAATGCCTATCGTGAGGATTTCGGCAGGCATCTGAGGGGCAAGACGCCCATTCACAACGTACTGTCCGAGAGCACCGATGCTGACGGCGGCTATCTGGTGCCCACCGAGTTCGAGCATCAGATCGTGACGGAGCTGGAAGAGAGCAATATCATCCGCTCCATCGCCAAGGTCATCATCACGCATCATGACCGGAAGATCCCCATCGCCGTGGGCCATTCCGTGGCCACCTGGACGGCTGAGAACGCGGCCTACACCGAGAGCAATCCGACTTTCGGCCAGAAGCAGATCGACGCCTTCAAGCTGACCGACCTGCTGCGCGTGAGCGTGGAGCTGCTCCAGGATTCCGAGTTTGACCTGGAGAGCTACATCAGCGCTGAGATCGCCCGCGCCTTCGGCGTGGCTGAGGAGCAGGCCTTCTGCGTGGGCACTGGCACCAACCAGCCTACGGGCATCTTCACTGCCAACGGCGGCACGGTAGGCGTAACGGCTGCCGCAGCCAACGCTGTGACTGCCGATGAGCTGATCAGCCTGATCTACGCCCTCAAGTCTCCCTATCGCAGGAACGCGAAGTTCCTGATGAACGACGCGACGGTGTCCGCTATCCACAAGCTGAAGGACGGCAACGGCGTGTACCTGTGGCAGCCTGCCCTGCAGGCGGGTCAGCCTGACAAGCTGCTGGGCTTTGACCTGGTGACGTCTCCTTATGCGCCGACCATGGCGGCCGGCGCGCTGCCCATCGCCTTTGGTGATTTCAACAATTACTGGATCGGCGACCGCATGGGCCGCACGGTGCAGCGCCTGAATGAACTGTATGCCACCAACGGCCAGATCGGCTTTGTGGCCACCGAGCGCGTGGACGGCAAGGTGATCCTGCCCGAGGGCATCCAGCTGCTCCAGATGAAGTGAGGAGGGCGCGGCTATGAGCTATAACGCGAAGAACTACACCGGGCAGGGCGGCGACGTCACCCATATCGGCGGAAAACTGGTGTTTGAGGAGGGAGCCTCTGTAGAAGGGCTCCCCGGCTCTACTCCTGCAGAGAACCAGGCTGCCAGCACAGCTGCTACCGTTGCTGCTCTGAAGGATGATTTCAATGTGCTGCTGGCAAAGCTGAAGGCTGCCGGCCTGATGGCTGCTGACACTACTGCGGACGAAGATACCGATGGCGAATAACGGGAGGGAGGCTGTCGAATGGCGCTGATTACACTGGCTGAGGCCAAGGAGTACCTGAGGGTGGACACCGATGCCGATGACGCGCTGATCGGCAGTCTCCTTCTCTCCGCTGGAAGGCTGTGCGCCGATGTGGCGCGGCTGAAAGATGAGGAATGGAATGCGGTGGACGCTGAACCTGCCGCAGATGACAGTGCAACGGTGATTTCCCTCCGGGCATCTCTGCGCGTGGCGGTGTATTTCACGCTGGCATACCTGTATGAGCACCGGGAGGAAGCGGACCATCACGCCCTGCTTCTTACTCTCCGATCTTTGCTCTTTTCCGTCAGGGAGGGACGCCCGTGAAGAAGAATCCGCTTTATCCCAGCAGGCTGAGAAATCGTGTGGAATTCCTGCGGCGTGTCGTGACCGTAGAGCATGGCATCAGCCGGGAACGCTGGGAAACCACCTTCACATGCTGGTGCGGTGTAGAGCCGCTGTCAGGACGTGAATTCTGGGAGGCAGCGGCCATCAATCGGGAAAAAGAGGTGCGGTTCACCATCCGCTACCGGAAGGACGTATCCGCCGAGATGCGGATCAGACTGGATGGTACGGTGTACGACATCACCTCTATCCTCGATAAAAACAACCGGCACGAGGCGCTGGAGATACTGGCAAGGACGGTGACGCCAGATGGCAAATGTCAGAATTGACGGGCTGAAAGACCTGGGGACCCGTGTGAAGAACATGGGCAAAGAGGCGCGCGGCGCTGCCGGACAAGCGCTCCGCAAGGGCGCGGAGATCATCAAAGAAGAAGCCCATGTCCGGGCTCCCCGCAGCGCCCACGGGCATCCCGCCACCCAGGGACGCACAGCAAAGCATCTGGCGGATCAGCTGACCACCAGTGTCTCCGCCAGCAAATACACCGCAGGCGTGACGGTTGTCGGCGGCGTGAACGGCCCCAGCTATTACTGGAAATACCTCGAGTACGGCACCAAGCGAATCCGGGAACGCGCCTTCATCCGCGAGAGCGCTGAGGCGCGCGGGGATGAAGCTATGGAGACCGTGAAGCGCGAGATAGAAGCCAGACTGGGCATCAAATGAGGTGATCACCATTGGACGCATCGACCCTGGTGGATGAGCTGCTGGAAAGCAAAGAGCTGACGGCGCTGCTGGCCACCGACCCAAATGGCAACCCCGCCATTTACCAGATCCTTTCCCCGGAGGCGGAGGTGTTTCCCCGGCTGGCGGTGTTTGAGGCGGACCGCGAATATACCCGCTTCGCCGACGACCAGCCGCTGGAAGAGGAGATCACTTTCCGCATCGACATCTACGCCCGGGAGAACCTGCTGTATCCCATCAACGCAGCGCTGCATAACACCATGCGCCGGAACGGCTATCAGCGGTACGGGCAGGTGCAGGACGATTACCTGCAGGACATGGACATCTACGTGAAGTCCGCCACCTATACCATCAAAGAACAGCTCCCGTTTCCCTGGGAGTGAGAGAGGAGAATTGATATGCCCCAGAATACCACTGTCAAGGCGCAGCGGCAGTCGCTGCGCAATATCCACTACGCCCTGCTGACCAGCGATACCACGGAGGGCGTGACCTACGCCAAGCCCGAGCCGCTGGTCGGCGCGATCTCCGCCAGCATTTCGCCCACCACCAACCAGGAAAAGCTGTGGGCGGATGACGGCGTGTTCGATATCGCCTCCCAGTTGGGCGACATCACCCTGGAGCTGGAGCTGGCGGCGCTGCCCATGAAGGCGCAGGCCATCCTGCTGGGCCACAAATACGAAAAGGGCGTCATGGTGCAGAACGCCAGCGACGAGGCCCCGTATGTGGCCATAGGCTTTATGAGTCAGCCCCAACCGAACCAGTTCCGCTGCGTGTGGCTGTATAAGGGCAAGTTCCAGCTGGTCGAGGACGAATACTCCACCAGCAACGACTCGCCCGCTTGGCGTCAGCCGAAGCTGACCGGTACCTTCGTCCAGCGCGACTATGACGGCAACTGGCAGATTTCCGCCGATACCAGCGACCCGGAATTCACCGGTGTGGACAGCTGGTTCAACGAGGTCTACGAGGAAACTAATGAAACGACAACGGGGAGGGTTAAGCTATGGCGCTGCATGACATCCGGGAAGTACGCATTCCCATTGAACTGGACAAGCCCCGCACCCTGCTTTTTGACCTGAACGCCTTTGCGGAGCTGGAGGACAAATTCGGCTCTCTGGACCAGGCGTTCCAGAAGATGCAGCAGGGATCTGTCAAGGCCACCCGCACGCTGCTGTGGGCTGGTCTCCTACATGAGGACGAGAACCTGACCGAGCGCCAGGTAGGCGCGATGATCTCCCTGACCAACGTGGAGAAGATCATGGAGCAGATCACCGAGGCGCTGACCGCCGCGCTGCCTGAGGACACTGGGGAGACGGAGAAAGCCGTGGCTCCCGACCCTCGGTAAAGGCGCTGTGGGACTCATTTGATACGGCAGCATCCGGCGCACAGGAATCTGTGGACTGGGTGCTGCTGTATTACGTGGGAACCGTAGTGCTGAATATGAGCGAGGCAGTATTCTGGAAAAGCACGCTGCGAAAGCTGCATGCGGTTTTCAAGTGCCACTGTGAGCATATGCCGAAACCCGACCGAAAGAAATGATGAAGGAGGTGATTCCCCATGGCGTCCGGCACGTCCGAACTGATTGTCCGCCTGTCCCTTGACACAACCCAGTTTGAAGGCTCCCTGTCCAAATTTGAAGGGCAGATGACGAAGCTGCAGGCTTCCTGCACCAACGCCAGCACCGGGATCACCAACTTCAAACAGGTAACGGCGCAGCTGCAGACCTCCGCCCAGACCCTGACGGACAAGCTGGCGGCGCAGAAGCAGAAGGTTGCTGATCTCGAAGCCGCCTACGAAAAGAGCAAGGCTGAGACCGGTGAAAACTCTGAGGAGACGAAAAAGCTGGCCGCCCAGTTGGAGCAGGCTAAGCAGAAGGTCTCCCAGACTGAACAGGCGCTGAAGCTCGTCACCCAGCAGCTGAAGCTGTCACAGAACGGATTTTATCAGCTGGGCACGCAGCTGGAAAACATCGGCGCGAAGCTGGAGAACGTCGGCAAAAAGGTATCCCAGGTCGGGCAGCAGCTCACCACAAAGCTGACTACGCCCATTGTGGCGCTTGGCACCGCCTGTATCACCACCTTCACGTCCTTCGATGATTCCCTGAAAACCGTACAGGCCACCATGGGCCTTGTCGCCGGTTCCTCGGAAGAAGCGGATCGGCAGATCGCCCTGCTCAACAGCACAGCACAGGAAATGGGTCGGTCGACACGCTACTCCGCGTCTGAAGCCGCCCAGGCATTGAACTACCTGGCTCTGGCTGGATATGACGCGGACGAGGCCTGCGCTGCCTTGCCGCAGGTTCTGGCCCTTGCCCAGGCAGGCGGTCTGGATCTGGCATACGCCTCTGACCTGGCCACCGATGCCATGGCTGCTCTCGGCCTGTCCATGGATCAGCTGGGCACCTTCTCCGATCAGATGGCCGTCACGGCGCAGAAGTCCAACACCTCTGTCGGGCAGCTGGGCGAAGCCATCCTGACCGTTGGCGGCACCGCGAAAAACCTGAAGGGCGGCACCGCTGAACTGAACGCTGAACTGGGCATCCTGGCCAACCGTGGTATCAAGGGCGCGGAAGGCGGCACGCACCTGCGCAACGTCATTCTGTCCCTGACGAAACCTACGGACAAGGCCGCAGCCCAGCTGGAAGCCCTCGGCGTATCGGTCTACGATAGTTCCGGCAACATGCGATCCATGAATGACATCATGATGGATCTGAACGCATCCATGGATGGCATGACCGCTGAGCAGAAGCAGAACATCATCTCCACCATCTTCAATAAGACAGACCTGGCTGCCGTGACGGCGCTGCTGGACGGATGCGGCACCGAGTTCGACGAGCTCATGGGCTACATCGAGGGCAGTGAAGGCGCAGCCCAGCAGATGGCCGATACCATGGAGAGCGGCCTCGGCGGTTCCTTCCGCACGCTGAAATCAGCGGTGGAGGGCCTCGCCATCTCCTTTGGCGAACGCCTGGCTCCCATGGTGCAGAAAGCAGTCGAGAAGATCACCGCCATCGTCAACTGGCTGACCAGCCTGGATGACAAGACGAAGGACACCATCATCAGGATCGCCGCTATCGCTGCGGCGGTCGGCCCGGTGCTCCTGGTGGGCGGCAAGCTCATCACCGGCATCGGCAAGGTGGTCAAGAACGTCGGCTCTGTGATGAAGGTCATCTCCGGCGCGACGAAGGTCACCGGTCTGCTGGGTAAGGCCATGACCGCGCTGACCGGCCCGGTCGGCATCGTGATCGCCGTCATCGCGGTATTGGCCGCCGCGTTTATCTCACTGTACAAAAACAACGAGGAGTTTCGGGACAAGGTCAACGCCATCTGGCAGCAGATCTGCGCCGCCTTTGAAAAGGTGAAGGCGGCATTCGTCAGCGCCTTTCAGACCCTGCAGTCCTGGTTTGAGCCGATCAAAGCGTCCTTACAGAAGCTCTGGGGAACGATCCAGGGTATTGTGCTGAAGCTGATGCCTGTGTTCGAAGCCATTGGCGCAGCTATTGGCGCGGTGGTGGCTGTCGTGGTTTCGGCGGTTTCCGGAATCATCGCAGCTATCGGCCCGGTGATCGACGCCATCGTTAATTACGTGGATTTTCTGGCTAACCTGTTCTCTGCCATCGTTTCCCTGTTCTCCGGGGACTGGGATGGATTCACCCAGGGCATTAAAGACGCCTGGGACAGCCTGTGTACCGCTCTGCAGGATGTGTGGACGGCCATCGGTAATTTCTTCTCTCAGTTCTGGGAGACGTTGTGCGGCATCGCGGAGTCTTTCGGCATCGACCTGGGACAGGTGTTTTCAGATGCTTGGACAGCAATCAAAACGGGAGTGGTCACGGCGTGGAACGCCATCAAGAAATGGTTCTCCGATACTTGGACAAGTATCTCCACTACCGCCAGTGAAGCGTGGACGGCATTCACAGAATGGATCGGCGGCGTATGGGAAGGCATCAAAACGACCGCAACGACGGTGTGGAACGCTGTCATCACCTTCTTTTCTGGCGTATGGACGGGCATCTCCACCGCCGCCAGTACTGCGTGGACGTCTTTCACAGAATGGATTTCCGGCGTGTGGAACGGAATCAAAACGACCGCCGAAACTGTGTGGAATGCCATTGTGACCTTCTTCTCCGGTATCTGGACAAGCATCAGCACCGGGGCAAGTACAGCATGGACATCCTTCACGGAATGGATCAGCGGCGTGTGGAATGGAATCTCCACGACGGCCAGCGCCATCTGGAATAGCATCGTCACGTTCTTTTCTGGCATCTGGACAAGTATCAGCACAGGAGCCAACACGGCGTGGACAGCATTCACTACCTGGATCACAGGCGTATGGAACGGGATTAGTACTACGGCGTCTACAGTCTGGAACGCTGTTGTCACATTCTTTTCCGGTATCTGGACGAGCATCTCTACCGCCGCTAATACTGCGTGGACTTCGTTTACCACCTGGATCAGCGGTGTATGGAACGGAATCTCCACGACTGCCAGTACCGTGTGGAACGGCGTGACATCGTTCTTCTCCAGTACATGGTCGAGCATTTCAACTGCCGCCAATACCGCCTGGACCTCGTTTACATCGTGGATCAGCGGTGTGTGGAATGGCATCTCCACTACGGCCAGCACTGTGTTCAACGGCATTAAGGCAACGATTTCGGGCGTATGGACTTCTATCAAGACCGGAGCGGAAACCGCATGGAATTCTTTCACCACCTGGATCGGCGGAGTATGGACTGGCATCAGCAGCAAAGCGACCGAAGTATGGAACGGCGTCACTTCGTTCTTCTCTACAACCTGGAATAACATCAAGAGCGGAGCCACAACCGGATGGAACAACATCAAATCCGGTATTGAAGGCACCTGGAATACTCTCAAGAGCAACGCTTCTACCGCCTGGACGAATATAACGAACGCGGTGTCCAATGCCATCACCAACGCGAAGGCTGGCATCGTGAACGGATGGACCAACATCAAAAACGGTGTGAAGGGCGTGTGGGACAGCGTCCTGGGCGTGATCAAGAGCCCCATCGAATCAGCAAAGACATGGCTGCAAGAAAAGGTCAACTATTTCAAGGGCCTGTTCAACTTCCAGTGGAAACTGCCGGAATTCAAGCTGCCCCGCATCAGCGTCACCTGGAACGACATCGGCTGGGGTATCAAGCTGCCGAAGCTGTCTGTTTCCTGGAATGCCCTGGGCGGTATCTTCGACAGGCCCACCATCCTGGGCAGTTCAGCAGGGCTGCAGGGTGTCGGCGAGGCCGGGGCTGAAGCGATCCTGCCGCTGGACACCCTGTGGACGGAGATGTCCGCACGGTTGAAAGCGGGCATGATTGACGTCATGTCCGGCTTCATCGGCGAACGCACGACGGAGAATATGGAATCCCTGCTGCAGGATTTGATTGACGCGGTGCGCGCCAACAATGGCGAGACCGAAACCGTGCCCGCCGTGAATGTGGAAAACATGGTTATGGCCAACGATATGGACGCGCAGTCCCTTGCCGCCCAGATCAGCGCCATGACGCGCAGACGGCAGCACGGATACGGCTACTGACGGAGGTGATCATTACGCATCCATATTTTCTGTGGAACGGGGTAAGCTCTGAGGGCTATGGCATTATGATATCTGAGTATCCGGCCATTTCCCGCCCGAAGGAGCGCGTGTGCCAGATCACCATTCCGGGCCGTTCCGGCGTACTGATGCTGCCGGAAAGCGACCTCCCTGTTTATGAACCGGTGCTTAGGACGGCGCAGTGCTGGGTCAGGCCGGATGCCAACATCGACGCCATCTGTGCCTGGCTCCAGGGCTCAGGAAACGTGGTATTCGGCAACGAGCCGGACCGTTCTTATGACGCCCGCATCATCAACCAGATTGATTTCAGCAAAATCCTCCGTGGACGCGGTTTCAGGAGCTTCGCGGTGCCTTTTCAGTGCCAGCCCTATAAGCGCCTGTGCCCGCCTGCGGAGGATATCACCCTGACAGCCAGCGGCATGACGATACACAATCCGGGTACGGTTCCGGCATGGCCGAAATTCACCCTGTACGGGAGCGGAACGATCACCCTGATCACCTACAGCGGGGCTGTCGTACTGAGTGGCATTGGGAACGGCATCGTGCTGGACTGGGAGGCACAGGAGTGCATGAGCCTGGACGGAGGGACACTGCTCAACGACAAGGTAGACGGCGACCCGCAGTATCTGCCTCCTGGGGACAGCGTAATCAGCTGGACGGGGACGGTATCGCGGCTGGTGGTGACGCCGAATTGGCGGTTTTTATAACACATGCTACCTTCCGAAAATGCCCGGATTCTGGTATAATAAGAACGGTTATCAGGCCGACAAATCGGAATTTGTCGATATATTCCTTCTTGAACATTCTGTTGAGACAGTGGTATTGATAATCAGACAATAAACTGACAAATCTGTATTGAAGCTGTAAAGCGAAGGAGGTTAAGTATGAT
>Ga0079305_1003317_pt1 | contig 11193 bp, 10 predicted proteins | sample LMS_cellobiose_e_FD_79183 | JGI IMG/M metagenome (GOLD analysis project Ga0079305, IMG submission 79183) | Rumen-fistulated moose microbial communities from Alaska, USA - LMS_cellobiose_enrichment | ecosystem: Host-associated > Mammals > Digestive system > Stomach > Rumen fluid ... | reverse complement strand
TGTTCGGAGGAATTTTTATTCCTCATATCAAAGATACAAAATTTCTAACAATTTATCAATCAATTTGTTATAAATTTTCAAAGAACTTTTACAATTTCGCGATAGTCCCTATCATAGATAATGCTCTCTTGCAATACCTAAATCTTTTTTTTCAGACCACCTATTACAAAAAGTACTGTATTAGTATCACAAATAAGTCCGGTCAGGCTTTTTATAACTTGTCTCGACAGAAACTGATGCAGTGCCTCGTTCCGATACCGCCTGAAAAAGAACAGTTTAGGATTGCAGACAACTATTCTCAACTAACGCTGTAGTTCTCATTATGAGAAGTTCCCAGACGGAAGGGTCGTTTGCGTTGAAGACGAAATCCCCTTTGAGATTCCTGCAAGTTGGGTTTGGTGTCGAATTTCGAACATATTTATTCATTCAAGTGGGAAACAGCAGAGCAGCAACAATTCTCAAAAAGGGACTCTGAGAAAGTTCATCACAACTTCAAACCTATATTGGGGATACTTTAAGTTAGAAAAGGTGAAAGAAATGTATTTCACCGATGAAGAGTTGAAATCCTGCTCTGCCTCAAAGGGCGATTTGCTTGTATGTGAAGGTGGTGCTGGATATGGCCGGTCAGCTATATGGGAGGAAGACTATGACATATGCTTGCAAAATCACATTCACCGGCTTCGCCCCGTTATTACCGGTCTTTGTGAATACGTCATGTATTTTATGTTCCTGCTCAAGGAAACTAATCAACTCGCATCAGTAGGAACAGCTATGCCCGGTTTGTCTGCCAATAGATTGAAGGGCTTGTTATTGCCACTTCCACCACTGAGAGAGCAAATTAAAATCATAGAAATAATAAATAAAGTCATCCCCCTTGTTAATAAATACGGACAAGCTCAATCCACATTAGATACCTTGAATTATGAGTTGAGGGAGAAAATACAGAAATCTGTTCTCCAGGAAGCAATTCAGGGACGGCTCGTACCTCAAATCGCAAATGATGAACCAGCATCAGCCCTACTTGATCGCATCAGTATTGAGAAACAAAGAATGCTAAAAGAAGGGAAATTGCAGAAGAGAGATATCGTTGATTCAGTCATCTTCAAAGGCGAGGATAACAAGTACTATGAGACGATAGCTGGCACGAACACTGAAATAGAGTTGCCTTTTGTCTTCCCCGACACATGGGTAGTAGTAAGGCTTCAGCATATTTGCACTTTACTTGATGGCTACAAAAGATCCGGTGACGGCATTTGTATCGATGCAAGATTCCTTCGTGGAAAGTCTGCCGGTGAACACATCAAATCAGGTAGGTATGTAAACAAGGGCGATAATATAATTCTTGTTGATGGAGAAAACTCTGGTGAAGTGTTCTCTGTCCCAATTGATGGATATATGGGAAGCACATTTAAGCAATTGTGGATAAGTGAATCATTATATATTCCCTACGTACTTGAGTGCATTCGTTATTACAAGGACGAATTAAAGAATTCTAAAAAAGGTGCAGCTATCCCACACCTCAATAAAGATATATTCAGAAACTTAATAATTGGCGTTCCACCTATCAAGGAGCAACGCCGTATTGTAGATAGTATTCAAGATATCTACAAAAATCTCCAGGGATAAAGGTGCCTATAAAGTTCCTTGATTCTATTGACGATCCTTATTTGCTCCGCAGATGGCGGCAAAGGAATCAAGAGATTATTGATGCTGCTTGTGTTCAATGTTCTCCCTTTAATTGCATCCTTAGAGTCTCCCAGATTCGCAAGAACTGGGAGAGTATAAAACAAGTAAGGTTGTAAAGAGGTTGAATCACAAAATGGCCAAATTGAGATAATGGCCTCGTTATGATAAGCGTCAATATCAAGAACTGCCGTCCTTCCAACGGTCAGTTTAAAACTCATAAGGAGAGTGCCTCTGGGCGATATCTTGCCAAGCAAAGTAGTAGCTTTGGGGGATACGTATTCTTTCGTGCGAACAACTGTGCCATATTCTTTCATGTCTGAGATTGAAACCCATGGAATTGTTCCTGGCTCCCAATATGCAGTTTCTTCTCTTGCCGGTGTTTTTCCGATGCGATAATGAACAATACTGGCTAAACGGCACCAACTCCATGATTCAGGAAGAACAAACGGAATCTCTTCACTAATTTCCAGCGTTTTACCACCTACTTTCTCATAGTACTTGTTATCCTCGCCTTTAAAGATGACCGAATCTACTATTTCTTTCTTCTTTAACTTTCCTTCACTTAGGAGTTTCTCTTTCTCGGCCCGGATCTGCTCCAATAAAACGGTCGCAGCATCCTCGTTAGAATTCTGGGGTACGAGTTTTCCTTGAATGGCTTCCTGTAATATGGACTTTTTTAACAGAGGATTCAAAGACGCATTTAAATAGTCCAGTTTTTTCTGGGCAACGTCATAACGATCAGCGACGATAAAGGAACTCTTAATAATCGCCACGATTCTATCTTGCTCCTTCCGGGGGGGAATGGGGAATAGCTTATTCTCAAGATAACCGGAGATAATACGCTGTTGATTAGCCGTTCCCTTGAAAGAGGCTTCCTCTACGAAATAGGGGCTTTCCAGAAAGAATAGAAGATACTCTTGGGAAATCGTATCGCGATAAGTTCTAAGCACTTTTAGCTCAGTTGTGCCAGCACCAATCCCGTTAGGAAGGCCCTTGAGGATCATTGACTTCCGATTTTGGAAACAAGGAGTAATTTTGGCCATAGCCACATCTCCGTCTGCAAAATGGGTGAAGCCAGATTTAATCTCTTTCCATTTTTTTGTGGCGAATGAAAAGCTAGATAAATAAGTCGCGTCTATCCTTTCCATCGGAATAAAACCAGCCGGATCATTATCATCAGCATGGTTTTTGGGGTTCAACTGGAATACTGTTGAAATCCTTGCCCATTCCCATCCATAAGGCACCTCAAAAGGGATTTCCTCTTCAATGCACTTGACCGTTCCGTCGTGGAACTTCTCATAATGAGAATTGCACCCATAAGCACGCTATTATACATTATTAAGACACAGTAATTCATGTTTAACTCTTAATCAATGCATTATGGCAAATGACTTTACACTATTTCTCCGTCAGGAGAACATGTCCGACAACACTATCTCGGCGTACACCTTCGCAGTAAAGGATTTCTTTGCTCACCAGAAGGAGCTTAATAAGCGGAACCTGCTTGCCCATAAGAATTACCTGATGGAGAATTTCAAGCCCAAGACAGTCAACCTTCGCATTCAGGCCCTCAACAAGTACCTGGAATTCACCAAGCACCCCCGGCTGAAGCTGAAATCTGTGAAGGTACAGCAGCGCTCCTATCTGGAGAACGTCATCAGCAATGCTGACTACACTTTCCTGAAGAACAAGCTCAAGAAGGAGCCAAACCTTGAATGGTACTTTGTCGTGCGGTATCTGGCGGCCACCGGTGCCCGCGTAAGTGAGTTGGTGCAGATCAAGATCGAGCATGTCAACGTGGGCTACTTCGACATATACGCCAAGGGTGGCAAGTATCGGCGAATCTTTATCCCAAAGAAGCTCAGGGAAGAATCAGAGGCGTGGATCCAGGAAACCGGTCGAAGCTCTGGATATCTCTTCCTGAACCGTTTCGGAGAGAGAATCACCACCAGAGGCATTTCGCAGCAGCTGAAGAATTATGCCCAGAAGTACAAAATGAATCCCCTTGTAGTATATCCGCATTCATTTAGGCACCGTTTTGCGAAGAACTTTCTGGAAAAGTATAATGATATTGCTCTATTGGCAGACCTATTGGGGCACGAAAGTATAGAGACGACAAGAATCTATCTTCGAAAAAGTAGCCTAGAACAACAAACTATCGTCGACAAGGTGGTCACTTGGTAAGGGAACTACTCCTTGTCATCCTTCTCCGAAAGGTGCCGACCTGCGAGGGATCCTTTTGTCAATCACTTGTCCAGAGATGCCCGATCAGGTCGGGCGTGATGTGTTGAGTGGAATTTCTTCCCGGAACTTTTTTAAAATCACCGCGCGGCCCGACCGATCCCTTTCGCCACTCCAGGCCACATCGCCCCGCGCCCCAATTTGCGAAACCGGCCAATAACGAGTCAACCGCAATTCTCCCGATGGAGCCGGAAGGTAAAGGCCGGGTCGGCGAAATACATCTCAAGAGTACGCGAGGATGATAAGCCCATGTGGGAAGAATCGTCTTGCGCAAACTACGCAAGTTGCAAAAGAAGAGTAGAAAGATGTGTACCATTTTGGTACTTATTTTGAAAATGCATATATTTGCAGAGTAAACATTACAAAATATGGTCGTAGTAAGCAGTAGAGTTTTCAGAGCCAACCAGAGCAAGTATTTCGACTTGGCTCGCACCCATGATGTCGTGATCACTTCAAGGACTCACGGCAGCTACCGCCTTGTACCCGTCACGGAGGACGATACTCTCATCGACAGCGCCACGTTGGAGGCTAAAATCCGCCAGGGCATTGCCGATTATGAGGCAGGCAAGGTGCACCGGATGAACGAGGGGGAGAGCACCGAGGACTTCCTCGGCAGGATGATCGGAGGGAACTGACATGTACGCCCTCGTTTTCACCGAAGACGCAAAGAAAGACCTGCAGGAGCTTTACAAGAAAGCGCCACAGGCCATATCCAAACTATCAAAACTCCTCGATGAAGTCCGGGAACACCCCCGGACCGGGACAGGTCAGGTGGAACAACTCAAGGGTTACGACGGCTCGGTGTATTCCAGACGCATCACCAAAGAACACCGGCTCGTATACAAGATCTATGATGACGTCATAGAGGTTCTTGTTCTCTCAACCTTTGGCCATTACAGATAGCATTTCGGCGGACGAGATTTGCCCGGCCTTCGGCCGGCCGCTTCTCCGGCGGTCGCCCGAATATGGAAATGCCGCACCATGGGGTGCGGCATCTGCCCGTTCATGCGGACTGCATAGCGCGGAGAGGACGAGAATCGTAAACCAAGTACAACACCCTTCGTAAACCCTTGCAGGAATGGTTTCTATTGCGTATCTTTGCAAACAACGATGCTCGGCTTTGAGCAAAATTGGGCCATTATTGGGCCACGATTTTAACAAAGAGACGCCATGAAGATCAAGAGAAATGTCGCTTTCAAACTGAGGGCTTACGGAAAGAACAATGACCTTTTCCAGATACGGCTACGCACCACGTTCAACGGACAACGACTGGACCTCAAGACAGGTTGCCAGATCAACAACAAGTCTGCTTGGGATGACGAAGCCCAGCTGGTCAAGTCGGGCTACAAAGGCCCTAAGGGAGAGACTGCCCTGTCCATCAACAATGAGCTCCGGAACATCAAGGACCAGATGGATTCTACTTTCAAGTTCTTCGAGGCCATCGACCAGATCCCGACGCCGTCTCAACTTCAAAAGAAGTATGAGGACCGGCTGAACGGATCCGTTCCTCAGAAGCCCGCTCCGGAGCCCAAGAAGGAGCGCAAGCCCAAGGAACACGACTTCTTCAAAGTCTATGATATGTTCCTGAAGGAGTGCGGCGAGAAGAACGCCTGGACGGAAGCCACATTCGAGAAGATGGAGGCTATGCGCGTCGATCTTACCACCTTCAAGAAGAACATCAAGTTCTCCGATCTAACGGAGGCTACCTTGACGGAATTCGTAGCGTATATGCGCGACAGCAAGAAGCTCCGGACTCCGCGAAAAAAGAAGGGAGAAAGAGCGGATTATGACCAAGAGGATCTGGTGGGTCTGAAGAACTCCACCATCGAGAAGAAGCTGGGCTACCTCCGCTGGTTCCTGAACTGGGCAACCGACAGGGGCTACAACACCAACCTGGACTATAAGAAGTTCCACCCGACCCTGAAGATGACGCAGCGAAAGGTCATCTATCTCACCAAGGAAGAGATTGCCCGCGTCCGCGACCTGGAACTCTCCGAATCCCAGGCCTACCTGGATCCCATCCGGGACATCTTCCTGTTCTGCTGCTTCTCCGGCCTCCGGCACTCCGACGTCAACAACCTTCGCCGCAGCGACATCAAGGGCGACCATATCGAGGTCACGACCGTCAAGACAGCGGACAGCATCTCCATCGAATTGAACAAGGTCACCAGGGATATTCTGGAGAAATACAAGGACACCCCCTTCAAGGACAACAAGGCCCTGCCGAACTACACCAACCAGGCGATGAACCGCGATATCAAGGAACTGTGCAAACTCGCCGGTATCAATGAGGAAATCCGCGTCACCACCTACAAGGGCAACGCCCGAACCGACAAGATCCAGCCTAAGTGGGAACTCGTCGGCACCCATACTGGCCGCCGCACCTTCATCGTTAACGCCCTCTCCCTCGGCATCACGCCCAACATCGTGATGAAATGGACCGGCCACTCTGACTACAAGGCCATGAAGCCCTATATCGACATCGTGGATTCCATCAAGGCGAGCTCGATGACGAAGTTTGATGGGTTGATATAGTATTCTCCCTGTTTAAAAGCAAGGAAATATGTAGTTCAATATGTCTCGGGTTAAAATCCGTATATTCTCGTCCTTTGTCTGAAGGCAGATTCCCCTCCTTCTAATAGTTGGCAGCAGAGTTTAACCGTGTCATCGTTGTCAACAGATCCGGAAGAAAACACCATAGATTTACTACTTGTACTCTTTAGAGGAATTATCTGCTCGGCATCACCCAGAACAGCAATATTGGGATTATGTGTAACAATAATGACCTGCCTACGTTCTTTTATCCTTCTTAGCGTTGAGACAATGGTCTTGTAAATAAACTCGCTATCCAAATTATCTTCGGGCTGATCTATTAATAAGGGGCGATTGCTATCAGATAGAAGTAATATCCCGAGCAAAACGGATTGCTGTTGGCCCAAAGACAACTGTGATAATCTTTTTATTTTAGGTTTTTTTGTACCAGCTTCATCAATTAACTTCGTAACAGTTATTTGTGGAAGATCATCATAAGCAACACACTCCAGCTCCTCATATTGATAATCCTCATTTAACCTATTGATTATTGATGAGATATCGTCTTTGCTAAGCAATTGAGATCCGTTATAAGTAATCGAACTTAGTGTTGAGGTGTTCTTAGTCTTAATAGCATTTACAAAATCATAGACACTGATGCTTTTTGAAATAAGCGTTGCTTTCGGCACTTGAGATGTACGCCAACCCATTAATTCTTTTAGAGTACTCTCGAACTCAGGCGAAAACAAGTTATCATTATACTTAATGTTGATGTAAAAATCATCGACTGAATTCTTTAGTCCAGTGTTAATTCTTTGAGCAAAAGCTAAGTGTAGTCTATTATTCTCTTTTTTGTTATCCTGCCGTTGCTGAATAATGTTTTTCCTTGTCTTTTCAAGTTCTTTAAGTCTATGTTTGTCTTCCGATAGTATTCTGACTTTCTTTTCATAATCAAGTATATCTTTTGAAATCTGATTGATTTTTCCAAGATCAAAAGGAATTCCTTGCTGTGCTAATTCTTTTTTCTTTAAGTCTATTTTTGTTTGAATATCACTTTCTTTCTGCTTCCAAAGTTTAAGCTGTTCATTTAGCGACTGAATCTTTTCGCTCAAAGAAGTGTTTAGTTCTTCTGATTTTGAAGATACCATTTCTCCGAAATCCTTAACTATACTCTTTACTGCTGAGAAATAGTCTTTACCAACAATGATGCTTTCATCCGACATAGATGCGACTTTCTCAAACACAGACTGATCACCAAGTATATCTTTATACTTTGCAATTAGATCCTTTAATTCCTGGATTAGTTCAGAACGGAAGACTCTTTCTTTAAGTAAGGCATTATGGTAACGAACAATCTCCGAAGCCTTAGATTCTTCTTGTATCTTCATTTTTCTTTTTTCGTTGTCCAATGCCTTTTGTGCCTCTGGTAGTGCCGCAAGATTAATCCTTAGCTTTCGCATTTCACTTTGATTCAAGCGTAACTGCTCACAATAGTTTTCATCCTGCTTTTTCAGCATATCTAAAGGAAGAAAAGCGTCAAGAAAATTCACGAGTACCTGAGGATTCTCTTCACTGTGCTGTAGCGTGTTTGCTGTGTCTCCTTGCCCATAACTCTCTATCGGAATCTTTGTTATTCCATTAATCGGATCTGTTCTATTCTCGACATTTCCATTTTTTTCTCTTTGCAATGTAATTAACTGACCGACCTCATCTACATAATCGAGAGTTATCACTTGTGGCCATACCTCCGAGTCACACAAATGAGAACAAGAAGGATTCCCCGTGGATTCCCTTATAGACTCCAATAATGTTGATTTTCCCGCGCCACGGCTTCCAATAATACATGTCAGATTGGGGCTTAAATCAATGTCTAGTCCATCAAGCAATTCTCCTTCTATTTTGATATGTTTGATTATTGGGCGTTCTTCGGGAATAGTGTCTTCTAAACGGACTCTGGATTCACTACTCAATAAAGCATTTTTGAATGATCGAAAAGATAATTCAGGCATTTTTAGCCTGGTTAGTCTGTTATTCCCATCAACGTTGCTTCCAAGTTTGGCTAATTCATGAGAATCGGAAGACATTAACTTGGCAAAGTCAAGATGAAGTTTATTATCATTTGTTTCCCGCCAAATTGCAAGAAGTCTCCTATGATCTGGATTTGTATCTTCATCAGTATATAAGGGAATCTCCGACTTGTTAGTTATTTCAAGCCCTAACAGATTATTACATCTAAAGATTTCATCCATATGCGGACCGAAACGCTGAATCGTTCTCTCAAAACCCGATTCAAGAGAAATGTGTGCTAATACGCCCACACCCTTTGAACCCTCTGCCTTATGTAGACAATCTGAAATGCTCTGATTACAAATAGACTTATCTTCGTTAAAGGAAAGGGTCCCATAGAAATGACGCAGGTTTTCAGTTGTTTCAAAATATAGTAAAAGGTGACCTTGTGTTGTGCTCACTTCAATGCCTGGGATGACAAGAATATCCTTCTCTTTTGAATATTGGACAGCCAAGATACTATTTATAATCTCATTATGATCAGTGATACTAATCACTTTTAATCCTTTCTCCATCGCCGTATCTACAATGGCTTGCGGTGTATTTGTCGTATCTTTGACATCGTAGGACCCCATACCTTTACCAAATGAGTGAATATGAAGATCTGCTTTATAGAAAAGTGCGCCGGGATTCATAACTGTGTTTTTCAATTGTTCGACATCTACGAAATAACTATATAAGTTTATGAACTCTATTCTGTAGTTCATCTATCCTTTGGACCAAAACATCAAACTCCAGAGATGAACCGTAAATAAAGTATTCTCTCAAATTCGCGTAATCGGCTCTCCATGCCTCGGATACTTGTTCTGGTATCATAAAACTGATGGAAGATGGCGATAGGAGGTCATAGTTTATATGCTTCTGAGCATAGTATGTCCTGCGGTGCTCCACAATAGCATTATATAGTGCGTGGTCTGCTAATGCATTTCGCCCATATTGAGTGCCCATAAGTTTTTCTAGATCGTACAAATGACGAGACATCCGCTCGCTTCTTGGGTTTTCTTTTTGGAATTCTTCCGCAAGGAGGAATATCTTTTCCAGGAAGGTGCGAGTCGGTAAGACCGTCCTCACCGAACAATTGGTACCAGAATCCTCACCCTGGAAGGACTCTTCAATTAGTGAGTGAATAGGCCGATTCTCTGTCGGTTCGTCCATTGAGAGGCAGCTGATTTCAATCTTAATGTGAGGAGGAACATAACTAATCGGATTCTCTAAAATGGAGGGATAATGAAGAAGGATAACAGTGGGGTCTTTATCTGAATCGATAGGATGCCATTCATTATTCTTATCTTTAACTTGGGTTACATTTTCAATGTGATACCCAGAGATACCCATACTCTTTAATTGGGAATCCAATTCTGTTGAGACTGTCTCGTGAATGTACTTCCTGGCAATCTTGCGCAGTTTATCTCGTTGACTCTTACTCGTCTTTTCAATTCCGAAAAAGGAGTGGTTAATAGCCAAATCGACGTCTTCGGAAAAGCGTTCAATTAGATTGAACCCTTTTGATAGAGACGTTCCTCCTTTGAAGATAAGAGATTCGCGGCAACTTGTCTGAAATAGAGCCTTCAATACGACCGTTACCCACCAATCCTTCTCCACCGCTACTTGGTGAATGCCTGGATGATCGTTGGCCGTTTTCTGTAATTGAGCTATACGATCGACCAAATCATTATTTAACCATAACCTTTCCATTTCTTAAACTATAACATAGGTTTAACGATCCTTTTCATCCATACTGGCATCATATCCACGTCTTTCGCTAAAGCGCTTCTGTCTGGTTCCCGTGAGATAAGACTTCGAATGACTTGTAACTCCTCCTCTCCGACATTCGGTTGTTTTAGTGTTTTCAACGCCTGTACAAGGAGTGCGATAAGTTTCGTTTCATAGCAGAAGTTTTTCGGGACCCCTCGTTTCAGCCTTATTTCTTGATTCTCTAGTTTAATAATTCTTTCGCTCCCTGTTGTCAGATATGAATACTTCATCGGGACTTGGGTTGATAGTCCCAATACGTTCAACGCCGTCATCCCGGAAGGGAGGACTTCTGCATTATCTCGTGCGGCAATTGCTTGTACGATCTTATCAACAGAAGGTAGCACAAGACCAAAGCGACTTCTTCGCGGCTTGGCATATATCCCCTGCGCCAATTTTACAAGGAGACCCTCCTGTGTTAGTTCTGCTAATGTTCCGCCAACGAATTCTGAGTGGTACTCAGGGAAGTCAGAGCGAAACAAAACGCTATCTTCTGGCAAAGCCTCGATCCGTTCCCTTAGAGTAATGTTATGACGTTCAGCGTCCATGGACCTTTGAAATTTTGACAATTTTTCAAAGGCGAATATAATAAAACTATTTCATATAATAGCAATGGCGCAATCATTTTTATTCTACCAAGAAAGAGCAAAGAGACCCCCCTTTCCTCTCTTATGTAATGCTGGTAATCAACTCTAATCTGCACCATTTTTTGATAAAGCAATAAAATAGCCTGGTTTACAGTAAGTTAAAAGCCTTACGTGCGGTTATTCCAACGATTATTCATAGTTTCTCCGCACTTTTTCCAACGAGTTTTAGGTGTTCCAGCGCATTTTTTGGAACGAATCCTCCGATTTGCTACGTTTTCACGGGGGATGAAAATGTAGCAAAATGAGTGATAATAACCTCAACGACTGT
>Ga0079305_1003316_pt1 | contig 11198 bp, 9 predicted proteins | sample LMS_cellobiose_e_FD_79183 | JGI IMG/M metagenome (GOLD analysis project Ga0079305, IMG submission 79183) | Rumen-fistulated moose microbial communities from Alaska, USA - LMS_cellobiose_enrichment | ecosystem: Host-associated > Mammals > Digestive system > Stomach > Rumen fluid ... | reverse complement strand
GGAGGCGGCCCTTGTCCGGCTTCAGTTTGTCAACGGAACCCACACCATCGGCTGCGCCATGGCGGCGGGCCTTGCGAGTGGCGACACGCTTTTGTCGGCCACCGGCGGCGTGTATGACACGTTAGAGACCTTCGTGGGTCTTCGGGACTCGGCGCCAGGCAGCCTTAAAAGCTATGGCATCGCGTATAAGGAAGTGCCTTTACAGGATGGGGCGCCGGATTTGGACGCCATTGAAAAGGCGTCCGCCGATCCTTCCGTCCGCTGCGTCTTTGTGCAGCGATCCAAGGGTTATTCTAGTCGGATATCCCTTTCGCCCGCCGAAATCGGCGACATTGTCCGCCGAGTAAAAGGGGTCAATCCCCGGGCTTATGTTTTGGTGGACAATTGTTATGGGGAATTTGTGGACACAAAAGAGCCGTGCCACTTTGGGGCGGACCTTGTGGCCGGTTCCTTGATCAAGAACCCCGGCGGGGGCATCGCGCCCGCGGGAGGCTATGTGGCGGGCCGCCGGGATCTGGTGGAGGCGGCGGCGGCCCGGCTGACCGTGCCGGGCATCGGCGGGGAATGCGGCGCCACGTTGGGACAAAACCGCCTGCTGTTTCAGGGGTTTTTCCTGGCCCCCCACGTGGTGGGGGAGGCGCTCAAGACGGCGGTCTTTGGCGCGGCCCTTTTGGAGGAGATGGGGTATACTGTGTCCCCTCGGGCGGACGAGCCCCGCCGGGATATCATCCAGACCGTTTCCTTCGGTGCGCCCGAACCGCTGCTGCGTTTTTGCCGGGGGATTCAAGCGGGCTCTCCCGTCGACTCCTATGTGACGCCCGAGCCGTGGGATATGCCGGGCTACGAAAGCCCGGTGGTCATGGCCGCCGGCGCTTTTATCCAGGGGTCGTCCATCGAACTGTCGGCCGACGCGCCCATGCGTGCTCCTTATACTGCCTATATGCAGGGGGGACTGACCTTTGAGGCCGGCCGGGCTTGCCTTTTGCGGGCGATAAGGGACCTGCTGTAATACGTTGTGGATGGAATCCACCCGGCCTGGCTTTGTCGAGAGAGATCTATGAAGTTTGCTAGTCGCTCTGCAAAAGTTTTGCTAAATCCGATATAGACATATCCATTCGTTTTGAGGTTTCCTCCATCGACATCCCGGATGCAAGAAAACGCTTTACGACCATCTTCATATTCTCGCCGACTTCAATGATGTGGCCGTCCAAATCGTAAAACCGGATAGAGCGTTGTCCCCAACCAGCTTTGCAAACGCCGTCCCCGATGAATTGTATGTCGTCGCGCTTTTTCAATCGAGCAACAAAGTCGTCGAATTCATATTCCTCAAAATACAGCTCCATATTGTATGATCTTTTCGATACGTTTTCTTTGGGAATCCCCAACAGCCAATCAAATTCCTGTTGCAGTGACAAGGTCCCAAAGGAAACGTTGATCCCATAGTCTTGAAATACCTCAAGCCCAAAAAGATCCTGATAAAACTGTTTGGAAAGGGCTATATCTTTAACAGCGATACATACGCCTTCAAATTTCATTTGCTTTGCCTCCTGCTTAGAATTGCAACTTCTTTTATCTTATCGTATAATTAAATGGTTTACAACCAGGAATGCCGGTTCAACGGGTTGGTTTGCTAAAAACACACTGTACCGCGACAAGGACCTCACAAATGACCTCTTGACGAAGACAATTGTTTAGCTGTATAATGATGACGATGATCCGAGAAATAAACCCGTCGCGGGCTTGTCCGCGGCTTCAAATTCGGGCGGGAGAAAGCAAGGGCCGGCGATAACCAGCCCCAGCATGGAAGGGGACCAATCGTTCCCCAGAGCGTGTTTTCATCTTGGTATGCCCTGTCAATTGGACGAAATTAACGCCTTTTTTTCGGCGCTTTCTACTATAGACAGGACTTTTTCCCCTGTGTTATATTTGAAGCGGTTTATTCTCGGAATTTCTTATTGTGAAACGGGAGCAGTTTCGAGATGATTGAGAGAATACCGCTGCGCGAACAAATCCTGGAGAAAATTTTAGAAATGCTCCGGGAAGGGGAATATCAGGCGGGGGACATCCTGCCGTCGGAAGCGCAGCTTGCCCAAACCCTAGGCGTGGGACGCAACAGCGTTCGGGAAGCCATGAAGGCGCTGGCGCTGGCAAATATTGTGGAGCCGCTGCCGGGGAAAGGGACTTTTTTACGTAAGAACGCCGGCGACATTCCCCTGACACAGGGCGGCGTACTGGTGCTGGATGGAATTAAAACGATTTCGCCTGAGGAGCTTTCGGAGGTCCGTACTTTTTTTGAGATCGAGGCGGCTGGTCTCGCCGCGGAGAGGGGAAAGCAAAACCCTCAGGCCCTGGAGGCCTTCGGTAAGAGCTATCGGGAGCTGAAAAAGAACTTGGAAGCAAACTCCCTCTATGACGCGTCTGTGGCGGGGTACCAATTCCACAATGTCCTCGCCGAGCTGACAGGCAACAAACTAATGGTTAAGATGCTTAAAACCATTTGGTCGGAGAATATGCATTTCAGACAGTTGGTGCTCCTTAAAGGGGACGAAAAAGAAGAATTACGCATTCATACACGAATTTACAACGCCGTCATGGCCGGGGACAAGGAAGAGGCCAGAGAAGCCATGCGGGAGCATATGAAAAACACCTCGGAGCTTTATAAAGCGATCTAACGGGCAGCGCAAAGCTGGCAAGGGAATGCCGACCCTATTACTTCCTATTATAGGATAATTGGTTGTTTTGTTGTATAATTTATAAAAATAAGGCACTAGGGCCTTATTTATAAATTTTAGGAGGTATAAAATGAAGAAGGTTAAACTCGTGAGCATTCTCTTGGCCGTTGTCATGATGTTTTCGCTGATCGCGGGCTGCTCCAGCGATTCCGGCAACGGCAGCTCCAGCACCCCGAGCTCCAGCACCGGCTCCAGCACCGGAGGGGAGCCCTCCGGTGATCCTCAGCATGAGGCCCTAACCTGGAAGATTTCTCACAGCCGTGCCCAGGGCTCCCGCAACGACCTGACGGTCGATGAACTGATTCAGCGCATCAGCGATGCCACCGATGGCCTGTTTACCCTTGAAAAATACCCCGACAACTCCCTCGGCGACTATGAGACCGTGCAAGAGCGCGTCTCCATCGGCGACGTGGAAATGATGCTCGCCTCCGCCGGCATGGCCGTCAGCCGCGGGCTGCAGCTGGCCGCGCTGCCCTACATGATCTCCACCTGGGATCAGGGCCTGGCCCTTATCGCCAACGACGGCACCGGCGCCGTCTACAATGCCATGGAAGCCGCGTTCGCGAAGATCGACATCAAGCTGCTGGGCGAAAACCCCATGTACTTCGGCTCGGTCACCCTTTGCAAGGACTTGGGCGACAAGTACAAGGATCCCACCAGCAATAAGGGTATGAAGGTTCGCGTTCCTTCCTCCAACATGTGGCAGGTGATGGGCGACACCTTCGGCTTTACCTCCACCCCCATGGCCGCTGCGGACGCGTTTACCGCTATGCAGACCGGCATCGTGGAAGGCATGATCGGCGGCGGCATGGAAGCCTACTGGTCCAACTATCGCGATGTGACCAAATTCCTGCTTCCCATCAATACCCACTTCGAGTGCCATTATTTGACCGTTAGCCAGATCAAGTACGACGAGCTGCCCGCCGATTGGCAGGAGCTGTTGATCTCCGAGGGCAAATGGCTCCAAGAGACCGCCATTGAAAAGGCTCTGGAGGAAGAGGATCTTTACGCCGAAAAGTTCACTGAAAACGGCGTTAAAATTTACGAAGTGTCCGACGAACTCATCGGCCAATACGCCGACATCTACCGCACCGCTTACTGGGATCGCTTCCCCGACGACCTGCAGGATGAGGAGGCCGCCGCAACCTTCCAGCAGATCCGCTCCGATTTAGGCCTTTAATAAAACGCCGCAATAAGCTCCGCATTTATTCTTAAAAGAACCTTGTCCGAAGGCGGGAGGGCTCCCCCCGCCTTCGGACAAAGCGAAAGGGGCTGTCGTATGACTGCGATCAACAAAGTTTGGCACTTTTTTCTCGAAGTCCTGAATAAGCTGCAGACTTTCATTGCCTGCTTCGGCATGGTGGCGCTAGCGCTGTGCGTTGTGATTCAGGTAATCCTGCGTTATGTCTTTAATGCGCCGTTGTTTGGCATTGAAGAGCTGCAGGCATTTTTTGCCCTTTGGCTCTATTTCTTCGGCGGATGCGTGGCCTCCTACCAGAAGAGTCATATCCAGTGCGGCATTATCAATGTCTTTGTCCGGAACAAGACCGCCTGCTATGTACTGGCCATTGTCCGCGACGTGGGCGCGGTGGCACTGTCTATTTTTATGACCTACGCGATTTACGGCTACTTTGCCTATGTCATCAAGGTCTTTAAAAAGAGCATGATTTTAAATATCCCTCTGGTGTTTGGAGAAGGAACAATCTTTGTCGGCACGCTGATTATGGCCATTTTCTGCGTCCGTGACGCCATCGACACCATCGTCGCCGGGCCGCAGGACATTCGCGCTTTGGGCGATGACGAGCTCGATTCTTTAAAGACTGAACTGGGAGGTGACGAATAGCATGCAGACAATGCTGATTGCTGTCGTATTCCTGGTCATCTCGTTGCTTCTCGGCATTCCTCTCCCGTTCTGTTTTGGCGGCGCGCTGGGTATCATGATCGTCTTCGCCGACATCAACGTGGTCAGCCTGTTCGTCTGGGGCTACAATCAGATTATCAACGCGACATTGATTGCGGGACCGCTTTTTATTCTGTGCGGCGGCTTTATCAATAAGACGGAAATCGCGGAAAAGCTGCTGGCACTCGTCGCTACCTTCACGACAAAGGTCCGCGGCGGCCTGGGCATCATTGCGATTGTCGTCTGCGGCTTTTTGGGCGCCATCTCCGGCAGCGCCTTTACCGGCGTCGCCGCCATCGGCCCCACCATGCATCCCAAAATGGTGGAAGCGGGCTATCCCCGGGGTTACGCCGCGTCTCTGATCGGCGCGTCCACCATCTTGGGCGTTCTGATTCCCCCGTCTTTGACGATGATCACCTTTGGCTGGGTTACCGGCGTTTCGGTGCTGGCCTGCTTCCTGTCCACAGTGCTCCCTGGTATCATCATCATCATCTTATTGTGCGTTATCAACGTTATTGACTGCGGCCGGTTCCAGAAGGACGTGGAGGTGGCCGCCAAGGCCAAGGCTGCAGCTGACGCCGTGAACAGCCAGCCGGTCAACCGCACGAAAAAGTTCATTGCCGCCATTCCCGCGCTCCTTTTGCCCGTCATCATTTTGGGCGGCATCTACGGCGGCGCCTTTACCCCGTCGGAAGCGGCGGCCGTCGCCTGCGCGGTTTGCGTGCTCATCGGCGTCTTTTGCTACCGCAACTTAAACCTCAAGGGCTTCATGAGCGCGGTCAAAACGTCCGTCGGTTCCACCGGCGCCGTCATGGCCATGATGTTCTTCTGCTTCATGCTGTCCCAGACCTTTGTGCTGCTGAAGCTGCCCGAAGCCCTGGTCGAAATGTTTACATCCTTTACCGACAGCAAGATCGTCGTGCTCCTCTGTATCAACGTGCTGTTGGCTTTCCTCGGGATGATCGTCAACGACGGAACCGCCGTCGTCCTCTGCGCTCCGTTGCTGGTGCCCCTGTGTGCGGCCTATGGCGTCCACGCGGTTCAGGTCGCGGCCTTCATGGTCGTAAACCTGAGCTTCGGCGGACTGACCCCTCCGTATGCCAGCATCCTATACCTGTCTATGCGCATCTGCGACTGCACCTTTGACGAGATGTTGCCATCGACCTTGAAGTTCGTGCTGTTGGCTTATTTACCGGCAACGCTACTTACAACCTTTATCCCCGCGCTGTCCCTGTGGCTGCCTGGATTGATGGGCTTGCTCTAAAAACATACGGACCTTGGTTCTCAATCCGGCGGTTCCCCTGATACCGCCGGATTGAGAAATTCTTTTGTAAATTTTGTAGCGCGCCCGGTGCTTTTGTGATAGAATGAAATTTGCCCAAGCGGCGAAATAATATGAGGTCTGGAGTACGAGAGATATGGAACTTGGACAAATTCGTTTCATCAATGAAAAGGAAGCCAAAACCCTGATTGATATGCCCACCTGTGTCGACCTGATGGAGCGGTGCTTCCGGGAGTACGGCAAGGGCAGGGTAGAACATCCGGTAAAGCTGCATTTGTCTTTGCGGCCGGAATACGACAGCTATTTAAACTCCATGCCGTCTTTTTTGAAGGATTCCAACCTGATGGGTGTCAAGCTGGCGGGCTGCACCAAAGACAACACCGGGAAGGATCTGCCCACATCGATTGCCATTATCGTGCTCTTCCATCCGGAGACGGGGGTGCCCTACGCGGTGATTGACGGCACCTACATAACGGCTTTGCGCACCGGCGCCATCGTCGGGCTGCAGGCCAAATATTTGGCGAAAAAGAATTCTAAGACACTTGCAATCATCGGCGCCGGAGCCCAGGGTTATACCAGCCTAGAAGCGGTGCAGTGCGCTTTAAACGGCGCTATTGAAGAGGTGCGCATCGTCGACTTAAATCCTCGGATGATCGAAAAGTATAAGGCCCGGGCCGCCGCAGAATTCCCGAAAACCAAGGTCGTTGTTAAAAACAGCATCCAGGAAGCGGCCACGGGCGCCGATATCGTGGCCTGCTGCGCCAACGCCACAAAGCCTCTGCTCATCGGCATTGACTTCGACAAGGGCACCCACGTCATCAGCGTGTCCGAGTGCCTCCAGTCCCCGGAATGGATCAAAAAGACTTTTACCAAGATGACCTCTGATTTCCCGGAGTGCCTGATTACCCGGGAAAACCAGGAGAACCTGTGGTCTGCAAAGCTCAGCGGGGAGGAGCCGGTGGTGCTGCCCATGGACTTGGTGGACGAGACGCTGGCTGATATCATCGTGGGCAAGGCCAAAGGAAGGGAGACGGAGGACGACATCATTTTCTCCGCCACCGTGGGCATGTCCATGGAGGACGTGGTCGCGGGCGAGCATGTCTACCAGCAGGCACTGAAAAAAGACGCCGGCAAGGTGCTCGACTATATGGATTTGGAAGGTTTCAGAGCGGGTAAGTAAGACACAAGCTGAATCGTCTTAGGTACAAGCCCGGTCCCGGTTATCTAGGCGGTTCATCCGTTATAAACTCGGGGCCGGGCTGCTTTTTTTGCACGGCAATGGTGTGAAGTTTTTTAACTTAACATAACGCATGTAGATTATTTGAAAGGGAGTAAGACCATGGAACTTGGAAAAATCTTGTTCATCAACGAAAAAGAAGCGAAATCCCTGCTCGACATGCCGACCTGTGTGGATTTAATGGAGAAATCCTTCATTGAATACGCCAACGGGAAGGTGAATAATCCCGTCAAGCTCCATCTGCCCCTCCGTCCCTATATTGAGGGCTATATGAACTCCATGCCTTCCTATATGAAAGAGTCGAATCTCTGCGGCATCAAGCTGGCGGGCGTGTGGACTCACAACCGCCCCATCGGCATGCAGAGTTCTTTGGGCGTGGTCACGCTCTTTCACCCGGAGACCGGCGTCTGCTATTCCATTATGGACGGCACGTTCATCACCAACATTCGCACCGGTGCCGTTGTAGGACTTCAGGCCAAATGGCTCGCCAAGAAGGGCTCTAAGGTCGTCTCCGTCATCGGCGCGGGCATGCAGGGCTTCACCGCCATGCAAGCCATCAACGCCGCCCTGGACACCATAGAGGAAGTCCGCCTGGTGGACATCAACCCCGCCACGGTGGAAAAGTACATTGCGAAGGCCACAAAGCAGTATCCGTCCATCCGGTTCGTCGCCTACGACAGCTTCCAGGAGGCCGTCAAGGGCTCCGACATCGTGGTCGGAAGCGCCTTGGCGCCCAAGCCTCTGCTGCCCACCGCCACCTATGACAAGGGAACCACGGTCATCAGCGTCTCCGACCCCATCGATTCCCCCGAGTGGGTCAAGAAGACCTTTGCCAAGATGGTCTCCGACTTCCCCGAGTGCTTCATCACCCGCATGAATCAGGAGGGCCAGTGGTTCGCCGAGCAACGGGGCGGCACCTACACCGATATGCCCGTCAGCATGATCGACGAAAAGCTGGGCGACATCATCATCGGCAAGGCCAAGGGCCGCGAAAACGACGATCAGATTATTTTCTCCGCCACCGTGGGCATGTCCATGGAGGACACGATTTGCGGCGAATACATCTACCAGAAGGCCACAGAAAAAGGCGTCGGCCGCGAACTGGATTTCCTCGATGTGGAAGGCTTCCGGGCCAACCGTTAAAACCGCCGGGGGTGGATGCCCCGGCCGTCTCCCAGCAGCGGGGAAGGGGAGGGCCCTTCCCACCTTGAAAAGATTTGAAGGAGGATTTTATTATGGTTATGGACGGAAGCGTACTGCTGATCAATGAAAAAGAAGCCACCTCTCTTTTGGGCATGAAGGACACCATCAAGCTGATGGAAAACTGCTTCCATGAGTTCGGCTCCGGCCGTGTCATCAACCCCATCAAGCTGCACCTCTCCCTGCGCCCCGAGGTTCAGGGTTACATCAATTCCATGCCTTCCTATATGGTCGACTCCAACATCATGGGCTGCAAAATGGTGGGCGTTTTTAAGAACAACGGCAAAGAGGGCCTGCCGGCCACCCTGGGCGTCAGCGTCCTTTTCAACCCCCAGAACGGCGCCCCTTACACCATCATGGACGCCACCCATATCACCAATATCCGCACCGGCGCCATTGCCGGCGTGCAGGCCAAATACCTGACTAAGAAGGGCTCCAAGATCGTCACCATCATCGGCGCCGGCGCGCAGGGCCTCAATTCCTTTGAGGCGGTCCAGACCGCCATCGGCACCATCGAGGAATGCCGCCTGGTGGACATCAACCCCGCCATGGTGGAAAAGTTCACCCACAAGGCCCAGAAGCTGTTCCCCAATGTAAAGTATGTGCCCTATACCGACATCCAGACCGCCTGCACCGGCTCGGACATCGTGGTGCCCTGCGCCACCGCCACCAAGCCCCTGCTCCGCGGCATCAAGTTCGACAAAGGCACCACCATCATCGTCGTGGCCGAGCCGCTGGACGATCCCAAGTGGGTCCGCTCCTTTGACAAGACCTTCTGCGATTTCCCCGCCTGCATGATCGAGCGCATGAATCAGGACGGCCGGTATTACGCCTCCTTGAACGGCACCACCTTTACGGACCTGCCCGAGGACATGTTTGAGTTCTTGCTGGGCGATGTGGTGTGCGGTAAGATCAGCGGCCGCGACAACGACGACCAGATCATCCTGTCCGCCACCGTAGGCATGTCCATGTACGACAACATGTGCGCTGAGGTCATCTATCAGCGGGCCCGGGATAAGGGCATGGGCGTCAAGCTGCCCTTCATGGATATGGAGTGGAACGAGGACTAGCAAAAAAGAGCCACCGGTTTGGGATTCGGCCGATATAGGGGGATTGTTGCCCTTGTTTGGAAAGCCGTCCGGTCCGGTCGGATAAGCGGCGAAAAACAGGGCGATCCATCCGGATTGCCCTGTTTTTCCCTTTGGAAAGCAAAGCAAAAAGGAGGAAATCGCGTTTTGGATATCAGTTTATTTGAAGTCGTCGGCCCGATCATGATGGGGCCGTCCAGCTCGGCCACCGCCGGCATGGCCCGGGTGGGCGTGTGCGCCAACCGGTTTTTGACCGAGGAAATCACAAGCATTGATTTGAAGTTCACCCCCCGCCTTGCCATCAAGTACGCCGGCAACCGAAGCCACTTGGCCATTATCGGCGGCGTTTTGGGCATGGCGGAATACGACCCCAAGATTATGAAGTCGCTGGAGATCGCCAAGGAAAAGGGGATCCGTGTCACCACCAGCGTCTTTAAAGAGCCCGCGCCGGACCACATGCTAACCGTCCAGGTGACGATGGGCCTCAAATCCGGCGGGAAGACCAGCGTCACCGCCGTCTCCGTGGGCGGAGGCAGCGTAAAGACCATCGGCGTGGAGCAATTCACCGTGGACCTGTCGGGGACCGAGGGTTATTTGTTCCTCTGGGCCGAGGGGGACATTGGCGGCGCGGTCAAGGCCGCTTTTCCGGGTGCGACCGTTTCCTTTGACGAGAAAAACGGAAAATTCCTCTATTATATGAGCGTCGCGCCAAAGAACGCCGAAACCCTGAAGCAAAAGGCAAAGGCCATCCCCGGCGTGACCCGTGTCCATACGACCCTCCCGGTCATACCCTTGGGCTATGTGCCCCACGAGCCCATGTTCACAAGTTACGCCGAGTTGGAGGCGCTGTGCGACAAAACGGGCAAGACCATTCCGGAAATCGCGCTCGAATACGAGGCGGCCCGCTCCGGCCGAACCAAGGAAGACATCTGGGCCCAGATGGCCGAGCAGCTCCGGGTGATGAAAAAGGCCAAGGAGGAAACCTTGACCAAACAGCTGACCCCGCTGTTCGGCTTTGAGAGCGGCAACGATTGCAAAAAGCTCATGGCCGCCTATCAGGCGGGCAAGACCGTGGGTGGCAGTGTGCTGCCCTATGCCGTGGCCATCGCCATCGGCACCATGGAATACTCCTGCTGCCAGGAGGGTTGCATCGTGGCCGTGCCCACCGGCGGCTCCTCGGGCATCTTGCCCGGCGCCATCCTGCCGGTGGCGGAGGAGCGGGGCTTATCCGACGAAAAGCTGATTGAGGCCATGTTTGTGGCCGCCGTCATGGGCGCCGTCATGTACTACTTGGGTTCCACCTTCTCCGGCTCCGCCGGCGGGTGTCAGGCCGAGGTGGGCGTTTCCTCCGGCATGGCGGCGGGCGCGCTGACTTATCTGGCGGGCGGCACGACCCACCAGATCATCCAGGCCTGCACCATTGGCATCAAAAATATCGTAGGCCTTATCTGCGACCCCTTCGGCTGCACTGAGGTGCCCTGCATCAAGCGCAACGGTATCGGCGTCGCCAATGCCTTTGCGTCCGCCGACATGGCCATCGCCGGCATCGACAGCTACATCCCTCCGGATCAGGTGATGGAGGGCTTCATCAAGACCCAGAAGATTCTGCCGGTGGAGATGCGGGGCGGCGGCTGCGGCGTCACCGGCACGGCCAAGGCCGACGAGGCCCGGCGCATCATCCGCGAAAAGGATCAGGAGATCCTGCTACCGCTGTCTGAATAACAAGTCGGCAGGGAAGGGGAGGGGGCCCTCTCCTTCC
>Ga0079305_1003314_pt1 | contig 11217 bp, 10 predicted proteins | sample LMS_cellobiose_e_FD_79183 | JGI IMG/M metagenome (GOLD analysis project Ga0079305, IMG submission 79183) | Rumen-fistulated moose microbial communities from Alaska, USA - LMS_cellobiose_enrichment | ecosystem: Host-associated > Mammals > Digestive system > Stomach > Rumen fluid ... | reverse complement strand
GCAGTCCTCAGGGAATCAGTAAGGGGGGGACCGGACTCTTTGTCAAAACAGAGGATATGGCGAAGTTCGGACAGCTCTATCTTCAAAAAGGAATGTGGAACGGTCAACAGATCCTGCCTGCCGAATGGGTGGAACAGGCGACAACGAAACAGGTTTCCAACGGTGATAACCCGGAAAGCGACTGGAATCAGGGATACTGTTTCCAGTTCTGGCGATGCCGGCACAACGCTTTTCGCGGTGACGGGGCTTACAGTCAGTTTGTGGTGGTCATCCCGGATAAAGACGTGGTGATCGCCTCGACGGCGGACAGTAATCGGTATCAGGATATCTTAAACTATTACTGGAATCTCCTTCCTGAAATGCAGGACACTCCTCTTGCGGAAAACGCGGATACCCAAAAGCGGCTTCAGGAGGCGGAAAACGGGAAAATTGCCAAAAACGGCGAGTCCGGAAGTTTTATTGATCAGGAACGTGTGATCGAGAGCAAGATTCTCGGCAAGGAGATGAAATACAACGTTTATCTTCCGGCGGGGTATAGAACAACCGGGTATTATTATCCGGTTCTGTATCTGCTGCATGGTCTTGGGGATAATGAGAACGCCTGGCCCAACCCGAAACAGGGAAATCTCAAGGAAATTGCCGATAACTGGTTCAAAGACCGGCAGTTCGACAAGATGATTATTGTTATGCCGGATGCGGAACGGACATGGTACATGAACAAAATCGACGGAAAATATCAGTATGAGGATTATTTCTTTAATGAGCTGATGCCGCAGGTGGAAAAAATTTACCGGATCCGGGCCGAAAAAAAATATCGGGCGATTGCCGGTCTGTCGATGGGGGGACATGGTTCATTACTCTATTCGTTACACCATCCGGACATGTTCCAGACCTGTTACGCGATGAGCGCCGCTGTCCGAACGCCTGAGGAAATGCGGGCCATGCCTTTTGATCAATATCAGAACCGTTTTCAGACGCCATTTGGGGAAATGGATCCAAATGCGGAGCGGCTCAACGATTTTGTGCTGAATAACCTGGTCTGTCATCTGATTCAGAAATACGCCGAAAACAACAAGGACGCGGTCCGTTTCACGCTTGACTGCGGCGACGACGATTCTTTGCTCAGTGGAAATTATGCTCTGTTCAGTGAAATGAAAAAACTGGGGGTTCCGTGTGAACTGCGGGTCCGCGACGGTGAGCACCGCTGGGATTACTGGCGGATGATTCTTCCGGACGCGTTTGAATTTATTTCCGCCGGGTTTCGGGACTGAATTTTAAGAAACGCCCCTGTCCGGGGTTTCCGCCGGACATCTTCCGGAGAAGCCCCCGGACGTCGGGGGAGTGATACAGACAGGAGAATAAACAAATATCAAACTCAAAACTTCCCGAATGACAGGGGGTGATACCGGCTGTGAATATCGGATCCGGCGGAAAACGGCAGGGCGGGTTGATGAGTTGAGAAGTGGTAATAACCGGAATATTAAATTCAGGAGAGCGGAAGGAAAAAGAAATGAAAAACAGATTATGGGGATTGATGCTGGCGTTATTGGTAATTGGAACATCCGCGTTTGCTCAGGAACTGACATCAGACGGTATTCCGGACACGGTTAAAGAGCTGGTGGCCGCTCCGACGCTGACGATGAACCTGTGGCCGGGAACACCGCCGGGCGGAATACCGGCAGGAATCGGCGATGAGGAGTGGATACCGGGCGACGAGACACCGCCGATCGTTCGCGTTGGCAAGGTTTCGATTCCGACGCTGGCGCTTTATAAAGCCGAAAATCCGAACGGCGCCTGTGTGGTCATTTTTCCCGGCGGGGGGTATTCCATTCTGGCATACAATCATGAAGGGACGGAAATTGCGCAGTGGCTCAACGGTATCGGCGTCAGCGCGGTTGTCGTGAAATACCGTGTTCCGCGTCGGGAAGGGCTGGCGAAACATTTTGCCCCGCTTCAGGACGCGCAGCGAGCCATTCGGCTTGTCCGCGCCAACGCGGCTGACTGGGGAATTGACCCGGCGCGAATTGGGGTTTTGGGATTTTCCGCCGGTGGTCATTTAACGGTTATGTCGGCAACTCAATACAACGTCAGCGTGTACGAGCCGTTGGACAGATTCGATGAAATCAGCGCCCGACCGGATTTCGCCATTCCAATTTATCCCGCGTATATGATGGACGATGAAAAGGAGACCAGGGCGGACATTCCGCTTTCCGATTCGGTTGTGATTGACGGGAATACGCCGCCGATGTTCGTGTCGGTCGCGGATCGTGACGCCAACCGCGCCGCGGCGGCAGCGAGACTGTTTACCAGACTTTATGAGGCCGGCGTTCCGGCGGAGATTCACATTGTGTGCGGAACCTCTCACGGTTACGGCATCCGGCCCGACCGCGGACGTCCCGCCCAATGGAACCTTCCGTGTGCGCAGTGGATGGAGGAAACCGGCCTGTTGAACCGTCCCGCCGTGAAATGACACCGCTGTAAAGAGAACCTGTCTGTTTGATATAAAAACAGGCAGGTTGTTTTTTCTGCCAGATATTGATCCGGTCCGTGTGTTTTGGTCGATTCCCGGGCATTTAAAAATATGGGAAAAGACGGTTATTAATATAAGGAGTTTATTATGAGAGAACGGCAAGTCTATTTTTGTATGTCAGCTCAGGATGAATCTTGTTTTTTTCAATACCTTAAAAATAGATGGAATGCAAGGATTGTTTTAATGAGACATAATTCCTGCCATCCCAAAGACTTTATAAAAAGTGAATCTGATTTATCAAAATCCCTGTTTCCGCAGTTTCCGCATGAATTATTTATATGGAATCCATCAATCACTTCAGGGATAAACACGATTTATATCAACGAAAAGCAAGGGTTTGGAATAGACCCTGACTCGGAGGTCATTGAATACAGCCGTCTGCCTCTTTCGCAATGTAACTTTAGAAGATTTTTTCCCGGTCAGATGTCGCACAGAATCTACATGAACCCTTATTATTTAGGTTCTGATAAAAAAAATCCTTTAAAAAAGAATGAAAAGTTTATAAAATGGTACGAATCTGTTGCGAGATGGATTAAGAATAGAAGTATAGGAAAAATTGATAAAAAAGCGATGACGGTTTATGTGATGCCGGATGCAAAGGAATTTCTGTTGGAACATGGAATTCGTATCAAATTAAAGAAATAATGGTTTTTGCCCATCGACGATTGTTGGCGAAATGTGTCTTTGTTTTTAAAGGGAGTATACGGACGAATAGTGTTTAACAAACAGATTGTTTTTGTTGTATTAATGCAAGGAGTTTACTATGGGACGTCAAGTCTATTTTAGTATGTCAGCTCAGGATGAATCTTGTTTTTTTCAATACCTTAAAAACAGATGGAATGCAAGGATTGTTTTAAAGGAATATAATTCCTGCCATCCCAACGACTTTATAGAAAGTGAATCTGACCTGTCAGAACACCAGTATAAATTATATATATGGAATCCATCAATCACTTCTGGTTTAAAAAAGTGGTATATCAGCGAAAAGATAGGGTCTATTGTAGACCCTGGCTCGGAGGTCATTGAATACAGCCGCCGACTTCTTTCGCGATGTGACTTTAGAAGTTGTTTTCCCGGTGAGATGGCGAACAGAATCTACATGAACCCTTATTATTTAAGTTCAGATAAAGAAAGTCTTTTAAAGAAGAGTGAAAAGTTTATAAAATGGTATGAATCTGTTGCGAGATGGATTAAGAATAGAAGTATAGGAAAAATTGATCAAAGAGCGACAGCGGTTTATGTGATGCCGGATGCAAAGGATTTTCTGTTGGAACATGGAGTTCATATCAACTTTAAAACGAAAAAATGATTGAACCGATCTAAAATATATTGGAACCGTGTTCTTGGCCGACACATCTTTATAATGCCGAGCAGACTTCAGAAAACAAGGAGTCAGAGAAAAAAAAGAGTAATCCCTGGCCGACAGGTTCCCGTTTATGAAATCAACCATGAAAAATGACTGTCCCAAGGTGGCGATTTACGGAAAATTTCGACATAAATACACACCGTTTCCGCGTTGAACGGGAAGGGGCGCCATTTTGGGGATTATTTTTTGGGGTTGTTTTTGGGAACGTTTTATAAACGCGATCGCTCCTGTTTTTTGTGTTGTGTCACAGTAATTTTGTAAACGTCAACACGCCCTGCGTTATTCCGGCTGGGGATTTTTTCGGGACGTAATTTTTTGCCGGACGGCCTTGATGACCGGGGGGGAAAGGAAACTGCGGAGAACCTCTTCTTCGGCAACGCCGGCTATTTCCTTAATCAGAGAGCTGGAAACGTGCGCGAGCTCACCATCGGCAATGAGGAAAAGGGTTTCAACGTCCGGAGCAAGACGGCGATTGGCCATCATCATGGTCAATTCCGCCGGAATGTCGGTAATCGGCCGGACCCCACGAACCATGATTTTTGCGCCCACCTGCTGAACGAACCGGACGGTCAGCCCCTCATAAATTTGGACGTCAATATTGTCTCGCCCCAGGACCGCGATTGATTCCCGGATCAACTGGCAACGCTCCTCGGAAGAAAACCAGGGGGATTTCTCATAATTGACGCCGACCCCGATAATCAGCCGGTCAAACAGGCGGCTGGCCCGATCAATGATATTCAAATGGCCAAGGGTAACCGGGTCAAAAGAACCGGGATAAACAGCAAGACTCATCGCTTCCGTACTCATGTTTTCCTTCCAGAACGTTGAATGAATAACCTGTTGACTTTTTATGAAACATCAAAATGCGACGTGAGGCCGGGCGGACACGGTCCGGTTACGACGGCCGCTTTTTCAATATTAAACCAGTTTCCCGAATAAAGTAAACGGGGCGGCGGCTTCTATATCCAGTTGCTGAAAAGTTCCAATCAGCGATTCCGGACCGTCAAAGACAACAATACGATCATCCGGCGTTCTTCCTGTCAACTGGAATGTGTTGGTCAGGGAGGAAACGGGAATAAAACCGGAACAGTCCCCCGGTTTGTCCGACCGATAGTCGTTTTTGCTCCGGCCCTCAACCAGAATTTCAACCGTTTTCCCGACAAACGTTTGGTTTTGCGCGGCGCTGATTTCATTTTGAACAGCGAGCAGGGCGTTGTTGCGTTGTTTTTTGACCTGTTCGGGAATGTCGTCCTCGTAAAGCTGAGAGGCCCGGGTCCCTTCGCGGACACTGTACTTGAAGATAAAACTGTTTTTGAACCGGCAGTATCGGACCAGTTCGACCGTCTTCTGAAACTCTTCCTCCGTTTCACCGGAAAATCCGACGATAAAATCACTGGTGATCGCGACTCCGGGAATAATGTCATAAATCCGATCAACCAGATCACGATATTCCGAAACGGAATACATCCGCTTCATTCGTTTCAGCATGGTATCGGCGCCATGCTGCGCGGGGACATGCAAATAGGGCATGACATGGGGCAGGTCACGAACCGCTTCCAGCAGCCTGTTTGTCATTCCCGTCGGATAATTGCTGACGAAACGTATGCGTCTGATTCCCTCAATGGCGTCGATTTGTTCGAGAAGCTGAGCCAGACTGGTTTCCCCGCTGTCGTCCATATATCGATAACTGTTGACCGTCTGGCCGAGCAGCGTCACATCCACACAACCCTGATCCGCGAGCTTTCGGATTTCCTGAATAATTTCCTGGGGCGGCCGGCTCTGTTCCGGTCCGCGAACGTTCGGGACAATACAATAGGTACAAAACTTATTACAGCCGAACATGATCCGGACCATTGCCTGAAAACGGGAAGGGCGGGCTTCCGGAAGACGGCGCGGATCATACCGGCGGAAACTGTCGCGGATTTCCATTGCCGAGGCTTCATGACCGAAACGGTTCAAACTGACCGCTATTTGGGCCGTATGATGAGCGCTGATACCGGCGAGCAGTTCCGGGAGCCGGTCCAACTGGCCGGGCCCCAGAACAAGGTCAACATGAGGGGCACGGCGGAAAATCTTTTTCTGATCTTTCTGAGCCATACAGCCCATAACACCAAGAATGCCGTTCGGACGACGTTCTTTCCAGTGTTTCAAGCGTCCTAGGGCACTGTAGATTTTTTCTTCGGCGTGTTCGCGGACACTACAGGTATTAAAAAGGATAATGTCCGCGTCCTGTCGGCGCCGCACTTGTTCGTATCCATGAAGGATCAGCTCTGAAATGGCCAGTTCACTGTCCAGAACGTTCATCTGACAGCCGACAGTTTCAATATAAAATTTCTGAGGCATTGGAAAGACCAGGGCAAAAGATTGTGGTGATACTTGTTACTTAATAAAAAACGGACAACACCCGTTCCTCTGGTCTATTATATAGCCAGATTGAATAAGTGTAATCCGTGGTAACGATATTTTTATCACTCCGCCTGTTCCGGAGGCAATCAGATCTTTCCTGTTATTGATCTGTCCCGTTTCATTCCATAAAACGCAAGGTTTCATTAAACGGTGTTTGATAAGGTATTATCCGGCGGATTCCCTGAAAAACGCCGGGTGTTTGTCCGGTATCTTGTTTAACCAAAATGACGTTTGGTAATGAGCGACGGTTCGGAATCATCGTCATCGGTCACTATGGAAAATTTGCAGGGGGCGGGTGATTCGTTTTGCGGATTATCCGTGTTGGCGGCGAATCTGGTTTCCGGTTCCGCGTTGTTTACGGATCGCGCGTTAAGCGATGCGGAATTTCGTTCTGTAAGAATGCCCCGCGTCGTCATGGAGAGAAAACGCGCCATTTCCAAACCGGGACCGCTGGTAAATTCAGTTTCGATCTTGTGCGTGATTTCCCGCCAGGGTAATTTACTGTGGTAAAGAATTCGATAAACCTGTTTTAATGTTTTGATTTCATCGGAGGTGAATCCGGCGCGACGCAAACCGATCAGATTCAACCCGACTACCTGACTTGACAAACCGTCCACCGTAACAAACGGCGGAATATCCTTGACAATGTGCGACTGACCGCCAATCATGGCAAAGGAGCCTATGCGACAGAATTGGTGAATGGCGACAGCGCCGGAAATAAAAGCGCGGCGACCGACCGAAATATGACCGGCAAGCATGGAATTATTGGCTATAATGACTTCGTTTCCGATATGGCAGTCATGGGCAATATGAACATTGACCATCAGCATGCAGCTGTCGCCAACTTCCGTGATTTCCCCTGAGTGCATGGAACGGTGGATGGTACAGTTTTCGCGGATCGTGTTCCCGTCCCCAATAACAACGGTTCCGCATTCGCCGTTTAATCCGACACACTGAGGAAGTCCGCCAATGACCGCTCCCTCAAAAATATGATTGTTGCTGCCGACGACACTTCCCTGTTTAATGGAAACCCGGGCTTCCAGACAGGTGCCTTCGCCAATTTCAACATCATCTTCAATAATACAAAACGGACCAATTTGAACATCCTGTCCAATTTTTGCTTTGGGACTTACAAGTGCCAGCGGGTGAATTTGCGCTTCCATGACTTTTGTCTTTCAGGTAATCCGATAAACTGTTTTACAACGTCTGAAAACAGCGGATACATCGATGGATAAAGATTATAGATAACTTTCAATATTTTTTTGTGCCGCCGTTTTTATCGTTTGAACGGTTATCCGGCAGCACATTAAAATTCTGTGAAAAACGATGCTTATAATATATGTATTTTTTTGATTTCAGGAAAGACGGATTTACGAATTTCCTGTATATTTATAAAAATTTCCCAACAGGTTTGCGATATTTTTCAAAGGAGGATTATCGGATCTGACGGAATCTCCCGTTTTTCAGGCTGAACTTGACAAACGAATCAACGGAAACTCCCAAACGGATACCATAGAGCCCGGAGAGGTTTTCTCCGGGTCGCGTTCCTGATTTCTGATCCCTGAGTTCCCGGACGATATGTTGAGCCTCAGGGAAAATTTCCTTCATCGGTTTGAAAGAGAACCGGGGACGACCTGTTCGCCGGCGGAAAGAATCCGGGTGTTCCCATTGAATTTTTGGGTAAGATATTCCATCGCGTTTTCACCGGTACAGTGTAACAGGTAAAGCTGCCGGGCTTCTGACCGGTTTAGATAACCGACCGTCCGGTCGAGGCGGTGTTCCGAGGCCCGGTTGAGATGAAGACCGCCTAAAACAACATGGATCGGAAAACCGGAATTTTTGCAGTGTTCCATCGTGTTGATAATGCCGGCATGACAACATCCGGTAATCAAAATATTTCCGGCTTCCGTCCGAATAACCAGTGACTGTTCATCTGATATATCGTCCGGTTGTTGTTTGTCGGGATCCAGATAAAAAGGTCCTCCGCAGTCTTCGGAAGAAATTCGCGGAATGGGACCAGTCAGGAAAAGATGTTTGTCGATTTGTGTAAAACCGGATATAATTTGTCTGTATGGAGACGCGATATGCCGGAAGGTTTCCTGACAGCGATTCGGCATTGAAATTTCCCGGACAGGCTCGTTTTCATGACACACGTAACGTTTTTTCCCGATACCCGGAGCGTGCCAAAGGGTAAAGGAAGGACGATCCTCTGTGGGGACGGTTGTTCCGGGGGATAACAGATGGGGATGTTCCTTTCGGATAGAATTCAGGAATTCAGCAAGTCCGCCGGTATGGTCGTAATGACCATGGCTGAGGATAAGCCCGGCCATTTCCGCGGGCTGAAATCCTGTTTTGGTCAGATTGGCGATCAACATGTTTCCTGCTCCGGTATCGAACAACCACTTTTTATCCTGCCATTCCAGAACCAGGGAAAGTCCGTGTTGCGCTTGCAGGCTCCCTGACGCGGTATCATTGATGATGACATTTATTTTCGGTGAATCGCTCATGTTTTTCTTTCTTTGATCCGGCATTTTCGCTGTTTCATGCTTTCCGGGCTCAGTATTATTCCGTGTTTGGTGGATGATTCTGATTTTAATAAACGGGGCATAACTGGCCCTTGTAAAAAAGAATGTTTGAGAACAGGAGGGGAATCTTCCGGAATAACCCGGGATAATAAGGTGCAGAATAATATCATCTTGGGAAAGCCGAACGGAATGAACCAGTTAAACCGGATCAGTGTCTGTCGTTTAAACGGTTTTCATGAAAATCAGCAGACCTCTTGAAGAATCAGGAAAAAAACGTAAACTTCAACTGTTATTTACTGGAATAATCTTATTGGATCTATTCGGTATTTTCAGATTTTTGATAAGGTTTATTATATCATGTCACTTGAAAACATCAATCCTTTTTTTGATCTTCCGAAATTAACGTCACAAATAGTTCGTTCCTATCATGAGGTTCGGTCGACACATCATCTTGATCACTGTCCGCTTCCGAATCATCAGGCTGTTGTTGATATTATTGCGGATCTGACCGAGCTTCTGTATCCCGGCTACCGACGCCGGGACCGGTTGAATCTGAATAATGTTGTCTATCATGTAGGTGACCTGATTGATCGGCTTTATGAGTCCCTGACAGTGCAAATATCGCGGGCGTTTTGCCATGGCAATAAGGAAAATGTTGCCTGTACGCCTGCCAAAAAAGATTTCTTTTCTCAGCTTGGGGCGAAAAAAGCTTATGAATTTTTGGGAGAGATTCCCAATATCCGGAACATGTTAGCCAGAGACGTCGAGGCGGCGTACACCGGTGATCCGGCGTGTAAATCTTATGATGAGGTCATCTTCTGCTATCCCGGTCTGGAGGCAATTACCGTTTATCGGATTGCCCATGCACTGCATGAGCGGGATGTTCCGTTGATTCCGCGTATGATGACCGAATGGGCGCATTCCCGGACCGGAATTGACATTCACCCCGGCGCAAAAATCGGGGAACATTTTTTCATTGATCACGGTACCGGTGTTGTTATTGGGGAAACCTGCGATATTGGGAACTGGGTGAAGCTGTATCAGGGGGTTACGTTGGGAGCCCTCAGTTTTCCCAAGAATGAGAATGGGGAAATTGTCCGGGGAACGAAACGGCATCCAACCATTCAGGACAATGTGATCATCTATGCAAACGCGACGATTTTAGGAGGCGATACGGTAATAGGTCACGATTCCGTAATTGGTTCCAATGTGTGGCTTGTCCGCTCGGTTGCGCCCAAAACGACGGTAACGATTGAAAAACCTCACCTTGTTGTTCGGGAATACTGAAGAAGAAAACTCCGCCTTTTTGTTAAATGTGATTAAAATTAAGATACAAACATGATTACATCATTTACTTGGACGGTTGGTTTTATGGTCGCGTTGCTTTTGGGAATTGCCAAAACCGGAGTTCCGGGTGTTGGAATGTTTGGAGCTCTTTTAATGATTTCCGCGTTTCGGGGACAGGAATTATTTGCTTCCGGGGTGGTTGTCCCTTTATTGATTTTGGGTGATTTGGCGGCGGTTTATTATTATCGGAAAGACCGTCAGCCAGGATTGGTCTGGCGATTGTACCTCCCTATGGTGGCCGGGCTTGTGCTTGGAATGCTGGTGATCTGCATTGTCGATAACGGTCAGTTTAAATTAAGCGTGGGAATTCTGGCGACCGGGATTCTTCTGTTTGAGTTTTTACGGGAACGGATGGGCTGGACAAAGGTTGCGCAAAGTCGCGGATTTCAGTATGGTTGTGGTGTTTTGACCGGCCTGACGACCATGCTTGGCAACGCGGCCGGAGTTATTTCTGCTGTGTATTTTGCGTCTTGGAATCTCGATAAAAAACGGTTTATGAGACGGGAGACATTCATAAGAAAGTATTAGAAAATATTAGATAAACAACTTTTGGCATCTGTCTGATAGGTTTGGTCACAAAGAATACCGGATTGCTGTACTGTGCAGTAATCCGGTATTATCTGTAATTGGGTTGATAGAGTCGAAAAAAGCCGGAGACTGATTCGCGTGTCAGTCTCCGGTTATGTATAGGTCAATATTCAATTTGATGATTCCGACAAACATGAATTTATCGCTTAAAATCAAATGTCATACCATATAAACGTTGTCATTAAACAAAGGATTATGCCTTGTTAAACTTATCCTTCGGTTGCTTGCAGCGAGGGCACTTCCAATCATCTGGTAGCTCCTCAAAGGCAACTCCATCGTGTTCCGCCGGATCATAAACATAGCCACAAATCGAGCAGACGTATTTCCCACTGGCTTCCTGGGCAGAGAAATCTACTTCCGCAAGCACCGTCGGCACCGGATTATCCAGATCCATCACACGCCTGGCTTCCAGACTCTCATAACCCCGCGGCGTGTGGGTTCCGCAATAAACCGTC
>Ga0079305_1003313_pt1 | contig 11219 bp, 8 predicted proteins | sample LMS_cellobiose_e_FD_79183 | JGI IMG/M metagenome (GOLD analysis project Ga0079305, IMG submission 79183) | Rumen-fistulated moose microbial communities from Alaska, USA - LMS_cellobiose_enrichment | ecosystem: Host-associated > Mammals > Digestive system > Stomach > Rumen fluid ... | reverse complement strand
TCCGTTCGCTGCAGGAAATTGTCATCTGCCATCAAAAACATCTCCTCTCCCGGTCACCGGGAATAATTTATCTCCATATCAATAAAACTCAATTCGCATAAAATCAAGGTCGGCATTGGATTGTGCAAGCAGTTTTCGTAGAAAAACGCGCAGATCCTCATCAAATTTGTGACTATCAATTGGTTTTGCGGCGGCAACACGATTCAGTTCCCACGCCATCTCATTCTCCTCGTCATACCATTCGACGATATCTCCGTCGATTTGCTGAAGTCTGTCGACATGTCCGAGAAACTCATCGACAGACAGGCGCTGCCGGTCGATGGCCGCGACCACCACTTCCGAACGTAAATGCAGGTCTGAAAGGCAGAGAAGTTTCATGGTCACTTAAAGGTTCTGAATTCTTGCATCGGAAGAGTGTCTGTTTTTTAGCAAGTCCAAATGCTCTTGCCATTGTTTTATCGCGTTGGCGATAAGCGTATCCCATGTGATTACCCAAATATTTTCTTTTGCGAGCTGGTTTGCTCTTGCTCGCATTAGATCTGAGTCAGATTTTGCATCAGCAATAACGTAAGCATTTGTCATAGTTTTTATCTCATTGCCTGTTTCTGCAGCGAGCGCATTCCGTATTCCCATGACATAGTAGTTTATGCGATCCAAATGCGTTTGATCAATGGATAAGCCGGGGCGCATAAATTCCAACAAAAGCATGTCACTCCCAGCCGATAAAGTCAAATCCACTCTGCCACTAAAAATCTCTTCATTCAGATGTTGCACTCCCATGTCGTGGACAAGTTTTTCAAGGCGACGTTCCTTTTGAAAAGATTCCCACTTGGGATGAATCAACCACGGGTTTTCAAAAATAAAATCGCGGACCTTGTTTTCCAATTGACCGCTTTCGACACGCTGTTTTAATTCTCCGATAGTGACAATTTTAGTTTTAATAGACTCCGCAATATTTAATGCCGTTAATACATCAGCCTCGGCAAGGATATCCAGTTATTGAAAGTTGCCATTAAGAGACGATTGCTAAATAAAATATTGAATACTTCATTTGACATGGTCTTGAGTAACTTTTCGTAATTATCGCAATACAAAGGAAGTTCCCTAAAATATATATCAACTTCTTCTTCTGTTAAATCCGGTATGCTTTGGGGCGAGTTTTCCCAAGGATGTCCGATATCAAAATTGTAGTGATGGGCATAATATTCGATATCGGTCAAAAACGGTTCTTTCATAAATCCGGAAGACGATGAAGTGTACGCCGCATAATTTTTTTTGAATTCCTCAAGTTTTTCTGAATCAGGAAGATTTTCAAAAAAAGAAGATTCTATAATAAAGTAAATGAAGGAATGAAAAACGGATTCCTTGGGGAAAGGTTTGAAATTTAAGCTGAGTTCAGCGTCGCCGGAATGCCAAAATTCAGAAAGGGATCGCATATAGTCATACGGGCTATCCAATATGTTTGAAATCATATTGGCGAAATAATATGTCCCCTTGAAAACAAAATCAGTAAAACCTGAATTTTTCATGTGGTTACCCCCTTTATGCCGAACCGCTTGACACAACTATCTCCTCCTACAGATTCGCCGACATCGAATTGCACTTAATCAATTCCGGCAGTTGTAAAAGAGTTTCGCTGTTATGTAGTTGACATTCCCAGACGACGATAACACGCCACCCCAATGCCGTTAGGGCGGAATCATTTTTTGCATCCCGCGCAGCATTCTGTTGAAGCTTATCACGCCAAAACGTGTTGTTTGATGCTGGCATCGTCGCCTTCTTGCATCCCGGATGTCGATGCCAGAAGCAACCGCGTACCTCAATGACGGTTTTGTATTTCGGCAGAACGATATCCGGGTGTCCTGGAAGATCCTTTGCGTGTAGCCGAAAACGGAACCCCTGCCGGTGGAGGAATGAACGCACGACCATCTCCGGCTTCGTGTCCTTACCGCGGACATGGCTCATGTTCCGACTGCGCTGTTCCTTCGTCAAATGATCCATTGTTACGACGTCATATCTGCAAAAGCAACCCGTAAATCGTTTTCTGCTGTGCCGGGGTCATTTTTTCGTCAGGCGAAGGAATCCCTCCGAAAACTCTTCCATTCGATTGTCCCGATTGAAGAACGGAAGTCCCCAGACATGGTACTGATTGTCATCGGCGAAACTTTTCACCGGCACTCCACGGGATTTTATTTGGAGCAGGAAATCTTCTTTCCACTTATCCTGTTCAAGCAGGTGGTTCCCCTTCGGCTCGACGAAGATTTGATACTGATCGAATCCGGTGGCGTTTTTCCGGCAGAGAATCATCAGATAGTCCGGCTCAAAACGCTCCCCGGCGTCGAATGAGTAAATGACCAGCTGGCGTTCGTTGCGGACAAGATACACCCGTTCGTATTCCTTCTTCAAATCTTCCACGTGAGATGCGAAATATGCGACAAAGGCTTTTTCTTCCGTCGTGCCGAAGTTGTCGTTGAACACGAACCAGTCGGCTTGCCCGAGGTCGACTCTCCATTCCGGACGTATCGCAGCGGCGTTTTGCGAAATTCCTTCTCCCTCGCCGTGCGGATCGGTAATGTGCAGCGTCTTGTCCTTAAAGACCTCGCAAAACCGCTTGTCGCCGAATTCCATCGTTCCGATATAAGTTTCACGTATTGCGGAGATTTCATTACCGATTCTCGTCATGACATCCAAAACCGCCGCAAAGAGAATCTCCGGAGACGGATTTTCCTGTCCGCTCTCTATCAAAATTCTCACATTCTTCAGGTAAGCCTCGGCCAGAATGAATTGTCGAATGGAGTTCAAATTCGGGAAATACATATGCAGCCTATTGAATTTGAAAACATCCACGCAGCGCAGTGCCCGATGAACGATTGAGTAGCTCCGCACGGCGATCTCACCGACCGTCGTGCGGTATTGGAAGGTTTTTACCTTCGTGTTGCTGTGGGCATCCTCCATCATCGTGTCCATCGTCATCTTGCCGGTATTGATGGAGACGAAATACTCCTTGGAGCGGATCGACGGCATCAACTCCTTCACATCCCGGCGGCTTTTAACTTCCCGACGGTTCGCGAAAACAAGACCGGTTGTATAAAAATCCGTGTGCCGAAATTCGTCTTTGATCTGATAATGGACTTCCACCTGTTTTTCCGGCTGAATACCGGTCGCTATCAGGGCTTTGTTCAACTCGTCAATATAGCGGCTGTCGTATTGGCAGTGATAATACAGCTCCTCGCATATCCGTAATGGATTTTCAACATCGTCATCATATTTGCGCTTGTATTTTTCATCTTCGTCGGTGATTTTGAAGGGGCAATATCTCGCGCCACGTCCGATCAGCTGCGCTTCGGCGATGGTGCTTGCTCCCGGTTTTCCGTTCACCGCATCCCGCGTCTCATACAGGCGGACGATATCGAAAAGGTTGAGGACGTCCCATCCCTCGTCCAGTTTCTTGACTTCAAATATCGCCCGGTACGGATTGTCCTTGCTTTCCAATGAATTGAGCAAAATCTGACGTTCTTCGGCTTCTCTGTCGTCGTTTACGGAAATACAATGTTCCGGGCTGAACTCGTCGCGCAATTCCTGCGCAAGATCATCGTAGGATATCCCGCGCGAGGAAAAATAATCAGCCATTCGCTGTACTTCCTTCAACTGCGATGCGGAGATGATCTTCTGCAACGCTTCGCCCGTCAATCCCCGGATGAGTTCATGAAAAAACTGTTCAAAACTTTTGCTCTCGGCAATCGTCTTCGCCTTGAAAAGCACAACCGGCTTGATGAACAGACGGTGATTCTGAAAGACCTTCAGGCGGTATTGACTCAGCATCAAGGCCTGCAAAGCGCGGACGGCATATGGAACATCGGCGCGGATCGCGCGGACCTGCTTCGAGTATCTGTCTTCACGGAATTGCTTCAAGGGATAATTAAAGACGATTTTGCTTTCGTATGCCGCGAGAATATAGGTGTTCTTCAAGTCGCAGGTGGCGGTAAACTCCAGTAAAACATTGTCCCGATTCGCCTCGAAAATGCGGGTGACCGTCTGTTCCCATGTGAATTTGTTCTCTTCTTCCGCCTTGTCCAGTTTGCCCTTTTTCGTGGTGGCGTTCAGATGGTGGGCCTCATCGGCGATCAGAATGGTCTTCGATTCGCTGAAGTCATCGAAGGTCGGAGCGTTCTCCTTTTGAAACCACATGTCGGAATGCAGTCCCTGCGTCGTGGTGAAGCAGATATTGATCGCGTCCGGATTGGCGTTCTGAAAGTTACTTACTTCATTGATTTTGATCCGTTCCCCATCCAACATGATTTCGTCGGCGAAGAGGTATTTCGCGGAAGCGTGGTTGAGAAAGTTGTCCTTCGTCTTCTTGACGATGTTATCCAGGTTTACGAAAAAGAGGAAATTCCGGTAACCGTGCTGATACAGATAGAGGATCAGCCCCGCCATGATGAGCGTTTTCCCGCTTCCCGTTGCCATGTGGAAAAGAACCTGCGTCGGCTTCGGGCAATTACTCCCCTCGAAGTGCGTGATGAAATTTCGGAAGGCGGATATCTGATAAGGGCGCAGCTCAAATTCCGGATTGAGGTTGTCCCGGATATAATCCGGCATTCCCCGATATGCGTCGGGAGCGATTTCCTGTATCGCGTCGATTTTTTGGAAGAGAAAACCCATGTTACCGTTTCTCCTCCAACCGGTAGAAGCTCCGGTTGAACGCTTTGTCGGAATCGTTGATCCCGTAATCCGCGTCATCCAAGTCGCAGAGATTGACATACAGCATATTTTTATCCAGCAGTTCCATGATGAACCGTTTTTTGTCATCCGTCGGGAGCGCGTCAAAATCCGCCGCGGCTTCCTGAATGTCGGCGGGGTGCACTTTCACGCTGATGAAGCCGGTATTCAGCACTCTTTCAAGTAATTTTTGCAGTTCGTCGTCAGTTTTCGCCGCCATGACCTCGTCGACAAAATGCTGATTGCATTTGGCCAGCTCGCAGTAGACAAAAGAGCCGCCCCCGCTCCAATTGACTGCTTTGGAGATTCCGGAATTTTCTCCAGCGATGACCCCCGTCAGTCGGTGAAGGATGGATTCCATTTGTGAATCAAGCTGCTCAATTCCGAAATAACGGCGACCAAGCTTGTGAGCAACTGCAGCGGACGTTCCGCTTCCAAGATGGAAGTCCATGAAGAGATCTCCGGGATTAGTCGCCATCTCTATGATTCGGCGAATCAGTTTTTCCGGTTTCTTTCCGCCCTTCAGTGTAACATCGCCTTCCTTTGCTATGCCCTCATATGGCGTATCCATCCAAATGTTTGAAAGTTGGATGCTGGGAACTATTTCTCCATCAATTTCGCGAATCTTTTTTGAGTAGAACGCCATTTCCCTTCCATTCAAAACGAAAACATCATAATGGTCAGCACGAGGAACGGAAAAAATTATACCTTTTTGTCCCTTTGACTTGTCACGAACGGCAATGACATCCTGGCCAGCATTGTCACCGATTGCTGTAGATTGAAAAACGCTATCCGCATTTTTGATGGCAAACGAACCGACAACGTCCTCAAAAACAGACGCCCCTAACGATTCAACCGCCTTCCTTTTAGAAGGATAGCCTTGCTCCTTTGCCACAAGTTCAAAGAGATCAACAATCTCCCATTCTGTATGTGGAGCCATTTTGTTGGTAACAAACCACTTGTAATTGGCGTCAAAATCGGACTTAACAAACTGCGGGTTGTATCTCCACCTTTTCTTGTTCTTAGCAAAGGCAAGAATGTATTCAGCCGTTTCAAAAACACCAGGATTAACACTCGCAAATCCGGACGGTGATTTCGTTCTTACAGTTATCTTATTTATAAAATTGTTGTCGCCATTTTTGCAAAAAATATCTTTAAGCAATCTATGAAGCTCTGCCACCCCGTCGTCGCTGATTTGGACAAATATTGCCCCATCGTCACTCAAAAGCCGCCACGCGATATCGAGCCTGTTCTTCATGAAGACAAGCCATGTCGAAAGTTTGAAATTGGAGTTGTAGGAGAACGTATCCTCGTCTTTTTTTACTTGGAAGTAGTATGGTGGATCAATATAAATACATTTTACCCGTCCTTCGTATTGCTTAAGCAAAGACGAAAGTGCCAGCAGATTATTTCCCTTTATAATGAGGTTATCTGCGTCGGAAAACTCAGTAACAGCGGAAATGCCGGATACGGTATACTTTTTTGCATCGACCAACACTTTCGGATAAAGGAGGCGATCAACCTCATCCGGCGCAAGGGTTTCGTTGTAAAAAATCTCGTTTCGTTTTTGGTCTTCTTTGGTTTGACCGCCCTCAAGGACACAGTCCTTGTAGGGGAATGCCAATACGACATCTTCCGAAGAGGAAATCAGATCGCCGCGACCATCGACCAAACCGATGCGATTTTTGAAGCGTGTGTAACTGTCAGGCAGGAACTGACGATTGTTGATGACCCAGCCGAAGCCGATCTTATCGAAAACCAATGTTCCTGAGACTTCGGTGAAGAAACGTTTTTTCGTTTCATCATTGCCGAGCAGCAGTCCGAGCAATCCGGCATCCATGCGCATCGCACATTCATAAACTTTGTTGCGCAGGAAAACGCCGTCTTCTGAGAAGAATCGTTTGTTGGCACTCAACACCTGAATCAGGGTATCGAAGAAGTTATGCATGTTTTGCTCCGTTTCTGCTGTGACTTCTGCTTTCCTTGACCAAATACATCGCTCTGTGTAGCACATTCCCGCTTGCCCTGACGAGATCAATGGGAACGGCATTCCCTATCTGCAGCGCGGAAGATGTCAGAGAATCGCTGAAGATATAATCGTCCGGGAAGGTTTGCAGTCTTGCCGCTTCGCGTATCGATATCGCCCGATCCTGAGCATAATGCCCATAACGACCTTTTGTGTAGAAGAGGCATCCGCCGGTCATTGTCGGCGATGGCTGATCGGCATCCATGATCCCGTAAACATCACCGTGTCCGTTTAAGATACCATCCTCTTTCAGCCGTTTGTGACATGGCAACACGAGGTCATCCGGCAGACCGCTTCTGGAACCGCCGTGTTCCCGTATAAAACGTATGCGCTTCAAATTTTCTTCCCCAAGTCCGGCGCATTTGTGGTTGTGTATTTTTTCGTCATCGGTGTAGGTCTCTCCCGCTTTGATTGCAGGCAGATCCCCGATGGCCTCTTTGACTGTTTTCCAAGGCGAAAGCCCATTGGTCCCGTTGCGGCTGTGGGTCGCTTTGGGCAGGGTGAACTCGTATCCGAGGTCATCCAGCGTCTTTTTGACATCGTTGCGGACGGCATGGAGAACAAACCGACGGCGCAACTGCGGAACGCCGTAGTTGGCGGCATTCAAGACGTCGCTTACAACATAATATTTTTTCCGAAGTCGTTCAAGGAACTCATTGAGAATCGGCAGATTATACCGGGTTCTTATCCCCGGAACATTCTCCATCAGGATAAAAGGCGGAGTGATTTCCTCAATGACCCGAAGGAACTCAAAGAGGAGTTTTTTCCTTGTGTCCACAGTTTTTTTCTTGTTGTTCGGGTTCTTTCTGGAGAAGTTCTGACATGGCGGACATCCGGCAAACAAGTATATGTCGTTTTTATCGATACCGGCAGTCGAAAGGATTTCTGCTCCGCTCAATTTGCAGATGTCGCCTTTGTCGTTTCCGCTCAGTACACTGACATCGGCAAGCGGCGGATATGCCCGATATGTTTCCGCAACGCTTTCCACAATTTCAACGGCCGCCTTCACCTTGAATCCGGCTTTGGTCAGCCCGCAGGAAAGCCCTCCGCAGCCGGAGAAAATATCCACTGCTTCGAATTTGAATCTCATTTTCGGTCTCCCGAATCTTTATCGTTATCAAATGCGGCGATTGTTTTCGCTCCGGCCGGGGTGTTGATCGCCGGAGGGACTTTCTCAGTCTTGAACGGTTGTGACTTCTGCGCGCACATGGCGCGGAAATCACAGCTTTCGCACTTCTTTCTGCATGCCCTCATCGGGAAATCGTTGCTCAAAATGCCTTGAACAGCCCACTCAATGGTTTTTATCGCATTGGCAACGGATTCTCCGTCAACCGGAATCCGTGTCCGTTTGTTGTCCTTCAGCGTATGGATAAAGCCGGTCTCCACATTTTCGCCGATGATCTCCCTTGCCGCTTTTGAATACAGCTGAACCTGGATCGACATATCCCGCCAGTCAAACGCCGCCACGTCTTCGGGGGTTTCCATGGATTTGAAATCAATCACATCCGCTTCGACGATACCTCGATCCGGCTCTTCTTTCAGCAGAAGATCGATGGAGCCGGTGATCAGCGCACCCTGAGCCGGAATTTCAAAACGGGCCTCGTCCTGCCGCAGACGGCTGAAATCATCTTTGTACATAGCGGCATAGTCGGTGAGTATCCGTCTCACCAATGCTTTGGCGCGCTCATATGAACCGGGGTGGTTGACCGGATCTTTGCTCGGGAAGACATGTTTCAACATGAAAGTCCCGTCCACGATCTTCTCGACCTCCTCTGCGGTCGGAGGTCGATCCTTGAAACATTGGTGAAGTCGCTCCAAAATGGTATGGCTCGTTTTACCGAAGCCGAAGAGTTCCGGAACGGCCGCGTGGTAACCGTAGATGGTTGAGAGTTTATAGGCATAAGGACAGGAAAGATACAATTTGACCGTTGAATAATCGGTCGGATAGTCGCTTTCCGCAAAGCGCCCCTTCTGCGGAATTTTTTCCGCCAAGGACTCGTTTCCCATATCCTCACGAATGCCGGGGCTGAAGTCTGCGATGAATTCCGAACGCTTGGCCGCTCTTTTCAATCCCGGGTGTTCGGTACTTCCGGACAGATAAAGGCATCTTTCCGCGCGGGTTATTGCCGTGTAAAAAAGTCTTGCTTCATCATCAAGCCGAGTTCCATAAGCCCCGCGATTAACGGCATTCCGCATTACCTCTGTAGGCAATGCCCCGCTATATGCTGAATTTTTGTGCGGGAAACGTCCGCGGATCAGATCGACGACAAAGACAACCGGATATTCCAGCCCTTTGACCTTGTGTATTGTTGAAATGCTCACCGCATTGTCCTGAGCCAGAAAATCCACCTGCTCAAGTTCGTAGTTGTTCTCCGCGATGTTGCCTATGAAATTCAGCATTTCGGCATATCGATAATTGCTGTCGATACTTGTGTATGTCTTCTCAACATCCAAAATGATTTTGCTGTACAGACCGAGGTCTCGCAGTGCCGTCTCGTCCGTAAAATTTCTGACGTTAAAAGCGTCTATCAGGTCGTGCAGAAATTCCTGTGGGTACACTTTTCGGCGGGCGACATCCGATGATGCGTGAATATTCTGATGCCACTTATGCAGAACACGAAGAAAATCTTCCTTGCTGGCATCCGGGAAAATCGGTACGACATTGGCATCAAAGAACTCGGTGGCGCTTTCTCTTGTAATTCCGGGATAGCGAAGCAATTCCATTGAATCCCGAACGCAAGCGGCATACGGGCGATCAAATATTCCGCCCTCACCGGTTGTCTTGTACGGAATGTTGTGCATGGTCAGCGCGTCTGCAAAATCCTTGTCCCGGTTGTCTCCGTTGCTGTTGTGTATGCTGCGGAGCAAAATGGCAAAGTCACTGTACGTCAGCCCTCGGCAGACCTCGGAACCGTCCGGATTTACCTTTTCAACATATTTGGTCCCGACAAGTTCTTCTATGCGGGAGGCAACCCACTCTGCCTCATCTTCACGCTTGTCAAACCAAAGTTTTCTCAAGTCCTGAATGTTTCCGTCGGAATTGGACTTGATATCCTTATCCAGTCTTTGCGTATTCAGTAAACGTTGGACAAATTCATTCGCTCCATCGACAATCGCCTTCGTGCTTCTGAAATTGACGAGCAACCGATGCACCGAAACGGCATCATATCTGTCACGGAACGTGAGAATATTCTGAACATTCGCTCCGCGCCAGCTGTAAATGGACTGATCATCGTCGCCGACCACCAGCAGCATATCAAGGTGAGCGGCAAATGTCCGGATAAATTCTTCCTGTATCGGATTGATGTCCTGGTATTCGTCCACCAGCAGATATTTGAATTTGGCGATATAAGAACTATTCTTATCCGTTATCTTCTTAAGCTCTTTCACACCGAGTAGGATTGCGTATGAAAAATCCATATATCCGTCATGACTCAGTGCATTGCCTAGAGCCTCCAATCGCGAACCGATAGACGGATCGTATTTGCTTATGTCAGATAGGGAGATGTTCTCGTTGTTCATCGTCTGCCAGGCATCTGCAAGCGGAATAACCTTATCCTTGAAATATTTCCCCTGTGCCTTCCCAAGCCCAAGTTGCCAAAAACGCGACATTATGAACAATATCAATCCATTCCCGTCAAGGATATCGTATTGCCGATACTTGGCATCAATATCGCCCAACAACTTCTGGCAAAAGGCATCCAATGTGCCGATGTACATGGCGCCGATATAATTCTCCGGCAATCCAAGTTTTTGCAGAGCTTCCGCGACGCGCCGCTTGATGGATTCGGCGGCTTTTTCGGTGAAGGTAAACGCGACAATGCTTTCCGGAGCTTCCCCACAAGATATCAAATAAGCGATTTTATAAGCCAGTGTCCGCGATTTTCCCGACCCGGCACATGCAAGGCACAAAATATGGCGGGATTTGTCGACTACTGCACGATATTGATCATCGGTAAGATTATCGTGCAGAATTTGCTCGATTTCTGCCTGTGGTTTCAATGCTGTGCCCATTTTTATTCCCTGTGACAAGTTTTTATTTCGCCATCAATTCACTAATTCGTTTCTGTAAGAATGTTTCCAGCTTTTTAGCCGCCACGCCGGGAGGTTGTAGTTGCGGTCGCGGGTGAAGCGGAAGTCGATCAGTTTCCGCAGCTGTTTGCGCTGGCGGTCGGTCGTGAATGTCGCAGCGAACTCGTCGAAAAACGCTCTGAAAACCGGTGTTCGGGGCTTGGCGTAAGCATTGAGGTCGCAGCAATCGTCCTCCATCGCAAATGGAAAGGGTGCCATGCCACTGTCGAAGATCGGTGCAAACGCGCACGGCTTATTGGTGCGGTTATCGACCAGGAGACCGAAGTTGCCGAAGTGCCGGTCGACGTTGCACACCAGCGCGTCGAAGACCGTTATGCCGCAGAAATTTGCTTTAATGTTGTCGCAAAAGGTTGGCATGTCACTATCCCTTAAATTCTTTCGC
>Ga0079305_1003312_pt1 | contig 11226 bp, 11 predicted proteins | sample LMS_cellobiose_e_FD_79183 | JGI IMG/M metagenome (GOLD analysis project Ga0079305, IMG submission 79183) | Rumen-fistulated moose microbial communities from Alaska, USA - LMS_cellobiose_enrichment | ecosystem: Host-associated > Mammals > Digestive system > Stomach > Rumen fluid ... | reverse complement strand
TTCTCCGCCGGAGACATCATCAAGCGAGACAAACTCCTTCTCAATCTTATCCGCCATGCTGACAAGGTCTTCCGCTCTGTCGCGGAGCAGGACGCCTTCATCCGTCAGACGAATGCTGAAGCTTTACCGGGTGAACAGCTTTTTATCGAGTTCGTCCTCAAGATACTTCAGCGCCTTTGACAGTGTCGGCTGCGTCACGTGAAGCTGCTCGGCGGCCCTCGTCATATTTTCCTCCCGCGCAACGCAAGAAAGTACCGAAGTGTTCTTATCTCCATGGTATTTCTCCTTCATGATATTCCTAATACGAATATCACGATATTCATTATAACCATTAGCGAGCACGAAGTCAATACGTTATAATAAAAATGAACCAAGGAACAAGGAGCCAAGGAGTGCGGATTACTGTGTCAGATTATTCGGAAACATTGAAGTCCTTCCTTACTGATACCGGTGTACGGCAAGAGCTCATAGAGCGGGCGATGCAGTTACACCGATCCGGGCAGGAGGCAGAGCTTGTCAGATTCCTAAAACTGCAGCGCTGCGAAATGGTGGAGGATATGCACGAATGCCAGCGGAAAGTTGATCGGATCGATTATTTGATCAGACAAACAAAAAATAATATTCACTGAAAGGAAGAGTGAATCATGATGGAAACAGCAAAACTCACGTTGACCAACGAATGGGATAAGACCTTTCCCAAGAGCGACAAGGCAGATCACAGCAAGGTAACTTTTATCAATCGCTACGGCATCACGCTTGCGGCGGATATGTACGTTCCGAAAGGTGCGGAGGGAAAGCTCCCGGCTATCGCGGTCTGCGGTCCGTTCGGTGCGGTAAAGGAGCAGTGCTCCGGGCTTTACGCGCAGACGATGGCGGAGCGCGGCTTTCTGACGCTTGCCTTCGACCCCTCCTTCACCGGTGAGAGCGGCGGGAACGTGCGCTATATGGCTTCCCCGGATATCAACACCGAGGACTTTATGGCGGCGGTGGATTTCCTCTCCCTGTGCGATAAGGTCGATCCCGAGCGGATTGGCATCATCGGCATTTGCGGCTGGGGCGGTCTGGCGCTGAATACCGCGGCGCTGGACAACCGCATCAAGGCGACGGTTGCCTCGACCATGTATGACATGACCCGTGTCAACGCGAAGGGATACTTCGATTCTGAGGACAGCGAGGAAGCCCGCTATCAGAAGAGAGCGGCTATGTGCGCACAGCGTCTGGAAGACCTGAAAAACGGTGAATACAGACTGGGCGGTGGCGTGATCGATCCACTGCCGGAGGATGCACCGTTTTTTGTGAAGGACTACTACGACTATTACAAGACGGAGCGCGGCTATCATCCCCGCTCTCTGAACTCCAACGGCGGCTGGAATGTGATTGGTTGCGAGAGCTTTATCAATCAGCCGATCCTGCAGTACTCCAACGAGATTCGCTCTGCGGTTTTGGTGATGCACGGCGATGCGGCGCATTCCTGCTATTTCGGCAGGGACGCCTATGCCGACATGGTGAAGGACAGCAAGTATGCGGACAACAAAGAACTGCTGATCATCCCCGGCGCGTCTCATACCGACCTATATGACGGCGGCGGCAAGGGCGCGATCCCCTTTAATAAAATCGAGACGTTTATGAAGGAGTACCTGAGATGAGCAGGGTGCTTGTCATTACGACAAGTCTGCGGACAAGGAGCAATTCCGACAGGCTTGCCGAAGAACTGATTGCCGGCGCAAAGGATGCAGGTCATGACGTTGAACATATCAGCCTCAAAAGCAAACAGATCAAATTCTGTGTCGGATGCCTGGCCTGCCAGAAAACACAAAAGTGTGTGCTGAAGGACGACGCCGCGGAGATCGCGGAAAAGGTGAAGGAAGCGGATACGCTGGTCTTTGTGACGCCGATCTACTACTATGAGATGAGCGGGCAGATGAAGACGCTCCTCGACCGGCTGAATCCGCTGTTCCCGTCGGATTATAAGTTCCGCAAAATCTATATGCTGTCGGCTGCCGCAGAGGACGAGGAGTATGTTCCCGAAAAGGCAGTTTCCGGACTGCAGGGCTGGGTCGATTGCTTTGAAAAAGCAGAGCTTGTTGATACGCTCTTCTGCGGAGGTATCAGCGATGTAGGTGAGGCCGAGCAGCATCGAGCCAAGTTAGAGGAAGCGTATGAATTCGGAAAACATCTTAAATAATAGAATTATTCCAAAGAACATCGCAATCATACTGCTGGTTGCAACGATTATATTTGCGCTTTCTGCTTGCGGAGCTTCCGATTTACAGGTCTCTACACGTGATACGAATTCGAGTACAGAGAGTGAGCATACACAGTCTCCGCTTGACTCGAGTCAGTCGGAATCGGTAGGTGATAATAAAGTCGTTGGAACAGATTCCTCGGACAGCGAAAGGCTCAGCGATACAGACGGAGAAATAGCGGAGGAGACAATCGTGCCAGAAGTGAAAATGAAAATCGACGGGCGTGAACTCACTGTAATCTGGGAGGACAATGAGAGCGTTCACGCTTTGGCGGAACTTGCTTCAGGTTCGCCTGTAACTGTTGAGATGTCCATGTACGGCGGTTTTGAGCAGGTCGGTTCTCTTGGGACAAGCATTCCCAGGAACGATGTACAGACCACAACTCAGAAGGGAGATATCGTTCTCTATTCCGGTAATCAGATCGTAGTGTTCTACGGGAGCAATTCATGGTCATATACGCGGCTCGGAAGAATCGACGGTTTGAGCAACTCCGAACTTGAGAATCTCCTCGGCAGCGGAGAAGTGGAACTGATCCTTTTCACAGAATAATCAGATACAAGGTTTTTCACAGAGCTATTATAAACAGGAGGTTTACAGCAATGTTAAAAAGCAGACTCGGCTTTGGAATGATGAGGCTTCCGGTGATCGGCGGCGATCCGACCAATTTTGATTACGAAAAACTCTATGAAATGGTGGACGCCTTTATGGCCGCGGGATACACGTACTTTGACACCAGCTACGTGTACCACAACGGGAAAAGTGAGGAAGCCACCAGAAAGGCAGTGGTGGAGCGTCATCCCCGTGACAGCTTCACCGTGGCGACGAAGTTCCCGACCTTTAGCCTGAAAGAGGAAAGTGAGATCGAGCCGATCTTTGCCGAGCAGCTTGAAAACCTCGGCGTGGAGTATATCGACTATTATCTGCTTCACAATTTCCAGACGGTCTATTACGATGGTATTGACGGCAAGGGCGGTATTGTCAAGACGGCGCACCTGTTTGACCACGCGAACAAATGGCTTGCGGACGGCAAGATCAGGCATCTGGGCTTTTCCTTCCATTCCTCGGCCAAGCTTCTCGACCGCATTCTGGCCGAGCACCCTGAGGTGGAGTTCGTCCAGATCCCGTTCAACTACATCGACTGCGAAAGTGAACTGGTGCAGGCAATGGCTGCCTATGAGGTGATCCGCAAGCATGGCAAGCTCGCTGTATTCATGGAGCCGGTCAAGGGTGGTGGCCTGTCCATGGTTCCGGAGGCTGTCGGGAAAAAACTGAAAGAGATGAATCCGAATGCCAGCATCGCATCCTGGGCGATCCGCTTCGCCGGGAGCTTTGAGGGTGTGATCTGTAATCTGTCCGGCATGTCCACGCTGGAGCAGGTGAAGGATAATATCAACACCGTGCAGACTTTGGAGCCTCTCACCGAGCAGGAGAAGCAGCAGCTCCGGGAAGTTGTGAGGATTTATAAGGACGCAGGCCCGATTGGTGCAGACCTGTCAAAATATGCGGGGATGAAACTCCACGGAGCGCCGGTCACCGGTATTCTGGAAGCCTATAATATGTGCCAGCTCCAGCCCGATCCAGGCTTTGCCGATGACAACAACTATCTGAAAAATACTGTCGCAGAGGAAGCTCATCTGGATTTCTTCGGCGAATTGCCCGAGGAGAAGGTCATCCTTGCAGATGGCACAGACGTAACAGAGATGGTCAAAAAAGCCGAGAGCTGGCTCATTGAGCACAGCTTCTGATATCACGTTACAGATATTTTCGCATATCAAAGCGGAAAATGAAATAAACCAGGAGTCATCCTCTTGACTTCTGGTTTATGAAGGAGAAAACGCCCTCGATAACACAAAAAAGTAAAATATCTTTTTTGGTGCAACGTGCCAAAACGAAAAAGAGACGCACAAGGCGTCTCTTTTTCGTTTTGACTGAGAAAACGGCGTGCCTGCGTCCGGGTTATGAGACCGACGAGCGGTGCTCGTTGGGGATCGCGGACTCCCGCCGCCGGGGGCGGATGCAGCGGCGGCGCGGAAATTCCGGGCACCGCAAGGCGGCGCGAAGCGATAACCCGGAGGCCGTTTTCAAGTCCTTCCCCCGCAACCATAAAAGGCAGGTAATTTTGATAGAATTGCCTGCCTTTCCTTTTTGCCAGGAACGATGGTTTAATGCACTCAACAATCCAATCATCAACCATTTCAAGCTTTCCATCAGAGCAGGTATCAAAGAACATCATAGTTTTCCTCATGCTCCTGTCACGAAAAATGATACGACAATCTGATCAGCCAAACATTTTTCGCATATACGCAACGCGGGCGTCGAGCATTTTCCTGGTTGTGGGCGCTCTGACCTTTGTGTCAAAGCCATGCATCGTTCCTTTTGTCTCGATAAGCTCTGCCTTTATCCCGGCATTGGTCAGAAGCTCGGCATAATAGACGCCGTCATCATGCAGGGGATCGAATTCGGTCACCTCGATATAGGCTGGGGGAAGAGCGTCGAAGCTGTCCGCTTCCACCGGCGAACGGTAGGCCAGCGGCGTCGCGGAAGGGTCAGGATTCGTCAGCGGCCCCACATTTTTAGACAGGGTGGAATTCCACATGGGCGTATCCGAATACTTTTGATATGACTCGCTGACGTTACGGTCGTCCAGCCATGGATAAATCAAAAGCTGAAACAGGGGGTTGATCCCGCTTTTCCTGTCGCGAGCCATCATGCAGGATACAACCGCCAGCGTGCCGCCCGCGCTGTCGCCTCCGATCCCGATGCGATCCCGGTCGACGCCAAGCGCTTCGGCATGCGCATAGACCCAACATAAAGCGGCGTAGCTGTCCTCCTGCGGATAAGGGAAGGGGTAGTCCGGCGCCATGCGGTAACGCACGTAAACGACAATGCAGCCCGCTTCCTTCGCATACGTCAGAGCATGGTGAAAATGGCTGCTGAAGCCCTCGAAGACGAATCCCCCGCCGTGGATATCCAGGAAGCAGGGCGCTGGCCTTTGAATCTCCTTGGGCGCAAAGATATACAGCTCGATCTGTCCGTCCCGAAAAGCGGGGATCTTCCGAAGCTGCGTTTCAACCGCCGGATCGCGATAAATGAATCTCGGCGACTTCATCCCGGCTTGCGCCAAACGGACAAAGCCCTTACTCATGGGCGGCGTGAACTTGTTATACGGAAAGAACTCACGGTTGATGGGGTATTTTGTCTTTTTCATCTTCATCGCCTCGCCCTTTTTTCAATGCGCCGGAATTGATTTTGCCTTTTACACGGTCACGCGATCCATGCCTCCATGATGAGCAGCACCGCTGCAATCACAACCGGACCCGGCGTCGTTCCGGGCGGTTATTTTTCCGGCTCCACGACGATGAGCCGCACCTCCAGCATATCCAGCATGGCATCCAGACGGAGCGTGCCGTCTTCCGCAGAGGCGGTATACTTGTTGATGGCCGGCATGGAGCGGGAAGCAAGGTTTTCCAGCTCCGCCTTTTGCGTCAGTTCCACCGCACCCATGGAGACCCAACTGTCAAAGGCGCTGCCGGAGCTGCGGTTGAGGATGGTCTCCGTCACCATATATTCCCCGTTCCCGATATCCCGGAGGGTCAGATGCGCGTCCAGCATCTGCTCCGGGGAGAAGGGCGTATAGCGCTCGGTAAAGGTCATGTCAAAGCGCTCGCCCAGAGCATAGAGATGCGAAAAATGCCGGTAGTTGTACAGAAGGATCCGGTAGCTGTCGCCCTGCCGGGTGGCAAACCAACCGTCGCCCCGGCCCAACAGCGTGTCACCGAGCTGGCGCAGAAGCGTGAAGGCGTAGAAGCTGGCCTTGGGGATGCCGTTTGCCGTGAAGAGCCCCAGCCCGCCGAAGAAGAGCTCCTTCGGCTGCGGCGCCTCGCCCATCCAGTCGGTGAGCGACCAGTAGCCGAAGCTGTCCAGGCGATCATAGTTTTCCAGGATCCCTTTGACGATATAGCAGGATTTGAAACAGGTGTCGTTCAGGAGATCCTGCTGGCTGGGCGTGTTGTTCCACTCGGTGAGGTAGATGGGGCGATCCTCCGCGGAGAGACCGCGCCGCTCGCTCAAAACCTGCGACACGAAGCGGCCAAAGCCGTCGGGGCTGTCCCGCAGGGTCATGGCGCGGGTGAAGCCAAAGGCCTCCTGCCCGCTGCCGGTGGTGTCCAAGAGCAGGTCGTAGTAATGGAAGTTGAAGAAATCGGGCGGACAGCCGTTCTCTTCGCACCACCGCCAGAAGGACAGATACCAGTTTTCGTGCCCCTCCTGCAGCAGATAGTAGGTTGACGGCGCACCAAAGGAGAGGCCGCTGTCGCAGCGTTTTACGGCGAGATAAGTCTCCCGATAAAAAGCATAAAACGCTTCATCTGTGGAGAATCCGTACATGGTCTCGGTCGTGTCCGGCTGGTGCCAGACGGAAAAGCGCCAGCGGCGAAGCGTCTCCCGCCCGTATCTTTCCAGCAGATGCGCTGTCAGAGCGGTCACAAGCGCGCTCCATTTTTCCAGGCTGCTCGGCTCGCTGATCAGATAGCCGAAAAGCCGCTTATGCGTCCTGGCCAGGGCCTCCGGCATAAACCCCAGCTGCACGAAGGGGCGCAGGCCGAGTTCAAGGAGGAAATCGAACACCTTATCCACGAACGCGAAGCTGTATACGCCCTCCCCGGCGGCATTCTCAGAGTAGACATGCATATCCTCAGAAAGGATGCCGTTGAATTTGATCGAACGAAATCCGATCTCCTCCTGTGTCCGGCGCAGCAGCGCCTGCACGTCGGAGAGCAGCAGGGCGGAGGCGCTGCTGACACCGGTCAACTCCCGCCAGCTGTGGCGCAGCGTCCCTGTCGCCCCCTGCGCACTGACCGAGGCGCGGCAGGCCCTGGCCTGGGCAGCGCTTTGCGGAGTCAGCGGCTGCTCCAGATACGGCTTCAGTCCCGCCATGTAGTCGCTCTGCTCAAGGGACAGAGGGATCGCTTCCGCAGACTTTTTTCCCGTGTTCTTCCGGCGGTAAACGCTGGGCAGCACGCCGTATTCCCGCTTGAAGGCCTGCACGAAAGCGTGACTGTTGGGAAAGCCCGCGTTTGCCGAGACCGTCTCGATGGTGTCATCGGTTTTGAGCAGCTCATCCACCGCGTGGTTGAGACGAACGCGCGTGAGATAGTTCAAAAAGGTGACGCCGAACTGCTTTTCAAAAAATTTGGACAGATAGGGCGCGGAGAGGTGCACGCGTTCGGCCAGCCTCTTGAGCGTCAGGTCTTCCCGGTAGCTCTCGGAGATGATGCGGCTGATCTCCGCCATCCGGACGGCGTAGCGGTGGGCGCGCTGGTTGCGGGCCTCGGAATCCTCGATGCGGAAATGCTGATACATCACGTCCATGATGTCATAGATGATGGAGAAGTTGCGCAGCTCAAAGCCGATATGCCCTTCGGCATTGTTTTTTACAAGCCTTGCAATCTGGCGGCGCAGGCTGTCGTAGGCGGCGCTGTCTCCGGTGAGGGCGCTGTTGCACAGAAAATCCGGGTGGCGCGGGTTGGGGAGACTGCGCTCGAAATAGGCCTGGTCGAACTGGACGGTGATAACGGTGCATTCTGTTCCTGTGAAGGAATGGGGGAGATGCGCCTCTATGGAGAGCACGTCCGGTGCGCGAAGAGAGTAGACCTGTTCGCCGACGCTGGCCTGACAGCGTCCGGAGAGGATCATGTCCAGCTCAAAAAAATCCTGCACATGCGGTTCGATACTGCCGATATGCCGCACGGCGCAGCGGAGAGGGCATTTCTCCGTAAAGCTCAGGATCGTGTAATTTTCCGTCACCGCGACCAGCTCCCTTCACCCGTAGTATAAATGGAGCAGAACAAAAATCAAGAGAGAAAACGAGATAATACCGCATAAAAAGATTAAAAATTTAAGGTTAGAAATCTAAAACAGACAGCCCAATGACTTTTGCTTTTGTTTTGCCGAAAAGGATTGTTGTTGGGAAACATCTTTTTTCCTGTGCGGTTTTCACAAAGGACAGGGAATGCCATCTGACAACCTTCACAAAAACATATATGTTTTAACCGGTCGATCGGGGTCAGCCTCAAAAAGGGAGGCGACCTCGATTTTTTGCGCTGAAAATCCAAAAGAATTTGAGGAAAAGACGACAAGGCATCGATGGCATGTTTTTTGACAGTAATTAAAATAATGTTCAAGAGGTGAGCGTATGAAAACACCCATCCTGGAAATGAAGCATATCCGCAAGACCTTCGCCAGTACCGTGGCGCTGGGCGACGTGGACTTGAGCGTCTATCCCGGCGAGATCCGCGGACTGATCGGGGAAAACGGCTCCGGCAAGTCCACCATCTCCTCCATCGCGGCGGGCATGCAGAAGGCCGACAGCGGCGAGATGCTCTATCACGGCGAGGCCTGGGACCCGGACAGCATGATTGAAGCGCTCTCCAAAGGCATCGGCATGATCGTGCAGGAGAGCGGTACCATCCAGGGCGTCTCCGTGGCGGAAAACCTGTTTTTAGGCGAGACGAAGCAGTTTCCCGGCAAGCTGGGGACCATTGACCGCAAGGCCATGAACGCCAAGGCGGACGAGGCGCTGCAGGCCATCGGCGTGAAGAACGTCTCCGGCGCGACGCCCATGGGCGCGCTGGACTTCCAGACGAGAAAGCTGGTGGAGATTGCCAAGGTGGTCATGAAGGACCCGGAGATCCTGGTGGTGGACGAAACCACCACGGCGCTTTCCCAGGAGGGACGCAGTATCCTCTACGCGCTGATGAAAAAGCTCCGGGACGAGGGGAAGGCGGTGCTCTTTATCTCCCACGACCTGGATGAGATCATGGAGGTCTGCGACACGCTGACCGTCCTGCGGGACGGCGCCATCATACGCCACTTCACGAAGGATGGATTCGACGCCGACGCCATCCGCACCAGCATGATCGGGCGCGAGCTGGAGGGCGACTATTACCGCAGTGACTACACCCCCTCCCATCTGGAGGAGATAGCGGTGAGGGCCGAGCATATCAGTCTGGGTGAGGCGCTGCAGGATGTGAGCATCACGGTCCACAAGGGCGAGATCGTGGGCATTGGCGGCTTGAGTCACTGCGGCATGCACCCGCTGGGCAAGATTCTCTTCGGCGCCGTCCGGCCCGACAGCGGCCAGGTGGTCACGGGCGGGGGCGTAAAGATCACCGGCGAGGCCGTGGCCATGAAGGAAAACTTCGGCTATGTCTCCAAGGACCGGGACGTGGAATCCCTTTCCCTCTCGGCCAGCATTCGCGACAACATCGCCATTGCCGGCATGGAGCAGTACGCCGTCAACAACTTCCTGATGCTCTCCTCCCGCGAAAAGGTCTATGTGGACAGGCAGATCGCCGACCTCTCCATTAAATGCGCCGACCGGGATCAGCAGGTCAGCCAGCTCTCCGGCGGCAACAAGCAGAAGGTGGTCTTCGGCAAGTGGATCGGGAGGGGGAGCGAGGTGCTGATCCTGGATTGCCCCACCCGCGGCGTGGACATCGGCGTCAAGCGCGCCATGTACCAGCTGATGACCGAGCTGAAAAACGAGGGGAAGTCCATTGTCATGATCTCTGAGGAAATGCCGGAGCTGATGGGCATGAGCGACCGTCTGATCATCATGAAGGACGGAAAGATCACCCATGAGTTTGCCCGCAGCGCCTCTCTCTCCGACGCAGAGATCATCCAGTACATGATTTAAGGAGGACAGAGAAATGGATAACGAAGCCATCCTCCGGAAATACAAGCGGCGCCAGAGACTGATCGACATCCTTCCCGTCGTGGCGCTGGCGGCCCTCTTTGCCATCCTTGTCATCACCGTCCAGTCCAAGGGCTACCGGCTGGATATGTATCTGAAGATCATTTTCAATGAGGGCGTGGTGCTGGCGGTTGTAGCCACCGGCGCGGTGTTCATTTACACGCTGGGCTCCTTTGATATAAGCCTCGGCGCCTCCACCCTGTTTTCCGCGACGCTGGGCGTCATGACCTACAACGCCACGGAAAGTCTCGCGCTGATGATCCTGGTCATCTTCGGCGTGGCCGTGGGCTGCTCGCTCTTGAGCTCGGTGCTGGCCTCGATGTTCCATATCCCGGTCTTTGTTACCACGGTGGCCATGATGAGCGTCCTCTCGGCCATCGCGGCGCAGATCATTACCACCAACGGCGGCGCCCTGGGCGGCATTTCCATCCCCTCGGCGCTGGTCAAGCCCCTGGACAACATGGGCTTCAAGATCGCGGTGCTGGCCGTCTTCTGGCTGCTCTGCTTCTTCGTGTTCGATTTCACCAAGATCGGGCGGAAGCAGAAGTTCCTGGGCGGCAACCCCGTCTGTGCCCAGCTCACCGGCATCCAGGTCAACAAATACGCCATCATCGCCTTCGTCATGGCGGGCATCGGCGTGGGGCTCGGCGCCTTTTTGACGCTGATATATACTCCTTCGGTCACAGCGACCACAGCGGGCAGCATCGGAATGAACATCCTGGTGGCCATCGTCTTCGGCGGCATGCCCATATCGGGCGGCCCGCGCTCGCGCATCTATTCGGCGCTGGTGGGCGGCTTCAGCTATATTCTTCTCAACAATATCCTGAAGCTGCTCATTGACTCCAACGTCGGCTATGGCGTGAGTCAGATCGTCTCCGCCGTGTTTTTCCTCGCGGTAGTCTATGTCACCAGTCTCAACTACCGCAGCCAGACGCTTCCCCGTTAAAAACCGATTTCAAATCCCTTCGGGGCACAAATACGAAGTTTGCTTGCGTTATCGCAATCGACTTAATACATTCACAATGGAGGAACAAACATGAAAAAAGCACTTGCTCTGACTCTTGCGTTGGTCATGGTCCTTGCACTGGCCGCCTGCGGCGGCAGCGCACCCGCCGGCTCCGCTCCTGCCTCGGGCGGCGACGCCCCTTCGGCAGGCAGCGACGCTCCCGCCGCCGACAGCGGCAAGAGCGTGAAGATCGGCGTTCTGGTCGCCGACGTCAGCGGTGA
>Ga0079305_1003311_pt1 | contig 11235 bp, 9 predicted proteins | sample LMS_cellobiose_e_FD_79183 | JGI IMG/M metagenome (GOLD analysis project Ga0079305, IMG submission 79183) | Rumen-fistulated moose microbial communities from Alaska, USA - LMS_cellobiose_enrichment | ecosystem: Host-associated > Mammals > Digestive system > Stomach > Rumen fluid ... | reverse complement strand
TGCCACTCCTTTTTGCTCGCTGCTTCCGCCCCCGGCGGCGCTCGCAAACGTCCCCTGTTGCGGTGAGCGAAATCTTCCGCTCGCTGTTCGCTCGCAAGATTTCGACCGCTGCCACTCCTTTTTGCTCGCTGCTTCCGCCCCCGGCGGCGCTCGCAAACGTCCCCGCTTCGGTAACCCTCCGTTTTTTCCGTACACGAAAGGTAACACATTTCCGGGGCGTTGTCAATTGTCCGGGCAAATGTGCTCGCCGCCGGATCAATCCTTTCTCCACGGTTGTCTCCTTTTCGAAAAGAGACGGATTCCCACGCAAAAATGGCCGCCGAAGCGGCCATTTTTGCTCGGAATGACAGGGCTGCGCGTATTTCGCGGCTGTCCTGTCCGTTTTTCAATCCCGGAAGGGCTCGCGGGCTGCATAGGTGGTATGCAGCAGGGCGTGGGCCTTATGGGAGTTGGGCTTGACGAGATAGCTCTCGTACAGCTCGATCATCTGGGGGTTATTATGGGACTGGCGGACGCTCTGGCGCTCGTCCTCGGAATAGAGGGCGGCGGCGCGCTTGGCCTTATAGGTATCGATGATATCCACGTCCTCGTTGGGCAGGAACTGGGTCTTGATATAGGGCTGGCCGCCGCCGGCCACACACCCGCCCGGACAGCCCATGATCTCGATGAACTGATAGGGGCTCGTCCCCTGGCGGATCTGCTCCAGGAGCACGCGGGCGTTCTTCATGCCGTGGGCCACCGCCACGCGGATGGTGGCGCCGTTGATATCCAGGGCGGCCTCCTTGACGCCGTCAAAGCCGCGGACCTGCTCGAAGCGGATGAGCTCGTGCTCCTGGCCGGTGAGGGCGTGATAGGCGGTGCGCAGGGCGGCCTCCATAACGCCGCCGGTGACGCCGAAGATGACGCCCGCGCCGGAATAATCGCCCACCAGCACGTTATCGAACTCCTCCTCCGGCAGACGGGCAAAGTCAATGCCGGAGCGCTTGATGAGCCGGGCCAGCTCGCGGGTGGTGAGCACAGCGTCCACATCCTTGACGCCGTTATGCTGCAGCTGCTCCCTCTCCTTCTCCCCTTTTTTGGCGGTGCAGGGCATGACGGAGACGACGAACATCTCCTTAGGGTCGATGTCGAATTTCTCGGCATAGTAGGACTTCAAAATTGCGCCGAACATCTCGTGGGGCGATTTGCAGGAGGACAGGTGGGGCAGCAGGTCGCCGTAATAAAATTCCGCATAATTGATCCAGCCGGGAGAGCAGGAGGTGATCATGGGCAGCACGCCGCCGTTCCGGATTCTATCCAGCAGCTCGTGGGCCTCTTCCATGATAGTCAAATCGGCGGCATAGTTGGTGTCAAACACCTTGGTAAAGCCCAGACGCCGCAGCGCGGCCACCATTTTCCCGGTGACGGGGGTGCCCACGCTCAGGCCGAATTCCTCGCCCAGAGCGGCGCGGACGGCGGGGGCGGTCTGCACCACCACGTATTTGCCGTCCCGCATGGCCTGGTCCACCCGGTCGATCTCGGATTTTTCCATCAGCGCACCGGTGGGGCAGACGCTGACGCACTGGCCGCAAAGGATGCAGGGAGAGTTATTCAGCGAGCGGTTGGCCGCCGGGCCGACGATGGTATGAAAGCCCCGGTTTTCAAAGCCCAGCACCGACAGACCGTGGGCGTTCTTGCACCGCTCGATGCACCGGCCGCAGAGCACGCACTTGGAGGTGTCGCGGATGATGGAGGGCGTGAGCTCGTCGCGGGTGGTGGGTGTCTGGACGCCCTGGAACATGTCCTCCCGCGCGCCGGTGACCCGCGCCGCGTACAGCAGCTCGCAGTATTCGTTTTTATCGCACTGCTGGCACTTCATGGAGTGGTTGGACAGCAGCAGCTCCACGCTGGTGCGCCGGGCGGCCGTGGCCCGCGGGGAGGAGATGACGATCTCCATGCCCTCGCTGACGGGATAGACGCAGGAGGCCACCAGCCCCCTGGCCCCCTTGACCTCCACCAGGCAGACCCGGCAGGAGCCCTGGGAGCACTCCCCGTGGTTATAGGAGCACAGGAACGGGATGTTATAGCCGCAGCGCCGCGCCGCTTCCAGGATGGTGAGCCCCTCCTCCACCTGGTAGGGCATCCCCTCGATCTTGATATTGATCATTGCCATTTTCTCTCCCTCCTCACTTCTTCACGATGGCATGGAACCGGCAGTTGTCCATGCACACACCGCACTTGATGCACACGTCGGGATCGATGACATGGGGCAGCTTTCTCTCCCCGGTGATGGCGCTGACCGGGCAGTTGCGGGCGCACAGCGTACAGCCCTTGCACAGCTCCGGCTCGATATAATAGTGCAGCAGGTTTTTGCACACGCCCGCCGGGCACTTGTGGTCCACAATGTGGGCCACGTACTCGTCCCGGAAGTGGTGCATGGTGGACAGCACGGGGTTGGCCGCCGTCTGTCCCAGGGCGCAGGCCGCGCCCGTGTGGATCACCTCGCTGAGCTCCTCCAGATTGTTCAAATCCTCCGGCGTGGCAAGCCCCTCGGTGATGCGCGTCAGCAGCTCCAGCATGCGCCGGGTGCCGATGCGGCACTGGGAGCACTTGCCGCAGGATTCATCGCAGATAAACTCCATGTAGAACTTGGCGACGTCCACCATGCAGTTATCCTCGTCCATGACGATGGCTCCGCCGGAGCCCATCATGGAGCCGCGGGCCACCAGCGTATCAAAGTCGATCTCCGCGTCCAGGTCCTCCGCGGTCAGGCAGCCGCCGGAGGGCCCGCCGGTCTGGATGGCCTTGAACTTTTTGCCGTCGGGGATGCCGCCGCCGATATCATAGATCAGCTCGTGGAGCGTGGTGCCCATGGGCACCTCCACCAGACCCACGTTGTTGACATTGCCGCCCAGGGCGAACACCTTGGTGCCCTTGGAGCGCTCGGTGCCGCAGGAGGCGAACTCCTCCGCCCCCTCCCGGAGGATATAGGGCACGCAGGCCATGGTCTCCACGTTGTTGACCACCGTGGGCTTGTCCCACAGGCCCTTGACCGCCGGGAAGGGCGGCCGGGGCCGGGGCATACCGCGCTGCCCCTCGATGGAGCGGATCAGGGCGGTCTCCTCGCCGCAGACGGAGGCGCCCGCGCCGTAGCGGATATATACCCGGAAGGAGAAATCCGTGCCCAGGATATTGTCGCCCAGCAGCCCGGCCTCCTCCGCCTGATGGATGGCGATCTGCAGCCGGTGGATCGCCACGGGGTACTCCGCCCGGACGTAGAAATATCCGTTCTGCGCGCCGATGGCGTAGCCGGCGATCATCATGCCCTCGATGACGGCCAGAGGATTGCCCTCCAGAATGGAGCGGTCCATGAACGCGCCGGGGTCGCCCTCGTCGCCGTTGCAGATGATGTACTTCTCGCCGTCGCCGTCAAAGGCGAATTTCCACTTTCTCCCCGTGGGGAAGCCCGCGCCGCCGCGGCCCCGGAGACCGGAGGCCAGAACCTCGTCCACCACCGCCTGCCGGCCGATGGTCAGCGCCCGCGCCAGCCCCTGGAAGGCGCCCGCGCCGATGGCCTCCTCGATGTTCTCAGGGTCGATCTGGCCGCAGCCGTGGAGCGCGATGCGCCGCTGCTTTTTATAGAAATTGATGTCGTCCTACTTGGCAACCTTCGCGCCGGTGACAGGGTCCTCGTAAAGCAGGCGCTCCACCACGTCCCCGTGGCGGATATCCCGCGCGATGATCTCCTCCACATCGTCGATGCTCACCAGCCGGTAGAGGGTGTCCTCCGGGTAAATCTTCACAAAGGGGCCCTGGGAGCAGAAGCCAAAGCAGCCCACCTGGTTGACGGTGACCTTGTCCTCCAGGTCCAGCTCGCGCAGCCGTTTGCGGAACTGGCCCGCAATGGCGTCAGAGTGGGAGGAAAGGCAGCCCGTGCCGCCGCACAGCACAATGGAACGCTTGCCGTTGCTGCCGTCCAGCTTGGCTCCAAACTGGGCGGTGCAGCGGTCGATCACCGCGTTCAGCTCTTCAAAAGTACGTATTTTTTCCATCAAGCGTCCCTGCCCTCCGCCAACAATCCGGCAATCAGCTCATCCACCTGTCCGGGCGTCACCTTGGAATAGACCGTGCCGTTGATGTTCACCGCCGGGGCGATGCCGCACGCGCCGATGCACCGCAGGGCGTCCAGGGTGAACATCCCGTCGGGAGTGGTCTCTCCGGGCTTGACGCCCAGCAGAGCGGAGAATTCATCGATGACTTTCTGGGAGCCCTTGACATAGCACGCCGTCCCCAGACAGCAGCCGATCACGTATTTCCCCTTGGGCTTTAGGGAAAAGAAGGAATAAAACGTGACGACGCCATAGATCTCCGCCACGGAGATACCCGTTCTCTCCGATACCAGCTCCTGCACCTCCAGCGGGATATACCCATAGTCGTGCTGGATGGCGGACAGGATCATCATCAGAGGCGTTTTCTCGCCGATATAGCGGTCGCAGATCTGATTGATCTTCTCGACCGCTTCCGGTTGAAGCTTGGCCATAGACTGTTTCCTCCTGTATGCTTTTTGATTGTTTGATATTAAATCACGCGCTCACACACATCGTAAAAAATACTACCACATTTTTTTGTGCGTTGCAACAAAAATGTGGTAGTTTTGGCTTCCTTTTTTTGTTTTATCGACTTTTTCCCTGTTTACGCCCCAGGCTCCAGAGGTTCATAATGTCCGCGCCCGGTTTTTCGCACCGCACCGTCCTCGCACAGCTTTTTCAGCACGCGCTGCAGCTGGCGGCGGGAACAGTGGAGAGCATAGGTGGCCTCCCCCACGTTTTTCACCGCCCCGTACTGGCGGATATAATCCAGCGTGCGCTGCTCCACATTGGTCATTTCCATCTGCTGATGGTTGGAAAGAGAGAGCGCCCGCGCCAGGGACTCCACCAGAAAGCGCAGAAAGACGCTGTCGGACAAAAGCGCTTCCCTGCAATCGGGAAGCGGGAGAGCCAGGCAGAACATGGTATCCTCCGCCTCGAAGGCGGGACTTTTCTGCCCCAGCAGCTCCAACGGGTTGATGCAGGAAAAGCGGTTGCCGCCCAGATGCATGGGCGCCAGGTCGCCGCCCTCCTGCACCGCGTAGAGCCGCACCCGGCCGCCCAGGTTCAGCAGCAGCCAAGGCGGGTCCTCCCGCAGGCCGGTCAGTATCTCCCCTTTTTCAAACCGCAGCAGCTGAAACGGCAGTCCCGGCGTGGAAAAGATACTGTCCACGTCGTACCGCTTTTTAAGCTGCCCCAGCAGGATTGGATCGTTTACGCGCTTCATCCCTTCATCCCCCCGACATAGATATACCACAAATCAAAACGGAGGGGAACTGAAAAGAATTTTCAGCCCCCCTCCCAAATGAGAGGTAAACAAACAGAATACAGAGGCTCGCCGCTCCGGAGCGGCTTCCTTTCTGCTTTTAAATATATCCCGATCCTTGCCAAGCGGATATGCCGCATGTCACATCGGCGCATGAAAAGCGCGTTTTCTGCCCGGAAACCCCTTCCGGGGCATTTGCAGAGGATATACACCCCTGCGCCTCGGAAGAGGCCCGCGGAAGGAGAGTAAAAAGGAAAGGGATGAGAGGGTAAAAAGCGATTTAATTATTTCTTGGCCAGGAGCTCCTCGTCGGTGCGGCCAACGCAGTGCTCGTCGGTGATAAGAATGATGACGATGGAGATGACCGCCGAGATCAGCATGGCCCAGAAGGCGCCGGCGTAGGAGCCGGTCTTGTCGGCCATCAGGCTCATGAGCACGACGCCGGCGGAGGTCACGATCTTTGTGCCCACGGAGATCACGCGCCAGGCGTTGGGGAAGTCATAGCGGCCCCAGACAGAGGTGGTGATAGACATGGTCATGTTGTTGGCCGCCGACATAGCGCCCATGAACAGGGCGGTGCCGATGATGCAGGCGATAAGGTTCTTGCCGAAGAGCAGGATCACGCCCGCGCCCAGAATCAGCAGGGCAGCGGAGAACACCGAGCCGGCTCTGGTGCCGAACTTGCTGTCGATCAGGCCGCCCAGCCAGCTGCAGAAGAAGCCCACGGGGAACAGGTAGGTGAAGCACCAGATGGCCTGCATGGGATCATGGCCGTAGCTGACGAAAGCGGAGACGACCTGGGCCAGGATGCCGCCGGCGCACATCATCATCATGCCCCAGCCGACAATGATAAGCCAGGTGGTCTTGTAGGTCAGGACCTTCTTGACGGTCCAGGGGCTGGTCTTGCGGTATTCCTCCGCGATCTTCTGGAGCTCCGCGACCTTCTCTTTGGTCATGCTCTTGTCATTGTCCGGATACGCGCCGGATTCCTCCGGCGTGTTCGTCACAAAGAACTGGGTGGCAAGCAGCACCAGAACAATCAGTATGCTCCAGCCGATCATGGAGACATGGAGTCCGCGAACCAGCGTGGCGTTGAGGAACAGGTTGATGGTGCAGGCACCCAGCGTGATGCCCATGGTGGAAATGCCCATGAACATGCCCTTCTTGGTGGGGAACCACTCCGCGCCGATGTTCTGCACGGCAATGCCGTTCATGCCGGAGATCATGACAAAGTAAAGGATAAGGCCGAGGCCCCACACCAGCGGGGAGCCGCCATAACCCATGATAAGGCAGGCGATGATGCCGCCGATGCCGCTGATCATGATGATCTTCTTGGAGCCCATCTTCATGGCCAGGGAGCCGAAAACGATGATGCCTATGGTGGAAATCCACCCGCCCAGGGTGCTGAACAGCGCCAGAGAGGTCCTGCTGGAGCCGAATTTCTCCATCAGATGAGGAAGGATGGTGTTCAATCCGTCACTGGTCAGAGACGAGCCCAGAAGCCAGTAGAACATGGAGATGATAACGACTATCCAGCCTTTTTTGCCAAAATCGGCGCTGCCGCCTTTTTTCTTTTCCATTTTTTCCCCTCTTTTCATAAATTTGACTGTTTTCCCTTTGCCGGAGTTTGTCTGTGTGCCGCCGGTCCCTCCCTTCCGTCGTTTTTGAGCAAAACCTTCTATATCGTGATGATTTATTATAATCCCAACGGCGAGGCATGGGTATGTGCCAGAGTTTATTTTTCGTTCCTCACAAGAGCGATTTTTTGTATTTTTTTCCTATTTTCGTGAAATTGATTGATTCATACTTGATTTTATGATGCATATTCTTTATATTTTTCTCAGCAATCTTATCGATTATTGCCATAAAACGGATAATGGGAGGCGCCGCCATGCTCTGGCAGGACTTGTTTTCGGAAATAAACTCCAGCACATTCGTTATTTTGCAAGAAAATGATTTTTGTCGGGAATACGGCGATGTGGCCTGGCTGCCCGCCGGAGGCTCCGTCCAGCCCCGTGAGGACGTTTTTTATTTCTATGACGCCCTCGGCGAGGCGCTCCCGTCCGTGGCCTTCAGCGGGGCGGTCCTTTGCTCTGCCCGTCCGAGGGCGGAGGGCGCCGGCAACCTCCTGTGGTTTTCCGACGAGAGCGCCTTTCGCGAGAGCTTTCGCGCGCTCTCCGCGGCTTTCAGCGCGGAGTGGGCCGCGCGCCGGGCCATGGACGCCGCTTCCCAGGCCCTGAGCGAGGGCAAGGGGCTGAGCGCTGTCATGGACATGCTGGCGGAGCATTTTCACGCCGCTGTGAGCGTGGCGGACAGCTCCTATACCATTCTCGCCTATTCCACGCTGTTTCGTCCCCCGGAGCCCGATATCTATGAGGCTGACTTTTCCGGTCACATTCTGCCGCAGATCGCCCGGTTTCTCAATTCCGTGCTGGTGAACAGACGGCTTTACAGCACGCCGGGCGATATGTCCCAGGAGATCGCCTCCGACGGTCTTGATTTTATAGAGCTGTTTCCCGGAAACGGCCCCAACCGCCCCTTTGCCGTTCAATCCAAAATCTTTCCCATGTACTGCTATCTTGCCCCTGTGCTGCGTTCGGGGTATCTGGCGGGGATAGTGAGCATCATGTTCCGAAGCGACGAGCGGCTGTCCCCGGCGGTGCAGAGGCAGCTGCCCCGGCTGGCCGCGATCCTGGCGCCGGAGTTGGAGCTTGTCAACCCGGCCGCCGTCTCCAAGCATTCCTTTTATACCCAGCTGCTCTCCCGGCTGTTCGCGGGCGGGGACTTTGACGACGCCGATATGGAAAGGCATATCTCCATGTTCGGCTACCGGCTGCTGCCGCGGCGGTATGTCATCTCCGTCCGGCCAAAGAGCGCCATGTCCGCCGAGCAGCTGGACAGCGCCGCGTTCTCTCTGCTGAATCTGTTTACCAACAGTGTATATGCGCTCAGGGAGGGCACTATTCTCTATTTTCACAGCCGGGAGACGGACGACCCCCTGCTGCCCGAAACGCTGAAAAGATGGGACAGCTATCTGAACCACTACGGTTTTTCCGCCGGAGCGAGCAGCCACTTCTTCCATTTTTCCCAGTGCACTTATGCGTCCCGGCAGGCGATCGTCGCGCTGCTGATGGGCCGGGAGGTCTTTCCCGATCGCTCCATGATTTCCTATGATGAAATCAGGGCTTTTTCTCAGGCGTCCGTGCTGAGCCAGGGCGAGGCCTACCAGGTGTTGGTGCACCCGGAGGTCGCAAAGCTGCTGGAGTACGACGATACGCACGGCACGGCCCTGAGCCGGATGCTGTATCTGTACATCCGCTACCCCAAGGAGCCGGAAAAGGTGTACGGCCGGCTGCACATCCACAAAAACACGCTCTACTCCCGGCTGTACAAGATTCAGTCCATTATCGACGTGGATGTAAACGACGGGGAGTTTATCACCCAGGCCAACATCTCCTATCATCTCTTGAAATACAATCACCGCATCAGCTGGCCCATGGAGTGAGCCCCGCAAAAAAGGAGCTGTGAAGGAAAGGCGAGTTCTTCCTCGCCTTTCCTTCACAGCTCCTTATCAATGCTCGGAGAGATACTTTTTTAACTCCCGAATCCAGGCGGGAAGCTCGTCTCCGCGGGTAATCAACTCCCCGTTTACATATTCGGCAACCTCTTTAAAGCCGTTGTAATTGTCAAAGAAATGGACCTCATCGCAATAGGGAAGGATTTTTCGGACCGCCTCCCAACGTCCGGCAAAGCGGCGTTCCACGTCCTCTTCCCGGATGTTATGGCCCCCGTGGGCAACCCGGTTTTCGATTCGCGCCTTGCACTCTTCCACGGTATCCAGCCCCACATAGAAAAGCCGCACAACATAGCCCAAATCACGCGCGCTGGCCGCGGTGATTTCCGTTTTGCGGCCGGACAGGGTTGTCTCCTGGGTAAAGCTGAGCCCTTTATCCAGACAGTCAGATATCTTTTGCAGAGCGATCTTGCCCCCCTGCAGAGGATTCCCTCCGCTTTGGGCTGTAATCTTATCCACGTCAATGATTATTCCGAGATCGGATTTCTGTGTTTTCAAAACTCCGGTCAAGCTGCTTTTTCCCGTGCCGTTCACGCCGCCGATAATCGTAAAAGCTTTCATGCGTCCCCCCTCCTTTGTAAAAAATCCCGCCCAAAGGGCGGGATTTTTTGGCGGAGAAGTCGGGATTTGAACCCGAGCGCGGCTCAACACCGCCTACTCCCTTAGCAGGGGAGCCCCTTCGGCCTCTTGGGTACTTCTCCAAACCGCTTAGGTATCATAGCATAGACCTCCCCCGCTTGTCAATCGAAAAAGCGGGGGATTTTATCATTCCTGTGATTCCTCCAAAAGGACGCGCACGGCGGCGAAGACGTCCTCCGCCACCTCCTCAGGAGCGCGGTCGGCGTTGACAATACTGATGCGGTCTCTCGCCCCCAGGGCGCGAAAGGCCTCAAAATACCGCTTGCGCGCGGCCAGGAGCGTATCCTCGTTTTCATAGATTTCCCGGTAGGAGCGTCCCCGGTCCATCCGGCGAAGGCAGGCCTCGTCGTCCAAATCCAGGAAAACGCATAAATCCGGCTTTCGTATTTCCGGGCAGTCCACATTGATATGGTATACCCAATCCGGGTCGGACACATACCCCTGATAGGCCAGAGAGGAATAATAATACCGGTCGCAGATCACATCCCTGCCCTCCGAGAGCAGCGCGTTGATGCCGTTGACGGGGTTGACGTTGTGGGCCACTCGGTCAGCCATGAACAGCGCGGCGATCTCCGTGCCCGTCCGGGGAGTGAAGCCGGAGAGCGCGTCCCGAATCAGGCCGCCTGTGGCGCTGGCCGTGGGCTCGGCGGTCTCGGCCACCGATCGCCCCATGGCGCGCAGCTTTTCCGCCAGGAGCTTGATCTGGGTGGTCTTGCCGGAGCCGTCCAATCCCTCGATGACAATAAATTTTCCCCTCATAGCCGCTCTTCCCCTTCCGTGCCGCCCACAGGCGGTCCCTGCAGGCATTATAGCAAAGTCCTTTTCTTATGACAAGATTCATGGTATACTATATTTTGTGATTTTATAATCAGAGGAAAAGGAGTGCTTTCGTGGAGCTGACGCAGGGCACATTTATCCAATATTCCGGCTATGCGCTCTCCCTTCTGGCGGTGTGGATTGTGGCGCGGTGCGCCCGCTCCCTGCTGCTGGACCGCCGGGAGGGCGAGGTATGGGGTTTTATAGAGCTGCCGGACAAGACCAGCCTTCCCCTGCGCCACTGGGAATGCATCCTGGGCAGCGCGGCGTCCTCGGACGTGGTCGTCAAGGGCGCGGAGGTGGCCGCCGGCCACGCCGTGGTGCAGCGCGCCGGGGACGGCAGCTGGAGCGTTGCGCCCCTGGGCGGGAGCCCCGTTCGTCTCAACGGCAAGGAGCTCGCCGCCGAAGCGCCGCTGCGCCACGGGGACCGGCTGCGGCTGGGCAAGGCCGCGCTGCGGTTTTACTCCCTCTCGGACGCCCAGCGCTCCACATTGCAGCGCAAGCGGCCCGTGACCGCCCGGCGGGTGCCCCCGTTCGTCACGCTGCTCTTGCTGACGCTCTTCCAGCTGACGCTGCTGCTCCAGCACTGCCTCAGCGCCGGGAGCGATTATCGCTGGTCAATCTTATTGTCCTTCGCGCTGCTGTTCGCCCTGGAGTGGGCGGGCTACTTCACGCTGCGCAGCGCCGAGCTGCGCGGCTATGAGCCGGAGATGCTGGCGCTGTTTTTGACGACCCTGGGCTTTTCCGTGGCGGCCACCTCCACCCCCGGCGGCATGGTGAAGCAGTGTCTGCTGCTGCTGGGCGCTCTGGCGGCCTTTGTGCTGCTGGGTCTGTGGCTGCGGGACCTGCAGCGCTCGCGCGCCCTGCGCCCGGTC
>Ga0079305_1003310_pt1 | contig 11236 bp, 10 predicted proteins | sample LMS_cellobiose_e_FD_79183 | JGI IMG/M metagenome (GOLD analysis project Ga0079305, IMG submission 79183) | Rumen-fistulated moose microbial communities from Alaska, USA - LMS_cellobiose_enrichment | ecosystem: Host-associated > Mammals > Digestive system > Stomach > Rumen fluid ... | reverse complement strand
TACGGCCAGTCCAAGCTGGACGGGGAAAAGGCGGTCACCGCCGCACTGGACAGGTTTTTCATCGTCCGCACGGCATGGATATTCGGCGCCAACGGCAGGAATTTCGTAAGGACCATGCTGAACGTGGGAAAGACCCACGATGCTGTCCGCGTGGTCAACGACCAGATCGGCACCCCTACCTATTCGCCCGATTTGGCCGTGCTGCTGTGCGATATGATCGCCACGGAAAAATATGGTTGCTACCATGCCACCAACGAGGGCGGGTTCGTCTCCTGGTACGACTTCACCCGCGAGATATACCGCCAGGCGTGATACAAGACCGCGGTGATCCCGGTTACTGCTGCGGAATACGGCCTGTCCAAAGCGGCCAGACCGGAGAACAGCCGCCTGGACAAGAGCAAGCTCTCCGTCGCCGGCTTTGCCCGTCTGCCGGACTGGCGCGACGCGCTGGCAAGATATCTGGCTGTTTTGGCCGATGCGGAGAAGAGTGCGGCCGGGCGTGAGCCGGCTTGACGAAAAGCTCCCGGAAAGAGGAGAATGAATGAAGTTTTCAGTTTTGCTCTGCACATACCGCTCCGCCTGGGAGAACATTGTTTTCACTCTCGATTCTCTGCTCTCGCAGACCATGGGGGATTATGAAATCATCGTGTGCGACGACGGCTCGGAGGATACCCATGAGGAGCTCTACCGCGCGTATTTTGCCGTTCACGGCTTTACCAGCTACTGTTTTTCTTTCCGGCGGGAAAACGGAGGGACGATAAAGAATATCATGGCCGGGCTCGCCGTGGCGCAGGGAAAGTATGTCAAGCCCATCGGCGCGGGCGACGCGCTTTCCACCTGTGACGTCCTGGAAAAAGTTTATGAGACGATGGAGCGGGAGCATGGCCGTATGGCGTACGGCGTCATGCGTGTTTTTGTCAACACGCAGGGAGAGAGGACCTTTCGTGACGATATCCGCGTCCCTTTGATGGGAGGCATGTACGCCGACCCGGAGAATATCCGGCAGACAAAGCGAAATATCGTCGTCTACGGCGACAACATCAGCGGCGCGCAGCTTTTTTATCAGACAGCGTTCTTCCGGGAACTGATGGAGCGGACGTCGCCCGCGGCGATATATATGGAGGACCTGTGCCAGTATCTGGCCGTGCTGGACGGGGAGAGAATATTATATCTGAATGAGCCTGTCGTTGACTATGAGGGCGGGACCGGGATATCCACTGCGGACAACAGCGGCTTCCGCGCGCTGATCCGTCGGGACCGGGAGACCTTTCTGAACTATCTCCGCCGGGAATATCCGGAGGAGAAATGTATACAAACCAGGCTCCGGATGAACCGGATCGACGCCACCGACAAAAACACTGTCGGCGTACGGATAGCAAAGCTTTTCCGCAAACTGGCCGTGGACCCCCGCTGGCTCGTCTTCCGGATAAGGATAGCCGGATACCACCATTTAGATTCTTTGTGAGGGCCGATAAATGGAAATAAAAAAGTTTAGTTTCCCGCCGCACGGCGACGACAGAGGCCAGCTCGTGGCGCTGGAGGAGGCCTCGGACATCCCCTTCGTCATCAAAAGAGTGTACTACATATACGACACCTCCCCCGGCGTCGTCCGGGGACGCCATGCCCACAGAAAGCTGGAGCAGATTTTGCTCTGCGTCCACGGCAGCTGTAAAATTTTGCTGGACGACGGCCATGACCGGGAAGAGGTTTTGCTGGACAAGCCATATGAGGGATTGTATGTCTCCAACGATACCTGGCGGGAGATGTTTGACTTCTCTCCGGACGCCGTGCTGCTGGTGCTGGCCTCCGAGCATTATAACGAGTCTGACTATATCCGGGATTATGAGCAGTTTATAAAAGAAGTCAGGGAAAGAGAGGGTGTATGATGCAGGTACCGTTCGTGAGCTTTCTGCCCATGGAGCGTGAGCTCTCCGCCGCGCTGCGTGGCGCATTTGACAGGGTCTTTCGCCGCAGCTGGTATATCGAAGGGGAGGAGGACGCCTCCTTTGAAAAGGCCTTCGCGGCGTATTGCGGCGTGGAGCACTGCATCGGCGTGGGAAACGGACTGGACGCCCTGATGCTTGCGCTAAAGGCTATGGGGATCGGCCCCGGCGACGAGGTGATCGTTCCCTCCAACACCTATATCGCCTCGGCGCTGGCCGTCACCTATGTGGGGGCGAGACCGGTTTTTGTGGAGCCGGATATCCGCACCTTTAATATTGATTCGGCCCGGATAGAGGAAAAAATAACGGACAGGACCAGGGCGATCATGCCCGTGCACCTGTATGGGCAGGCGTGCGAAATGGTGCCCATCATGGCTCTGGCGCAAAAGCACGGTCTTTTTGTGCTGGAGGACTGCGCGCAGGCCCACGGCGCGACCTATAAGGGGAAAATGGTCGGCTCCTTCGGGGACGCGGCGGGCTTCAGCTTTTACCCCGGCAAGAACCTGGGCGCCTTGGGTGACGCGGGAGCCGCAGTCACTGATAACAGGGAACTGGCGGACAGGATTCGTGCCCTGGGGAATTATGGCTCTGACTATAAATACCACCATATCTATAAGGGAAACAACTCCCGGCTGGATGAGCTGCAGGCGGCGTTTCTGGCGGCCAAGCTGCCGCATCTGGAGCGGATGAACGCCCAACGCCGCCGGACAGCGGACCGCTATCTTTCCGAGCTCCGCCATCCGGACATCATATTGCCCTATGTACCGGCGGACATGGTCCCGGTGTGGCATATCTTTGCCGTGCGCAGTCCCCGGCGCGACGAGCTGGAGCAATATCTGCACCAAAAGGGCATCGGGAGCAACAAGCATTACCCCATCCCCATGCATCTGCAGGAATGCTACCGTGATCTGGGTATTCAAAAGGGGGAGCTTCCCATCGCCGAGGAGATCAGCGCCACGGAGCTGAGTCTGCCTATGTATTACGGTATGACCGACGAGGAGATCGGGTATGTCATTGAAACGGTCAACGCTTTCTGAAGCGGTCCCGGCAAGGGTGGAGCGGGAGAGCGGCGTTGAGCTGCTGCGCATTCTGGCTGCCTGCGGCGTTATAGTGCTGCATTACAACAACGGCCTGTACGGCGCGGCGCTTGTGCATTCCACCGGGGTCAACCATGCCTTTCTCATGGGCCTGGAGGAGCTGTTTATCCCCGCCGTCAATGTATTCATTATTATTTTCGGATATTTCAACTGCGTTCGTCAGCAAGTACGCTGGAAGCGCGCCCTGGAGTTGATCGTGCAGGTCATTTTGTTCAATGCGGCGTTTTTTCTGTTGCGGTGTGTTCTCGGCGCCTCCTTTTCTGTTTCCGGATTGCTGCAGGCCCTTTTGCCGACCAACTATTTTGTCGTTTTTTATTGCGTTTTATATCTCCTCAGCCCGTTTATCAATGCGCTTCTCCGACGGCTGCAGGAAAGGGAACTCCTGCTGCTGACTGCGCTGCTGTTTTTGATTTTTTCCGTATACCAGAGCGCTGTGGACGTGCTGCAGGCGACAACGGGAAATGCCTATATCGGACTTGGGCCGGTGGGAATTGACGGCGGGCAAAACGGTTACACCGTCGTCAATTTCTTCCTTTGCTATGTGCTCGGCGCTTTTCTCCGGCTCTCGCCCGCGGCGGAGAGGATTTCCGCTCCAAGGGCGGCAGCGGCGCTGGCTGTCAGTTTCTGCGCCGTGACGCTCTGGTCGTCGCTGGACACAGCCACCGCGTGGGCTTACTGCAATCCCTTCGTCATTCTGGAGGGAGCGGCGGCTTTCATGCTGTTCAAAAGGCTGACGTTCCGCAGCCGGGTGGTAAACGGCCTTTCAAAAAGCTGCTTTACCTGTTATCTGCTGCATCTGTTCCTACTGATGCATTGCCGCGTTCCGTGGGCGGCGGGACAGCCGTTCCCGGTGCTGCTGGGGCATTTGCTGCTGACGGTCGTTGTGCTTTATGGTATCTGTTGGGCGGCGGATTTTGTTTATCATAAAATCACGGACCCGGCTTTCCGGCGGCTCCGCCCGCGGCAGGGGAGCATCGAGGTATCGGAAAATAACTGAAAGCGCTGCTTTGACAGCGCCCGGTGAGGACATTTCATGAAACTGCGCAGACTTGAGGAAAAAGACGCGCCTCTCATGCTGGAATGGATGCATGATGAGGCCGTTGTTCGCGACATGAGAACGGATTTCGCGCGGAAGACGCTGGAGGACTGCATTTCCTTTATTCGCGCCTCCGCGGACACGGCGAAGCATCTGCATCTCGCCATCGCGGACGATAACGACGAATATATGGGCACCGTCAGTCTGAAAAACATCGCGGATGGCGCGGCCGAATTTGGGATAACCGTGCGCCGGTGTGCCATGGGACGGGGCTTCTCCTTCTTTGGGATGCGCCGGGTACTTGCGATGGGCTTTGAGGAGCTTGGACTGGAGCGAATCTATTGGTGCGTTTCCAGGAACAATACCCGCGCCTGCCGTTTTTATGACAAACACGGATTCCCGGAGGAGACGGAGAGCTCCCCGGAGATTCTTGCGCGTTACCGGGAGACAAAAGACTTAAAATGGTATTCCGTCCGCCGTGAAGCGTTCAGCGCATAGATAGGAATGAAGAAAATGAAAAAAACGGTCGGTCTGTTTACCAACTGGTATCCCACAAAGGAAAACCCCTATAACGGAGTCTTTTTTAAGGAGCAGACATTTGCACTTCGGGACGAATTTGATTTTTTGATATTCCACTACCATGAGCATTTCAGGCTTTTCGGGCACGGCTTTTCTGCGGAAGCGACTAACCGGGAAGAGAATACCGTGGAATATGATATCTCCGTTCCCGTTCCCCTGCGGGTTTACGCCGCAGACCTGCTTGCAACGCTGAAGGGAAGGCTTACGCCGAGCCGGCGGACAAGCATGGCCCAGGTCAGCACAGTTCACCGGTATCGCTTCAGGAAAAAGATAGTTGAAAAGGTGTTTTCGGGCGATCTGGCGGATAAGTTGGACGTTCTCTACTGCGTGGACGCACAATCGGAGGCGGGCCTGGTTAGGCTCGCGGCGGAGCATCTTCATAAGCCGTATGTGATCAGCGAGCACGGTCCGTTTCCCTGGCCAGGCTCGGTGCTGGACAGTTATGCCAGAGATTCCATGGAAAAGGCGGGCGCCTTCCTTGCAATCAGTTATGATAAGATTCGGCAGATTATGATACAAAATGTTCGCCTGCCTCAGGTTTTTTATGTGGGAAATATGGTGGATGAATCGCAGTTTTCCCTGAGGCCGGAGCCGCCTGCCGGGCATGTCAAAACATTTGTTATTGTCGCCGCCAACTCCTTCTATAAAAATTACGAGCTTTTTATCCGCGTGATGGATCGGCTGACGGAGATAACGGATATTCCTTTTCGTGTCAGAATCGTTGGCTATGCGGCGAACAAAGGCTATTCGCAGGACAGGGAAGATTTTGAAAACAGGATCAGCCGCTCCCGTTTTGCGGACCGGGCGGAGCTGATCCCGGAGGCGCCGCATGACAGAATCGCGGCGTATCTTCACGGGGCGGACGCGTTCGTCATGACGTCCATCCAGGAGGGGCAGCCGGTTTCCGCCCTGGAGGCTGCCTGCTGCGGGCTCCCCGTTTTTTCCACTCGCTGCGGCGGCGTGGAGGATTATGTGACCGACGAGCTGGGACGAATCTTTCCCGTGACCGAAGTCGAGGCGTTTGCCGACGCCCTGCGGCAGTTTCTGGAGGGAGCTTTATCCTTTGACGCCCGCGTGATCCGCGGCAGAATCATTGAGCAATTCGGGAAGGAAGCCTTTGTCAAAAGGATGAGCCGGGTTTTTCTTGACGTTATCGGCGGAAGCGGGATCGGCGAAGCAGCGGAAATACCGTCAAGCAGTACTGCAAGACTGCCGTAAGGTGAAGCGATATGTGTGATGCGCCCATTGTCTCTATTCTGGTTCCCTGTTATAATCACGCCCTTTTTCTGGACGACTGTCTGGAAAGTCTTGTCTCTCAAAGCTATGAGAATATCGAAGTGATCATATGTGATGACTGCTCACAGGATAACTCGTTTGATATTATCCGCTCCTGGGAGAATAGATTGCGGGAAAGATTCTCCCGTGTCCAGCTGCTTCGGAATGAAGCAAACCGGGGGGTTACCGGGAACATAAACAAGATGCTCCTGCTGGCGCAGGGCGAGTATATCAAATTGCTTGCCAGCGACGACGCTCTCAGTAAAAATGCGATCGAGGCCTTTTTAAATTTTATGACGGCGAACCCAGCGGCGGATATCGTTTTTTCCAACGGAAAAGTGATTGGGGAGCACCAGAAGTATTCCGATGCAGAAGCGTTGGGCCGCTGCAAAAAAATATATGAAAAGCCACCCTTGCTGGAGGGAGACAGCTTAAAGGAAAGGATTTACTTCTGCAATGAGCTGTCTGCGCCATGCGCGTTTTATCGCAAAAAGGTGTTTGAACAATATGGGCTGTTTGATGAGAGCTTTTCCATCGAGGATTTGGAATTCTGGCTAAGGCTGCTGTGCAAGGGCCGGTGCAGCTTTCGATTTTTGGATAGGGAGCTGGTCCTTTACAGGCGGAATACCGATTCGATTACCTCTACGGCGATCAATGAAAAGACGGAGCGGCGCCTTATCCGATTTCATTCGGCGGAGTTTTCTATCCTGAAAAAGTATCGGGAATATGTTGCGCCCAAAATCTATGCCGAGGCCATGCTTACAAGATATCTGTATGTCTATTCCTTCTCCGCGGCAAACGGCCTTTCGCAGATGAAGCAAATGGTCAAAACGGAGATTCGTTCGTTTGATGCGTGGAAATACGCCGGCGCTTCCCAAAAAGCGTTTTTTATATTTCAAATAATCAAAGCGGATATCAAAAAAGGATTGCGGATATAAACCATTAGGGGAATCGTTTTGAAAAGACAGGAATTGGCTGCGAAAACAGTTACAACCTCAGTGTTTTATTATATTCTGACCGGGCTGGCAGGATTTATAAACCGAAAGGTTTTTGATGTTTATTTAGGGCAGGAGCTTCTCGGCCTGAACGGCCTTTTGTCCAATGTCATCTCTATGCTCGGCCTGCTGGAGCTTGGGATTACCGGCGCCGTGGGATTCAGCCTGTATAAGCCTCTCCAGGAGAAGGACGATGAGCAGGTAAAAGCGATCCTTGTTCTTTTCGGCAGAGTCTATAAGATCATCGGCGTTCTGGTTGCCGTATTGGGAACATGCCTCATTCCGCTCCTTCCGTATGTGGTAAAGGCGGATCTTCCGTTTTCGCTCGTCGTTCAGTCATATCTGCTTTTCCTGGCAAACACTGTTGCGACATACCTTGTCTCCTATCGCAGGATCATCTTACAGGCATCTGAGCGGGACTATATCAATAAAAAAGTCGACAGCGCCGTTTTTCTTTTTTCCAGCCTTGTCCGAATCGTTGTTATCGCCGTCTGGAGAGCATATCTTGTTTCTCTTGTCATCAATATTGTTTTTTGCCTTGCCGGGAATATCATCCTCTACAAAAAGGCGGGGCAGACATTTCCACTTCTGGATGACAAACGAATCAAGGGCCGCATTGACGACTCTGTAAAAGCCGGAATTATTACCAATGTCAAGGCTCTGTTTGTCATCAACGTAGCGTCATATTTGGTTTTCGGCACAGATAATCTGCTTCTGTCTGCTTTTTTCGGAGTAACCTCCGTGGCGGTTTACTCAAGCTATACAATGATTATTTCATTGGTCAACAGCCTCTTCAACAATGTTTTCAGCTATATTATGCCGAATATTGGGAACTACATCGTCTCCGAGCCGAAGGAACGCTCTTATCAGCTGTTTCAAAATATTTATTTTTCCAATTTTGTAATCTGCTACTATACCTCCGTCGCCATGCTTGTGCTTCTGAACCCGTTTATCAAAGATATCTGGCTTGGCGAGGAATATACGTTTGCCTTGCCGATCGTCGCAATCCTTGTATTCAATAACTATTCGCGCTTCATTACCAAGGGAACGGAGGCCTTTCGGGGCGCCGCCGGCCTTTACAGTCCCAAGCCGTTTGTCAAATATCTCGCCCTGCTGGAAGGCGTGATCAACATTCTCTTTTCAGTGCTCTTCGCCGAAACTTTAAAAATCGGAGTCATCGGCATTTTCCTGGGCACAACAGTCAGCACGCTTGTATCAACGGTCTGTGTTCCCTGGATCGTTCATAAGTACCTGTTTACCCGGTCCCAGAGGAACTACTGGAAGCGGTATTCCATATATCTTTTCTGGCTGGCAGTGTGTTCCGTAAGCAGCCTGGCTGTATATCGTCTGGCGGAAACGGCCTCCGGACTCGCCAACCTTATCATTGGGATCGCGGTAAGCGCCGCGCTCCCGTTTGGGATTCTTTATCTGCGCTTCGGAAGAACAGAAGAGGGCCTGTGGATGATAGGGATCATTCGCTCTTTTCTCGGACGAATCAAAAGAAAACAACAGATATGAACAAAAGTCCCCGTTGCTGCCAACGGGGACCCTTGCCAGGGAATTTTGGAGGAATTCACTGCTATGTGCGCTATGTGATGGAGAAAAGAAGGATTTATCCAGGTTCAAAAATAAATGTTGGGGTAGCGAAGCCGAAAGGCGGAGCTACACCCAACATTTATCATTAAACGAGAAAAAATAGTAGAGCATAGAAGAAAAAACCTTTAAGATAAAAGTACCCCTACCTCACCAGAAAGGATGATCTCTATGCTCTATGAAGATAATACCTCAAAACTGCTGGGATTGGAAGATGTAATCGTTAAAAAGGTATGGGATGATGAAGAAAAACATATTGAGATCGAACTTCCTCGGCGTCGGCATACGTGCCCCTGCTGCGGCGCCGAAACCGATCAAATCCACGACTACCGGATGCAGAAGATTCGGGATATTTCTTCCTTTGGAAAGAATGTCTATCTTCATCTCCGTAAGAGGAGATACATATGCAGAAGCTGCGGAAAGCGGTTTTACGAGAAAAACAGTTTTCTCCCGCGTTACCACCGCATGACGAGCCGGAAGAACGCCCGTATCATTGAGGACTTTCGAGACACCGTTTCGGCCTCTTACATAGTTATTTCAACTTGGTCAATTACTCGTGCAAGGAGCGTCCAGAGGTACTGTCTATCGACGAATTTAAAGGCAATGCCGGTGGAGAGAAATACCAGACGATCCTTACCGACGCCAAGAATCGAAAGAGCATAGATCTTCTTCCTAACCGGAAGAAGATGGATATGATCCGGTATTTCCGCCGTTTTAAGAACCGGAAAGAGGTTGAATGAGGGGCGCTAGCTGCTGATGGAGGGAGGGCGTAGCCCGACCGAAGTCAGCAGCTAGCGCGGGCATGTTCGAGCTCCTTGCGCTTTTCAACTGGAGATTTCCACCCCAGGACGCTCATTGGAATCCTGTTGGCGCGCCGTAGATAGCGCTTCATCTGAGCCTGCAGATCTTCATAGGAATAGAAGCGGAGATGATTGTAGAAGCGCTCCTGGTCGTCGCGGTGGCTCCGTTCTACTTTGCCGTTGTGCCACGGTGTCTTAGGCCGTATCGTCTTATGAAGAATGTTTAAATGATTACACAGAACCTCAAGCGGGTGTACGCGTTTTGTTTTGGATAAATGCGTAAATTCGCCGCCGTTATCCGTCTGGATAATCTCCGGTGCATAACCAAAGAACATAATTGCCCGCTTTACAAAATCTACCGTTGAAAAGCTGCTCTGCTCCTTGTAGGCATAGATAAAGCGTTCTCTGGATGCCTCGTCAATCATGGTGTACTGAAAGAATTTATCTCCATCTGTACCAACATAGCACACAGTAGGGACATACTTCACATCCATCTGCCATTTAATCCCCAGCTCTTTCGGCGTGTCATAGTGTCCGTTGTGCTTGGATTTCTTTTTTGTAGATTCTACCTTTGTGCGATATCCTAAACGGACAAATATCCGATAGAGTGAGCCGGGGTGACGGCTGTATGCTTTCTCCTGATGCAGCTTTCCATACATCTCACATACGCTGATGTTTGGGTTTCGGCGGTGAAGATTCCTGATCCAGGTCAGTTCTGTTTCGGTATGGGCATTGGGGTGCTGGCTGTGGGGCCGGTGCGACTTTGGCAGCATGGATTCCCGACTCCCATCGTATTGCTTGTTCCACCGCATCAGAGACGCCTTGGAGATATGATACCGTCGGCACACAAAGCCAATATCCCGCGTTTGCCGATACAGCTTTACCGAGTTTACTTTTGTTGTAATTTCATGTGGCAAATACCGCGCTTGTTCTGTGTTATACTCTTCATGGCGGTTGAGCTCCTTTTGTTAGTTGTGTTGTGTGGTAGCTTCATTCTAACAAACTCAACCGCTTTTTTCTATCCCTCAGTCTCACATCTATTGTAACGCTACACATTACGGTCGCGGCAGACGTAAGACCGGCGATTCTCACCAACCCGACAGATCGGACGGCGGCCATGGGGGACACGGTACAGATGTCGGTGACGGCGTCCAATGCCGGAACCTATCAGTGGTACCGGAGTCCGGACAACGGCGAGACCTGGAACGTCATCACCGCGACGAACACGAAGTACAGGGGCGCCGACACGAGCGTTCTCACGATAGACGTGACGAAAACGACGACGTCGTATGTCTATCGCTGCGTGGTGCGGAACGGGGATGTGACGGTTGCCTCGGCCGCGGCGGGCATTACGGTCGCGGTGGAGGAGAGCCTGGCCACCCTCACCTATTCCGCCGGTGGAGGCGTGTTTGCCGACGGGCAGACCGCGCACAGCGAGCAGGTGTCCAAAGGCACTTATTACATAAACCATGAGGAGCCCACGCGGGACGGTTACCGTTTCCTGGGTTGGTCATACAACGGAAACTTTGTTGACAAGATAAAGGTAAACGGCAGCGTCACTCTGACCGCGGAATGGGAGAAGGTCTATACCGTCGTCTATTCCGCCAACGGCGGCGCGTTCGGCGACGGCACGGACATCCATACGGAAATCACATCCGACAGCGTATTCTATTTCAACGGGGAAGAGCCTGTCCGGGACGGCTATGAATTCCTGGGCTGGGCGCTGGACGGCAGGATTGTCCGCAAGGCCGTTTTGACCGGCGACGTTGAGCTGCAGGCGCAGTGGGAAAGGATCATTGCCGTCACCTACGAAGCCAACGGCGGACGGTGGCAGTTTGACAATGAGCCGGCATTCACCACGCGCGTGGAATACGAGCCTGCGGGCGTATTCTACCCCGGCTGGATCGAGCCGCAGCGC
>Ga0079305_1003308_pt1 | contig 11253 bp, 9 predicted proteins | sample LMS_cellobiose_e_FD_79183 | JGI IMG/M metagenome (GOLD analysis project Ga0079305, IMG submission 79183) | Rumen-fistulated moose microbial communities from Alaska, USA - LMS_cellobiose_enrichment | ecosystem: Host-associated > Mammals > Digestive system > Stomach > Rumen fluid ... | reverse complement strand
TTTTCCGGTTCGCCGGTGGGGAGCTGCACCTCTGAAACCAGTTCCCTGCCTGTTTTGAACCGCGCCTTCAGGATGACGTGACGCGATGTGCGGGGAAGATTGTCGTCAACAACCAGCTTGATTTGCCTGGTCATTTCCATGATCTCCGGATCCCTGAAATGCCTTTCCACGGCCTGGGGCGAATTGGAGCCCACAAGCAGTGCCAGCGCAATGGCGTTGGGCGTGCTCAGCTGCGCCCCCATGGGCGAATCCGGCGATTTCCCGCCTGTCTGGTCGAAAAGCTGCCGGCTGCAGACCAGTTCCAGGCTTTCCAGGGCCGCGGTGTCCCAGTCTTTGTGCGCGCGCAGGGCGCGTGCCGCGTCGATAGGCGCATGGCAAAAGCGGCAGGCTGAATAGGGCTTGATGCCCATTTCCATGATATGCCACTTCGTACCCAGCTGATCAAAGATTGTTTCCGGTTCGAACCTGGGGCTCATGACATTGCCGAAGCCGTACCGGCCTTCCAGGATTTCCGGCGAACCGGAAAACCCCTTTTGGGCCAGCAGCGCCGCAATGAGGCCGCTCTGCGCGGCCCTTCCGGCATGAAAGCGCTTGGCGCTGCACCCGTCAAACTGAAACTGGAACAGCCCTGAAGACTGTGTCCCGGCAAGCCCGAGCGCATGCACCGTCTGCCCCGCATCCAGCCCAAGCATCACCGAACACGCCGCGGCAGAGCCGAAAACGCCAACTGTCGCTGTCGGATGGAAGCCGTGCAGCCTGTGCTCCGGGATGACGGACAAAGCGATGCGCAGGGCGGTTTCGTATCCGGCGATAAGCGCCTTTATCAGCCTTTTGCCGCGGACATGATCGCGTTCTGCCAGGGCCAGGATCGGGGGAATGACGACGGCGCCGACATGAAAATACGTGAAGCGGTGCGTGTCGTCCATTTCCAGCGCATGGGAAAAGGAAGCGTTGATCAGCGCCGCCGCATGGACAGGCAGCTTTTCCCCGTAATTCCAGACCGTCGCTTCAGCGCTGCCCCCCATATCGCGAAAAAGGTGGTGGATGGGGGCGACTTCCTCCTGGAGCGAACCGCCTATGCCTACGCCCGCCAGGTCTGCGAGCAGCATCTTGGCCTGCCTCTGGAGGGCCGCGGGAATGCGGTTTTCATCGAACTGTTCCCAAAAGGCTGTAAGCCGTGCCGTAAGGGAGGCATCATTACCCTTGGACATACTGCATCCTTATCCGCTGCGGCGCAGCGAGAAAGCGTTCAGGAAAAAATGCCCGCCCGCCGCCGGACGCACGGCCCCGGCGGCGGACTGGATAAGGCGGGCTGCGCCGCCCGCAATCTGCCGTAGGCCGGATTCGCGGGGGGGCAGCCTGAGTTTCAGCGCCGCTAGTCCAGCGTGCGGCAGAAGTTTGTACGCGCGCGCAGGCCGTGCTGAGGCGGACGGATGGTGTCTTTCGTGGCGTCGATGATTTTGAGCGCCCAGGCCATGTTCATCCCCAGCATGCGCATGGTCTGCACCCCTTCCTTGTCCTGCTGCAAAAATTCTTCCGGCTTCCAGCCAAAGCCGATGTTCCAGTACTGGTTGCCCACCACGAGCATGTGCGAGCTCAGAAGGTAGTTGTTCAGCTGGTGGAACACCGAGATGGCGCCGGCGCGGCGGCAGATGGTGATGGAGGCGGTAGGCTTGAACCGCCAGGTCCGGTAGTGGTTGGAGCAGTAGCTCAGGCGGTCGAGCACGCATTTGAACGCGCCGGGGATGCCCATCAGGTGCACGCTGGTACCCAGCAGCATGCCGTCATACTGCGGCAGCATGTCAAGGATTTCGTTGACAATATCTTTATGGACGCAGCGTTCGACCATGTTCCCGTCTTCTTTCACCCGGCGGCAGGAGCGGCAGTCATTGCAGGAGGCGTAGTTCTTGCCGCCGCAATGGATGATGTCCATCCCGATGCCTTCTTTTTCCAGCTCCTCGCCCGCCAGTTTAAGCGCATGATAGGTAACGCCCTGTTTATTATGGCTACCATTAAGTGCCAGTACTTTCATATCATTCTCCTTGGGGTTAAAGGGAGCGTATACCCGGCGCGGGCCTACCGCGCCAGTACCGAATTTCTGACATAGACATGCCCGTCCATGATGCGGCGGGCGGTGCGGTAGATGGCGGCGCGGGTCAGCTTGATTTCGCCGTTTTCAACCGTTGCCGCCGATTCCACCGGGATGATGCCCGCCGGATGCCCGATATGGATTTTTACGCGGTTGTGGGCTTCCTGGCGGAGCGCCTCATACACGATGGTGCCGGGAATGCGCGCCGCCGCGCCGAGGCATACCGTTCCGGTGCCCGGATGGGTTTTGTGCATGCGGAGCATGAACAGCAGGCGGGAAACCACGTCCACGTCCCCGGCGGCGATGTCCTTGCCGTCAAAGGTGTGGTATGACGCAGGCTTGCTGATGATGCTGAAGAAAGGATTATACGGAGACTTGACGGCGGCGTCCTCCGGCTTGTCCACCAGCCCGAACAGGACGGCGGCCCGCGAGCGGATTTTTTCGATCAGGGCCATGAGCGCCGTGTTGCCTTCGATTTCGCCCGGCGTTTCCGTGCCTTTCATGCCCAGGCTTTCGGCACGGATAAAGACCAGGGGATTGGCGCAGTCCACCAGCGAGACAGGGTAGTCCGTTCCGTCAACACGGATGGTGTCCTGCGGGTTGCCGGTGGGCAAAAGCTTGCCGGTAAAGGCCCCGGCCGTGTCTGCCCAGTTCAGCGTGATCTGCGCGCCGGTCCCCGGGCAGCCGTCGATGGCAAGGTCGCCGCAGACCCTGGCCTTGCCGTCCTTGACCGGAACTTCGGCCACAAGAATGTTGCCGCTGTTGGTCAGATGGATGCGCACGGTGGTCACTGGCTCCACGGGGCGCACAAGCCCCTCGTCAATGGCAAAGGGGCCGACAGCCGACGAAATGTTGCCGCAGTTGCCGCCGAAATCCACAAACGGGGCGGTCATGCTTACCTGACCGAACGTATAGTCCACATCAGCATCCGGGCGGGTTGACGGACCGATGATGGCAAGTTTGCTGGTCAGCACGTCCGCGCCTCCCAGGCCGTCAATCTGGCGGAGGTCAGGGCTGCCGTAGATGGCCAGTATGACCTTGCTCCGCTGTTCGGGGTCAGCGGGCAGGTCGTTTTCCATGATGAAGACACCCTTGCTGGTCCCGCCGCGTATCACGGCGCAGCGAATCGCAGTCATCTCTGGATGAAACATCAGCATCTCCTTATCGAGGGGCGTTTGATTGCCCGGATTGTTGTTTTTTAATCAGGTAAGGCAGCAGCCCACCAGCATCCGCCAATTCGCACAAATTCTGCGGCAGAGGATCGCATGTCCAGCGGATCTGCCTGTCGCGGCTTTCCACGTACCCCCCCGTCGGGGAAACCGCGAGCATTTCCCCGTCGTTGATGGCGTTCGCCTCGGCGCAGCGGAGTGCAAGCAGCCCGACATTGATGCAGTTGCGGTAGAAAATGCGGGCAAAGGAACGGGCAATCACTATTTTGATGCCGAGCTGGCGCAGCGTCAGCGGGGATGTCTCGCGGCTGGAACCGGACCCGAGGTTGCTGCCCGCCACAAGGATGTCGCCGGGCTTCACGCCGGAGGCGAATTCGGGCCGTACAGCCTGCATGCAGTAGGGGGCGGCCTTCTCGATGGACAGCTCCATGTATTGAGGCGGAGAAATGATATCGGTATTGATGTTGTCCCCAAAAATCCACGCGCGGCCGGAATAGATTGTTTCCATGCGTATCCCCCCAACACTTATAGGAATTCAAGCGGCGAAGTCAGCCGTCCGGTGAGCGCTGAAGCCGCCACAGTCATCGGGGAGGCCAGGTATATGCCCGCATCCCTGCTGCCCATGCGGCCGATGAAATTGCGGTTGCTGGACGAAACGCAGTTTTCGCCCCCCGCGATGATGCCCGAGTGGAGCCCGACGCAGACGCCGCAGGTGGGAGCAAGCACCGTCGCGCCGGCCTGGGCCAGCGCGAGCAGCGTGCCGTCGGCGGCGGCCTTCCGCCAGATGCTGTCGGAAGCGGGTGAAACCAGCATGCGCAGCCCCCTGGCGATCTTGCGCCCGCGCAGGATGCGGGCCGCCGCCGTAAGGTCGCTGTACCGGCCGCCCGTGCACGATCCGAGATACGCCTGATGGATGGGCACGTCGGAAGCTTCCTTTACAGGGCGCACATTGTCCACGGCGTGCGGGCAGGCAACCATGGGCTCCAGGGCGGATGCGTCAAACGTTTCAACACGGCGGAATACCGCGTCGTCGTCGCTGGACAGCGGTTCAAAATCACCATCCACGCCATGCTGCTTCAAATATTCGCGGCAGGCATCGTCGGTTTCCATCATGCCGACCTTGGCGCCCATTTCCACCGCCATGTTGGTGATCGCCATGCGCTGGTCAACGGGCAGGCTGCGGATCGTATCGCCGACGAATTCCACAGCCATGTACGTGGCGCCGGCATGCCCGATGCGCCCGATGGTGGCGAGGGACATATCTTTTGCCATGATGCCGTCGGCAAGCTTTCCCTGCCAGACGGCACGGATGGTTTCCGGGACCTTGAGCCATATTTTGCCGCTGACCAGCACGCCGAGCATTTCGGTCGAGCCGATGCCTGTGGCAAAGGCCCCCAGCGCCCCGCCCATGCACGTGTGCGAATCTGTCCCCAAGACAATGTTCCATGGGCGGACATGCCCGTTTTCCGCCATAAGCTGGTGGCATGGCCCGCGAAATTCGTAGTAGTTCCTTATCCCGTGTTCATTTGCCCAGTCACGGGTAAACCTGACGATTTCAGCCTGCGCCACGGACGCGGGCGGCGTATAGTGGTCTGAAATGATCACCACGCGATCCGGATCCCACACGGGCGCTTTAAGCGTGTTCAGGCCGTCCGCAATGGAGACGCGCGGCCCAAGGATGTCGTCCATCATGGCCACGTCCACATTCACCCAGACGATCTCGCCGGCTTTGGCCGCTTTGCCCCCCGAAGCCCTGGCAAGTATTTTTTCAGACATCGTCATGCCCATATCAGTTCCCCTTGCACGCATTGACCTTGTTATGGTTTTCCAGGAATAAGCAAAAATTGTTCCATTAAAGATAATCTGTTGAATGACGCTGAAAAATGATTCTGACGCCGCATGTGCTGTTACATTATAAAAAAGTATGCAACGGTTTGCGTAACAAGAACCGGCTCATGTCCGCTCTCTTCTGCGTCAGTTCTGCTCAATCCGCTTGAATTAACACGTGTCTGTAAGCGTAACCGCCCCTGTTTCCGCACCGGCATGGCGAATCAATCTGGTATGTTCTTTGCATGCCGAAGTTGCACTGGATACCATCGCCCGGCGCCCAGAGCGAGTAAACGCCGGTTCAGTTCATTATTTTATGGAGGTTACAAACATGTCCAGTAAAGGGCTTCTTGACGGTGTGAGAGTTTTGGATCTTTCCCGTGTGCTGGCGGGACCTTATTGCGGGATGCTGCTGGCAGATATGGGCGCAGACGTTATTAAAGTGGAAGTCCCCGGAAAAGGCGACGACGCGCGCATCAACTTCCCCGTCATCAACGGGGAAAGCGCATATTTTATGAACCTTAACCGGAACAAGCGCGGAATCACCCTCAACCTCAAAAGTGAAAAGGGGAAGGAAATCTTCCGCAAGCTCGTGGCCAAATCCGACATCCTTGTTGAAAACTACCGCCCCGGCGTCATGGACAAGCTGGGATTGGGATATGAGGATTTGAAGAAGATCAACCCCGCCCTGATTTATGGCGCGGTTTCCGGCTTCGGCCACTACGGCCCCTACAGCCAGCGCCCCGGCTATGACATTATCGGCCAGGCCATGAGCGGCCTGATGAGCACCACCGGATGGCCCGGCGGACAGCCCACGCGCACCGGCACGGCCATATCCGACGTCATGGGCGGGATCAGCTGCTGCGTCGGCATCCTTGCCGCATATATAAACAGACTTAAGACGGGGCAGGGCGAAAAGGTTGACGTGTCGCTCGTGGACAGCATGGTTTCCTCGCTGGAAATCATCAATACCCTTTTCCTCGTCTCCGGCAAAACGCCGCAGCGCATCGGCAACCGCTACGAAGCCATTTACCCCTACGATTCGTTCCAGGCGTCGGACGGGATGCTGGTCATCGGCGCGGGCAACCAGAAGCTGTTCACCATTTTGTGCGATGTGATGGGCAGGCAGGATCTGCTCACCAACCCCCATTTCGCCGACAACAACCTGCGCGTGATCAATCACGCCGAATTAAAGCCGTTCATTGAAGACTGGCTGAAAGACAAAACCATCGACGGCGCCGTTGACATCCTGCTCAAAGCCGGCGTGCCCGCCGCGCCCATCAATACGATCGACCGCGTGGCAAGAGACCCCCATATCGCAGAAGCCCGCGAAATGTTTGTGGAAATCGAGCATCCCAAGGCCGGCAAATTCAAGATTACCGGCAACCAGATCAAGCTGACCAACCACAAAATCGACCATTTTGCCCCGGCGCCCCTGCTTGGCCAGCACAACAAGGAAGTCCTCGGCGAACTGCTGGGCCTGGATGCCGCCGCCGTTGATAAGCTCGCAGAAGAAAAAATCCTGTAACGCGTGAGGCAACGGTATGAGCCGACACATCAATATCGTGGAAGTAGGGCCGCGCGACGGTTTTCAAAACCTCTGCTCCTATCTGCCCACTGAGCAAAAGCTCCACTTCATTGACGGGCTTGCGGCCGCCGGGGTGCGGCACATGCAGATCACCTCATTTGTCAGCCCCAAGGCAATTCCGCAGATGCAGGATGCCGCGGACGTCACGGTGAAAAGCCTGGAACGCCATCCTGATCTGGATTTGCTCGCCCTCGTGCCCAATTTGCGCGGAGCGCAGCGGGCGGCAGAACTCGGCATGAAAAAAGTCGCCAACGTCATCTCGTTAAGCGCAAGCCACAACCAGGCCAATATCCGCCGCACGCACGACGAGTCGTTTGCCGAACTGGCGAAGATGCGCGAAACGCTGCCGGATCTTGACATCTCGGTCGATATCGCCACGGCCTTCGGCTGCCCGTTTGAAGGCAAACCCTCCCTGCAGTCCCTTCTGGACTTCATTGAGCGGGGGCATGCCCTGGGCATAACCGAGTTCACGCTGTGCGACACCATCGGCGTCGCCAATCCCGCGCAGGTGCGGACTGTCGTTGACGCTGTGCGCAGGCAGTTTCCGGACTGCCAGTTCCAGGTCCATATCCATGACACCCGCAACATGGGCATGGCCTGTACGCTGGCCGCCATCGAAAGCGGCATCGACAGCGTGCAGACCACGCTGGGAGGACTCGGCGGATGCCCCTTCGCTCCCGGCGCGTCCGGCAACACGGCGACAGAAGACCTGGTGTTCATGCTGCACGAGATGGGATTTGACACCGGCATCAGCTTCCCAGATCTGCTTGCGCTTGCAAAGGAAGAGGTCGCGACGATCAGCGGCGTGTACAGCGGGCATCATATCAACATCAAAGCCCCCGGCGCGGCAGCGTAGCGCCGGCCTCCGGGAGGGGTCGCGCTCCATTTGTATGTAATTTTTGCATAAAAGTCAGCAGCGCCCACACCTCCGGGAGGAACCGTCAGGTCCTTCCCTCCCGTTTTCTGACGATCACCATGCGGCCCGCGCCGACGCGGGCCGCATGGCGTACCCGGCATAGCTTTCGGGCTGAAAAGGGCAGGGCGTCGGCACGGCGCACAGAAGGGAAATGCAGACGGCGGGGTCATGTACCCCGCCGTCTGCATTTCATAGTCAGGGGACGCGGCCTTTGATTTGCTGTGCCCGGCCGCGGCGGGCGCTGAACATCAGCCGGCGTATTTCTTGCGAAGCTGCGCCAGCAGGCCGCCATGCCTGATGCAGGCAAGCTCTTCCGCGGTCAGGTCGTTTTTCAACGCAACAGAGACGCCGCCCGAAACAGCCGTGACGGTGCCGCCGGGTTCAATGGCGTCAACGGGTATGGATACGGCCGCCCCTTCAGGCAGGACATCCCAGCCCTCCGCGCCTGAAGCAAACATCAGCGGCAGTATCCCGGCATTGATAAGATTGTCGCGGTGAATACGCGCGAAAGACTTGGCGATTACGGCATACACGCCAAGGAATCGCGGACAGAGCGCGGCCTGTTCGCGGCTCGACCCCTGCCCGTAGTTCTCCCCGCCGACGATGACCCCGAATTTTGCCGCTTTAGCCCGCCGGACAAAATCCGGATCCATGCGGGAGAACGTATATTCAGACAGCTTTGGCAGGTTGGAGCGCAGTCCGTTGATATGCGAGCTGGCCGGAATAATGTCATCTGTGGTGATCTGGTCGCCAACGCGGATGACCACCGTGCCTTCCAGAAGCGGCGGGACAGGCGCCGTGTCCGCGATGGGGACGATGTTGGGGCCGCGCTGCACCTGAATATCCTCGCCGGAAGCCGGCGGCATGACGAACAAATGCCGGATTGAGGGGACATTGGCGGGAAACGCCACCCTTTCAGGCGCTTTGCCCCAGCCGGCCGGGTCAGTGAATTTGCCGTGCAGGCTGACCATTGCCGCCGTATTGGGGCTGACAAGGTATACCTTTCCGCTTTGCGTGCCGCTCCGGCCTTCAAAATTGCGATTGGATGTCCGCGCGGAAACGCCATTGGTGGACGGCGCGCCGCAAAGCCCGAGGCACGGGCCGCAGCTGCACTCCAGAAGGCGTACGCCCGCCGAAAGCAGGGTATTCAGCGAGCCGTCGGCGCTGAGCATCATCAGCACCTGCGCCGAACCGGGAGAAAGCAGAAATTCGCAGTCCGGCGCACGGTGTTTGCCCTGCAGCAGTTCCGCAACGGCATGGAGGTCAGCATACGACGAGTTGGTGCAGGAGCCGACGATGACCTGGTTGACCTCAAGGCCGTCCAGCTCGGCGACTTCAACAACATTGTCAGGCAAATGCGGGCACGCCGCAAGCGGCGTGACGCTGCTCAGATCCAGCTCCATCTGGTCGTCGTAATCCGCGCCCTCATCGGCATACTGCGGCGTCCAGTCATCCGGACGCCCCATGATGCCCAGAAAACGCCTCGTCACCTCGTCGCTGGGAAATACGGACGACGTCAATCCCATTTCAGTGCCCATGTTGGCGATGCAGGCGCGCTCGTGCACGGAAAGGGTTTCCACCCCGGGGCCGGAATATTCGAAAATCTTGCCAAGGCCGCCTTTAACGCGGAATTTGCGCAGCAAAAACAAGGCAACGTCTTTCGCGGTCGCAAACCCGTTCAGCCGCCCGGTGAGGTAAATATTGACCACCTTCGGCATGTTCAGGGGAAAGTCAATGCCGGCCATGGCCATGGCTACGGACGTGCCTCCCGCGCCTATGGCCAGCGCCCCTATGCCGGACGATGTCGGGGTGTGGCTGTCGGAACCAAGCAGCAGCGTCCCCGGCTTGGCAAAGTTTTCCAGATGGAGCTGATGGCAGATGCCGGTTCCGGGGGGTGAAAAGACCGCCCCGATTTTTGCGCTCAGCGACTGGAGGTAGCGGTGGTCGTCCCCGTTGCGGAAATCCGTTTGCTGGATATTGTGATCGACGTATATCACAGAGCTGGCCGTCCGGACCCGGCTTACGCCCAGAGCCTCGAACTGCAGGCACGCGGTTGTGCCGGTGCTGTCCTGCAGCAGCGTCTGATCGGGTTTGATGTAGATCTTTTCACCAGGAGGCGGGAGCGTACGTTCCCGGCCGGCCAAATGGGCGGACAAAAGTTTCTTGGTCAGGTTCATGTGCGTCATGACAGTTGCTTCTTAGGTTTACGGAAGGTTTGGCGGATCTGAAGCCCGATGAAGAACAGGGTGATGACAGTCAGCGTCCCCGTCAGCGGGCGGAGGAAGAACGCGCTGGGGTTGTCCCCGAAAAGCTGTATGCTGCGCCACAGTTCTTCTTCAATGCCGCGGCCGAGGAGCGCCCCGATCATGAAGTTGACCTGCGAGAACTGCAGTTTGCGCAGGATCCAGCCCAGGATGCCGCATGACATGAGCAGGAACACATCGAAAAAGATATTCCGGTAGCTGAACGCGCTCAGCGAGATGACCATGAGCAGCGCCGGGACCAGTATGGCGGATAAGCTTGGCAGTATAGAAGGCCACCATCAGGGCGAGAATGGCCATGGGAAACATGCCGAAGGCGTCGCCCGCGAGAATGGCGTACACCAGATCCGGAGAGTTGCGCAGCAGATTGGGGCCCGGCGTCAGCCCGTGCAGGAAAAAGCCGCCAAGCAGGACGGCCGTGGAGCCGCTTCCGGGGATGCCCAGGCTCAGCAGGCAGGCCAAGGCGCCGCCTTCGGAGGCGTTGTTGGCGGTTTCGGCCGCGACAAGGCCCGCGGGCTCGCCTGTGCCAAATGTTTCGGGATGTTTCGAATTGCGCTTTGCGGTCGCGTAGGACAACAGGGACGCCATCGCGGAGCCGGCCGCCGGCAGCAGCCCGATCACAAGGCCGATGACGGCGCTCCGCAGCATGGTGAGCTTATGCTGCGCAACGATCCTGATGCCCGAAAGGAGTTTTTTGATCCCTTCCGACGACGTACTCATCTGGTACATGTTGGAAATAACGCTTTGCTTCTGGCTCAGTTCGATCAGCTCAGGAACGGCGAACAGCCCGACGATGCACAGCAGGTTCGGAATGCCCTCGGCCATCGCGTCAATGCCGAACGTGCCGCGTTCCATGCTTGTAACGCCGCTTTCGCCCAGCGTGGAAATAAGCAGGCCCAGCACGCCGGCGAAAATGGAACGCAGGAACGCCTCGCCGCAGAGCGTGCTGATGACCACAAAAACCAGCACAACCAGCATCATCATTTCCGACGGGCCAAACATCAGGGCAAAGCGGCTCATGGGCCGGATGAGGACGATGACGGCGATAAGGGACAGGAACCCCCCGGTCATCGACGAAAAAACCTGTATGCCAAGCGCTTCGTTCACCTGACCTTTCTGGGCCATCGGGTATCCGTCAAACGTTGTCGCGACAGCGGCCGGCGCGCCGGGGGTATTGAGCAGGATGGCAAGAATTCCCCCGCCTGTAAGCCCGCCCGCATACACAGACGTCAGCAGCACCAGCGCGAGGATGGGCGTCATCTTGAACGTGAAAGGCAGCAGCACCGCAATGCCGAGGGCCGCGCTGACCCCGGGGATGACGCCTGCCACCAGGCCAAACAGCAGACCCCCCAGCGCAATCAGGATAACATCCCAATGCAGAAGAAGCGAAACGCCCGACAGGA
>Ga0079305_1003307_pt1 | contig 11253 bp, 4 predicted proteins | sample LMS_cellobiose_e_FD_79183 | JGI IMG/M metagenome (GOLD analysis project Ga0079305, IMG submission 79183) | Rumen-fistulated moose microbial communities from Alaska, USA - LMS_cellobiose_enrichment | ecosystem: Host-associated > Mammals > Digestive system > Stomach > Rumen fluid ... | reverse complement strand
TCCTCAAGGAAGGTCTCTATCCTTACACCAAGCGTTATCTCGGAACGCTCGACAACCATTTCTCCACGATAGGACTCGTGGGTATGAACGAGGCGGGCCTTAACGCAAAATGGCTCAGAGCCGACATGACCGATCCCAGGACTCAGCAGTTCACGAAGGACGTGCTCAATCACATGAGAGAACGCCTCTCCGATTATCAGGAGAAATACGGCGACCTCTACAACCTCGAGGCTACCCCCGCGGAATCCACCGCGTACCGTCTTGCAAAGCACGACAAGGCTAAATTCCCGGATATCATCACCGCGTCCAAGGACGGCGAGGCTCCTTATTATACGAACAGCTCTCATCTTCCCGTCGGATTCACCGCCGATGTGTTCGAGGCTCTCGACATCCAGGACGAGCTCCAGACGCTCTATACGTCCGGCACCGTCTTCCACGCGTTCCTCGGTGAAAAGCTTCCCGATTGGAAAGCGGCGGCTTCTCTCGTACGCAAGATCGCGGAGAACTACAAGCTTCCGTATTATACGATCTCTCCCACCTATTCCATATGCAGAAAGCACGGATATCTCGCGGGAGAAGTCAAGAAGTGTCCGATCTGCGGAGAGCATACCGAGGTCTACAGCCGCATAACCGGATATTACAGACCCGTCGAGAACTGGAACAACGGCAAGGCTCAGGAATTCCGCGACAGAAAAGAATACGACGTTTCCGACTTCATCAAGGATCCGGGCGAATTCAAGGACTTTTCCGCCGAAAGCAAATGCGAGTGCGATAAGCCCGCGGAAAGCGCCGCTGAAGAAAAGAGAGGTACTCTTTCTCTCGTGACTACTCAGACGTGCCCCAACTGCAAGGTCGTAAAGGCGCTCCTTTCCAAGGCGGAGATCGAGTACGAGGAGATAGACGCGATGGAAAATCAGGAATTCTGTGAAAAGCACGGGATCATGCAGGCTCCTACGCTCATCGTCAGCGAAAACGGAAAAGATACCGCTTTGGTAGGCGTTTCCGCCATAAAGAAGTTCATTGAATCCAGATAAAGCGTTTTAATAACGGATTCGGAAAAGATGGAAAAAATATACGATATCGCCGTCATAGGGTCCGGCCCCGCCGGACTCACGGCGGCAGTCTACGGCAGAAGAGCCGGAAAAAGCGTCGTTCTGTTTGAGAAAGAGACCTTCGGCGGACAGATGAATCTGACGGGCGAGATACAGAACTATCCGGGCATCAGATCGGTGTCGGGAGCCGAACTGTCGTCGTTCATGACCGACCAGGCGATGGATCTCGGAGCGGACGCGGAATTCGGCGAGGTCGTTTCGGTGGAAAAAAGCGGCGGGATATTCACGATAAAGACCGACGGTGAAGATTTCTTTTCACGTACCGTCATCGCCGCCGCCGGAGTCGTTCCGAGGAGACTGGGACTTGAAGGCGAGGAAAAGCTCATAGGAGCCGGAATATCCTTCTGCGCCATGTGCGACGGCGCGTTTTACGCCGGGAAGGACGTCGCGGTGATCGGCGGAGGGAACACCGCCGTCGAAGACGCGGTCTTTCTTTCCGACATATGCAGAAAAGTGTATCTGATACACAGAAGACCGTCCTTCCGCGCCGAAAAGCTTCTTGTTGAAAAGACTGAAAAAAAGCCGAATATCGAGTTCGTGCTCGACAGCGTCGTAAAAACGCTCGTCACGGGCGCGGACGGAAAGCTTACCGCCGCAAAGGTCGAAAAGACCTCCGGCGACGGGCAAAAAAGCGATCTGCTCATACAAGTTTCCGGCATTTTCGAGGCGGTCGGAAGGATCCCCTCCAACGGTATTTTCAGATCTCTTGCGGAATGTGACGGCGAGGGGTATATCGTCGCCGGCGAGAACTGCATCACGAGCTGTGAAGGCTTTTTCGCCGCGGGAGACTGCCGGACAAAAGACGTGAGGCAGATAGCCACCGCGGTCTCGGACGGCGCGTGCGCCGCAACGGCGGCGTGCAGATATCTTTCCTGACGACACCGAGAAAGGCATATATATGAATGCAAAGATAATAGCGGCTCTGCTCGGAGCCGGCGCCGCGTGCGCCGCGGGGATCATGCTCGCGGGTAATTATTTTTACGATTACGCTCTCACTCCGAAGAGGGACAGAAAGCCCGGACGCGGCGTGAGATTCGATCCCGGCGAGGAAAATCCGGACGCCGCCGCGTGGAAGGCGGAGGCTGAGCCGAAAGACGTTTATATCGATTCCTTCGACGCGCTCAGACTTCACGCTCTCGTCGACGACAGAAAAAGCGACAGGTTTGTGATATGCTGTCACGGATATACGGCTGATGCTTCCGCCGAATTTCCCACCGCCGCGAAATTTGCGAGGATGGGCTACGGCGTGCTTCTGCCCGATGCGAGAGGTCACGGCGCGAGCGGCGGCACTTATATCGGTATGGGATGGCACGAGCGTCACGACGTGCTTTCGTGGATCGAATATCTCAACGAGACGTATGACGATCCGCAGATCGTCCTTTACGGCATATCCATGGGCGCCGCCACCGTTATGATGGCGTCAGGCGAGGATCTTCCGGATAACGTGAAAGCCGTCGTGGAGGACTGCGGATACAGCTCGATCGCGGCACAGTTCGCCCATAATCTCAAACAGATGTACAAGCTTCCGGCGTTCCCCGTACTCAACGCCGCCGGCATCGTTTCGATGCGTAAGGCGGGCTACAACGTGGCAAAAGACGGCGACGTGACAAAACAGCTCGAAAGATCAAAGACTCCCACGCTGTTCATCCACGGAGACGCGGACGATTTCGTTCCCTTTGAAATGGTATACGAGGTCTACGGCGCCTGCGCGGCGGAGAAGGAGCTCGAGGTGTTTCCCGGAGCAAAGCACGGGCTTTCCGAGGCGTCGGATCCCGAAAGATACTGGAAGGTAATAGGAAATTTCCTTTCAAAATACGTAAAATAGACCCGTCCGTCGGCTGTCACGTACGCTGACGCGCACGGGCGTAAAAGCTGCGATGAGACAAGGACGGAAAACGTCCTTGTTTTTTTCGCCGCCCGGAACAAAAAGCGTTTTTCAAAGGTCAAATCGCCGTACCGTTTGCGTTCCGGCTGTTGAAAAATTCACCCGGATATAGTATAATTGTAACATGGCGCGCGATGCGTGTGTTCAAAGAGGAAAAGCCATGAGGAAAAACAAAAAAAGAGACGTTTTTATAATACTGTTTCTTGTCATGTCGATCGTTGTCGGCAGTTTTTCGTCATGCGTAAATCAGCCCGATACCCCGGTAAGCACGGATAAGACAGCCGCTCAAACGGGAAGCGGTCTTCCCGGCAGCGGCGGCACCGGAAAGGCTCCCGCCGATCTGTCCGCTCTTGAAAAGGCGGCTGGCGAAAGAAAGAGCGGAATTGTCAAAACCGCACTTTCATACAGATTCACGACCTCGTTCGAGAACAGCGCGAAGAGCACGGAGAATATCATAGAAATGCCGGAGATAACGCTCGCCGGCATAGGCGCGCTTTCCGTAAACGAAAAGATCGCGGAAATATACGGCAGGGAATACGGAGAGTTCAAAACGTACGACGGAGGCCACAAGAGCATGGCGGGATACGCCGTGAGGGCGACGTACGATTATTCGTATTTCGCGGGGATACTCACCGTCATCCTCACCGACGACAGAACTTATCCGGACGGATCTGAATCGCACGGCGCGCGGCTGTTTTATTACGACACCGCGCTCGATATGGAAATAACCTTCGGCGAATATCTCGAATTCTGCTCCGTGAACAAAAACGACCTTTACGGCAAAGCCCTTTCCGGTTCGCTCCTTGAAGGCGACATTTTCGGGGGCTTCCTGCTCCCGGACGGCAGCTTCAAATGCTTCAGCAGGACAAAGGAAAAATTCGAGGGCAGCTTTTATTCAAAGCCTCTCGGCGTCAGCGACGCGAAAAGGATAATGCTTTCCAGAGGCTACACCGGATCCGGCGTCATTTTCGACGCCGCGTACGACGTGCATACCGTCTCGGCGCGCAGCCTGTTTTCACTTTCCGCTCCGGACAGCGCGGCGTCCGGCAGCGTCGGGCTCAGGAAAAAGATCACAGAGAGCTTTTACGAAAAGTACGCCGACGAGATATCCGGGCTTACGGCAGCATATTACGGCGCGCCTTCGGATTCCGACGCGATATATTACGTTCATACCGAGACCGGCGGCACCGGAGATTTTTCGGAATACCGCGTGCTGTTCCGCAAAACGACGCTTTACGGAACGCTCACGTCCGAAACGAAATACTATTACGACAAAGAAGCCGACATGGAGGTCAAAAGCCCGAAAAAAGCTTCCGAGCTCATTAAAGAAATGAAGCCCGCAGAGGCGGACGCCGGATTCCTGAAATATTATTGCGGACAGATCCTCGATGAGACGCCGGACGCGGACAAAACCGATATCTCAATAAGGCTCGGTTTCGAAAAAGGATCCGAAAGCTTTGCGGCGGAGCTTTCGTTCCCGTACTTTTCGCAGAAAGCCGCGTACGCCTCCGCGGTGAACGAAGCGATACTGTCCGAGGCGGAGAGATTCATGAAGAGCCTCGGCGACGCGTCGCCGTCGAACGGCGGAGCGGATCCCGAAAACGTATATTCCTTCAGCGTCGAATGCCGCGAGAACAGATCGCCGCATATCGTTTCATTTGCGGCGGCTTCGGGAAAAGATAATACTCAGAAAATATACTATTACGACTGCGGCGCGGAAAAATTTATAAATATCGGCGAATATCTGGCGCTGTTCGGCACCGATAAAAGCGCGATCCTTGAAAAGACCGCGGACGCTTTGAAGACCGCAAAGACGGGACTCGATATCTCGTACGTGTTCATAAACGATCTGAACAACGACACGTACGTCTTCGGCAAGAAGGACGGCGTATACGCTTCTCTCGCGTTTTTCAAGGGGACCGGCGCGGCTCTCGAAAGGATAAACGAGATCAGAGCTTCTTCCGAAAGCCTGGTCACGACCGCGTACGAATCTCATAACGGGAAATCGGGATATTCCTTCAAGGTCCCCGGACTTGCCGTGAACAGCGGGAACGCGGAAAAGCTGAACGCCGGGATCATGAAGGATTTCAATGATCTGAAAGATCGCGCCTCGGCGTCTTCCGCGATCGGCGCGGCACGGGCATATTACGGCTACGCCGTTTCCGGCGGAAATATCCGCATAGATCTGTATTTCGAAACGACCGATACGAGCGGCACCGTCTTTACAGAAAAGAGATCTTACTGCTATTCCGTGACGGAGGACAGGACGATAACGCAGGAAGAGTTTGCCGCGTCTTATCCGAAAGACGGCGATCCTCTCGGGGAAGCGGTGAACAGGGCTTATCTTACCGCCGGCGGTGACGGCAGGATGGTGGTCTGCGCTCTCAATCTGCCGTTTTACGGCGTCCTCGCTTCCGGCTTCGGTATCGCCGACGGCGCGGTGAGCCGCATATCCGTTCCTGCGATCAATTCTTCAAGGAAAAACGCTCTTCTTCTCAATCAGCGGATAAAGCTCGATATCATCGGCGAATTCGAAAGCGGAATCGCGGACGTTACGTCCGGGATCACCGACGACGCCGTTTACGACCTTTCGTATACTTATACTGTCTCGGATGGTTACGTTACGATAGAACTGTTCAGAACTGCAGCGGTCCTTCCGGACGGCGTAAGGACGAAAAAAACTTATTATTTCTACGACTTTGAAAATGACCTCATACTGACAAAGATCCCGGAGAATACCGGCGGATACGATAACAAGACGCTCGGAGAGCTTTCCGTAGGCAGCGTGCTTTCCGTAGCGGACAGTCTCGAAAAAGACGGGGAACTCGTGTTCCCGATATACGCGAAGGAATACCGTGCGACCGACGGCGAAAATCTCGTGAGGATCGCCGTAACGGTCCCGTGCTTCGACGGCGGAACTCCCGGCGCGGACGTCCTTAACGGGATGATCGTCGGCGACCTGCTCGGAGCTCTCGCCGGATTCGGCACCATATCGGAGGCGCAGAAGATGACGCCTCTCGATACGCTTGAATCGCCGTACGCGCCTTTCGGATACGTCGGAAGCGCGTTTGACTCAAAGCGCGGGATCATGCTCGTCGTATGCGCGGTGCCGGGCGAAAAACTGCCGGAAAGATATTATAAAGCGTATTACGCCGACGTCAAAAACGGAAAGATGCTCACGGAAAGCGAGTATCTCTCGATCTGCGGTACGAGCGTCGAAAAAATAAAAGAAGGAATGTCCTTTATACCGGAGATATCCGTTTTATCGGAAGATCCGGCAGCGTATCTCGTGATGCCCGACGGATGCACGGCGGCGTATCTCACGGACGGCGACGGCAATATAGTAAAAGCGATGCTTGAAAAAGAGCGCGAGGGCGAGAATTTCGTATACGTCCCCGGAGCGTTCACCGTATCAAGAGAAAAGCGTTGGGCGCTTATCGCACCGGCGGCGTCGGACACGGAAAAATGCCGTGCTCCCGAATCGTCCGTGATCGATTATTATTATACGGAAACACTGCTTCCGGATGATGATTCCGACACGGGGGAAAAGGCGCGGCTGATCGAGCTTTTGCGCGCCGAATACGAAAAGGCGTCGGACGTTCCCGGCGGAAAAAACGCAGCTTACAGATTTGCCGTTATAGGCGGCGTGCTCGAAGCTTCGGTAGTTTCCTCAGACCTCGCCGACGGAATCGAAAAGACCGCGTACACGGTGCGCTTTGACACCGTTTCCGGCAGGATAATGACGGACGAACAGTTCGCCGGATTTATCGGAAGCGTGTTTTCTTCCGAGATGGAAAACGGGCTGTTCGAATCGATAAGGAACTCCGGCTCGAACGATCTCTACATAGACGTGCTGAGAAGTTTCAGGGCGGCGGCGTTCACCGAAGACGTCGCTCCGATGCTGTTCGTTTACGCGCTTTGCCGCGACGGATCGCTGTATCTCGCGGATATAAGAGCGCTTACGGAAAAGACCGCCGGCGCCGGCTCTCTCGCTTCCGGCATACTGACCGATTTCTTCGAGGAATGCCACGCTGCGATCTCCTCGCCCGGACAGCTTCCTCTTTACGCAAAGACGTATTACGAAACGGAGAAAAAGTGCGTGACCGTCTCGCTTGAAATGAGCGGCGGAGAGTCGCAAATCGCGCATAAAAAGTTTTTCTTCGACGCAGAAAAGCATGTGACGGTCGATGAAAAGACGGCGGAAGTGCTGAAAAATTACTACGTTCCGGATGCCGCCGCATTAGTCGGCGAGGCGCTTAGCGCTGACGGCGAAAAGGTCGTAGCCGCATATGACGGGCGCTTTTTGATATCCGACGGCGACGGTCAGACTGAGGCGGTCCTCAGATTCCCGGTGATAAATTCGGACGCTCCCGGCGCGGCGCTCCTGAGCGAAAAGATCGTCGGAGATCTCATCGAACGATACGCGGAAGCGATGAATTTCTACGCCGCTGCGGAAAACGCTCCTCCCGACGGCGTTATAAGATGCGTCGATTTCGAATATACCGTTTCCGGGAATATAATCATCATCTGCGTTACCGGAACGGGAAGTCTGGAAGGCGAGACTCTGCCGGGTCACTGCGACATCTATTACTACGACGAGGAAAAGCAAGAGGAAATGACCCTCGGCGAATACATCGAATCCACGGGCGCCGACACGGAAGAACTTCTTTCAAAACTCAACAGCGGCGCAATATCGAGCTTTCTCGGCGGATACTACGGCGGACTTTACAAGCTCAAGCTCCGCGATCTTGCGGGGGTCGTGATATTCGAAAACGAAAGCGCGCCGGGATACCCGGACTTTGACGTTTACATAAAAACTCCCGAGGAGGCAGGTACGGTCAAGGTGTCGCTTCCCGAAAGGCAGTTCGGAGACTGGCTCGTGTTCACGAGCTTTGCCGGCCTTTCCAGAACGGTGCGCACCGGGCTTGTCTTCGCCGACAGGAACTGGAACGCGACGAAGAGATCATCGACTATTGACGGCGTGTATTCCGATACGGAATACGGGCTCTTCTATACGGGAAAGGACACGGCGTGCGTGACCTTCGGCACCGAAAGTCTCTGCGGCTTCTGCCTTATAGATGTAAGAAGCGGCGACGTTCTGAGCAGAAGTGCCGTGACGCCCGCGGAGACGGCGTCTCTTCACGGGATAGAGACGGGAGCGCGTCCTGCCTTTGCCGCTTTTGACATAAGCGTCGGCAGGATATACGGCGATCTCATAGTCTGCAATTACGAATATCAGATCGATACGGACACCTCGGCAGGTATAAAGGAAGCTTCGGGCGTCGTCGCCGCTTCTTTCAAGACGGAAACGACGGAGATCTTCCCGGGAGACGGAAAAGCAGGATTGTGCGGAGTCGATTTCGACGTGACTCTTCTGCAAAACGTCAAGAGCTTGGACGATATGAAAAAGCTTGCCGAGGCGGCAAGTCTTGCTTCCGGAGCGGGAGAGTTCACGGAAGACGGCTTCTACGACAGCGGATATTCTCTTACCGAGTACACGGCGGGCGCGATCTCTTATAAATATGAATCATACACGGACGGCGAAAAAAGCCGGTCCGTAACAGTGAGCCTCGATATAACCGACGGCGTTTACGGATTCGGTATACCTCACGGTATAAGATTCGGCGACAGCATAATGACCGTGCTCGACACCTACGGATACGACGTCGACGTTACCGGCGTGGCGTCCGTTATGACGGTGAAGGGCTCCGTATTCAGCGGCTCCCATGTGTTCATAAAGGCGGGAGAGACGGAATACTACCTCGTGTGGGAAAGCGCGGATGGGGACGTCAGCAGACGCATCGCGCTCGAATTTTCCGAAACAGGCGGCGAGACCGATTTTGTTCTCACGTCCGTAGGATATATGCGCACCGAGAAATTCGAATGACGGCAATACATAAGGTCCGAAAACGTCGAACGCGCCGCGGCGTTCGGGTTTACGGACTTTATTTTTTGAAAACCCTTTATATCGCGCGAAAAATATGATAAAATATACACGGTCACAACAAGAAAGCGGCACGGCCCGCGATGAGCGAAAGGAAACGATATGGAAAAGAAAAAAGCGAACGGTTATCCGAAGGCGTTCAACAACATGTTCCGCGAATACGATATCCGCGGAAGAGTGAGCGACGAGGAACTGAACCCCGAAAACGTTTACAGAATAGTCAAGGCTTACGCGAAATACCTCAGAAAAAGAGGGATCACAAGATGCGTGACGGGCTATGACAACAGAAAGTGCTCTCCGTCTTTTTCCGAGGCGGCGATAAAGGCTTTGACGGGATCCGGCATGGAGGTCATTTCCGTCGGACTTACGATAACGCCAGCGGTGTATTTCGCGCAGTATCATTTTTCCAGCGAAGGCGCGGTCATGATAACCGCGAGCCACAATCCCGACGGCTGGTCGGGCTTCAAATTCGCCAAAGGCTACTCCGAGACGCTCGAGCCCGACGATATCGTGGAGGTGTTCAACCTGCTTGATACACCCGACGAGAGCGGTGTAAAGGAAGGCTCGTGCAGAGAGGAGAACATCCGCGACGTATATATCGACAACATCGTTTCACGCATACACATGGGCAAAAACAAGCCCAAGATCGTGCTCGACGCAGGAAACGGCGGCGCGGGAGTCTTTGTATACGAGGTGTTCCAGAAACTCGGATGCATCACGTTCCAGCTCAACTGCGATCCCGATACCGATTATCCCCATTATTTCCCGAATCCCTCCGATCTTAAAGTGCGCGAAGCGGTCAGAAAGACGGTGCTCCATCCTTATATCAAAGCCGATCTCGGGCTTTCCTTCGACGGTGACGGCGACAGACTCGGCGTCATCGACGACGGCGGAAACAATATCTGGAGCGACACGGTCCTCGCCGTGCTCGTAAAGCAGCTTCTCGAAAAGAAGAAGGGAGCCACCGTGGTATACGACGTGAAATGCTCCAAGACCCTCGAGGAGGTCATAACAAAGTACGGCGGAAAGCCGTGCATGTGGAAGACCGGACACTCTTATATAAAGGCGAAGATGCATGAACTGCACGCCGAGCTGGCAGGTGAGAGAAGCGGCCATATATTCGTGGGCGGAGACGATTACTACGCCTTCGACGACGCGGTCTTCGTCGGCGCAAAGCTCGTGGAATACGTTTCGAACACCGACGTCACCCTTTCGGAAACGATCGCTTCGTTCCCCAAGTACGTCACGTCTCCGGAGATAAAGGCGTACTGCCCCGACGAGCTGAAATACGGCGTGGTCGAAAGGATCGTGGCTGAAATGAAGGAAAGATTCCCCGGAAAAGTGTGCGACATCAACGGTGCGAGAGTGTCGTTCGACGACGGATGGGGACTCGTCAGAGCGTCCTCCAATATGCCCGAAGTGGTCCTTATTTTCGAGGGAAAGACGCAGGAAGCGCTCGACAGGATCAAGGCGCAGTTCCGCACCATACTTTCCGCTTACAAGGAGATATCGGCGGACTGGGAAAACGGCTGAAAATAGATTATTTTTTCGAAAAACGCGAAAATTATTTTTTGCGGATGTTTACTTTTCACGTTTCATGTGGTATCATATAAGTTATACAATGCTCGGATAAAAAAACAGATATATCCCCGCGGCGCAAAGAAACCGGACCGCGGGTTATCTCGTGCAAAGCGAACGATAATAATTCTTAAGGAGGACATTCAATGTCAAGAAAGAAGATATCGATGGATGGCAATACCGCCGCCGCGCATGTCAGCTATGCGTTCACGGAAGTCGCCGCCATATATCCCATAACGCCTTCCAGCGTTATGGCTGAGCTCACCGATTCCTGGTCCGCCACCGGACTCAAGAACATTTTCGGTGAAAGGGTAAAGGTCATGGAAATGCAGTCGGAGGCAGGTGCCGCCGGAACCGTACACGGCAGCCTTGCCGCGGGCGCTCTCACCACCACGTACACCGCGTCTCAGGGACTCCTTCTCATGATCCCCAACATGTATAAGATCGCCGGAGAGCTTCTCCCCAACGTTATCCATGTTTCCGCCCGCTGCGTCGCGTCTCACGCGCTGAACATTTTCGGAGATCATTCCGACGTATACGCGTGCCGTCAGACCGGTTACGCGATGCTCGCTGAATCCAACCCCCAGGAGGTCATGGATCTCGGCGCGGTAGCGCATCTTTCCACCATAAAGGGAAGAGTTCCGTTTATCAACTTCTTTGACGGCTTCAGGACCTCTCACGAGATCCAGAAGATCGAAGTCTGGGACTACAAGGACCTCGAAGAAATGGTCGAC
>Ga0079305_1003306_pt1 | contig 11265 bp, 8 predicted proteins | sample LMS_cellobiose_e_FD_79183 | JGI IMG/M metagenome (GOLD analysis project Ga0079305, IMG submission 79183) | Rumen-fistulated moose microbial communities from Alaska, USA - LMS_cellobiose_enrichment | ecosystem: Host-associated > Mammals > Digestive system > Stomach > Rumen fluid ... | reverse complement strand
TGTCGAAGATCGGATTTTTCGACGGCGCCCAAAAAAGCATGTGCGCTTATTTCGCAAAGAAGGCGCCCGCGATCGCCGCCGCGCTGGCTTCGGCCCGGCCCGATCCGGGACTGTTTTAGAGAAAGGTATTTTCGGTATGCAAAAGAGATGTGTCGTGCTGGTGACCGGTTCCGGAGGCGACGCCCAGGGCTGGGGAAACATGACGGTGACCGAAGCCGTCCGGGACGCCGTCCTCGCCAACGGCTTCGACTGCCGGATCGTCTTCGCCGAGGACCGCGAGACGATGGAAAAGGGGCTCGGGGCCGGAGTGTGCTCCATCGTGTGGAGCGCACTTTATTTCTTCTCGGCCCGCGCGGACATCATCGGCATCCCCCCCGACGCGGTCTGGACGGCGGACGTGCTGGACGAGCTGGGCATCCCCTATATCGGCCCCTCGGCGCAGGTCATGAAAAATCTGATCGGCAAATTCGACACCCACGAGATACTCGCCTCTTCCGGCGTACGGGTCCCCCGCCACGCGCTCTGTCCGCCGGGGACCCTCCCCGAGACGGATTTCTTCCCCGCCTTCGTCAAGCCGAACGGGGAGTCCCGTTCCGTGGGGATCAATGAAAACAGCGTGACCGAAAACCGCGAGGCGCTGGAAAAACAGGTCCGCTTCATCCACGACGAACTGGGACAGGCGGCGCTGGTCGAGGAGTATCTGCCCGGACGCGAATACACCGTGCTGGTCGTCGGCAACGGCCCCCGGCGGGAGATCCTGCCGGGACGGGTGACGGTGTCGCCCGAACACTACGGCAAATACCCCGTTCTGCGCGGCGACCTGCGGGGCGTGGGCCTGACGCACGTCTCCCTGCCCGACGCACACGCCGACGAGGCCGCCGAACTGGCCGACGCCGCCTGCGCCGCGCTGAACTGCCGCGACCATGTCCGCATCGACATGCGTGAAGGCGCCGACGGCAGACTGCGCATCATGGAGGTGAACGGCATCCCCGGACTCAAGCCGGTCAAGAGCTGGAGTCCGCAGATATATGCGCTGTACCACCCCGGAGACGATCCCTACCGCGCTCTGATCGGCAAGATCGTCTCGTGCGCGCTGGAGCGGGCTTATGGAAGATAAAAAAATCCGCCCGGTCATACTGCTCAACATGGCGGTCGACACAGTCAACGGCCGGGAGTGCGAAGTGCTCATCAGCCAATACGCGCAGCGGGTCAGCGATTCGGGAGCGGTCCCCATGCTCATTCCCTCCATCGAAAAGAGGGACAACATCGAAACGCTGCTGGATCTGGCCGACGGCGTTCTGCTCATCGGCGGCCGGGACTACGATCCGCGCTTTTACGGCGAAGAGCCCCGGCCCGAAACGCTCCTGACGCGGAGACGGCCCCGTTTCGACATCGCTTTCGGCAAAGCGGTCCTCGCCCGCGCCATGCCGGTGCTGGGCATCTGCGCGGGCTGTCAGCTGCTCGCCATCGTCTCGGGGGGCAAACTCATCCAGCATCTGCCCAATGCACCGGAACATACGGGCGGGGCGGCGCATCGCGCGCAAGTGACGGCGGACGGCTTCTTTTCTCAAGCCTGCGGCACGGAGCCTGGAAATTCGTTGACGGTCAACAGTTTTCATCATCAGGCCGTGGATCCGGACGCACCCGGACGCGGTATGCGCATAACCGCCCGGGCCTTCGACGGCAGCGTGGAGGGGATCGAGCTTGCCGGAGAGCGTATGGTCCTCGGCGTCCAGTTCCACCCCGAACGCATGGACGATCTGGGGCCGCGGGTCTTCGGTCTGCTCAGGAACGCCGCCGCGGACTGGAAGATCACCCGCGGTTGCAAATCCGGCAGATGATGCTATATTTACGATAAACGAACGGGACCGCCGGAAAGCGTCCGGAGGCGATATGCAAAAATGACGGAAGGAGGGGATCTCGGATGAACAGCAAATACGAACTCACGAAAAGCGCGCCGGTTCGGGCAGAGTCCATCGAACGTGCCGTCGGCCGGACGCATCCGCCGTTTCGTCCGCGGCTTTTCACCTTGATCGAGCTTCTCGTCGTGATCGCCATCATCGCCATACTGGCCGCGATGCTCATGCCCGCGCTGCAGCAGGCGCGGGAACGGGCCAAGACGGCCAGCTGCCAGAACAATCTCAAAACCTACGGGACGGCGCTGTTCCTCTATGCGGATTCGCAGGACGGCTGGTGCCTCTCGCAGTCGACGGCGAACTCCTCCGGCTCGAAGGGGGCTTTCTGTCTGGCCGGGCAGTGGCTCCACGAGAACATGGGCCGCTGCTCCGACAAGGCGTGGAACGACGGTCTGACGTTCAACGGCTGCCCCGCAAGGACACCCGACGCCTATACCGGTTCGCTCCCGAGCGGTCTCAATAAAGTGACGCGGCGGGCCCTGAGCTACGCGCAGAACACCACGGGACTCGGGACTTTCACCCAGCCCACCGACAAAAGATACCGCTGCCGGCGTCTCGCCCGCTACAAGGCGCCGGGGCAGTATTTCGCCTTCGTGGATTCCGATTGGTACAACATCAACAACGGCTCCTTCGACAACACCAAGGCCTCGACGGGGCACGATCTGCTCGCGTTCCGCCACAACAACACGATGAACATCTGCTTCATCGACGGCCACGTGAGTTCTCTCGCGTTCCAGCCCGAGTTTACGTCCACCTCCAGCGCGGTCAATCCGATCTACTGGCGGGTCTACCCGCTGGATTCGACGAACCCCGTCAAGGAATATCAATAAGCGGAACGGTCCCGGAGACGCCGGGCCGTCCGATCAACTTAAGGATCCGATCGTTATGAAACACTTTCTGTCTGCGTTTTTCTGTGTTTTTCTGCTTTCCCTCCAGGCCGCGGAGAGCGCCGCCCAAAACTGTGCATGGCGCTTCCGGGACGACGGCAGCGCGGTCTTCTCGTGGACCACGGAGAAGCGGGGACCGCTGATGCAGATCGCCGTCACGGGCGCGGACGGCAAAAAAACGGTCATCCGGGAACGGGAAAAAAGAGCCAACTGCGTCCGCGTTCACGAGGCGGTGATTCCCGCTTCCATCGCGGACGGGGCCCAAGTCACCGTCATGTACAGGAACAAGAAAGACAAACCCCTGTGTCCGCCCGTCACGCTCAAGCGTCCGGAAGTTGTCCCGGTCCAGAGCGGTCTTCGCGTCGAACTGACCGTCCGGGATCCTCTGGCGCCGCGCAGGAACTGGCCGATCATTTCGGGCGTTCCCTTTGCCCCCGGTCAGTTCGGCCGCCCGGAACAGCTGATGCTGACGGATGCCGCGGGGAAGCGCATCGACGCCGCGTTCGAAGTCTTCTCGCGGTGGCCGGACTATTCGGTGAAATGGCTCTCGGTCGCCTTCAACGCCGACACTTTTCCCGGCAAAGCGGCCCGCTATTACATCGTGCCCGCCAATAAGAGCCGGAAAGCGGAGGCCGTCGATCCGACGCTCGGGAAGCAACTGGAAACGGCGAAGAAACTCTGCTGCGAGATCACCTTTGCCGACGGTTCGACGGCCCGGGCGCGCATCGGCGAACTGAAGGAACTCTCGCGCCGCCGTCTGCCCGCGGGGGAAGAACTGACTCTCGGCGGCGCTTTTTCCGGACACGAAGAATTCACGCTCGACGTCCGTCTGCGCCTCCTGCCCGGCGGACGGAGCGACTTCGACTGGGCCGTCACCAGTCTGCGCGCCAAGGAGACCTCGCTCATCCGCAAAATGGTGTGGAAGGATTTCCCCGCATTCAACGGCAGGGACTTCACCCGCCGTCAGCTCCACGCCGAACCGCCCCGCAAAAACGGCTTCGTCTCCGACGGTTCCTTTGCCTTCTGCAGCCGGGACTTCTGGCAGCAGTACCCCAAAGGACTGCTCTCCGCGGGAAAAGATCTCGTCTTCGAGGTGCTTCCCGAACTGCCCGCGGAGGGCTATCTGCCCGGAAAACTCCCGCTGGGCAAACTGTACTGCCGCTACTTCTGGTACCGCGACGGCAGTTACACCTTCCCCGCCCATATGCAGATCGCGGGGGAGTTCTCGGTGGTTCAGGGGCCCCTCGCCGCCGATCCCGGTCTTGCGGCAAAACTTGAGAAGCCCCTTTTTGCCGCGGCAGATCCCGCATATTACTGCGGGACCGGCGCGTTCGGACTGCTTCTGCCCGCGACGCCCGGCCGTTTCCCCGAAGCGGAGAAGTTTTTTGCCGAAAGTTTTGCAAGTCATCTGGCGACCCGCGAAAAAACTTCGGAATACGGCTGGATGAGTTTCGGCGACTGGTTCGGCGAACGGGTCTGGAACTGGGGCAACAACGAGTACGACATCGCCTACACGACCGCGATGCAGTTCGCCCGCACGGGCAATCCGGACTACCTCAAACGCGCCCGCGAAATGGCCCGCCACTTCACCACGGTCGATCTGTACCAGACGGACGATCCCGGATACAAGCGCGAACTGGCTCATCTGCACATCATCGGCCACGTGGGCGAAGGTCTCCGGCCCGACGATCCCCGCATCCCCGAGGGCAAGGGGCAGGACAAGTGGTTCTACAGCCGCCGCTTCGACGGTCACGGCGGCCACGACACCATGACCGGCAGCCTCTACGCGGCGTGTCTTACCGGCGACAGAAGGATGTTCGACGCCGCGCTCCGGGCCTGTATCCAGCAGGCGCGCTACATGAGCGCCACGGTGCATATCGGCATCGAACGCACCGTGGGCTGGAATCTGGTCAACGTGACCAACGCCTATCTTTTCACCGGCAATCCGGTCTATCTCAACGCATCCAGACTGCTGGTCGACGAGGTCGTCAAGCTCCAGACCCCCGAAGGACATCTGGGGTTCCGCTTCTGCAAGTGCCCCGACCGCGACAAACACCGCGGCGGCAAGGCCTTCGCCATGGGGATTTTGCTCCACGGTCTGCGGTTCTATTATGAAATCACCGGCGACGAACGGGCGAAGACCGCGATCATCCGGGGAGCTTCGTGGCTCATCGACAAGGCCTTCGATTACGATGTGGGCAAGTTCCGCTACCGCACGGGGTGCCCGAAACTGCCCGGCGGCATCGTCTTCTGGACCATCACGCTGGAGGGCATCACCTATGCGGGCAAACTTTCGGGCGATCCGCGCTTTGCGAAATTCATTCTCGACTGGCTGCCCGAAGTGCTGGAGCCCCTGCGTCCCGGCGTGCCCGGTAAAAAGTTCGCCATGGAGACGCGGCTGATCCCCCATATACTCTATCTTCTCGACAGCATGGGCGTGAAATCCCTGCCGCCGAAGAAAAAACGCATCGACGACCGCTACAAGCCCATGAAAAAAGAGGGCGCGCTCATCATTCCCGCCGCGTCGAAGATCAGGGAGTCGGGCGGCCAGGTCGTGGTGCGCAGCGACAAATCGCCCATGGCGGGCAAAACGTGCATATCGCACTGGAACAAAGCCGGACACGAACTGGTCTGGCGCGTGACGCCGAAACAGCGGGGCCGGTATCTCATCGGGATCGCCTACTGCTGCGCGGGCGCGGCCACCAGAGAACTTGCCGTCGACGGCAAAGTCATCACCTCCTTTGTCTGCCCCGCGACCGGCGGCCTCGGCGAGGACGAACGGGACTGGAAGACGCTTTTCATCAAAGGGAAAGACGGCAAAAACGTCACGCTCGAACTCGATGCGGGCCCCGTGGAGATCGCCCTGCGCAACGACGGCGGCAGTTCCGTCAATCTCAACTTCGTCTGGCTGGAAAAAGTGAAGTGAAAACCGGACGCCGGCTCCGGAAGTTTTGCCCTTTCTCCAAGTCCCCGCCGGGTTTCGGAACACGCGTCGTGCAAGCGCTTGCATTAATTCTCCGGACGTGCTATATTAGGTATCGGACGGCAAAATCCGGAGGATCACAATGGCAGAACGTGTTACGATCAAAGAAATCGCCAGCCTCGCTGGCGTCAACATATCCACGGTTTCCAGAGCGCTGAGTTCCGGGACCGCGTGGAAGGTCAGCGCGGCGCAGCGCGAAAAGATCCTTGAGTTGTGCAATAAATACAACTACCGTCCCCGTGTGGCGGCAAGGGGATGCGCCACGGGAAAAAGTTTCAGGATCGCGCTGATATTGGGAGCCATTGCCAGTGACCTTGCCAGTCCGCTGCAGGCGCTTTATATCCGCGGGGTATGCTCGGTGCTTCAGGCCTCCGGCTACACGCTCTCGATCCTCTGGGCCGAGGAGGAGCCGGAAAAGCGCGATGAAGTGGTCCGCAACTTTCTCATGTCGGAGATCGCCGACGGATATATCCTCGGGGCGCCGCTTCTGGAGCCGCAGACGCTGAAGACGTTCCGGGATCTGCATCCGATCCTGTCATTCAAAACCGGGCAGAAGGATCTGGAAAATAAATTTCCCACGCTGGAACTGGATCCGCTTGCCTCCTTCAAACGGATCTGGCGCGCCATGCCGCGGGAGCTGGCGGACAACATCGTCTTTACCGGACCGGACTCCGGAAATGCGATGAGAAAGAAAGAACTGTTCTGCAGCTGTTCCGAAAAAGGCCGTGCCGTCAGAAGTCTTTTTTATCCGATGGATCAGGAAATCACGGCTTTCCACCACGATTATCTCTGTGCGCGGAATTTTTTCAGCGCCCATCCGGAGAGTCTTCTCGATGCGCGTCTGATCTGCTGCTCATCCGATCTGGTGGCCCATGCCGCCTGCGACGAACTGACCGCAAGAGGGCGCAAGGTCGGAGAGGATATTTTTGTTCTGGGTTATGACAATATCGAAAGTTCGACGCCCTACCCAGGAAAAGAACCCTATCTTTCGACCACCGATCCCCACTGGGAGGAGGCCGGCCGGGCCAGCGCCGGATTTATTCTGGATTCCCTGCGGGATCCGGGAAAAGGACAGCCGCTTGCGACCGTCACGATCGAGGGTTCCTACGTCTGCCGCAGGAGTTTTCCCTTCGATCTGCCGGAAGGTTCAACAGTTGTACAGGAATAAGACATCATGCCGTCTCCCGATCGGAAAATCACGTTGAGCACCTGCGTTTTTGCTCCGGAACCGGAGACCTGCGACGCATTCGTCAGGCATTTCGAAACGGCGATGGCGGCGGGATTCGACGGCTTCGAATTGGGGATCACCCGGGAAAAGCATATTCCGGCGCTGCTGGAAGCCGTCCGCAGAACGAAGGCGCCCGTCGCGGCCGTGCACGGGGACGTCCGCGGAGACTGGCTTGCCTCCGACCCCGCGGAACAGCGGAGCGCCGCGGAGGATTCCGCACGCTATCTGGCTTATTTCAAGGAATTTGCCCCCTGCCCGATCGTCGAGCATTACCTCGACCGTTACAATGATCCGGCAAAAGGAAAAAATTTCCGTTCAGTCATGGAGCTTCTGCTGGAAAAAACCGAAAAGGACGGCTTTGTTTTCTGCATGGAAAACGCGCCGTACAAGCCTGAACACGACGAACGCTATCCCGCCGTCGCGGAGGTCGCTTCCTTTGTCCGGTCTTTCGGGAAAGAGCGGATGTTCATGACCTTCGATCTCAATCACGGCAATCTCCGCGAGGACCCCGTTGCCGCCTGTGCCGATTGCGCCGGACTGGTCAGACACGTCCACATTTCGGACAATCACGGGATCCGAGAGGAGCATCTGGTTCCGGGAACGGGCATCATCGATTTTGCCTCCGTCATGGCGGCGCTCCGCCGCGGCGGTTATTCCGGGCCGTGGAATCTGGAGTTCTCCTTCGGAAAAGGCGTGAAGCCCTCTTTGGAAAGTTACCGCAGCGTTTTCCGGTATATGCAGTCCGTCATCGAAAAAATCAGTACCCGGATAGGATAAATATACAACAAAAAAACCACGAAAGGAATTCGAAAATGAAAAACTCCCGGCTTTTCACGGACACGTCCCATGTTTCCGCCCCGCAAACAGCTTCCCTTTCGCCGGACGCAGGCGTCGGGATGACGGTCCGCTTCCCGCGGGATCCGGTCGGGCGGACCGAAAAGACGGCCGATGCGGTCCGGCGGCGCGAGTCCCGTTCGGCTTTTTCCGCCGCACGCTCACCGTTCACGCTCATAGAGCTGCTCGTCGTCATCGCCATCATCGCCATCCTCGCGGCCATGCTCATGCCCGCGCTGCAGCAGGCCCGTGCCAGAGCGAGGGCGATCACCTGTCTCAACAACGTCAAGCAGGTCGGCATGGATCTTTTCCGTTACACCGACGACAGCGACGGCTGGCTGATCCCCTCTTATTACACCCCCGTCAAGCAGACCTGGTACATCGTTCTGAAAAAGGGCAATTACATTTCGGACAATCATTTCGACTCGAAGAACGGACTGTTCAAGAAGAATTCCTGGTATATCTGTCCGGAAGTTCAGCCCGACGCAAAATACAGTTCCGGGAAAGTCATCTGCGGACTCGGATACGGTATGAATGCCATGTCTTTCTACGGAGAACCCCGCAAGAGTTCCAATCTCAAGCAGCCCTCGCGGCGCTGTTATCTTGCCGACAACACGGAAACCGACGGATCATTTTATCAGATATCCTGCGACTCCAGCAAGACGTACCGCATCAAGCAGCGCCATCCCAACACAAGTTACAACGCCCTGTTCGTCGACGGCCATGCAGGGGCCAGAAACGTGCTTTTCACAGCGGCCGACAAAGCCGTCGTTGACTCCGAAGGATACTATTTCTGGGGCAACAAAAACTGGTGAAGATGAGTGATTTTTGATCAAAGAGGGGGAAAATGTCATGAAATGCGCGATCATTCTTTCGGCGGCTGTCTTTGCCGGTATGGCTTTTGTTCAGGCGGAGGAACCGGTCGATCTCAACGGTTCCTTTGAAAAATGCCGTGCCGATTCCAAAGGGTTCGTCGCTCCCGAGGGCTGGGTCAAGGACAAACAGAGCAAAGGGGTCAAATTCTCCGCCGCCACAGAGGAGGCGCGCACCGGAAAATTCGCGTTTTATGCCGAGGCGGAAGAAAGATCCCTTGCACATATTTATTACCGCAATGCCGTCATCAACGCACAGGCGGGCGAAACAGTCACCTTTACCGTCTACGGCAAAGGTTCCGGAACTTTTCAGATGGGAGCCATCGCCTACAGCGACGAGGAAAAAAGCCGTTTTGTGTGCACACTGGCCGGGAAGCAGCAGAAAATCACCGACGGTGAAAACTGGAAGAAATTCACCTTCTCGATTCCCGTCGTCAAACGGAAACGCAACGGCAGGGAGTATACGAAACTGCAGCTCCGCCCCGCGATCATCATCCGCGGCGCCGGAGAATTCGTGCTGGACGATCTGACTTACGAAAAGCGGGGGACCGCTGAATGAGTTTGAAGCATTTTCTTTTTGCGGGGATCCTTTTTCCCTTTGCTCTTGCGGCGGCGGTCAAGGTCGATGTTTCGGAACGCGGCGCCGTGCTCGACAACGGCATTCTCCATGCGCGATTCAGCCGCATCGGAGCAAAACTGGTCGATTTTACCGCCTTCGACAACGGAAAAAATCTCACCGGCGAAAGCAGAGACGGCAAAGGCGGCGCCCTCAAAGATTTTTTTGCGCCCCGGGAGTTTTCGCTCAACACGGCCGAATTCACCGTCAAAGGCAATAAACTCTCCGACGGTTCCGCGGAGCTGATCTTCACCTCTCCCGCGATGCCGGGAGAATGGAATTTTCTTTCGCTCACCAAAAAGATCACGCTTGCTCCCGGCAGTTCCCGGCTGGATGTCAGCGTCACCATCGGCAGCAAACTGGAGCGGATGGCGCCTTTCATCTTCATCTACTGGTCGCACAACTTTTTCGGTGTTCCCGGCGAGGACAACCGTTTCATCTATGCCGGACCGCACGGAATATCCTCAAGCGTGCCAAGCTCCCGGACACACGGCCGCGGCTCGGAACCCGTCCGGGATTTTACCCGCGGCTTCATCGCCATGGTCGGCACCAAAACGCCTCTGGGCGTTGTCATGCTCCCGGAATTCAGCGAAACGGACCAGATTTACAGCTGGTACTGCAAGCACACCAATCCGTTCGACACCATGGAGTTCCGTCTTACAAAGGACAAGGTTGACAACGGTTCGAGCATCACAAAACGTTTTTCCGTTGCCGCCGTTTCCGGACTGGAAACCGTGGCGGGCGCGGGCAGAAGCGGCGCGGGCTTTTTGAAAAACACGCCCCAAGGGGCGGAACTTTATCTCACCGGCTTCGAAACGGTCAAAGAGGAGTTCACCCTCTATGTCGACGGAAAGAAAAAAGAGGTTTTCACCGCCGCCCTTGCTCCCGGAAAACTCTTCAAACGCGCCCTCGGAAAAAAGGGAAGTCACATCAAAGTCGTTTCCCGCGATTTCGATCTGGAGATGAAAACGGATGCGGCCGGAAAACCGCTTCCGCTTGCGCTGAGACCTGCCGGAAAAAAGAGACGGGCCGCCGTCTCCGAAGCGGATGCCCGGTGGCAGTTCGATCCCCGGGGAGATTTCGTCACACCGCATTTCGTCTGGCAGACCGGGGGCAGGAAAGCCGGAGTGCTCTTTCTTGTTCCCGCCAACGGACTGCGCGATGTCATCGAGCTCAAACAGCGTTTCCGGATCGATCACACGACCCCGACGGTATTTCCCGGCAACTGGCAGATGTCCTGGCGGACCGTCACCGATATGCACGGTCCGGAAGACGGACTGGACAGACTTGCTCCGTTCCTCGAACGCAAATACGATGCCGTGCTCATCGGCGCTTATGCCGGAGAACACAAGGCCCGTCACGGAAGGGGATCCTGGTCGAGTTATCCGGAAAATCTCCGCAGACGTTTTCTCGCAATGGCCTCGCAGGGGGCGGGATTGCTCATCATCAATGCGGGAAAAAAGGATCCGCAGCTCAACGCCATCGCGGCAAAACTTGCCGACATCAAACCGGAACTTGCAAAAACCGCGGACCTTTCCGCCGCTCCGTATTTTGAAACGGCCGTCATCAGGGCCGGGGATCACGGCAAGGGAAAGATCATCCTCGTCGACTTCGCGCGCGACGCTTTTATCGCTCCGCATCCCGGATACCGCGGCAATATGTGGAAAGCGCTCCGTCCCGAGCACCGTTACCAGGAGTATCAGTTCGCCCTGCTCGGCCGCCTGCTGATGCAAAGCTGCGGAGCCAAAAATTCCATCGCCGAACTGAAAGTCCGCGAAAACCGTCTTGAGATCACCTCTCGTACCGCGGGCGAGGGAAAACTTCATATTTTCGACCGTTTCAGCCAGGAGTACCATACCCGGCTCCTCCGCCTGAAAGCCGGGAAAAACAGCATTGCGCTTCCGGCCCTGCGGCACGGAAAAAACTATC
>Ga0079305_1003305_pt1 | contig 11267 bp, 14 predicted proteins | sample LMS_cellobiose_e_FD_79183 | JGI IMG/M metagenome (GOLD analysis project Ga0079305, IMG submission 79183) | Rumen-fistulated moose microbial communities from Alaska, USA - LMS_cellobiose_enrichment | ecosystem: Host-associated > Mammals > Digestive system > Stomach > Rumen fluid ... | reverse complement strand
CCGGGTGATGATCTTTACCAACACCAAGGATATGTGCCGCCGGCTCAGCGAACGGCTGAACAAACTGGGCTACCAAACGGAGGCGCTGCACGGAGATATCCCCCAATCCAAGCGCAATCAGGTGATGTCGGGGTTCAAGCGCGGCAAGTTTCCCATCCTGGTGTGTACCGATGTGGCCGCCCGGGGCATCGACGTATTCGACGTGGAAGCGGTCATCAATTTTGACCTGCCCAACGAAAACGAGTATTACCTGCACCGCATCGGGCGCACGGGCCGGGCGCGCCGCCACGGCGTGGCCTTTACGCTTTTGTGCTTTACCGAAAGCGTGCGGCTGGATGAAATCCTCAAGTATATGGAATCGCAGCCCACTTATTTGAAGTTCGACGAGATGGGCATCCTGCGGGATCAGGAAGGAAAAGCTTTTTTCGAGAACATTTGATTTGAAAAGAAAAAAGCAAATGGCCCAGCGTATGCCGGGCCTTGTTTTGCGCGTTTACTGCATTTTTTCCTGCTTTACCTTGTGATCCACCACGTGGCGGCCCGCAAGCTGAGCAAACACATCCGCGGGCGTGATGCCGCTTTCCACCATCAGCACCATCACATGGTAGGCCAAATCGGCGATTTCAAAGATGGTTTCTTCCCTGTCGCCGCCTTTGCCCGCTATGATCACCTCTGTGCATTCCTCCCCCACCTTTTTCAGGATTTTATCGACGCCTTTCTGGAACAAATAGGTGGTATAGGAGCCTTCCTTGGGGTTCTCCTTGCGGCCTTGGAGCAGCTGATAAAGGGCATCCATGGAAAAATCGGGGTGTTCATCGCTTTGGTAAACGGTCTGGAAGAAGCAGCTTTCCTCCCCCGTATGGCAGGCGGGGCCTTTCTTTATCACCTCCACCACCAGCGCGTCCAGATCGCAGTCCGCCCGGATGGTGACGATTTCCTGGGTATTGCCCGATGTTTCGCCCTTGCGCCACAGCGTTTGCCGGGAACGGGAATAAAAGCAGGTGCGGCCCTCTTTCATGGATATTTCCAGCGATTCACGGTTCATATAGGCCACCGTCAAAACCTGCTTGGAAAAGTAATCCTGCACCACGGCGGGGATCAGGCCGCTTGCGTCAAATCTCAATTCGTCAATGTTCATATTTTTCTCCTTTCACTGTTTCAGAATCCGCATGGGGATGCCCTGCCCGGAAAGGTATTCCTTCAATTCCGGCAGCAGCACTTCTTTTCTGTGAAAAATGGAGGCGGCCAGCCCGGCGTCCACCTGAGGGACTGATTGAAACAGCGTCTTGAAATCCTCTTTGCATCCAGCGCCGCCGGAGGCAATGATGGGGATCGTCACCCGCCCGGCGATTCCGGAAAGCAATTCCAGATCAAAGCCCTGGCGCACGCCGTCGGTGTCCATGCTGTTGACCACCAATTCGCCGGCGCCGCGCTCCTGGCCGTCGTGGGCCCACTGCAGGGCGTCGATGCCGGCATCCTCCCGGCCGCCCTTGGCGAATATATGAAACGCGCCGCCGACGCGCTTCACGTCCATGGACAGTACCACGCACTGATCGCCGTACCGCTTGGCGGCCCGGTCAATGAGCGCGGGGTCCTTGATGGCGCCGGAATTGACGCTCACCTTATCCGCGCCGCAGGAAAGCACCCGTTCAAAATCGCCAACGCCGTTGATGCCGCCGCCCACCGTCAGCGGGATAAAAACCTGCGCGGCCGTGCGGCGCAGGATATCGGTGAAAATTCCGCGGTTTTCAAACGACGCGGTGATATCGTAAAATACCAGTTCATCTGCGCCGGTATCGTTGTAGTACCGGGCCATTTCCACAGGGTCAGCCACGTCCTGGATGCCTTCGAAATTAACGCCCTTGACCACCCGGCCGTTCCTGACGTCCAGGCAGGGAATGATGCGCTTGGCAATCATGCTTTTCCCTCCCCCGCCAGCGCAATGGCGCGCGGCAAACGGATGTTCCCGGCGTAAAGGGCTTTCCCGATGATGGCGGCGTACAGGCGCAGCGACGCCAGGCCGGCAACGTCATTTTCTGAAGAAACGCCCCCGGACGCCACGATCCGAACGCCGCTCAGCGCCGCGAGCCGCACATAGGCAGCCATGTTGGGGCCTTCCAGCATGCCGTCCCGGGCGATGTCCGTATAAATCACGGTATCGACGCCCCTCTCCGGCATGGAACGCACAAAGTCAAAGGCGTCCAGGTCGGTGACGGTGCGCCAGCCGTGAATGGCCACGCGCCCCTCCCTGGCGTCCACCCCGGCGGCAATCCGGCCGGGATACAGCGCGGCCAATCTCTCCAGCAGCGCAGGCTGCTCCACCGCCGCAGTGCCCAGGATCACCCGGCTGACGCCCGCGTCCAGATACCGGCGCGCGCTTTCCTCGCTGCGGGCGCCGCCGCCCACTTCCAGGTGAAGGCCGCTTTCTTTCGCCAGGGTTTGGATGATCGCAAAGTTTTCCTGGCCGCCGTCCCGGGCAGCGTCCAAATCCACTACGTGCAGCCATTCCGCGCCGGCAGCGCGGAATTCCCGCGCAGTTTTCATGGGGTCGTCTCCGTACACCGTCATGCGGCCGTAGTCCCCTTCCGTCAGGCGCACCACTTTTCCGCCCCGCAAATCAATGGCGGGAAAAATCAGCATGACCGCACCTCCCCAAACGCGCGCAGGATATTCAGGCCCACCGGGCCGCTTTTTTCCGGATGGAACTGCGCGCCGTATACATTGCCCATCTGCACCAGCCCGGGCACATCCACCCCATATTCCGAAACAGCTTTGACCGCCCCGCCTGCGTTTTTCGCGTAGAAGGAATGCACATAATATACGCTGTCCCCCTCCCGGATGTAGCGAAGGAGGGGGCTATTCCCCGTAAATCTCAAGGCGTTCCAGCCGATATGCGGCACCTTCAGGGAAGATGGGATATCCTCCTTCAGGGGGCATATCTGCCCCGGGATCAGCCCCAGGCCCGGATGCTCGCCGTATTCATAGCTTTTCTCGAATAAAAGCTGCATGCCCAGGCAAATGCCAAGCAGCGGCGTGCCGGCCTCTGCCCGCTCAACGAGCAGCCCATCCAGCCCCGTATCCCCAAGCTTTTTCCGGGCGTCGCCAAAGGCGCCCACCCCGGGCAGGATCAGCTTTTCCGCCTGCCGCAGCGTTTCTTCCTCGCTGGTTACGACGTTTTCAATGCCCAGGAAGGACAGGGAATGGCTGATGGAATACAGGTTGCCCACCCCGTAATCGACAATGGCAATCATAGGACCGCCCCTTTTTTACAGCGCGCCCTTGGAGGACGGCACCTGGCCGCCCCGCGCCGTGTCCGCCGCCACGGCCTGGCGCATACACCTTCCCAGGCCCTTGAACATCGCTTCGATGATGTGGTGTGAATTGACGCCCGCCATTTGCTGAAAATGAATGGCGGCTTTCAGGTTCCGGGCAAAGGCCAGCATGAATTCCCGCACCAGTTCCGTATCGAACGAACCCACCTTTTCCGCGGGGATATTCACCTGATATCCCAGGGCGTCCCGGCCGCTCAGGTCCACGGCGCAAAGCACCAGCGCCTCATCCATGGGCAAAAGGAAATTGCCGTACCGGGCAATTCCCGCCTTGTCGCCAAGGGCCTGGGAAAAGGCCATGCCCAGCGCGATGCCCACGTCCTCCACGGAATGATGGTCGTCCACCTGGGTATCGCCCTTGCAGCGCAGGGCCAGATCGAAGCACCCGTGATAGCAGAACAGCTCCAGCATGTGGTTCAAAAAACCGACGCCGGTATCCACATCCGCCCTGCCCGTGCCCTCCAGGATCAAGGCCACGGAAATATTCGTTTCGTTTGTTTTCCGGTCGATGGTCGCCTGTCTCATGGGATCAGCTCCTTTGTGGTATTGATCAAAGTTTCCATTTGCGCTCGGCTGCCGATGGTGATGCGCAGATAATCACGGATGCGCGGCAGGTCAAACCGCCGCACCACAATGTTCCGCTCCCGCAATTTGCGCTGATATGTCTCGCCCGTCATGCGGGGCGGCTTCGCAAAGAGGAAATTCGCCCGGGAGGGCAGGACGGAAAAACCCATCTGCTCAAGCCTCTCCTTTGTCCATTCCCGGGTATCCATGATGCTTTGCCGGCATGCTTCAAAATACGCCGGATCCGCAAGCGCGGCCGCCCCGGCCGCCTGGGTCATGCTGTTGACGTTATAGGGATGGAAGGAATAGCGCACGCGGTTGAGATCCTCAATCAGCGCCGCGCATCCCATGGCAAAGCCCAGCCTGGCCCCGGCAAGCTGGCGGGATTTTGAGAAAGTGCGCACCACCAGCACATTCTCCCTTTCGCTGATCAGCGATACCGCGCTTTCCGCGCCGAAATCCACATAGGCTTCATCCACGATCAGCACGTTGCCCGGGTTCCGCTCCGCGATTTCAGAAAGGGCGGACAGAGGCAGCGCCGTGCCCGTGGGGGCGTTGGGATTGGCGATCACCACCGTACGCCCGCAGGCAAAGTATTCCGCGGGCCGGATGCGGAACTCCGCGTCCAGGGGGATGATCTTCGCGTCAAGCCCATACAGGTTGGCCCATATGGGATAAAACCCGTAGGTGATGTCGGGAAAGGCCAGGCCATTTTCCCCAAACGCCTGAAAAGCAAAGGCCAGGATTTCGTCCGATCCGTTGCTGACGGCGATCTGATCGGGCGCAAGGCCATAGGTTTCGGCCAGCAGGCCAATCAACTGGCCCGCGGACAGATCATTGTACAGGTTCAGCCTGTCCGCCGCCCGGGCCGCGGCTTCCCGCACCCCCGGCGCGGGCGGAAAAGGGCTTTCGTTGGTATTCAGCTTGATAAGGCCGCCGACCTTGGGCTGTTCCCCCGGCACGTACGCATCCAGGGCGGCCAAACGGCTGTTCAAATACTTGCTCATTGGCTTTCTCCGAATCGGATCGCAACGGAATTCGCGTGCCCCTCCAGGCCCTCCCGCCGGGCGAAGGTGACGATGTGGTCCTTGGCCTCCTTCAGGGCTTCCACGGAATAATACAGGAACTGGGATTTTTTGATGAAATCATCCACCGAAACGGGCGATGAAAACCGCGCGGTGCCGCTGGTGGGCAGCGTGTGGTTGGGCCCCGCCCAGTAATCCCCCAGCGCCTCCGGCGCGTTGCGCCCCAGAAACACCGATCCCGCGCTCTCGACCCTGCCCAGATAGGAAAACGGATCGTCCACGCAGATTTCCAGATGCTCGGGCGCGATCAGGTTGGCGATTTCCATGCCGGCATCCAAATCCTTGACCACGATGATCTTTCCGTTGTTTTCAATGGATGCCCGGGCGATTTCCTCCCGCGGGAGCAGCCTGAGCTGCCTTTCCACTTCCGCCTGCACGTTTTTCGCCAATTCCGCGCTGTCCGTTATCAGGATGGCGGAGGCCACCTTATCATGCTCTGCCTGGGACAGCAGGTCCGCCGCCACATAGGCGGGGCTGCTTTTTCCGTCCGCCAGCACCAGGATTTCGCTGGGCCCGGCAATCATATCGATATCCACCACGCCGTATACCCTGCGCTTGGCCGTGGCCACGTAGACGTTGCCCGGGCCCACGATCTTATCCACCGCGGGCACGGAGGCCGTGCCGAAGGCCAGGGCGGCAATGGCCTGGGCGCCGCCGGCTTTTACGATTTTTGTGACTCCCGCGATCTTTGCCGCGCACAGGATATCCGGCGATATGCGGCCGTCGCGGCCGGGCGGCGTGGCCATCACGATTTCCTTGACCCCAGCGATTTTGGGCGGTATGGCGTTCATCAGCACGGAGGAAGAAAGGCTGGCCGTTCCCCCCGGCACGTAGATGCCCACCCGGCGCAGCGGGATGATCCGCTGCCCCATCATTTTACCGTTTTCTTCACTGATTGTAAAGCTGACGCGCTTTTGCTTCGCGTGGAACGCCCAGATGTTTTCCCGGGCCAGACGCAGCGTGTCCAAAAAGGCTTCGTCGCACGCGCTGAAAGCAGCCTCGATTTCATCCTCGCCCACCAGCACGGAGGCAATATCCGCCCGGTCAAATTTCTTTGCGTAAGCAATCAGCGCCTGATCGCCGTTTGCCTTCACGTCTTCGATGATGGCGTCCACCGCCGCTTCAATCTCGTTGCCCGCCTGAATGGGCGGCGTTTTGAAGTCTTCCGGGCGGAACTGATCAGCCGGCATGATTTTTATCATAGAGAAAGGACCTCCTCCAATTTGCGCATGATATCCATGATCAGGTCGTTTTTGAACAGGTAGCTGGCCCGGTTGGCAATGAGCCGCGCGCTGACGGGCACGATCTCTTCCAGCACCTTCAAATGGTTCTCCCGCAGGGTCTTGCCGGATTCCACGATATCCACAATCACATCGGACAGCCCCAGGATCGGCGCCAGTTCAATGGAGCCGTTGAGCTTGATGATCTCGATATCCCGGTTCAGGGAGGAATAGTACTTCTTGGTGACGTTTTGAAATTTCGTGGCCACCCGAAGCACCGCTTCCCGGTTCTCGGCATAATCCTCCTTGCCCGCCACAGCCAGCCGGCATTTGCCGATGCCCAGGTCCAGCAGCTCATATACATCCGGCGCGCTGTCCAGCAGGATATCCTTGCCCACCACGCCGATATCGGCTGCGCCGTACTCCACGTATATCGCCACGTCGGATGGCTTCACCAGCAGGTACCTTACATCGCTTTCCGGGCTTTCCAGCACCAGGCGGCGGTCATTTTCATAAATGGCGGCGCATTCATAGCCGATTTTTGAGAAGAGCGACAGCACCTGATCGCCCAGCCGTCCTTTGGGAAGCGCGATATTAAGCATGCTTTTCCGCCTCCTTCAGCCCGTTTTTGGTGAAATGGTACGTGGCCGCCGCACGGATACCCTCCGGCGCGCTGCTTTCCAGCCGCACCCGTTTCCCTTCCGCGATCCATGCGTCCGCACAGGTCAGCAGCGCGTCCATGTCCGCGTCCTTGTCATAGAGGATCAGGGCGTCCACGTCGTTTTCCTGGGAGGAGCGGTAAAGGAAGCCCAGCTCGTTCAGGTCCACCGCAAAGCCAATGGCGTCCAGCTCCCGGCCGAATTTCCGCAGCAGGTTTCCATAATATCCGCCGGTGAGCAGCGCCCGGGGCACGCCTTCCACAAAGCCCTGGAAAATTACCCCGCCGTAGTAATCGCTGTCGCTGACCAGGGAAAAATCCAGCATCAAATCCCCGCCCCAGCCCCGGGCTTCCAGCAGGGCGTAAACAGCTTCCAGCTCGTCCAGCGCGGCAGCCATGCCCTGATAGATGGCCCCTGCGCGGGCGGCGGCCAAGGTCTGCGCAAAGCCGCCGGCAAGGGACGCCGCCTCCAGGATCAGCTTTTTGGCGGCAGGCGCGACGCCGGCGCCCTGCAGTCGTTCCCGCAATTCATGCAGCCGCTTTCCGCGGATCAGCTCCATCAGCTCGCGCCGGAGCAGCGCGTCGACGTTCAATCCGTCCAGCAGCGATATCCAATACCCCATATGGGAAAGCTGCATATGGTGTCGCGGATGGATGGCGGCCAGGGTTTGCTGCGCCAGGCAGATCACTTCCCAGGAGGCCCGGTCATCCAGCCGGCCAATGTACTCCAGTCCCAATTGGCTGATTTCCCGATAGCCGCCGCTTCGCTTATCCAGCCGGTATACGTTTTCAATATAATAGAATTTTTCGCTGGACGCGGCGCTGGCGTGGGTATTCTTGGCGATGGAAAGGGTCACGTCCGGCTTGAGCGCAAGCACACGGCCGTCCAGATCATGGAATGTAATGATCTGCTGGCTTTTGAGGAAATTCTTGTTTTCCAGATATAATCCGTACTCCTCGAATTTGCTCATCCGGTACTTCCGGTAACCGTATTTTTCATACAGCGCCCGCAGCTCCAGGGTGATCCGTTCGTCCCGGCGCAGCATATCCAACAGGTTTTGTTCCATGGTCTCCTCCCTCTGGCCCCGGCCAACGCCGATTCCGAAGCATAGTATATCATCGCTTTATCAATTTGTCAAGATAAAGCGTTAGCGTGATAATAAAATATAAGCCCAATTCTGTACTTTTTCTGTTCTTTGGATTGACTTGCCCCGCATACGTTACTTGTGGAACGATTTGGATTTATCAATGGCGGCCTGCACCGCTTCCATCACCGCGCCCCGGAAGCCGCGCTTTTCAAGCACGGCCACGCCTTCGATGGTGGTGCCCGCAGGGGAAGTGACCATGTCCTTCAATTGTGCGGGATGCTTTCCCGTTTCCAGCGCCAGCTTCCCGCAGCCGAGCATCACCTGGGCCGCCATGTTCAGTGCCGTTTCCCGGGGCAATCCGCCGCGGACCCCGGCATCAGCCAGGGCCTCCATGAACAGAAACACAAAAGCGGGCGAAGAGCCGCTCATTCCCGTCACGGCGTCCATCAGCCTCTCCGGCACCTCCTTTGCCAGCCCCAGGCAGGAAAGCAGGCGCAGCGCAAATGCCCATTCTTCTTCCGTTACGTTTTCGTCCCTGCACGCCGCCATCACGCCTTCCCCCACCAAGGCAGGCGTATTGGGCATGATGCGCACGATATGGGCGCTGCCGAGCAGGCCATGCAGCATGGCCAGGTCGTACCCCGCCGCAATGGACAGGACCAGCGCATCCTTTGCAATCACCGGCGCGATATCGCGCCCCACCTCCGGCAAAAACTGCGGCTTCACGGCCAGGAGCACGCAGGGCGCCTTCGCCGCCTCCGCATTTTCTGCCGCGTGAACGCCCAGTTCCTTTGCCAGGGAATCGCGCAATGCAGTATTTTTATCGGCAGCGGCGATTTCATTCGCCCGGATGAGGCCGCCGGCCAATGCCCTGCGCAGAATGGCGCCGCCCATATTGCCGCACCCGATAATGCCAAGCTTGATCATATCCGTTTCCATCCTTTCTTCTTCCCCGTTGGGCGCAACGCATTTCAAAGTTTACTATATATGAAAACCCGGCAAAAATCAATTCAGCGCAGAAAAACATACAAAAAAAGGCCGCCCATGCGGGTGACCTTTTTTGTGTCAGTGCCGGCCGGCCTCCTTGATCTTGGCGGCCTTGCCCTGCAAAGAACGCAGATAATACAGCTTTGCACGGCGCACCTTACCGCGGCGGATGACCTCGATATGGTCCACGCGGGGAGAATGCAGCGGGAATGTACGTTCCACGCCGATGCCGTAAGACACGCGGCGGACGGTAAAGGTCTCCCGGCTGGAGCCGTTGCGCCTGGCAATCACAGTACCCTCAAACGCCTGGAGACGTTCGCGGCTGCCTTCCACAACCTTTACGAATACGCGGAGCGTATCGCCAACGTTGAATTCCGGCAGATCGGTACGGAGCTGCGCCTGTTCGATCGAACGGATGATTTCGCTCATCAGTGGTGTCCTCCTTCCCTCATAGACGTTCATGCGCGGCATTTTTTCCAGCCCGCAGCGGACCGCCCGTTATTGCAACAGGAGCAGTATACCACACCTCCTGCTGATAATGCAAGCATTTTTTCATACTGTTTTTCTCTTTTCAGCCGTTTCTTCCTCCGAAACCGTTTCATTTTCGGAAAAATCGGCCTGCGCCGGGGGCATCCGCTGGCAGCAATAGATCAGCGCGTCCTCCCCGTTGTCTTCATAATAGCGTTTCCGCACGCCCACGTATTCAAAGCCCATGGACGCATAAAGCCGCTTGGCCGTTTCGTTGCTCCTGCGCACTTCCAGCGTGGCGTAGACCACGCCCAGGTTCGCCGCGTACTGCATCAGCGCCGCCGTCAGCGCCTTTCCCACGCCGCGCCCCCTGTGGGCGGGAAGCACGGCAATGTTGGTGACGTGCGCTTCATCCAGCACGATCCAGGCCCCAGCAAATCCGATCACTTCGCCGTTATTCTCCGCCACCAGATACCGGGCGCAGACGTTTTCCGTCATTTCCCGGACAAAATCCTGCCGCGTCCAGGGCTTGGGAAAGGAAGCGGTTTCAACGGCGTGCACGGCGTCCACATCCATAAGGGCCATGCGCCGGATCAGCGTATCACGCATTGCTCCGCTCCTTTAAGTTCTTTTGCCGCTCCGCCTGAGGCGGACGCAGATACAGCGGCGACAGATGGCGGTAATCCACCGCCTCCTCCCGCTTTTCCCAAGCCAACGCCGCGGCGGCGGCGGGCCGCAGATATGCAAGATGGGGCGGCGCAAAAACCGCCCGCTCCCCCAGCAGCGCCTGGACTCTGTCCCTGTGCACCGGCATGCCGTCGCCCAGGAACAGCATTTTTTCGCCCAGCGGGGATACCGCGGCGATATAGGCTTCCAGCTTCATCGGGGCGTCGGGCAGCAGCCTGTCCCCCGTCATACCCCAGAACGCCGCGCCGTAAACCTGGCCCGCCCTGGCATCCTGGATGGGACAAAGAATACCGTCAAACAGCGCGGCGCCTTTGGCCATGGCCTCCAGGGCGTCCACGGCGATGCAGGGCTTGTCCTGCGCGTGGGCCAGGGCTTTCACCGTGCTTACGCCGATACGGACCCCCGTAAAGGAACCGGGGCCCACCGTTACGGCGAAGTAATCCACATCGCCGATTTGCAGCCCTGTTTTGTCAAACGCTTCTTCCGTCATGGGCAGGATGGATTGTGAATGGGTGAACTTGTTGACCGCCATAGCCTCGTACCGCACGGCGCCGTCCTGCATCAGCGCCACGCCTGCCACCGGGCCGGAGGTGTCCAGGCAAAACAGGATCATAGGATGGTTTCCTCCTTAAAAGGAAAATCGCCCAGCGGCTGAATATCAATAGCACGGTCGTCGCCGCCCAGGTTGGTGATTTCAATTTTCAGCGCCCGCCGCGGCAGCCATTCCGGCGCGCGTCCGCCCCATTCGATGAGGGCGACGCCGTCGCCGCCGATCTGTTCATCCAGGCCCATTTCGCCGATTTCGGCGCTGTCCGAAATACGATACCAGTCAAAATGATACAGCGGGACGCGGCCCTCGTCATAGGCGTTCAAAATCGTAAAGGACGGGCTTGGCACAGGGCCGCTGATGCCAAGGCCCCTGGCCACGCCGCGGGCCAGCTCGCTTTTCCCGGCGCCCAGATCGCCTTCCAGCAGCACCGTATCCCCCGCCTTCAGGCACCGCGCCAGCCGCGCGCCCAGCGCCCTTGTCTCCTCCACGGAATGGGTAATCACCATTGTATCCCCCTTTGAGCGGGCCATTACATGATCGCAAAGGCCATATAGAAAAACAGGCTGTACGCGAAGCACAAAAGCGCCGAAACAAAAATCAGCAGCCGCCGGGCCATGCCTTCCTTCAATTT
>Ga0079305_1003302_pt1 | contig 11276 bp, 8 predicted proteins | sample LMS_cellobiose_e_FD_79183 | JGI IMG/M metagenome (GOLD analysis project Ga0079305, IMG submission 79183) | Rumen-fistulated moose microbial communities from Alaska, USA - LMS_cellobiose_enrichment | ecosystem: Host-associated > Mammals > Digestive system > Stomach > Rumen fluid ... | reverse complement strand
CGGTACTATGGCCTCTGCTGACTTCTCACAGTTCGTTGTTACTGCGGCCCCTTTCGAATGAGTCTACTCGTTTCCGCCTGTGAGACCTCCCCGGGTACTCACACGCTCTTTCACTCTTATACCCGCCATGTTTACCGCAAGCGATTCCGTGCAGCTTTTGGGCTTTGGCTCTGGTTGCAGTCTCACCCTCGCTTGCGGCCTGACATGATTTCTGTTCGTCGGGCCAGTGCTTTGCCGCAGCCTTCCTTCAGATTCCGCCTCGTGGTGGACACCCTTGGCCTTGGCTATGACCTTCCCGCTGCCGGGCGGTCTCGGGACTTTCACCCTTTAGAACGTGCGCTCGCCGGGCGCACAACGCAAAGAAGGAGGCGCATGGCCTCCTTCTTCACTGTGAGATCAGTTTTTATCTTCTCATTCCGCGCGCCGCCGCAGTTATGCCGACCGACGCAGCCATCATGCCGAGGATCGTAAGCTCAAAAGACTCAGAAAAGCAGCATATTGGCGACGCCGAAATATACCAGCAGCGATATCGCGTCGACGATGGTGGTGATGAACGGACTTGCCATCACCGCCGGATCGAAGCCGAGGCGCTTTGCGCAGATCGGCAGCGTGCAGCCGATCACCTTTGCGACCAGGATCGTCGCCGCCATCGTCAGGCACACCGTGGCCGCCACCGTGACGGACACGTCGGTGTTGTTCATGATCAGCCTGTCCACCAGCATTATCTTCGCAAAGCAGGCGACAGCAAGGACGGCTCCGCACAAAACGGCGGTCTTGATCTCCTTCCAGATCACCTTCAGCAGATCGGAGAACTGCAGCTCTCCGAGGGATATAGCGCGTATCACCGTGACCGACGACTGCGAGCCGGAATTTCCGCCCGTGTCCATCAGCATCGGGATGAACGCCGTCAGCACCACCTGTGTCGCCAGCAGGTTTTCAAAGCCGGTGATTATCATGCCCGTGAAGGTGGCCGAGATCATCAGCAGCAGCAGCCACGGGATGCGGTGCTTGAAGAGATCCCACGCGTTGGAGCGGAGATAGGTCTTGTCGGACGGCGTCATACCGCCCATGATCTCCATGTCCTCGGTGGCCTCGTCGACCATGACGTCCATCGCGTCGTCGAAGGTGATTATCCCGACGAGCCTCCCCTCGCCGTCCACCACCGGCAGCGCGAGAAAGTTGTATTTGGATAGCATCTGCGCGACCTGCTCCTGGTCGGTGTGGGTACTCACCGAGATGACGTTGGTCTCCATCATGTCCTCGATGAGCGTCTCGTCGTCTTGCGCAAGCAGCAGGCTCTTCACCGTCACAAATCCGATCAGCGTCTTGTCCTGCGTGACGTAGCAGGTGTAGATGGTCTCCTTGTCCACTCCGGTGCGTCTGATGCGGAGGATCGCCTCCTCCACCGTCATCGTCGGGCGAAGGGAGACGTACTCCGTGGTCATGATCGAACCGGCGGAATTCTCCGGATACTGCAGTATCTCGTTGATCTCCTTGCGCATCTCCGGAGCCGACTGCGCAAGTATCCTTTTGACGACGTTGGCCGGCATCTCCTCGATGATATCGACAGCGTCGTCGACGTAAAGCTCGTTGATGACCTCACGCAGCTCAAAATCCGAGAAGCCTGTTATCAGCAGCTCCTGGTCGTCCGGCTCCATCTCCACGAAGGTCTCTGCGGCAAGCTCCTTCGGAAGGAGCCTGAACAGGAGCGGAAGCTTTTCCTGCTCCATACGTTCGAACACCGCCGCCACGTCCGAAGGGTTCATCGTCACAAGAATATCCTTGATGGTCGAATATTTCTTGCTCTCCAAAAGCGCCATGAGGGTGCTTTCGACTGTTACATTGTACTCTGTCATCGGTTTTCTCTCCTGTTCCGCAAAATTTCAAAATCAGGAAGCCCGACACACAGACCAAAGTTGTTCAGCTGTTATTTTTCAGGCGGAAACTATCACGCGATCGACCGTGTGATACCCGCAAACTTCGGCCCGCTGATGTGCCGTTGGTACTTCCACCGTCCATGACGTTTCCTCCCTTATCAGTTCAAATTTTTGCGATATCTGCCGAAACAGACCGCTTTTATTATTATATTCCTTCAAATCTCGCTTGTCAACGTGATATCGCGCTTTTTCGGGCTTTTTCTCGCATTTTTTTACAAGCTCCCGGTCCTGCGCAAAAAACAGAACACGCCCAACGTGCACGCAGACGGCGCCGACGCTGCGAACGCAGTAAAAAACCGATCTTCGATCGGTTTTGGGCGCGACTATGCCTGCTGGCGCTGTCAGCCGCGTATTATCATCTCCCGCGCCGAGCGCTTGGGGACGTGCTGCACCTTGTCCACATTGTAGTATGCCGTTGACCCGTCCGCGGGCAGCTCCTCGGTCACGACGGTCTCGTTTGGCACGCCGAGCGCAAGCAAAAGCATCGGCTCGTATCTCTCGCCGACTCCCATCAGCTCGCGCACCTCTGCCCGGTCGAAATTGCCGAGCATGCAACCTCCGAGCCCCTTCTCCCTTGCCGCCAGCATTATCGTCTGCGCGCAGATGCCGACGTCGACGCGGTATCTGTCCGCAGGGGATATCTCGGTGTCGTCGACGATGAGGATGTAAGCGGTCGGACGCTCGTCCTCGGTCTGGGGCGGGAACTGCTCGTCGGTGAGCAGCTTGGCCCACCTTGTGTGTGCGAATATCCTGTCGTTCAGCGGCTTTTCCCATGAGAGCGCGTATTTCAGCGGCTGCCTGTTGACGCTGGAGGTGGCGTATCTGACCGTCTCGATGAGCTCGACCAGCGTCTCGTGCGCCACCGGCTGCGAGGCGTCGAACCTGCGATAGCTCCTCGAGCTCTTGACCAGCTCGAAAAATGTCATTGTCATCATCCTCTTTTCATTATATATTCAGCTTTTTCAGTATGAACTCAAGATACCTCGCGACCGGGTCGACATCGGTGAAGGTATAGAGCATCCGCGCCCCGACGACGTCCTCGATCTCGTTGAGCAGCAGTCCCCCGTCGGCGTCAAAGAGAAAATCCACGCCGATGAATCCGGGCTCCAGCGCCTCCGCGATCCTGCAGACCAGACTTTTCTCATCCTCCGAGAGACGGTATACCTCCGCCCTTCCGCCGAGACAGAAATTCGCACGGATATCATCTCCGGCGGCGCTGCGCAGCATTGCGGCGACAGGCTCCCGCCCGATCACGTACACCCGAAGATCATATCCGGGACGGCCCGCAAGCTTCTGCAACACAAAATCCTCCCGGCGCTCCCGGCGTTCCCGACAGTATCCCTCAAGCTCCCGCTCGTCACCGACGAGTTTGACTTCGTATCCTCCGCGCCCGCAGCACGGCTTTGCCACCAGCGGACAGGCGAGCGCCCCCTTCTCCGGCGTCTCGTGCCAGCGAAAAAACAGAGTGTCCGGCATCGGGACGCTTCCCGCGAAGAACTGATAAGTCCGCGCCTTGTCGCCCGTGATCTCCGCTACCCTCGAGCTGTTGAACACCGGCACGCCCAGCCTCTCGAGCTGACGCGAAAGCTGCGGGTCGATCGTCCTGCACACCGCAAAATCCGGAAGTGTGACCTCACTGCCCTCATAGCTCACCGACAGTTTTCCGCCGGATACACCTATTTTTATATACTCTCGGTATAATAATTCGACTTTTATACCCAAATCGGCCCCTTTTTCGAGGTAAAAGCCGATATTTCTGCGGTTCCGCTCCGCATCCGGGATGGAATAGATCAGCCAGCAGCGGCACTTCACAGCGTCCGCCTCCCCCCGCTCATCGTCGTCACGATGTGTTCCGCGATGCATTCCGCGACGTCTATCCCGGTGGCCGCCCTGATGTTCTTCATATGCGCGTTGGAGTTCACCTCGCAGACGATCGGTCCGTCTCTGCCGAAGAGGATATCCACGCCGCCGAAATCCAGACCCAGCAGCTCGCAGCAGCGTATCGCCAGCGCCTTCTGCTCATCGTCCGGCTCGTAGGCCTCGGCGGTCCCGCCGTTGCTGACGTTGGAGCGGAAATCACCGGCCTTTGCCCGGCGGCGCATGGCCGCCGCCACCTTTCCTCCGACCACGTTTATCCTGACGTCCTCGCCTCTGCTCTCGGTCACCATCCTCTGCAGCAGCAGCGGACGCGGCGACGTCCGCCTGACGAGTCCGCAGAGCTGCTCCATGTTTTCCGCGAGATAGACCTGCTGCCCGAACGATCCGAACCACTCCTTGACCACCATCGGGAAGCCGAGCGCCTCCGCGGCCCCCGCCAGAAAATCCAGCGAGCCGTAGCCGACGCCCTCGAACGTCTTCGGGACTATGATGGTGTCCGGCATCGGTATGCCGGCCTTCTGCAGTTCGAAATGCGTCAGGGATTTGTCGTCGCAGAGCTCTATCGCCCGCGAGCTGTTGAACAGCCGCAGCCCCATGCTCTCAAGCGCCTGCGCCAGTCTTATGTCCTTGTCCCAGAACAGCACCAGCTCCGGCAGCGGCTCCGCGCCGAGCAGCCTCATGCCGCCGCTGCCGACTATATACATCAGCTCGGTGTTGCGCTTCGGGATCAGCTCGCAGCCCGCTTTTTTCATCGCGGCGATCAGCTGCGCCACCTGCTCCGAAAATTTCTCTCCCAAAAAAGCGTTGTATACTATCCAGCCTCTCAATGAGACGCCCTCCGTCAATTTGGTTTATATACATATTATATATTTTTCGCTCCCGTTGTCAAGCTGTGCAGAGTCGCCGCCTCATTTCTCTCGTCATTGACATTTTCGGGACTATCGGGTATACTGTGATTTGGCCATGATCATCAAAAATGCGGAGCCATGCGCTCAAAACTGAAAAAAATATAAAGGAAGGCATAAAAATGACCGATCAGAGAGTGAAAAAACTTGCGCACAACCTTGTCAACTACTCCTGCAGGATAGAGCCGGGAGAAAAGATACTCATAGAATCCATCGGCGGGGCGGACGAGCTTGCGCGCGAGCTGATGAAGTCGGCATACGAGGCCGGAGCCGTGCCGTTCCTGTGGCTGCGGGACAAGCGGATGGACCGTGAGCTGCTGCTCGGCGCAAACGAGGGACAGCTCAGGCTGATGGCGGAAAACGACTGCGCGCTTATGTCACAGATGCAGGCCTACGTCGGCATCCGCGCCGGGGCGAACGCCTCCGAGCTCAAGGACGTGCCCGCGGAAAAGCAGGAGCTCTATTCAAAATATTACTGGAAGCCCGTCCACAGCCAGATAAGGGTCCCGAAGACAAAGTGGGTCATCCTTCGCTATCCCCTGCCCTCGATGGCTCAGCAGGCCGATATGTCCACCGAAGCCTTCGAGGATTTCTTCTTCAACGTCTGCAACCTCGACTATTCGCGGATGGAATCCGCGATGGATCCGCTCTGTGAGCTCATCGACCGCACCGACAAGGTGCACATCCTCGGCCGCGGGACCGATCTCACCTTCTCGGTCAAGGGGCTGCGCGGCGTCAAATGCGCCGGACGCTGCAACATCCCCGACGGCGAGGTCTACACCGCCCCCGTTATGGACAGCGTCAACGGCGTCATACATTATAATACGCCGACCGTGCAGAACGGCTTCACCTTCACCGACGTCGAGCTCACCTTCAAAGACGGCCGGATAGTCAAGGCCACAGCCAACGACTCAGAGCGCATCAACAAGATATTCGACATCGACGAGGGCGCCCGCTACGTCGGCGAATTCTCCTTCGGCCTCAATCCCTATATCAACCTCCCCATGAAGGACACCCTCTTTGACGAAAAGATCGCCGGAAGCTTCCATTTCACTCCCGGCAGCAGCTACGACGACTGCTTCAACGGCAACAAATCCGCCCTGCACTGGGACATGGTGTGCATCCAGACGCCGGAATACGGCGGCGGCGAGATTTGGCTCGACGGCGTGCTCGTCCGGAAGGACGGCCGCTTCGTGCTGCCGGAGCTCGAAGGGCTCAACCCCGAAAATCTGAAGTGATCCTTTTGGAAAGGCTTTCTCTGCCATATGGATAAAAACGTAAGGCTTTTTTACAGATCGGTGTTCGCGCTGGTCATCCCGATGGCGCTGCAGAACCTCATCGACGTCGCCATCACTGCCGCCGACGTGCTCATGCTAGGCAACGTCAGCGAGGCGGCGCTCTCCGGATCCTCGCTCGGCGGGCAGGTTTGGTTCGTGCTGGTGCTGATAATCTTCGGCACCTCCTCCGGCGCGTCGATACTCACGGCGCAATACTGGGGCAAAAAGGACGTCGTGACCATCGAGCGCGTCATGGGCATCGCGCTGCGCTTCACGCTCGCCGTCTCCGCGCTTTTCACCGCCGTCGTGCTCATCATGCCCGGCAGGGTCATGCGCCTCTTCACTGCCGAGCCGGAGGTCATCTCCGAAGGCGTGAAGTATCTGCGCATCGTCGTCTGGACCTATATCCCGCTGACCGTCTCGATACTCTATCTCAACATCCTGCGCAGCGTCGAAAAGGTCGCGATCTCCATGGCGATACACCTCATCGGGCTGGTCGTCAACATCGGGCTCAACGCAGTGCTCATCTTCGGGCTGCTCGGCTTTGAGCCGATGGGCATAACCGGCGCAGCGATCGCCACCGCGATCGCGAGAGGCGTTCAGTTCATCATCGCGATAGTATATTCCCTGCGCAAAAAGGCGGCGCTCCACATCCGCGTGGGATATATCTTCGCGAAGGCCGGCATACTGCTCAGAGACTTTCTGCATTACAGCCTGCCCGTCGTCTTCAACGAGCTGATGTGGAGCCTTGCCGTCTCGATGAACACCTCGATCATCGGGCACCTCGGCAAGGCGGCTGTCTCCGCAAATTCCGTCGCGCAGACGGCACGCCAGCTCGCGATGGTGGTTGGGCTCGGCATCTCCAACGCCACCGCGATCCTTCTCGGCAAGACAATCGGCGCCGGGAATATGGAGGAGGCCGAGCAGAACGCGAAGCGCTTCATCCGGCTCTCCCTGCTCTCCGGCTGCATCGGCGCCGTCATCATCCTCTGCGTCATACCGGCGGCCCCCTCCTTCCTCAGCTTTTCCGATGAGGCGCTGAGCTATCTCACCGCGATGCTCATCGTCATGTCCTATTTCTGCATCGCCTCCGGCGTGAACACCACGCTGGTCGTCGGCGTGTTCCGTTCCGGCGGCGACGCCCGCTTCGGCGTGTTCGTCGACGTCGGCGTGATGTGGCTGATAACCATCCCCTTCGCGGCACTCGCCGCGTTCGTCTTCCACTGGGACGTCCGCGTCGTCTATGCGATACTGATGAGCGACGAGCTCATCAAGATACTTCCGATAGCCCTGCGCTACCGCAGCAAAAAGTGGCTCAAAAACGTCACGAGGGATTTCTCTCACGAGTCGGCGCGGTGACGCCCTGCCAGACGTGTAAACTAATTGTAAATTAAGCCTCTGCAGCGCTTCCCTTTATATAAAAATATGTTATAATATCATTATAAAAAATTATCAAAGAGGTCAACTGCAGGATGGATATTTTTTCTATAATAACGCTTGCGGGCGGCATCGCGTTCTTCCTCTACGGCATGACGCTGATGAACTCCGGCATGGAGAAGCTGGCCGGCAACCGAATGGAGCAGGTTCTTGAGAAGATGACCAACAGCAGACTTAAGTCTGCCGTTCTCGGCGCCGGACTGACGGCCCTGATTCAGAGCTCATCGGCCACCACTGTCATGACAGTCGGCTTCGTGAGTGCCGGGGTGCTCCAGCTCTCGCAGGCGATAGGCGTGATAATGGGCGCAAATGTCGGCACGACGATAACTCCGTGGATCCTCACCCTTTCCGGGCTCGAGGGCGACAATGTGTTCGTCCGGCTGCTCAGGCCGGAATCCTTCGCGCCGATAGTCGCTCTGATCGGCGTGATGCTGCTGATGATCGGCAAACACGGAAAGAAGCGCGACCTCGGCGGCGTCATGGTCGGCTTTGCGCTTATAATGTCCGGTATGTCACTCATGAGCTCATCCGTGAAGCCGCTCTCCGAAAACGCAGATTTCATAAATCTGCTAACGATGTTCTCCAACCCATTTCTCGGCGTCCTGACCGGCGCTTTTGTGACGATGGTGATCCAGAGCTCTGCCGCGAGCGTCGGTATACTCCAGGCTCTCTCGATGACCGGCGGGCTCACCTACGGCAGCGCGATACCGATAATCATGGGCCAGAACATCGGCACCTGCGCCACCGCGCTGATATCCGGCATCGGGGCGAACAAAAACGCCAAGCGCGTCGCGATCGTGCATCTCTATTTCAACCTCATCGGCACGATACTTTTCCTCGGACTGTACTACGGCCTGAACGCGCTGATCGACTTCTCCTTCTCCAATTCCGCCGTCACGGCGCTCGGCGTCGCGATAATACACACCATCTTCAACCTTTTGACCACCGCCGTGCTGCTGCCCTTCAGCCGTCAGCTCGAAAAGCTTGCAAAGCTCACCATCCCGGACAGGGACAACGATGAGATCGTCGTCCCCATCCTCGACGAGCGCCTGCTCGCGACCCCCTCCATCGCGGTGGAGCACGTCAAAAAGGCTGCGGCGCGCATGGCTGTCTTCTCCCGCAATTCGATACTGCTCGCGCTCAAATGCATGGAGGGCTATACGCCCGAGCTTGAAAAGCAGATAACCGAAAAGGAAGAAGAGGTCGACCGCTTTGAGGACGTCATCGGCAGCTATCTCGTCAAATTGAGCTCACAGAGCCTCAGCGAGCGAAGCAGCAACGAGGTCTCGCTGCTGCTGCACGTGATCGGAGATTTTGAGCGCATAAGCGACCACGCCGTCAATATCATGGAGGTCTCCCGCGAGATGTACGAAAAGGGCATCCGCTTCTCGGACGACGCCGCAGCGGAGGTCAGGGTGATCTCCTCGGCGCTCGAGGAGGTGCTCTCCATCACCATGAGGTCCTACGTCACCGAGGATCCCGTGATGGCCGGACGCGTCGAGCCGCTCGAACAGGTGATAGACCTGCTCAAGAACGAGCTGCGCGCCCGCCATATCGAACGTCTGCGCCAGGGGAGCTGCACGATGGAGCAGGGCTTCATCTTCTCCGATCTGCTCACCAACTATGAGCGCGTATCCGACCATTGTTCCAACATCGCAGTCGCGCTCATCGAGATCAACCAGTTCGGCAGCTTCGACACCCACCAGTACCTCAACGAGGTCAAGACGACCTCGCACAACTCGTTCGAACAGCTTTACAACGAATATTCGCAGAAGTATTCGCTCGATAAGGCCGACGCGTCACAGGCGGATGCAGACGCCGCGGAGCGCAAACCATAACGACCCAAAAGGAGTCCTCTGCATGCCGATATTCACCGCCGGCAGTATAAAACTCGACGCAGATCTCTTTGTGTTCGACAAGGACGGCCTCATGTTCGATTCGGAGCAGTTCTGGATCGAAATGATAAATGCGCGCTGCCGCGAGCTGCTGTCCATGATCAGCCCGGACGAGACTCTCCGGTGGGCGAGTCTGATGGGCGCGGATACGGTGCTCACGGCGGACGGCGAGCCCCGCACGACCTTCGTGGATCCTCTCGGAGTCTGCGCCGTCGCATCCCCCCTCGAAGAGAGCACCATCACCGCCGGTTATCTTGTGGCGCTGCGGGGCTGCCCGTGGCACGAAGCGAGAGCGGCGGCCGTCTCATTTTTGGAGAGGTCGAATCTGATCCTCGACCTGAAAAAGGCCCTGAAGCCGCAGCCCGGATTCATCGGGCTGATGCGTCGTCTTGCGGAACTGAAATTGCCCTACGGCATAGCGACCTCGGACAATTTTGAAAGGACGAGGGATTCCATGGTGCTTTACGGCTTTTGGGAGGACGTGCGCTTCGTCGTCACTCCCGAAGAGGTGAAAAACGGGAAACCCGCCCCTGACATGTTGCTCTATATCTCCGAAAAGACCGGCGTTCCGCCTGAGCGCATCGCAATGGTGGGCGATTCCTACGTCGACGTCAAGATGGCCTCCAATGCCGGCAGCATAGGCATCGGCGTCTCGACCGACCCGGAAATGCGGAAGAAAATGAAGCCTTACGCCTCGGCTGTGCTGGATTCGCTCGCCGAGATAGTAATATAAAAAGTAGTCAAACAAAATGCAGAAGGGATATTCCATTCCATTGCTTGATCTGTCAAATGATTCTTTCCGTCAATACATCGTCGACAGAGAAGAAGGACAGTACCTCGGCCATCCGACCACCGTGCTTCTGGATGACGGTCAAACGATCATAGCGGTCTATCCCAAAAACCATGGCAGAGGTCCGATCGTAATGAAAAAAAACTATGACGGCGGCAAAACATGGACCGAGCGTCTGCCTGTGCCCGCGTCCTGGGCTACCTCACTTGAAGTTCCTACGATTTATCGCACCAAGGATGCAAATGGACAAAAACACCTCATCATGTTTTCCGGAAAGTACCCCATCCGCTTAGCTCATTCAGAAGACGAAGGAGAAAGCTGGAGCGAACTCGAGCCTATCAGCAATGATTTTGGCGGTATCACTGCCATGAGCGATGTGACTGAGGTGGGCAATGGCGAGTATTTGGCTTTCTTCCATGATGACGGCCACTTTATCAAGCCAAAGGGCGACAGACTCATAGAGGTCTATGTAGCGGGTGAAGGCGCCAACGTAGCTTCCTGCATCGTGAATTCCGCTTCAGACGGCAATGGCGGATGGGTACCGTATAGAGTCTGGAATTCGTCCTCTAAAATGGCCGGCCCGCAGATAAAGTGGGAAAAGCGGTTTACGACCACAGAAGCCTGGGATGCAGCAGACGAAAGCCACTGCATTGTCTACAGCGTGCGCAGCCGTGACGGCGGACTCACATGGGGCGAGCTCAGGACAGTATGCGCGCACGAGAGCGCGGAGCTGTGCGAACCGGGCGTAGTACGTTCACCCGACCGCCGCCAGCTTGCCATGCTGTTAAGAGAAAATTCCCGTAAATACAATTCTTTCGTTTGCTTTTCCGACGACAACGGCACAACGTGGAGCGAACCGCGCGAAATGCCAGGTGCATTGACCGGAGACAGGCACACGATACGCTATCTGAAAGATGGCCGTCTCTTCGTCTCCTTCCGCGACATGAATCGTGAGTCGCCCACGTGGGGCGACTGGTGCGGCTGGGTCGGCACCTATGACGATATCGTGAACGGCCGGGAGGGAGAATACCGCGTCCGCCTGATGAAGAATCATGACGGCTGCGACTGCGCTTATCCCGGGGTGCTGGTGCTTGACGACGGCACGGTCGTCACTACCACCTACGGCGCATGGACGCCGGGAGAAAAACAGTATGTCG
>Ga0079305_1003301_pt1 | contig 11280 bp, 7 predicted proteins | sample LMS_cellobiose_e_FD_79183 | JGI IMG/M metagenome (GOLD analysis project Ga0079305, IMG submission 79183) | Rumen-fistulated moose microbial communities from Alaska, USA - LMS_cellobiose_enrichment | ecosystem: Host-associated > Mammals > Digestive system > Stomach > Rumen fluid ... | reverse complement strand
TTCGTTCATAAGCCGTTCCTTTGCTTTTTGGCGGATGCAGGAAAAGGTTCCGGCCAGCCCCCCGGCCGGACGCCGGGGGCCGCCGGCTCAGGCCATGACGGCGTTCACGCCCCGCGCCCGCATGGAGTCGCGGATTTTTGCCAGCTGTTCCCGGGGCATGGCAGGGATGCCTTCCAGTTTGTAGGGCAGGCCCAGCCGGCGGTAGGTCACGCTGCCCATCACGTGATAGGGCAGAAGATCGATCCGGTTGAATTTCGGACCCAGAGAACCGACGAAATCAGCGATTGCGTCGATGTTTCCGGGCGAATCGTTGTAATGCGGGATGACCGGAAAGCGCAGGATCAGGTCTTTCTCGTGGCTGAGCATGCGGATGTTCTCCAGGATCCGCCGGTTGGAGATGCCCGTGTATTCCCGGTGGGCGGCATCATCCATGTGCTTGATGTCGATGCAGACATGATCCAGATGGGGCAGCAGCCCGCGGATCCTGTTTTCTTCTGCGTAACAGCTGGTTTCGATGTTGGTGTCGATGCCCGAGTCGTGACACTTCTGCAGCAGGGCTCTCGCGAATTCAAACTGGTGCAGAACCTCGCCGCCGCTGATGGTGAGCCCGCCTGTCATGCGCACCCAGAAAGGGCGGGAACGGTCTACTATGGCATAGACCTCCTCCACGCTCATGCGGCTTCCCGCGATTTTCATGGCGTGCTTGGGGCACACCTCCACGCAGCGCCCGCAGAGCGTGCAGGCCGCGTGATCGACCAGCACGCCGTCCGCTGCCATGGTGAGCGCCTGTTTTGCACAGTTCGTCGCGCAGCGGCCGCAGAGCGCGCACAGGGTTTCCATGTGCAGGAGCTGCGGTTCGTCTGACTGGGATTCCGGAGTGGAACACCAAAGACAGCGCAGGGGGCACCCTTTCATGAAGACAACGGTGCGGATGCCGGGGCCGTCATGCTTCGAGCATCGGTCGATTTTGAGAATCATACCATCCATGTCGGGCTCCCGCGTGTTCCGGAAAAGGGGGAACCGCGCCCGCCCCGCCATCAAACGGGACGGGCGCGGCGGGAAAGGCATCAGGAACTGAGCGCGTGCTCTTCCCGCTGAATGACCAGCTCCTGCACGGTCGGCGGCAGGGTGACGAAGTTGGCGCTGTACCCGACCACCCGCACGATCAGATCGCGGTAGTTTTCGGGCTCCTTCTGCGCCTTCTGCATGACGTCGGTGGACAGACAGGTGATCTGCATCTGGGCGATCTTCTTGTCCACGAAAGTGCGGATCAGGCTTGCCGTTTGCCGGCGGCCTTCGAGGGTATCGCAGGATCCTCCGTCAATGCGCACGTTCCAGATGGTGTCGAAGTTGCCGTAGAAATTGATTTTGCCCATGGAGTTGAAGTCGGCCAGAAGCCCGTTGCTCTCGGCGCCGATGACCGCGCCCACGCCGTTGGCCAGAGGCTGGCCCGCCTTGCGGCCGCTTGGCAGGGCGTGGCAAACCTCGCCGTGGGGTACGAAGACCGACATGGAAACCCCGCCGGGCTGCAGCACGCCGCCGCGCAGATTGCGGCGCTTGAGGATGGAATCATTGTACAGGTTATGCACGTAGCGGCACCATTTGTCGGCGAAGTCGTTGTCCGAACCGAACTTGGGCGCGTCGCACAGGGCTTTGTGCAGGTCTTCATAGCCCTCGAAGTTGGCGTCCAGCGCGTCGCAGAGCTGGCGCATGGTGTATTTTTTGTCGATGAAGATGACCTTCTCGATGGCCGCCAGGCTGTCGCCCGCGTCGGCAAAGCCCACGCACGTGCCTGGGCCGCCGAAGTTGTAGCGCGCGCCGCCCTGTTCCTTGGCCAGACCGCGCTCCACGCAGTCCTCGATAAAGGCGGACTGCCAGGAGCAGGGATAGAATTCGCGTTCCACCTGTTCCTGCGTCATGACCAGCCCTTCGTCCACGTCCATGATGTCCTTGAACACGATGTTCAGGGCTTTCAGCACGTCATCCATGCTCGTGAATTCGCGGGCGTCGCCGGGGTCGTTCACGATCATCTTGCGCTTGTAAAGATGGCTCACCCCGCGGTTCAGGGCCAGTTCGATGACCGCGCCGTAGTTGATGTAGCTGTGCATCGGCGTGCCGTAATGGTAGGATGTGGCATGCTCCACACAGCCCACCGGCACGTAGCTGCGGGCGATTTCCGGCGTCATGTCCGGATCGTTGAGGCCGCGCGGCAGGCCGAGAATGCCAGGAATGACCACGTCGTCGTTGACGATGGAGGGCTGGCCGCCGCCCAGGGCGATGACCTCGCCGATCTTCTCCAAAAGCGGCTGCGGGCTCTGGCTGTGGACGCGCACGCTCATGGAAGGCTGGAACAGATTGGTGTGGATGTAGGCATCCAGGCACATGTAGGTCAGCTCGTTGGTCATGTCGAAGCCGTCCTCGCCGATGCCGCCCACGGTCATCTGGTGGAAGGAACCCGCGCCGGAATACCAGGAAAGCACGCCGGTCGTGTAGTAGTGGCCCGATTCCGCCAGCCAGATGCACAGCTCCTCCAGAAGCGCCATGGCGTAATCCTTCGTAATGCGGCCTTCCCTGATGTCTTTTTCATAGAAGGGCCACAGCCAGCGGTCGATGCAGCTCGGGCCGTTGGCGTGGTCCATGCTTTCGATGCGGCACAACGTCTTGAAAAATACATAGGCCTGCACGGCGTCGTGCATGTTGCGGGAAGGTTTCGCAGGCACCTGGCGGCAGGTGTCGGCAATTTCAAGCAGCTCCTGCTTGCGCACCGGATCGCTGCATTCGGCGGCCTGACGCTCGGCCTCGGCCGCGAAGCGGTTGCCGTAGGTGATGGCCCCTTCCATGGCCAGAATAACCGCCTTCCAGAAGGGTATACCGCGTACCTGCTTGGGATCGCAGGGGTTCAGGTTGGCCAGCTTCTCTTCGCATTCCTTCTTCACGCCTTCCGCACCGAGGTATAGATAGCGCAGATAGGGGAAGTTGAAGTGCCCGGTGTCGGTATCCCGGCGGTGGTCATGGCCGCAGATGTTGGCAGGCATGGGGGGGAAGCATGTGGCGTCGGCGAAGTTGGTATTTTTGATGACGTCCGGCGTGTAGTTCATAATCTGCCGGATCATGGTGCGGGACCAGTCGTTGTATTCCCAGTAAGGCTTGATTTGCTCAAGAAGGATCTTTTCGTCTTCCGGGCTCAGGTCAAAGTGCTCGTATTTGCGGGTTTTGCAAGCCTCGATGTCGTCGAAAAATTCCGGGCCGCTCCACTCGGGAAAGAGACCGGCGCATTTCACGTCCACATCCCGGTATCCCACCAGATAGTCCTCCGGATGGATGATGACCGGCATGTTTTCGCAGCAGTGCTTGAAGGCCATGGCCCTGCGAATGACGAAAGGCTCGCCCTCGCCTAGGGCGTAGCCTTCGGTGTAGGCTTTTGTGCGCGCGATGTTGATCCGCCAAGGGGTGTCGAACCAGCGGTCAAGACGGCGTTGCACGCGTTCATTCTTGATCTTGCCTTTTTTCATGACGCACTCCTTCGCTTTAGTGGATTGGACGCCGGCCTTCGCAGCCGGCATGTATCGGTATGTCGCTATTTTATTGATATGTATGCAAATTTTATACCGTGCATTGCAATCCATGCAAGACCGGTTCTGAACGGACGCCAGCTCTCCGATTTTTTATAGCCTCCGTGAGTTTCTTCCTGAGTTATCGCCCAAAGAACACAGAACCTTCCTGATTCTTTCGGCAAAAACCATCTTTGGGAAATTTGTATCAGGAACGAAACAAGTTGTCCGAAGTATTTCGCCTTTCTGTCGCGCTATTGTTATCTTCAACGTATCGTTAAAATTACACATACTCCCCCGATGTCAGCGGTAAAAAACATGCTCTGACCTTGTGTCAGGAATGCAACAAGTTGTCCGATCCATGCCGCCTTGCTGTGCCGCAAACAAACCGAAAGCGACTTGGATGGATAGCGGGCGGCAGATGCCTGTTCAGGGGCACAGGGTCGCCTCTCTTTTGGCCGTTCGAGTGAGGCCGTTTTGTGGGTAACCTTGTGAGGAGGGCTTTGCAGGCAATGCAGGAAAGAGTCTTGAACTGATACAGTGGTATATTTTTTGCTCATTTATTGACGATTATTGGCTAAAAAAGTATAGTTAACCATAAAGGTATCCATATGAACATCTATCCGACACTTCAGAGTTAAAGCCGGGAATCAGGACGAACATTCCAAGAATTTCTCTTTCATTATAGATGAAGATTACCGCTGGTATCTTTCCCCCCTGCGACATCACTCCGTGCGGCGGCAGCAGTGGCGAACCTTGTTCTGTTTTCAATGGTAAAGGCAGAGACATCACGAATGGAGATCTTATCAAGGCGGCCGCTGTCAAAGGAGTTACAGCCAGCAAGGTTAAACTCATAATAGAGCAGACTGAAGGCGTCTTGCCAGCCGCCGTGTCAAATGCCTGATAAGCCAGCGGGGCAGGACTTGACCTGAACGCGTGGCCCGGCGAAATAACCAGCGAAGTCCAGAAACCATGAGGTGATGATCTTTTTAAATACCTCAATATCTCAAACTGAACGCGGATGTTGGAGGTTACTATGCTTTATGGACATTCTCATCCCGACCTTCCCGAGTCCGCCTGGCAGACACTGGAAGCTCACCAGAAAGGCGTGGCTGCGCTGGCGAAGCGTTTCGCCGTGTTCGGTGCCTCCGCCTCAGCAGAACTTTTGGGCGAGATACACGATACCGGCAAACGCTCAGAGAGCTTTCAGGCCCGCCTGCACGGCAAGGGAGGCAGGGTGGACCACACGTCGGCCGCCTATCTGTATCTTATGAAAGAGTGGGGCAATGGACCTTTTGCCTGCGATGCTGCGTTCCTTGCCCAGCTTCTGGCTTATCCGCTTTTTGGCCATCATGGCGGTATGGCCAATTTTGGCAGTGAAGCTGAACAGGGCACACTGGCACATCGTCTTTCTGGTCCGAGGCTTCGCTCTGTTCCCGACTGGAAGGAAGGCAGTGTTGAGCCGCTCCCCGCGGCGGAAGGCTTCCTGAAGGAACTTCGGCCCCTCATGTGTCTGGAAGGACGGCGGCCTGATGCTTTCGCGGCGGCATTCCTGCTTCGTATGCTTTTTTCCTGCCTCGTTGATGCCGATTTTCTCGACACTGAACGCTTTTGTTCTTCGGACAGACATGAGCTGCGCCCGGAATGGCCTTCAGTGGAAGGGCTCGAAGATAATCTTTTTCAGTACTTGCGCGTTAAAGATTTTCTGCAGGAGGAGCCTGTGCCGGAAAGTGCGTTAGCCGCCGGAGCCTTGGCTCCTTGCGGTTCTTCCGAACGGCGCGAAGCCATACGCCTGGCCCGGCGCTTTATGCTCCAGTGTTGTCTTTCTGCGGCAGACGGGCGTCCCGGGCTTTTTTCCCTCACCATGCCCACAGGGGGCGGCAAGACATTATCATCCCTGGCTTTTGCCCTGCGTCATGCCCAAAAGCATGGTCTGCGGCGTGTCATACTCGTCGTACCCTATACATGCATCATCGAGCAAAACGCCGACATACTCCGACAAGCGTTGGGCAAGAAAGCCGTCCTCGAGCATCACAGCAGCTATATTTATCTCGGCGAGGATGGGGCGAACGGCGATGAGAACGCCAGTCTGACCTATAAACTCAGCACGGAGAACTGGGATGCCACGGTCATCGTCACGACCTCGGTGCAGTTTTTTGAATCCCTGTTCGATAATCGTCCATCCCGCTGCCGTAAGCTCCACAATATCGCGAAAAGCGTTGTGATCCTTGATGAAGCGCAGATGCTTCCCGTCCCCTATGTCAAGCCCTGCATTGCTGCGCTGAAACTGCTTATCTCGAAATACGGCAGTTCTGTCGTCCTTTGTACGGCCACCCAGCCGGCTTTGATAAAGTCGTCTTTCCTCGAAGACGGCTTCTTGCCGGAGGAAGTATGCGGCATCATCCCTCCGTCCGCTTTACCGATATTGTTTCGTATTTTCGAACGGGCCAAGGTGGAACAGGCAGGCATCATGGAGGATGAGGAGGTCGCCGGCCTCATCAAAACGAAAAGGCAGGTGTTGTGCATTGTCAATTCCCGAAGGCATGCGCGGGAGCTCTTCGAGCGTCTTGGCGGCGGCGAGGCCGTTTTCCACCTGAGCTCCCGCATGACTCCCGAACATCGTACGAGAATTCTCGAGGTAATACGGAATAGGCTTGTGGAAGGGCTTCCCTGCAAGGTCGTCAGCACGTCGCTCATCGAATGCGGTGTGGATATCAGTTTTCCCGTGGTCATGCGGGAGAAGAACGGGCTTGACGTCCTTGCGCAGTCGGCGGGCCGGTGCAATCGGGAAGGACGTGGAGCTTTGGGGCGTGTCATTTCTTTCTCGTCGCCCGGTGCGCTTCCTAAACGCGCGGCTGAACTGGCACGCCGCCGTCAGGCTTTCGATGATGTCGCTTCCCGTGAAGACCTTTTCTGTCCGGAAACGGTGCAGGCCTACTTCCGCTCTCTTTACGGGGCCAGCCGACATCTGCTGGATGAGAAGGACATACTTAAGAAAACGAACTTTGAAGCGTGGAAGGGGCGTATTACCGGCGTGTTCAACTTCGCGTCCATAGCAAGGGACTTCTGTTTCATTGAAGAAGATACAGTGAGCGTCGTTATCGAGAGCGGGGAAGCGGCTGAACTGCTCCGGCAGGAAGAAGTGTACGGTACTCTTTCGCCGTCTACGCTGCACAGGCTCCAGCGCTTCAGCGTGCAGGTGCGCCGCTACGAACTGGAACGCATGAAGAAAGATGGGCGCATTGAGGTGAGGAATGGTTTCCTGAACGTGCTGAGCGGCGGTGTGGGGTATGACAGGCGGACAGGTCTCGATGTGACATTGGAGAATGGAGCGCCCGTGGAAGATCTGATGTTTTAAAATTCATTTTTATTCCGAAGGAACATTGACAGGATAAGGCGACAATGATGTTATCTGCACTAATAAGCCGGTTGTGGGCTGAGGCTGTTGAAAGAATATGAAAAGGCCGTGCGAAGGCGGCCCGAGAGTATTCTTGGAGGAGGTTTCCATGAAAGGGGTCAGACTGAGAGTGCGGGGAAAATACGCCCTATTCACGCGTCCGGAGAACAAAGCTGAACGCATGAGCTACGACGTACCGACTCCCTCGGCGGCAAGAGGCATCCTCGAAGCCATCCATTGGAAGCCTGCCATACGGTGGGTGGTCGACAGGATACATGTTTTGAACCCCATAACCTTCGAAACCATACGGCGTAACGAGGTTTCGCAGAAAGGACCGACCGTGTCCACCATAAAAAGCGCGGCGAAGAGTGGCGTTCCGCTCGTCCTTTATATCGAGGGGAACCGTCAGCAGAGGGCGTCCCTCGTTTTGCGCGACGTCGACTATGTCATCGAGGCTCACTTCGAAATGACGGAAAAAGCGGGTGAAACAGACAACGAAGGCAAACACATCGACATCTTCCGCCGCCGGGCGAAAAACGGCGAATGTTTCCAGCAGCCCTGCTTTGGATGCAGGGAATTCCCGGCGTATTTCTCGCTGCTGGAAAACGATGAGGTGCCGATTTCTAGACTCGCAGATGACGTTCCGCGCGATCTCGGTCTGATGCTCTACGACATCGACTTCGCTAACGGCATGAAGCCCATGTTCTACAGGCCCAGGCTCGAGAACGGCGTCATTGACGTGGCTTACTGGAAGGAGAAGACGTTATGTCGTCTTATTTGAATGAACTCTGCCGGTTTTACGGGCGCATGATTCGCGACCCTGCTTCCAGGATGCCGCCGGAAGGCATGACCGCCGAGCAAATATCCTTCGCTCTGGTCATCTCTGAAGAAGGCGAACTGGTGAAGGTGGAAGACCTGCGCGACAGCGAGGGAAGACCGGTGCGGCGTTTCGTGCCTGCCTCGTTCAAACGTTCCAGCAACATCGCATCCAATTTTCTCTGGGATAACACCGGCTATGTCCTTGGCGTAGACGGGAAGGGCGAAGCAAAAAGGAGCGTGCAGACAGCTGAGGCATTCCGGAGCCTGCACAAAAAACTGCTCGCGGATAGCGAGAGCATCCATGCCAAGGCTTTGCTGGCTTTTCTTGATAACTGGCAGGAGGAGAAGTTTGAAACCCTGGAAAGTCGCGACGCTTTGCGCGACAGCAATGTCGTCTTCAGACTGAAAGGCGATGCGAGCTTCCTGCATGAAATCGACGCCATGAAGGATATCTGGCTCGATTTTCTGAATGCCGCAGGAGAAACCTCGGAGCAGGGGATTTGCCTTATTTCCGGGAAACAGGGCGATATCGCTCTGACACACCCCGCCATTAAGGGCGTTGTCGGTGCACAGAGTTCCGGCGCGGCCCTGGTATCTTTCAACTGCCCCTCCTTTACATCTTACGGAAAAGAGCAGAATGCCAACGCCCCCGTTTCCAAAGACGCGGCCAGAGCATACACCTCGGCTTTGAACTATCTGCTCCAGAAAGAACACAGGCAGATGGTGCGCATAGGCGACACCAGCATGGTGTTCTGGGCGGATAAGGCCAGCCCCGTGGAAAAGTTGTTCGGCAGTTTTTTCGACTTTGAGCCTGTTTCCGGCTCTGAACAGGATAAAGAGCAGGTTGAGCGTCTGAAGGGCATACTGCTGGCCTTGCGCAAGGGGATGCCGCTCAACGAAGCCGACAAGGATCTTGAGCGGGGAGCTCGTTTTTATGTACTCGGCCTCGCTCCCAACGCCGCCCGTCTCAGCGTGCGTTTCTGGCTGACAGACACGCTGGAGGTCCTGCTCAGGCACGTAGACCGCTGGTACGAAGACCTCAGCATTGAACGCCAGTTCCTGGATAGCGAGCGTGAATTCCCGCCGCTGTGGCTGCTCCTTGTCCGCACCGTGGCAGCACAGGGCAAGGCTGATAACATACCGCCGGAGCTTGGCGGCCAGATGGCCCGTACCATGCTTGCCGGAACGAATTTTCCTGAGAACGTGTTTACTGCTGTGCTCCAGCGTATACACGCAGACAAACAAGTGGATTATTACCGGGCAGCCCTTATAAAGGCCTATCTCCGGCGTAACCAGAAAGAGGAAAAAGACATGACTACCCTGAATACGGATGACCAGAGCAGCGGCTACCGCCTAGGCAGGCTTTTTGCCCTGCTGGAAAAGACACAGAAAGACGCGTTGGGCAAGGTGAGCGCCCCCTTGCGTGAACGCTACATCGGAGCTGCTTCCGCGACGCCTCGCCTCGTGTTCCCCATGCTCCTGCGCCTCACCCAGCACCACGTCACCAAAGCAAGGAAAAACGGGTTCGACGGTTATGAGGCTGTGTTCAACAATCGCATGGCCGATATCCTTGGCGACATGACTGATTTTCCCGCTGTCCTGCCGCTTGTTGAGCAGGGCCGCTTCATGCTTGGCTACTACCACCAGACCAATGCCTTTTACCAGAAAAAGACCGGCTCCGCTGAGGCTGGAGAATAAGGAGATACCCTATGTCTGCTCTGAACCATCGCTATGATTTCGTTCTTTTTTTCGACGTCCAGAACGGCAACCCCAACGGCGACCCCGATGCCGGCAACATGCCCCGCATCGACCCTGAAACCGGTTATGGCATCGTTACCGACGTCTGCCTCAAGCGCAAGGTGCGCAATTACGTCGAACTTGCCAGGAACGGTGAAACCGGCTTCCGCATCTATGTGCAGGAAAAGGCCGTGCTGAACGAACGCCACGCCGAAGCCTACACCGCTCTGAACATTAAGCAGGAAGCCAAGAAGCTCCCTAAAAATGAAGAAGAAGCCCGCGCTGTCACCCGCTGGATGTGTGATAACTTTTACGACATCCGCACGTTTGGCGCCGTCATGAGCACGGGAGTGAACTGCGGCCAGGTGCGCGGCCCAGTGCAGTTTACCTTTGCCCGCAGCGAAGAGGCTGTCGTTCCTTCTGAAGTGAGCATTACCCGTATGGCCGTCGCCAACATGGAGGACATCGAAAAAGAACGCACTATGGGCCGCAAGTTCATCGTCCCCTACGGCCTGTACCGTATGGAAGGCTTCATCTCCGCGCCTCTGGCCGAGAAGAGCGGCTTTTCCGAAGACGACGTGGAACTGCTCTGGGAAGCCCTCATCAACATGTTCGAGCATGATCGTTCCGCCGCCCGCGGCAAGATGGGGTCGCGCAGGCTTTTTGTGTTCAGTCATGAGAAGCGCATGGGCAACGCTCCCGCCCAGAAGCTTTTTGATCTTGTGCAGTGCCGTCGTGTCACCGAAGGCCCGGCCCGTTCCTTCGCCGATTACGAAGTCACCCTGCTGGACGGTTGTCCCGAAGGCGTGGACGTTCTCGAAAAGCTCTAAGAAGAAGCGGTGACATGGATATCATGCTGTCTGCGCTCCAGCACTACGCTTTCTGCCCAAGGCAGTGCGCACTCATCCACCTCGAACAGGTATGGCAGGAAAACAGTCATACTGCACTTGGGCGGATGATGCACGAAACTGCCCACGGAGGGGGCAGCCGCATGCGTGACGGCGTGAAGGTCGTCACCGATCTTGAACTGCGTTCGTCCCGGCTGGGACTCCACGGTAAAGCTGATGTCGTGGAGTTCCGCCGGGATGGGGCAGTGTGGAAACCGTACCCGGTGGAATATAAGAAAGGGCGGCCGCACAAAGGTACGGATGCCGATGATGTCCAACTCTGCGCGCAGGCCCTCTGCCTTGAAGAAATGCTCGGAGTGGAAATTCTGGAAGGGGCGCTTTTCTATGGCGAGGCGAGGCGGCGACGCGTGGTGGTTTTCGATAAGGCTCTGCGCGAGCGCACGATGGAGGTTGCTCATGCCGTCAGAACCATGCTCAGGTCAGGTCAGACGCCGCTGCCGCAGAAGTTGCCGTGGTGCGAGTCTTGTTCTTTGAATATATGGTGCATGCCCGGACTTCCAGAGAGAAAGGCATCTGCATATGTGCAGGGTTTGTGCGGGGAATTACCATGAAAAGCCACTTGAATACCCTGTTTGTCACCACACAGGACGCATGGCTTTCGAAGGAAGGGGAGTGTGTGGAACTTCGTCTTGCCGGGAAAACGCTGGGCAAGATTCCCTTGCATACGCTCCAGTCCATCGTTTGTTTCGGGCATATATCCTGCAGCCAGTACCTGCTGGAGCATTGCGCCGAAATGGGAGTCACAGTGACCTGGTTTACCGAATACGGACGGTTTATGGCTTCCATGCATGGCCCGACCACGGGGAACGTGCTCCTTCGCCGGGCCCAATACCGTCTTGCCGATTCCCCGGCTGCGTCGGCGGAGCTG
>Ga0079305_1003299_pt1 | contig 11291 bp, 10 predicted proteins | sample LMS_cellobiose_e_FD_79183 | JGI IMG/M metagenome (GOLD analysis project Ga0079305, IMG submission 79183) | Rumen-fistulated moose microbial communities from Alaska, USA - LMS_cellobiose_enrichment | ecosystem: Host-associated > Mammals > Digestive system > Stomach > Rumen fluid ... | reverse complement strand
GGAGAGGACGGCGCGCTGCTGGTGTCGCAGGACTTTCGACAGGGATTCCGGCTGCTGGAGCTGGATCACAGCGACACCGTGCGCGCGGGCGGGAAGTTCGAGCTGCGCGTCAACGATGTGAAGATCATGGCGATCGGCTCCAACTGGGTGCCGATGGACGTTTATCACAGCCGCGACAGGGAGCGTTACGCCCGTGCGCTGGAGCTTGCAGAGGATGTAGGATGCAACATACTGCGTTGCTGGGGCGGCAACGTCTATGAGGGCGATGATTTCTTCGATTTCTGCGACGAGCACGGAATACTCGTCTGGCAGGATTTTTCCATGGCCTGCTTCTTTTATCCCCAGACGGCCGCCTTTGCGGAAAAGATGGAGCGCGAGGTCACGGCGGTGGCGGAGAGGCTGCGCAACCATCCCTCGCTGGCGCTGTGGTGCGGGGACAACGAGGTGGATTCGATGGTCGCCTCCGGCGAACGGCTGAAGCCCTCCGTCAACAGGCTGACGCGCGAGGTCATCCCGGCGGTGCTCGCCCGGCTGGATCCATATCGCCCGTATATCCCCTCCTCGCCATATATCAGCGACGAGGCGTTTGCGCTCGGCCGCGAATACTATCCCGAGGATCACCTGTGGGGTCCGCGCGACTATTTCAAGAGCCGTTTCTACACCACATCCAACGCCTATTTCGTCAGCGAGACGGGCTATCACGGCTGCCCGGCGCGAAGCTCGATCGAAAGGTTCATCGACGCGGACAAGGTGTGGCCATATTTCGAAAATGAGCAGTGGAACCTTCACTCCACTGACCAGCGCAACGATCCGGGGCGCGTGATGCTGATGCACAGGCAGGTCGAGGAGCTTTTCGGCGACGTACCGACGGATATGGACGAATATATCGCCGCGTCGCAGATATCTCAGGCCGAGGCGAAGAAGTTCTTCATCGAGCGGGTGCGCGCAAGGATGAACACGATGGGCGGAGTGATCTGGTGGAACCTCATCGACGGCTGGCCGCAGATGTCCGACGCCGTGGTGGACTACTATTATGAGAAAAAGCTCGCTTACAGCTATATCAGACGCTCGTCGCGCCCGGTGCTCGCATTCATCGGCGAGATGGGCGACTGGGGGCACCCCGTGCTGCTCTCCAACTGCACCAAGGAGCGCCGGGAGGTCTCGGTGCGCGTGACCGACGCGGAGACCGGGGCGGAGGTCTTCAGCGGCAGCGGATGGGCGGAGCCCAACGCGAACGAGCAGCTCGGCTTCATCCCGCTGATGTATTCCCGCAAGGGCATGTTCGTCATCGAATATGAGTGCGACGGCGAGCGCGCGGTCAACACCTATCTATACGGCAGCCCCGCCTTCTCGCTCGCGGATTATCTCCGCTGGAAGGGGAAGGCCGACGCGGTCGAAAAAGAGGCGAACGGCCGCTGAAAGCCGCATAAAAACATGGCCTGCGCAGACGCCGCGCACATGCGGCGTCTGTTTTGTTTTTCCGGGCGTCCGTCCGCGCCTGTTGGGGCTTGTAAAAAAACGAAATAGTTGATATAATAAATATATATATCGTTTGGGAGCGGAGATATGGGAAAGATCATCGCTGTGGCAAATCAGAAGGGCGGAGTCGGAAAGACCACGACGGTGGTCAACCTTGCGGCCGCCGTGGGGGCGAGGGGCAAAAAGGTGCTCGTCGCCGATCTCGACCCGCAGGGCAACGCCACCAGCGGCTACGGCATCAACAAGCGCGGGATAAGGTCGACCACATATGAGCTGCTGACCGGCCAGTGCAGATTCGACGACGCCTGCGTTAAGACAAGCTTCAAGAACACGGACGTGCTGCCCGCGAACATCAACCTCGCCGCCGTCGAGATCGAGCTGGTGGAGGCCGAGCAGCGCGCCTACGCTCTGAAAAAGATACTCGCCGTCGTGCGGGAACGCTATGATTTCATATTCATCGATTGTCCGCCGTCGCTCGGCCTGCTGACGCTCAACGCGCTCACCGCATGCGACAGTCTGCTGGTGCCGATCCAGTGCGAGTACTACGCGCTGGAGGGGCTCTCCCAGCTGATGACCACCGTCAGGCAGGTCAAAAAGCTGTATAATCCGCACATCGAGATCGAGGGAGTGCTCTTCACGATGTACGACGGCCGCCTCAACCTGACGCTTCAGGTCGTAGGAGAGGTGAAAAAATATTTCCCGCAGAAGATATTCAAAACGGTGATACCGAGGAACGTCAAGCTCTCGGAGGCTCCGAGCTTCGGAAAGCCGGCTATGTATCACGACAGCGCCTCCAAGGGCGCGAACGCCTATCTCGAGCTCGCGGACGAGCTTATCGCAAGGAACAGATGAACGTTCAGATCGGAGGGAACAAAGTGGCAAGGAAGCAGAGCGGGCTGGGAAAAGGACTTGAGGCGCTTTTTGCCGACAATTCTCAGGACGAACAGCGCGTGGAGCTGATCAGGATAACCGACATCGAGCCCAACAGGGAGCAGCCGCGCAAAAGCTTTGACGACGAGGCCCTCGGCGAGCTTGCGGATTCGATAAGGCAGCACGGCGTGCTGCAGCCGATCTTGGCGAGGCCCGCGATGGACGGCAGCTACATCATCGTGGCAGGAGAGCGCAGATGGCGGGCCGCACGTCTTGCCGGGCTGGAGGAGGTGCCGGTGATCGTCCGCGAGATGGATGATTCGCAGGCGGCGCAGCTCGCGCTCATCGAAAATCTCCAGCGCGAGGACCTCAACCCGATGGAGGAGGCGCTCGCGATAAAACAGCTCATGGAGGGCTACGGCCTCTCGCAGGAGCAGGTGGCCGAAAAGATAGGCAAATCCCGCCCGGAGGTCGCGAATAGGCTGAGACTGCTCGGGCTGCCGGAGGATATCGCGGGATACGTGGCGGAAAAGAAGATATCAGCGGGCCACGCGCGCGCCCTGCTCTCGATAGAGGACGAGACGCTGCGCAGCGCCGCCGTGAAGGATATACTTGAGGGCAGGCTGACGGTGAGAGGCGTCGAGGAACTGGCAAAGCGAGAAAAGACGCAGAAAAAGCAGCAGCCGAAGGCGCGCTGGGAGCCTCCGAAGGATGCTTCCGGGGAGCTGCTGCCAGCAGGCGAAAGCTTTTTTGACGAGATGGAGCTGGCGCTCGCCGACGAGCTGCACAGGAGGGTGAAGATCGTCCGCGGGCAGGAGAGTGGCGGCAGCCTGGAGATAGAATTCTACGGCAGAGACGACCTCGCGGAGCTGGCAAAGCTGCTCTGCGGCGGAAAAAAATGACCGCCCCGGGAAGCGAAAAACACGAAAAAGCAAAAATGTTCCGATTAATTGAACAAAAAGCTTGACAGAACCGCGTCGTATAGGCTATACTAGTTTATTACAAGGGAGTTTTATCCCCTGTTTTATTGTGAACTTTATTTTTAAGAAAAAATTGAGGATCACGGCGTGATACAACGCTTGAATCTGATAAATATTACGCCGGGAACCGGCACGGAGGTCAATCGAAAATGAAAAGAACCTATCAGCCCAAAAAGCTTCAGAGATCTAAAGAGCACGGCTTCATGAAGCGCATGTCCACAAAAAACGGCCGCAAGGTGCTCGCCCGCCGCAGAGCGAAGGGCAGAGCGGTGCTCACTGCGTAAACCTTTCCTTGCGAATAAAGCCGGATAATCGCGGATCGGGAGGTTGGAAATTCGGCCGTCATTTCGTGCTGATTTCTGACCTCGTTTTCTGCAACGGGTTTTGAGCGGAAAGCGCGGCGCAGCGCCGTCTGGGAGTGAGCGAACATGCCGAGGATAGGGAACACTGTCCCGATCAAAAGGAACGGCGACTTTTCGAGAGTCTATCACAGCGCAAAGATGAACGCGCATCCGCTGGCCGTGACATATGTGAGGAGAAACAAGCTGAGGCAGAACAGGCTCGGGATAACCACCAGCAAAAAGATCGGCGGCGCGGTGCAGCGCAACCGGGCGAAAAGGGTCATCCGCGCAGCCTATGCCGCAGTGGAGCCGGAGGTCATGCCCGGCTGGGACATCGTGATCGTCGCGAGAACGCGTACGACGATGGTGAGATCTACCGAGCTGACGCCGGTGATAAGGGCTCAGCTCAGGACGCTCGGCATACTCCGCGACCTCTCCGGAGCGAAGGACGCGTCCGGAAAATCGGAATGATGAGAAAGATCCTTTTGGCTCTCATACGCTTTTATCAGCTTGCGGTCTCGCCTCTTTTCCCGAGGTGCTGCCGCTATTATCCCACCTGCTCCGCATACGCGGCGGAGGCGATAAAGCGCCACGGCGCGGCAAAGGGGACGCTGATGGGCGCGGCACGGATACTCCGCTGCCACCCGCTATGCCGGGGCGGATACGATCCGGTCCCGGATAGCTTCACGCTCAAAAGATGGAAGCCGTCTTAAGGGCTTGTTTCGCGTACATGAATGAAAACAGGGGGTAATAAAACCAGATGGGCAATATTATCGGATATCCTCTCGGCTGGATAATGTGGCTGCTTTATCAGGTGGTCAAAAATTACGGCGTGGCGTTGGTGCTCTTCACACTGGTGATGAAGATCATACTCTTCCCGCTCTCCATCAAGCAGCAGAAGTCGACTGCGAAGATGTCGCTGGTCAACCCGAAGATGCAGGAGCTGCAGAAGAAATATGCCAACGACAAAAACAAGCTCAACGAGGAGATGACCAAGCTCTATCAGCAGGAGAAGTACAATCCGCTCAGCGGGTGCCTGCCGATGCTGCTACAGTTTGTTGTGCTGTTCGGTCTCATCGACGTCATATATAACCCGCTCAAGCACATCCTGCGCTTCTCGAAGGAAGTCATCGATCAGGCCACTGAGATAATGAAGGGGCTCTCCACCTCCGCGATCACCGCCAGCCAGCAGCTTGCCGTCATCGCGGCGGTCAAGTCGGATCCGGGCGCGTTCAGCGCGATGGGCGGCGACTTCGTGGATAAGGTGGTCAACTTCAACCTCAATTTCCTGGGGCTGAATCTGGGCGAGATGCCCTCCTGGACGTGGCCGATCATACTCGTTCCGGTGCTGTCAGGCATCACGTCGCTGGCGTTCTCGATCTATTCCTCCTGGTCGCAGAAGAAGACCAATCCCGGCGGCGAACAGCAGCAGGGCAGCGGCATGATGAAGGGCATGATGTATATCATGCCGGTGTTCTCCTTCTTCTTCGCGATGAGAGTGCCCGCCGGCGTCGGCGTTTACTGGACCGTATCCAACGTGCTCTCGATGGTGCAGTCGCTCTATCTGAACAAGAAATACAACCCGAAGGAAATGGCCGAACAGATGCAGGCGGAAGAGGAAGAAAAGAAGCGCCTGCACAAGGAATCCCGCAAGGAGATGCAGGAAAAGCTGGAGCAGGGCGAAGAGGTCGAGCCCGAGCTCGAGCAGAAGGCGTTGACGCCCAAGGAGATCAACCGGCGCAAGCTGGCTGAGGCGAGAAAGCGCGACGCCGAAAAATACGGAGAAGAGTACGTCGAAGTGACAGACGACGATCTGCTTTAACAAACAACAGTAAAAAGAATGGAGGAGTTGGCTTGAAACTGGAGACGATCTCCACCGGCAAGACAGTAGAAGAGGCTATAGACGCCGGATGTAAAGAACTGGGAGTGGAGAGGGACGCGATCGATTTCGAGATCATCGAGCGTCCGAAGAAGAGTTTTCTGGGCCTCAAGGTCACGCCGGCAAAGGTGCGCGTGACGGTCGAGAAGACGAAGGCAAACGCCGCATGCGAGTATCTTGACGGAGTTCTCAAAAAGATGGGACTCGACGTTGAGATCGAATCAGAGGACACAGACGAGGGGATCGTGCTATCGCTCAAGGGAGAGGGACTCGGACTCGTCATCGGACGCAGAGGAGAGACGCTTGACGCCCTGCAGTATCTCGCATCGCTGGTGGCAAACCGCGAGGGAGGCGCCTACAAGAGGGTCTCCATCGACATCGGAGACTACCGCAAAAAGAGAGAGGAAACTCTCAGCGCGCTCGCCCGCAAGCTCGCGTCGCAGGCAGTGCGCACCGGCCGCAGCGTGACGCTCGAGCCGATGAACCCCTATGAGCGCAGAGTAATACATTCGGCGGTGCAGGAGATCGAGGGCGCAACCAGCCGTTCAATCGGTGAGGAGCCCAACCGCAGGGTGGTCATCAGCAGCACCGTCGCCCCCAAGAAGAGCTCAGGCGGCAAGAGGAACTATAACAACAGGAGAAACGGACGCAGATACGACAAATCGGACAAGCCGGCGGCTGAAGGACAGACCGAGGGTGCCGAAAACACCGAGAACGCGTCGGGAGCCGAACGTGAGCGCGGCGAACGCAGCGACCGCGGAGATTACAACCGCCGCCGCAACGACGACAGACGCCGCCGAGGAAGAGGTCCCAAGCCCGAGCAGCCCGTCTCCACCAGACCGGCCGAGGTCAAGGAAGAGGCGAAGGACAAGCCTCTCTACGGGAAGATCGAGCTCTGAGCCGCGGGACGAAAGCAGGTAAAATTTTAATCACAGACTGACCGCTAAGGGGCTTTTTGATCGGCAAAAAGCCCCTTAAAAAGCAAATTTAGAGGGGAGCGGGGTGAGCTCCGATGCCGACGATAGCGGCGATATCCACGCCGGCGGGGACCGGCGGCATAGCGGTGATAAGGATATCCGGCGAGGACGCGCTGAAGGTGACGGACGCCTTCTGCCGCAGGTTTGCCGAGGGCAGGAGCGTATCAGAGCTTGCCGGCGGCAGGGCGGCAAGGGTCAGGATACTCGACGAGCACGGTGAGCCGCTCGACGACGGCCTCGTCACCGTGTTCCGTGCCCCCGCGAGCTACACCGGCGAGGACACGGTGGAGATATCCTGTCACGGTGGCGCCTATCTTGCGCGCGCAGTGCTGCGCTCGGCGCTTGCAAGCGGAGCGGTCCCGGCCGGTCCCGGGGAATTCACCAAAAGGGCCTTTCTGAACGGAAAGCTCAGCCTGACGCAGGCGGAGGCCGTTATGCGGCTGATCTCCGCCGAGGGCAGGAGCTCGGCCAAGGCGGCGCTCTCGCTGCTGGAGGGTTCGCTCTCGGCTTCATTGAGAAAGCTGCGCGAAAGGCTGAACGATACGGCGGCGCACATCTCCGCATGGATAGATTTCCCGGAGGAGGACGTCGAGGAGGTGTCGCCGGAGGCACTGGAAGAGACGCTCGTCTATGTCTGCGGAGAGCTCGAGACGCTCGTGCGGGGCTACGACAGAGGAAGGCTCGTCTCGGACGGGATAAACGCGGTGATATGCGGCAGACCGAACGTCGGCAAATCGACGCTGATGAATCTGCTGTCCGGCTGCGAGAGGAGCATAGTCGCCTCGGTGCCGGGCACCACGAGAGATATAGTGGAAGACAGCGTACAGCTCGAAGGATATACTCTGCGGCTCTCCGACACGGCTGGGCTCCGCGAGACCTCCGACGAGGTGGAGAGCATCGGCGTGGAGCGCGCGAAAAGGCGCATCGAGCAGGCCGACCTTGTGCTGGCAGTGTTCGAGGGCAGCGAGGAGGCCTTACGCGAGGATATCGAGCTGACAGAGACGCTGAAGGGCGGTTATATCGCCGTCGTCAACAAAAGCGACCTCGGACAGAAGCTCTCTCCGGAGCTTTTCAAGGGCGCGCGGGAGGTCGTATATATCTCCGCGAAGACGGGCGAGGGCTTCGAACGGCTCAGAGAGGCAATGCTGCGGGCGCTGGAGCTCGACGGTCTTGACGCCTCGGCCCCGATGCTGGCGGGCGAGAGGCAGCTCTGTTGCGCAAAGGCGGCGCTCGACGCCGTCCGGGAGGCGCTCGACGCGCTGCACGGCGGTATGACGCTCGACGCGATCTGGGTGTGTCTGCAGTCGGCGCTCGGCAGTTTGTGCGAGCTGGACGGCCTGAGCGCGGAGGAGAGCATGATCGACGCCGTTTTCCGCGATTTCTGCGTCGGAAAGTGACCCGAAAGGGCTGAAATCAAGACATTTCAAAGTATGAAACAGCATTCTTAACGATTTATTTACAATTGGATATATTTGTTTTGATATCATAACCATGGGAATATATGATCTCGCGCGGGAAAAGCCGAAAAAGAGGGTCTGAGAACCCGATTTTCCGGAAAAAGAGCGTAAAAGACGCAAAAAATCACGCAGCCACGGCGCTTTGGAGTCCATTTATATTTACAAACCCAGCTTTTTACGCTATAATAATATAGTTACGGCGAAAAGCGACAGGAGGAAGTTGGATGATCGAAGTAAAAAATCTCGTTAAGCAGTACGGAAACAATTTTGCTGTCGACGACATCTCATTCAAGGTGAATCAGGGTGATATCCTCGGTTTTCTGGGGCCGAACGGAGCCGGAAAAAGCACGACGATGAACATCATCACCGGTTATCTCTCCGCGACCTCCGGCACAGTCACCATCGAAGGCGTGGACATCATGGAGGATCCCCTCGCGGCAAAGTCCAAGGTGGGATATCTTCCGGAGCACCCGCCGCTCTATCTCGACATGACGGTCAAGGAATATCTCGGCTTCGTATACGAGCTGAAGAAGGCCACGCAGCCGCGCGCCTCCCACATCGACGAGATATGCGAGCTGGTCAGGATCAGCGACGTCTACAAGCGTCCGATCAAGAACCTTTCGAAGGGCTATAAGCAGCGTGTCGGCATCGCGCAGGCAATGATCGGCAACCCGCAGGTGCTCATTCTCGACGAGCCGACGGTCGGCCTCGACCCGAAGCAGATAATCGAGATACGCACACTTATCAAGGAGCTCGGCGAGCGCCACACCGTCATACTCTCCTCTCACATCCTTCCGGAGGTGCAGGCGGTGTGCGACAGGATCATCGTCATCAACAAGGGCAGGCTGGTGGCCGACGACACGCCGGACAACCTCTCGAAGAACCTCAGTTCCGACCACAAGCTGCTGCTGCGCGTCGACGGTCCCTCCGCCGACGTCGAGCGTCTGCTCAAAAAGATCCCCGGCATGCTCACGGTCAACGTCCTCGGCGAGCGCGAACCTGGAGTGTTCGAATACAACGTCGAGGGCGAGCCCAATCGCGATCTTCGCCGCGAAGTGTTCAAACGCCTCTCCGAGCGTCAGTGGGCGATACTCGGCATGAGAAGCTCCGAGATGACCCTCGAGGACATCTTCCTGCAGCTGACGAGCGACGACGGGAAGGCCTGACGCCACCGCGCCTTATCTCACCGAAAGGATGGTCATGAATAAATGTTAGCAATAATGCGTCGTGAGTTCAAAGCGTATTTCACATCACCGATAGGGTATATAGTGATCGCTGCGTTTTTCCTCATGTCGGGCCTGTTCTTCACACAGCTCATCGCCTACGGCTACGCCGATATGAGGAACCTGTTCAGTTCGATGTACACGGTGATCATGTTCATCATGCCGGTGCTGACCATGAGACTGATGAGCGAGGACAAAAAGATTAAGACCGATCAGATCCTGCTCACATCTCCTGTCACCATAACCGGCATCGTGCTCGGCAAGTATTTCGCCGCGCTGCTCGTTTACATCGTCGCCACCCTCTCAACCGTCGTGCAGTGCATCGTCGTCGCGATGTTCGCCGTCCCGGAGTGGGGCGTGATGTTCACCAACTATATCGGCATGCTGCTGTTGGGCGCTACATTCATCGCGATCGGCATGTTCATCTCCTCGCTGACCGAGAATCAGGTTGTCTCGGCGATCGGCGCTATCGCCGCGGCGATAGTCGTCACCATCATGGACACCATCCTGCCGAAGATCAGCATCCCCTTCCTGGCAAGCTTCCTCTCCGATGCGACCTTCTCCACGCGCTACAACGATTTCATGAACGGCGTCATGAACTTCTCCAACATCATCTTCTTCTTGAGCATCATCTCCGTCTTCCTTTTCCTCAGCGGCAGAGTGCTCGAGCGCAGACGCTGGAGCTAAGAAAAAACGAAGGGAAAGGAGTGCCGGAAAATGAACAACAACGAGAACAAAAACGAGAATCTCGGCGAAGAGCTGACCGAAAACGCCGTCGACAAGGCGGAAGAGGCCGTTGAAAACGCGGTCGAAGAGACTGTCGAAGCCGCCGAAGCGGTGAAGTCCGAAGTCGAAGAGTCTGCCGAAAAGGCGGAAGCCAAGCTCGAGGAGACCACTGCGAAGCCCGACGAAGCGGAGCAGAAAAAGATCAAGTCCGCAGCGCTCAGGCGCAAGCTCAAATACGGTGGCACGGCGACGGTCATCACCGTCATCGGCATCGTGGTCATTATCATCATCAACATGATCGCCACCGCTCTAACCGACCGCTTCGGTCTCACCGTGGATATGACCGAGAACTCGATATTCAAGCTCAGTCAGAAATCCATCGACTACGTCAAGGATATCGACAAGGACATCAACATCTACATCCTCGTCAACGAGGACACCTATAAATCCGCGAGCATCTATTACGCGAGCGCCGCAAGCGTCATCGAGAGCTACGCGCAGGTGAACAATCACATCAAGGTGAGCTACGAGGACATCGTGAGCAACCCGACCTTTGTCAGCCAGTTCCCGGATCTGACGCTCAACCAGGGCGATATCGTCGTCGCAAGCGATGCGCGAGCCGTCTCCGTCAGCCAGAACGACCTGATCAGCGCGACCTCCGACAACAGCGGCAACCGCAAGATATCCTCCACTGCCGAGCAGTCGATGACCTCCGCGATACTGACCGTCGCCTCCGACGAGATGATCAAGGTCAGCATCCTCACCGGCTATGACAACTCCGACGCGTCGGCGCTTGCCAGCCTCTTCTCCAAGAACAACTACGTCGTCAAGGAGCAGTCGCTGCTGACCGAAGAGATCGATCCCGACGCTGAGATCATCGTGCTCTTCGGCATCAAGCGTGACCTCGACGAGGACTCGATAAAGAAGATCGAAAACTTCCTCAACAACGATGAGGAGCAGCTCTGCCGGGCGCTCTACTACTTCGTCACCAGCGACACCTCGCTGGAGGACATGGAGAACTTCGGCGCGCTGCTGCGCGATTGGGGCATCAGCGTCTCCACCGATTTCATCTATGAGACCGACAGCAGCAGATATCTGAGCGGATATCCGTTCTACACCATCCCGAGCGTCGTCAACACCAACGTCTCCGGCGGCATCGAGAACAAGAACCTCTATATCACGATGTTCAACTCCCGCAGGGTCGAGCTCGTCGACAGCAACTATTCCAACGAGGCGCTGCTGAGCTTCTCCGACGGCGCGATGGCCTTCCCGCTCGAAGCTGCGGTCGCCGGCAAGAGCATCAACGAGGCCGACAGCGAAAACGTCAAGGGCGCCTGCGCCGCCGCCTGCTCCACATTC
>Ga0079305_1003298_pt1 | contig 11292 bp, 8 predicted proteins | sample LMS_cellobiose_e_FD_79183 | JGI IMG/M metagenome (GOLD analysis project Ga0079305, IMG submission 79183) | Rumen-fistulated moose microbial communities from Alaska, USA - LMS_cellobiose_enrichment | ecosystem: Host-associated > Mammals > Digestive system > Stomach > Rumen fluid ... | reverse complement strand
CGCCGCGGGATTGGAGCAGCGCGCCGCCCCACTTTTCCCGGGCGCAGCCGAAGAGGATGCCGCGGCTCCTGAGCAGACTTTCCGGCAGACCCTTTTCCTGAAGTTTCTTTTTGAGTTTGTCCAATTCTTCCTGGCAGATGTCGGGGGACGGATTCCGATCCAGCATGCCGCCGAGATCAAGATAGAGGAGCTGTTCGGCTTTGGCGGGCACCTGAGCGCGCAGCCGCTGATCCGGCGAGGACTGGAAACGCAATGCGAGCAGCACGGCGGCCGCCGCCAGCACGATCACGGCGCAAACGATCCACAGTTTTTTCATAAGAGGCCTCCTCCTGTCATATTTTTTCCGATGCGGAAGATCGCTTTCCGAAGATACAATATAGCATGACTGAATTTTTTTACAAGTGTCGCCGGGAGCGCGGGAATGGATTTTTTTCGACCCCGCCGCCGCGCGGAAAACCGCGCCGCCGCCCGCCGCGCGGAAAGCAATGTCGGGCGGCGGCGGGGGACGGTCAGACGCGTTTCGCGGCGCGTTTGCCCAGATAAAAAGCGTTGATGTTGCGCTGGATCACGTTTTCCTTGCTGCGGAAGCACTCGCGGATCGCCTCCTCCACCACCGCTTCGAAGTCGCTCTTGTCGCAGTCCTGCAGAAAGAAATCGTCCATCAGGCGCGCCAGCGCCCCCAGCAGAATGGAGTTGGCGTAACGCAGATCGCCGAGGTCGCGTGCCAAGTCCGACGCGTTCACGCAATAGGCGATCTGTTTGCGCTTGAGATGGTGCGGCACGACATTGCTCGCATCGTAGATCAGCACGCCGTTGGCCTTCACCTCCGGCAGAAAACGGTCGAACGACTGCTGGTTTAGCGCCACCAGCAGATTGCATTCGGCGTCCACCACCGGCGAAGCGATCGCCGTGCGCGACACCACCACCGAACAGCTTGCCGTCCCCCCGCGCATTTCCGGCCCGTAAACCGGCAGGTACGACACGTTGAAGTTGCGCAGATTGCCCATGCGCGCCAGCATATAGCCGAAAGAGAGCACCCCCTGACCGCCCGCGCCGGCCACCTTCAGCCGCCGTTCCTTGTTGAAAAAGGGCGAGGGATTGCGGAAATCGTGCGAAACCGCGTCGGGCGAATACGGCGGAAAAAGCGCCTGTCGAACCGCGTCCGCATCGAAGGTCGGGCGCGGCCGCTGGATGGGATCGCGTTCGTCGGCCAGATCCTTCAGCACGCCGGGGCGGTAGTATTTGCTCATCTGTTCGTCGATGAATTCATTGATCTGCACCGCGTCCATTTTGAGGTTGACCGGACAGCCGGAGAGAAATTCCACCAGCGAAAAGCCCTTTTTCTCAATGGTGTTCTGAAGCGCCTTGCGCACCGCCGCCCGCGCCTTGAGGATGTTGCGCCCCGAACTCAGCGCCACCCGTTCGACGTAGACCGGCGCGTCCAGCGCGGCCACCATCTCCGCGACTTTCAGGGGATAGCCCTCCGAAACCACCGAACGGCCGTGCGGCGAAGTCACCGTTTTCTGGCCCGGCAGCGTGGTCGGCGCCATTTGGCCGCCGGTCATGCCGTAAATCGCGTTGTTCACGAAAAATACCGCCATGTTTTCGCCCCGGTTCGCGGTCTGCAGAAATTCGTTAAGCCCGATCGACGCGAGGTCGCCGTCACCCTGATAGGAGATCACCACATGGTCGGGGTCGGCGCGCACCAGCCCCGTGCCCACCGCCGGCGCGCGGCCGTGCGGCACGCTGATGCCGAAGCAGTCGAAGTAGTAATAGGCGAAAACCGAACAGCCCACCGGCGAAATCAGGATCGTGCGATCCTTGATGCCGAGGTCGTCGATCGCTTCGGCGATCAGCTTGTGCAAAATGCCGTGTCCGCAGCCCGGACAGTAGTGCATATTGGTCTTGATTTTGCCGGGACGGCGGGTAAATGTGTCGAAAAAGCCTTTGCTGCGGCCGTAGATGATTTCGGATTTCATAAGAGCTTGCCCGTCCTTTCCACAATTTCGTCCACGGACAGGATGTTGCCGCCCATGCGGTTGATCAGCTCCACCCGGCGCGCGCACCGGACTGCGAGCTTGATGTCGTCGAGCATCTGTCCCGAACTGAGTTCGACGCTGATGAAAAGTTTGACGCTGCGGGCCAGTTCCGCCAGCATTTTGTTCGGGAAGGGGAACAGCGTCCGCGGCCGCAGCACTCCGACTTTGACGCCGTAGCGGCGCAGCAGGTCGGCGGCGGCTTTGGCGAGGCGTCCGCAAATGCCGTAGGCCACGTAGATGATGTCCGCGTCGTCAAGAAGATAACTTTCAAAGCGCTCCTCCTTGAGCTGGATCGCCGCGTATTTCTTCTGAAGCTTGAGGTTCTGCGCCTCCAGATCGTCCGGTTCGAGGTAGATCGAGGTGAAATAATTGCCGCGGTCTTTGCCGATGGCCAGCGCGTTGTCCGGCGTGTCGCGCGGTTCCAGCGGTTCCGGCAGTGCGACCGATTCGATCATCTGCCCGATCACTCCGTCGGTCAGGATGTAGACCGGCGTCGCGTAGGTTTCGGCCAGTTCGAAAGCTTCGCGCGCCATGTCGCACATCTCCTGCGCCGAACTCGGCGCCAGCACGATGCAGCGGTAACTGCCGTGCCCGCCGCCCTTGACCACCTGATTGTAGTCGGCCTGTTCCGCGCCGATATTGCCGAGGCCGGGGCCGCCGCGCATGACGTCCACGATCACGCAGGGGAGTTCCGCTCCGGCAAGATAGGAGACGGCTTCCTGCTTGAGGCTGATCCCGAGCCCGGACGAGGCGGTCATGGCGCGCTTGCCGGCCGCGGCCGCGCCCATGACCATATTGATCGCGCCGATTTCGCTTTCGGCCTGAATGAAAATGCGGCCGAGTTCCGGAAATTTGGCGGCGGCGGTGTGGGCGATTTCGCTGGCCGGGGTGATCGGATAGCCGAAAAATGCGTCGGCTCCGGCGAGCAGCGCGCCGTACACGACCGCTTCATTGCCGCTTAAAAGGAGATTATTTTTGAGCTGCATCGCCGTCCTCCTCTTCGCGGATGACCGTGATCGCGCCCGGCTCCGGGCAGGTGTAAAAACAGATCCCGCAGCCGACGCAGGCGTCTTTCACCGCCTGTGCGGACGGGAATCCCATCACGTTGAGTTTGGTTCCCATCGCCAGCACGCCGCGCGGACAGGCATGCACGCAGCGGCGGCAGCCTTTGCACTCGTCATGGGCGACTTCGACCCGGAAGTGTGGTTTCATGATTTTTCTCCGCTAAGAATATCCAGCAGCCCGGCCATGACAAAATGGTAGACATGGCGGATCCGGTCTTCGGTTTGATAACTGTATGCGGGCGTCCCCTCCATCTGCTGAATGCGCGCGACCGGGATCATGCAGAGCGATACGATCGACAGCACCGCAAGCTGTTTCTCCCGTTCGGGGACGTTGGCTCCGAGAATTTCCGGCAAAGTCCGGTGCAGCGCGGTGCGCAGATCCGCGACCGCCGCCGCGTGAACGTCGTGCAGAAGCCCGGTGGGCGCGGCCAATTCGTGCAGGATCAGGGCGTTTTCGCAGTTGCCCCGGTCGCTGCGCCGCCGGATGGCCGAGGCGATGATTTCATACAGCCGTTTGACCGCGGGCGCGTTGGGCGGGAGCGCGCCGTAAACCGGAAATTTCCGCGCCGCGCACTCCTGCGCGTTCTGCCAGACGCGCTGATAGAGTTTGGCCTTGCCGCCGAAGTGATAGTTGATGAGCGCGGCGTTGCCGCCTCCGGCGGCGGCGATGGCGGCGACAGTCACGGCGCGGTAGCCTTTTTCAGCAAAGAGGCGGGTGGCGGCGCTCAGGAGCTTGTCGCGGGTGATTTCTCCGATTTTCCGTCCGGGCATGGCGGCCTCCTGAAATTAAATATTTATTTAAAATAACTGTTCAATTTGATTTTGTCAACCCTTCCGGACATTTTTTTCACGATTTTGCTTTCTTCGGATTGCCCCGCGTCTTACGCGAGGACGCCCGCGCCGCCGACCGGAAGCATTTGCCCTTGCACCGGAGCGCCGTCGGCTCCGCAAAGCATCGCTCCGGGCAGCGCCACCGCGCGTTCCGACAAATTGGCGATGAAAACTTTTTTGCCGGAAACCGGCGGCAGGAACGGCAGAAAACAGCCGTCGTTGAGCAGGATCACCTTTTCCTGCGCGTCCTCGGCGGTCATGGCGGCGATGTTCTGGGAATTGAGGAAAATCCGCCACGCGCCGTGATTGAGCACCTGCCGATGATCGTCGTAAAATTTGAGCCAATGCCGGATCACCTTTTCTTCCCCCGCCGTGAGCGTCAGGGGATCCATCGAAAGCATCGGCACTCCCCCCAGCATCGCGATCATGTGGCGCGCCACGCCTTCCATATCGTCGCGGCGGCTCCAGAAGGCGGGGTCGGCATGCACCGGAACGCGGTCGCCGAGCGCGAGACGGATCTCCGCAATGCGGCCGAAATTCTTGAGCGCGTCGAAAGGCGCGTCGCCGGCGCGGAACTGGGTCGCCAGCGGCAGCATCGCCAAATTGGTGTAACTCTGGCGGAATTCGATCAGGGCATCGGGCCGAATCGCGCGCAGGGCCTGCGTCAGTTCCCGCACGAAGGCGAGTGTGGCGCGGCTGTTGGGCGCGTCCGGATCGGGCGGCACGATGTCGAGAAAGTCGATTTTGAGGCCGTCGAGACCGTTGTCGCGCATCAGGCCGGTCAGCCGTTCGGCGAGGAGTTCGCGGGCCTGTGCGTCGGCGATCCGCAGCCGCCGATAGCCCTCCACACAGGGTTCGATGACCGCGTCGGGGTGGGCACGGTAAAAATCGCTGTCGAAGCCGATCAGATGCGGCGCCACCCACACGAGATACCGCATTCCCATTTGCCGCACCCGGCGGACGTGTTCGGCAAAATGCGGGAATTTGACCTCCGAAACCCGGTAATCGCCGATGGTGCGATACCAGTTTTTGATGGTGTCGGGATTGACCCGGCAATATTCGTCATAGCACCAGCCGTCGTCCACGATCAGGGTTTTGAAGCCCATGTCGGCCGCGCGCCGGGCGGCGCGCTCCAGCCAGAGAGCATCGACCGCGCCGTGTTTGGCGTACCAGGTGCAGTAAACCGGATCCCACGCTCCCTCCGGAAAACGGCATTCGGGCAAGGCGAGACTTTGCCGCCAGTCGGCCAGCATGGCGTCGAGTTCGAGGTTGCGGCGGTCGATCCGAAGCTTCAGCGCTTCGCCCGGCGCGGCGGCCGTGGTGATGCGGATCTGATACACTTCGTGTTCCTGATCGAGCGCCGCTTCGAAACGGGTGTCGTCGACAAGGTTGGAGAGGGTCACGGCGGCGCGGCAGCGGCAGTCCCGCCCGACCAGCGCGAAAACCGGCGAGTTGTATTGCGCCCCGGTGACGAACGTGATGCGCCAGTCGAGTTTCATCTTGACCCCGGGCTGGAGCGAACCGTACCAATATCCGGTGACGCCCGCGATCGGCAGGTCGAATGCGATGGTCACCGCGCCGCCCTCCGGAGACGCGGGGAGCGTATGGCACTCCAAAGCGGGCACGGGCGAGGACGCGGCGACGGCAAGTTTGCGGCCGGAACGGGTGAAAACGACGGGGATGGGGGAATTCATTCGGAAACTCCTTGCGGTGATGAAGTTGATAAGCGTTCATGCCAGCGCGGCGCGAAAACGTACTGCGCGGGGGGCGGCGGGGTATTGCCTTCGATCAGGTCGGCGAGAAGTTCCGCCGCCTGCGCCGCGCACTCTGCCGTCCGCAGGTCGATGCTGGAAAAATTCAGTTCCGCGGCAAGATAGGAATCGTTGACGCCGCTGACCGGGATCGGCTTTGCGCCGGGAAAAGCCCGGAGCGCGTCGAGCGCGCCCGCCGCGAGGAGGTCGTCTCCGGCGACGACCGCGTCGGGAAGCGTTGTTTCCCGGAGCATGGAGCGGAGCGTCGCGGCGGCCATGGCGCGGTCGTATTCGGTGTGGCGGACTGCGCAGTTGACTTTGGCGGGCAAGGCGTCGGCAAAACCTGCTTGGAACGCCTCCGTGTCGGGCAAATCGGCCGGCGGCAGGAGGAGCAGGATATTTTGGAATTGGCGGCGCACGACCCATGCGGCGGCGAGCGCGCCCGCCTGCCGGAAATCGGCGCGCACCGCGTAATCGGCGGCGTGGTTCAGAAAAACGCAGGGAACTTTCTGCCGCTGAAGACGTCGGATAAGCGTTTCGGAGAGTTCCTGCACGCTCAAAAGCAGACCGCCGTGCAGATTGCGGCAGGCAAAATCGCAGAAATTGTCGTCTCCGGCAAACGCGTGAAAACTTTTGATGACCAGGTGATAGCCGCGCCGTTCGGCGGTTTCGGCGAGCGCGCGGATGGCTCTTTCGCGGCCGGGGGTGGCGAGCATGGCGGTGCGGTAGACGACATAGACGAGTTCGCGGACGCGGCTGGACTCACTGCGGGTTTTGAAAGCGCCTTTGCCGTGGCGCTTGCAGATTTCGCCCTGCGCGACCAGTTCGTCCAGCGCGCGGCGGACGGTGATGCGGCTGACCTGAAAACGTTCGCAAAGTTCGCGTTCCGAGGGGAGCGGCGCGCCGGGGGACAGGCGGTCGAGCATGGTGCGGCGGAGTTGCGCGATCAGCCGGAAATAGAGCGGCAGCGGCGGTCGTCGTGGAGCGATCATAGGTTTTTCGGGGGCAAAACTGGTTATGTTGTTATAACCAGTAATATAACCCCGGCGCAAATGGAAGTCAAGCGGTCGCGGGAAGAATTTTGCCGCTTTTGCGAAGGACGCCTCCGCCGCTCCGGGGAGCCGCCGCCGCCCCGAACCTGTGCCCGCGGGGCGGCCGCCCGTTCGCGCCGGAAATCGTCCGGGCGGGGGCTTCATGCAGGAAGGGGGCGCTTTGACGGCGCCTGCATTGAAAAGTTTCCTTGGTTTCCAATGAAAAATTCAATAAAAAACTTGAAAAAATGAATCGGTCAGGGGCGCGTGGGCGGTGGCTGCTCCGCACGCAGCCGCGCTCCAATTCCCCTTTGCCGCTCATCGGCGGCGCGGTCTCAATCGTTCGAGGAATGACTTCGGGAAATTCCATCGGACGCAAATTTTTATGAAAAAAACCTGATTTTCCCCGTTTTCCCCTTGACAAACAGGAGTTTCTGTTGTATACTATTCTTCGCAATTTACTCGTGTAGATAGAAGAATCGTCCGGTTCATCATGCCCTCGATCCCCGCAAAGCATTCGGTAACGCGCGATGATGTGGCCCGCGCCTGCGGCGTAAGCGGCGCGCTGGTCAGTTACGTTTTCAGCAGCAATGCCCGGAACAAGGTCAAACCGGACACGCGGGAAAAGATCCTGCGCACTGCCGAAAAAATGGGTTATCGCCCCAGTCTGATCGGGCGCAGTCTGAAAACCCGCCGCAGTTACAATATCGCGCTGCTGCTGCCGGAATCCTTCGCCCGCAGTGTATCGTTGCATCAGCTCCGGATCTTTCACGGGGTATGCCTTGCCATGCAGGAAACCGATTATCGGCCGATGATCTTTTTCGGCGTCAACGAGAAACTTTTCCGTACTCTGGAGGCGCGCCGGGTGGACGGAATTGTCGGGCTGGACTCACGGGTCGACCTGAAATTTCTTGACGCGCTGCTGCCGTTTCATCTGCCGCTGGTAATGGCCAATGTCGAGTATCATGCCTCCGCCGAATTTCCCGTCGCCAGCGTCCGCTCCGATCATGAAGGATGGGTGCATGACCGGCTCGACGAACTCGCCGCTGCGGGTTGCCGAAGGATACTGCAGATCGAAGCCAATCCCGACGGCTGTCAGCCCAACGGTATGATGAAGCGGGCTTTTCTCGCCGAAATGCGCGCCCGCCGCCATGCCGGCGTCCGGGGCGAAGTGTACAGCCCCGCCCCCGTCCCGTCGGAACGCGCCGTCGCCCGGCTCCACGAATTCTTTTCCGGCGCCTCGCCCTGCGACGGCGTCCTGATCGACGGCCAGGAGTGGCTTTCGCCGCTTCTGGAAACCGCCCGCGAGCATCGGGTGCCGCTGACCCCGGAGGTCAACTGCTTCACGGTGGAGAGCAGCGTTTTCACGCGGCCGCTGTGGTTGCACGACTCCGTGGCGATCGGCCGCCGCGCCTGGCTCAAATTGGCCGACCTGCTGGAGAACCGGCCGACCGCGCCGGTCGATAAAGTGCCCTACTATTTTGCCCGGACTCCCCAAGAGATTCGCACCGGAACAACCGCTGAATCGGAAGAATCAATCTCCGGACAGCCGGAACGACAGCCGGCGCTTTAATGGAATCATCTTAAAAAAAGGACGACCCGCTTCATGAATCTGCGAAAACTTCTCTTCCTGCTGAGCCTTCCGGTTCTGAGCGCCGGAGCGGCGGAACATTACGATGATTTTGCCGACGGCAAAAGCATTCCATCCTACCGCTTCTGGTATCCGAGCGGTCAGTCGGGCAAGGCGGAATTCGCACCCGAAACCGGGCACACCCAACCCGGCAGCGTCCGCATTTCCGGCTGTATGCGGGCGGGTTTCACCGCGACCTTGCCGCTCGGCGCGGACGACACCGGATTGTACCGCTTTTCGGCATGGGCCAAAGCTGAAGATCCCGGTATGGCGACCTTCGCGCTCAACCTCTGGCCGGCAATCCGGGGTCGGGGGGAAGTCACACGGCTCGCGGTACGGACGCTCGCCATGCCGCTGAGCACCGACTGGGAGTATCTCGAACTCTATTTCCGCGTGCCCGCCGGCATGAAGTACCACGGCGGAATCCTCACTGCGCTGGTCGGACAGGTATTGATCAGCAATTTTTCCGGTAAAGTCTACCTTGATGACATCCGCATCGGAAAGGTCTCTCCCAATTTCCCGTACAGCGAAAATTTCACTGAACCATCCGCCAGTGCGGCATGGGGGCTTTTCGGTTCCAGCGGTCTGGAAGGCGTGAGCGAAGTCCGGCGCATCGAGGAGGGCTGCGGCGACCCCGGCGCGCTGACCATCAGCTACCGGAGCGGCCAAAGCGGTTACGGCGCCGCACCCCGACAGCCGGTGAGTGCCGACCGCTTCACCGGCGGCAAGGCGTGGACGCTGGAATTGTCCGTCAAGCAGAGCGGCGGTGCTGTCGCGGTCCTTGTGGTCGAGCAGTATGACAAAAATGGGAAACTGCTGGAAACCGCCACCGGTGTGCCGCTTTCCGCCGCGGACGATTACCGGATGGCCAGTCTACCTTTCACCCTGCGTCCGGAATGCGCCGGAGTCCGTCCCGCCGCGGTCAACATGGGCAAAGGCACGGTCACGATCGACCATGTGACGATCCGTCCCGCCGACGGTGCGGAAAAGACGATGCTGGCGCGTCAGCGCAAGGCGCCGCTGTGGAGCATCGTCTATCCGGCGGATTTCTTCGCGCACATCGACCGCAAAACTCCCGCCGTCAAACTTCTGGCGGGGCGCACCAACTTCATTCTGCTGATGCTCGCGGGAGACAAAACCGTCCCGGGCGACACTATCGTTGACATCACGCTGCCGAAAGAGGTGGAACTCATTGCCTGTCAGTTCAGCACCTACGGTCCGGTGATTCCGTTCCGGGTGCTGCCTTCCGCATGTCCCGACACAAAACGCGTCCGCATCACCAACCCCTACAATTGGGGTCGCTATATGATGAAAAACAATCCCAACCACTATTCGGGGCTGGAACTGGTGCTGCGCGCCGCCGACAAACCCGGTTTTACCGGCGCGCTGGAAGTCAACCTCACGCTGGGCGGCAAACCGGGCGAAGCGCGAAAACTCCCGCTTGAAATCCTCGCGCCGGCTCCGGCCGCGCCGCAACTCGACTGGTTCAGCGTCGGCTGTTGGGGTTTCAACTCGGTTCATGTGATCGACCCCGCCGCCCATAAGGAACTGCTCCGGAGCATGGTCGCCTCCGGTCTCCGCCACGGCGCGGTGCACGCCTCGCAAAGTTACGCCTCCAAGCGGACGGTCAAAACCGGATTTCAGCCGGGCATTCTCATTCACAGCCCCGAATATGCGCCGATTTACAAAAATCCGCCGCGCCGGACGCTGGCCGACGGTCGTGAAGTCAAAAGCAATGTCGCGCTGGGCGCGGCGCTGAACGATCCGGCCCTGCGCCGGGAATACCGCAATTACCTCGCCTCCTGCGTAAAACTCCTGCCGCCGACGGGACGCGCGTTCGCCAATATCGACATCGAATTCTGGAGTACCGGCATCTGTACGCAAAGCTGTTTTCATCCGACCACAATTGCGGCGTTCCGCGAATTCGCCAAAATTCCAGCCGGAGAAGCGCTCGACGCGAAAATCATCCTGCGCCAATACCCGAAGCAGTGGGTCGCTTTCCGCAACGACGTCACAGTACGGCTGCATCGCATGGTGCGCGATTTGCTGCATGAACTCCGGCCCGGCACACTGCTGTGCGCCTACGATTACACGCTCAAACTCGACGGGACACCGCAGGACACCTATCTCAAAACCGTCCCGACCGACTCGCTCCGTTACGACCGTCAGGACGTGATCGACGCGCATCTGGTGAGTTATTACAGCATCGAAGGAGTGAGCTTCCTCGACCACATTGACTGCGATGTTCGCACCTTCCGCAAGCCGGTCTACGGAGTGCCCTACCTCACCGAAGCACTTCCCAGCGTCCAGATGCCGACGTGGAGTTACCACCATCCCTCGGTGCCGGAGGTGCGTCTCGAAGTGCTGGCGGCGGCGGCCAGCGGAGCGGCGGGCTTGTCGTACTTCACCGGCGTGGCGGTGGACGGCGAACGGCTCAACGCCATCAACGAGGGACTGAACGCAGTCGGCCGCTATGCGGATTATTATCACCGGGGCAAACGCGTTGACCGCACCGTCAAGCTTGCAGGGCTTACCCCGGATATACGTTATCGGGTGCATGAACTAAACGGGAAAAAACTTCTGACCATCTTCAACTGCGGACGAAGCGACGCCGCGGTCACGCTGCCGGGAGACGAAAAACTCACGGTCAAGGCGATGGACTTCGCGCAAAAAGAATTGTGAAATCCTTGTTTCAAACCACACCAAAAAGGAAACAGATCATGAAAAAACCCTTCTCCTTCACCCTCATTGAGCTCCTTGTGGTGATCGCGATCATTGCGATCCTCGCGGCGATGCTGCTCCCCGCGCTTTCCGCGGCGCGGGAACGGGCGCGCGCCAGCAACTGCACCGGCAACCTCCGCCAGCTGGGCCTCGGCATCCGTTTTTACGCCGATGACTTCAACAGCTATATCCCCCCCATGCCCAGCAGCACGGGGACCGTTTATT
>Ga0079305_1003297_pt1 | contig 11294 bp, 11 predicted proteins | sample LMS_cellobiose_e_FD_79183 | JGI IMG/M metagenome (GOLD analysis project Ga0079305, IMG submission 79183) | Rumen-fistulated moose microbial communities from Alaska, USA - LMS_cellobiose_enrichment | ecosystem: Host-associated > Mammals > Digestive system > Stomach > Rumen fluid ... | reverse complement strand
TCGAAGAGGCGGTGCATGCCGGTGTTGAGGCAGACGATCTTGCCTTCGAGGTCCTTCTGCTTGATCTTGTACTTCTTGCAGGCGGCGTCGAGGTGCTTGTCGGTGATGAGGCCCCAGGGCTCGATGTCGATCTTCAGAACGACGGCCGTGCCGGTGTAGGCGTCGACGGGCATCTCGTGGGTGTAGCGGGCGCGGCGGCCGTCGAACTCATACTCCATGACGTGACGGGGAGCGTCGCAGTGGGTGCCGGTGTGCATGGTGCAGGTGATCTTCTGGGTCAGGACGCCGCCCTTTGCCATGGTGTGGGTGTTGTCGATGACGGGCTTGTCGAAATACGGCCAGCGGGGTATCTCGGCGCTGAACGGGTGGGTGAGATCAACAAATACTGTTTTTCCCATTGATTGATTAACTCCTCTCGAAATTAAATTATTTCTTCTGCTTGGCAGCGTAGTCGATAAGGTATTCGCGCAGGCCGGTATTGGAGGCCTTCATCTGCTCGGGCGTCCATTCCTGCCAGCCCTTGCCGGTCTTGAAGCCGAGATCGCCGCGGTCGAGCATCTCCTGCAGGCACTTGGACGGCTCGTGGTTATCGGCCAGATACGGAAGGATATAGTCGTGGATGTTCTTGGTGAGCTCGATGCCGACGACGTCGGAGTTCTCCATGGGTCCCATGATGGGCCAGCGGAGGCCGGGGCCGTACTTGCAGGCGTCGTCGACGGTCTTGGCGTCGGCTATGCCGTTTTCGACCATATAGAAGGCCTCGCGCCAGAGGGCGTGCTGGAGACGGTTGGCGACGAAGCCCGGGACGTCCTTCTTGCAGAAGATGGGCTTCTTGCCGCAGCTGGTCATGAGCTCCATGGTCTCATCGATGACCCACTGCTCGGTGACGTTGGACTTGATGACCTCGACCAGGGGGATGAGGTGGCCGGGATTCCAGAAGTGGGCGCCGACGACGCGCTCGGGATGGGCGCACTTGGAGCCGATCTCGGTCGAGCTCATGACGGAGGAGTTGGTCGCGAGGATGCACTTATCCGAGCAGAACTTCTCGATCTCTACGAAGAGCTGCTGCTTGGTCTCCATGACCTCGGGAGCGCACTCGATGATGAAGTCCGCGTCGGTATAGGCCTCGGCCTCGTCGACGACGAAGTGAATGCGGCTCATGATGGCCTTCTTCTCTTCTTCGGTCGCGGCGCCGCGGGAGATCATGATGTCCAGGTTGTTCTCGATGGGGACCCAGCGGTCCTCCTTCAGCGCGCGGGTCTTGAGGAAGACGTGCAGGTCGGGGTTGGAGGCGAAGACCTGCGCCAGGGCGTTGCCCATCATGCCGGCGCCGACGACGACGACGTTCTTAATGTTCATTTTGCGTTCTCCTTCCCTGTTTTATGCCGTATTACACGACCAGGTAGCCGCCGGAGCAGTCGCAGTTGGCGCCGGTGATGAACGCGGAGGCCTCGGAGCTGAGGAACAGCGCGTAGCCGACGAAGTCGCTCGGCTCGCCGAGACGGCCGATGGGCTCGCGGGCGAGGAAGTTCTTGTAAACGGCGGTGTTTGGGTCGAACATCCACTCGGTCAGGTCGCTGCGGAACACGGTCGGGCACAGGGAGTTGACGTTGATGCCGTACTTGGCGGTCAGGTCGCAGGCCAGGCAGTTGACCATCAGGTCCGCGCCGCCCTTGCTGGTGCAGTAGCCGGTGTAGCCCGCCATGCCGCGCTTGGAGCGCTGGCTCGTCACGACGACCATCTTGCCGCCCTTGCCCTGCTCGACCATCTGGTGCGCGACATACTTGATGACAACATAGACGCTCTTGCAGTCGGCGTCCATGATATACTGCCAGTCGGCAACGCTCTGATCCAGGATGTTCTGCGGCTTGTTGTAGCCGTGGGCGATCGCAAGGATGTTGATCTCTCCGTACTTCTCGACACAGGCCTTGACGAGGGCCTGAACGTCCTCCTCCTTCGCGGGATCGGCCACGAAATACGCGCAGTCGATGCCCTCGGCCTTGAACTCATCCTCCAGCGCCTGGAGCTTCTTCTCGTTGCGGCCGGTCATGAAAACCTTGCAGCCGGCATAGCCGTAGGCCTTTGCGAGCACGCAGCCCAGCGCGCCGGTGGCGCCGGTGACGAGGGCGACCTTGCCCTCGACGGAGAACATATTGTTTACAAAGCTTTTTTCTACGGGTACCATGTTCAGTTCCTCCTTCTTATGCGTCCGGATAGTTGATGATGACCAGCATCTTTGCGGGCTTGTCGCTCTCGTTCTTCAGGCCGCGGCCTTCGTTCGGCGGGAAGCTGATGGACTCCATCGGACCCATCACATACTTGTTGCCGTCCTTGTCCGTGACGGTCATCTCTCCCTCGAGGATGAAATAGACCTTCTCCAGCGGATTGTCCTCATAGGCCCAGTCGGCGCCGCCGCCCGGCTCGAACTCGGAGATGCCGATCCAGAACTTCTTCGCCCCGGTCTCGTCCTTTCCGTGGTAGCGTTTGCAGGTCACGCCGAAATGTCCTGCGGGAAAATAGGGTTCCAGATCCTTGTAGCTGCGTTTGATCATTTTGGATTCCTTCCTTTCCGAAATATGTTGACTGCATATGCTTTCTTTTCGCGTTGCAATTACAGTATAGCTTTCCTTTCCGAAATCGTCAATGAATTCTGCTGTAACCAGGGGAAGAATTGCGGCCGATTCCGCAAATCCCTTTTCATTCTACATAGCGGCGCTTGCCCTTTGTAGCCCCGAAATGCTTTCATGGGCGTAGCAGATTGTTACGCCCGGCGCGTTGATGTTCGTTTTGTTTTCATCTGTAAAGAAACCTTGACATCCCCCCGATTCGTGAGTAAGATGGAATTGAAATAATCAACCGGTATGATTATCCATTTATGACGAGAATCGAAACGGGGCGTGTGTAATGAAGCTCTATCAGATCGATTATCTTCTGGAGATAAGCAAGCATGGCAGCTTTTCCGGGGCGGCGGATGCGCTTCTCGTCTCCAGACCGGCGATTTCACGCGCGATGAAGGATCTCGAGGAGGAGTTCGGCGTCACGATCTTTCAGCGGACCTCGACCGGTGTGATCCCGACGGAAGCCGGCGAGATCATCCTGGACAAGAGCAGAAAGATTGCCCATCTGCTGGGCGAGCTGCGCTCTGAGGTCAGCGCGCTGAAAAGCAGTGTGGACGATCGGAACGACCGCCGGCTGCATATCGGGATCTCCTTTACGGCGCGCTGCTGCTTTCTCCCGTTTTTATCCGAGTTCTGGCGCGTCAACCCGGACATACAGATGAAGCTCACCGATCTCTCAGATGCTTTTGTGGACCGGGGGTTCCTGAATCCCGACTATGATCTGGAAATCGCGCTGAGCGACGACAGGCAGTATGACGGTGTGGATTATCTGGAGATCGAAGACTCCGTAATTGTTTTCTGCTGCGGGCGGAAGCACCCGCTGGCCGGACGCAGTCACGTCTCCATCATGGACATCAGGGACGAGCCGCTGGTCGGGCTGAATTATCTGGAGGAGCAGAAAAACATCGTCGCAGAGCTTTTTGACCGCTTCGGACTGAAGGCCAACATGGCTTATATGACGCAGCAGGTTTCCTTTCTTAGGGAGATGGTGCGGGAAAACCTCTGCTGCAGCATCAAGCCCCGTCAAAGCATTGAAAACGATCCGGATATCGTGACGATTCCGATCGACGAGGCCCAGCCGCTGCATCTGCGGATCCTCTGGAACAGCGGCATCCGCCATAACAGCGCGTTCCGCCGCTTTATCGACTTTGCGCAAAAAGCGCTGCCCGAGAGAAGCCGGAACAATCCGGGCAAAACGGAGGATACCAGATGACCGAACTGAAATCCATTCTTGACCTTGTTCCTCGTCCGTCGTTTCTGATGCCGCCGCCTCCCATCCCTTCTTCTGAGATCCGGGATACGGCGTGCGCAGACATCGTCGTGGTCGGCGAGGGACTTGCCGGACTCTGCTGCGCGCTGCGCTCGCAGCAGACCGGCGCGGATACGCTGATCGTCACCGCCAGCAAAAAGCCGGTCGGCCGCGGCGGGAGCGTCTTTGCCGCCTACAGCAAGGTGATGTCGGAGCATGGAATCCCCCGGCAGGACCTTGACCGCTTTCTTCTGGAGGAGCTGGAGGCCCGGAGCTTCCTGGTGGACCAGCGGAAGTTCTATCGCTTCATCAACCACAGCGAGGAGGCCATGGACTGGCTCGTTGATCTCCTGCGCGCAAACGGGATCGACGCCGTGCTGGAGGATGCCAACGACGACGCGCACGACAGCCCTACCTACCAGCCCCCCGGCACGCACGCCTTCGTCGGAAAGGGCGTCACCCGCGCGGGTACCGGCATCATGCTGGCGCTGCAGACGCTGGAGGATGCGTTTCTCTCTGCGGGCGGCCGGATTTTGCGCGAGACGCCCGCGCGGCGTCTGGAGAAAGCCGCCGGGCGTGTCTGCGCAGTGCTTGCCCAGCGGCCGGACGGCGGGTATGTCCGCGTTGCGGCGCGTCGGGCCGTCGTGCTTGCCACCGGGGATTTCTCCCGAAACCGGGAGATGATGAAGGTGTTCTGCCCGCAATATGCCGACGGCTTTTCACCGGAAAAAGCGGACTATGATACCGGCTTTTCCATCGGCGGGCTCTTTCGGGGCGAGGGGCATCTGATGGCGCTGTGGGCCGGCGCAGCCTGGCAGCGCACCTGGCCCTGCGCCCCGATGATCCAGGGAAGCCGGATCTGCTCCTCCCTGCCTTACGGATCCCACCGCGGCCTGCGTCTGAATGCACGGGGCGAGCGCTACTGCAACGAGGACATGAACGGCGCTTACACCGCGCTGACAACGCTGCGCGAGCCCGGCGGAAAGGCATACATCATCTGGGCTTCCAACTATGCCGACGATCTCCGCTGGCGGGCCCACGGCGGCCGGCGGGACGGCCCGGATATGACGAGGGAGCAGATCCTCGCCAATTGGGAAGGACAGCTTGCGAAGGGCAAGGCTGTCAAGGCAGACACGCTGGAGGAGGTTGTCGACGCTCTCGGGCTTCCGCGGGAAACCGCGCTTGCGGAGATCGCGCGCTACAACGCGCACTGCCGCGCCGGGGTCGATCCGGACTTCCACAAGGCGGCAAAGTATCTGCAGGAGATCCGGGAAGCCCCGTTTTACGGTGCCTCCCTCAGCGACCGGTTTTTCTTCACGGTCCTGGGCGGACCGCGCACAAACTGGAAGCTGCAGATCTGCGACGAGCGGGATGAACCGATCCCAGGTCTGTACTGTCTCGGATCCATGATCGGCGATTATTATGCCGGCTGCTACAATTTTCGTATCCCCGGAGAGAATTACGGGGCATGTCTCACCTTCGGCTATCTCACCGGCGAACTGCTTGCCCGCGGCGAGCGCTGATCGATTCGTATTTTGATAACAGGTTGATATGGAGGCGGATGCAATGTACGAACGCGCAACAAAGGAAACCGCAAAATGGAGCTTTCAGATCCCTCCGGAGCCGCCGAAGCCGGAGCAGATCAAAAAGGTTTTGGACTGCGAAGCGGCGGTGGTCGGCGCCGGTCTCGGCGGACTCAGCGCCGCATGCCGCCTGAGGGAGCTCGGCGTCGATGTGCTCATGATCGAAAAGAGCGGCAGCTATTCCGGCCGCGGCGGCCATTTCGGCGTGCCGAAGTCCTCCCTGATGGAGAAGTGCGGCATCCATAACGATCTTGCGGAGATCGCGCGGCAGTGGATCGTCATCAGCGGGAACAATATCGATGAAAAGCTGCTCTGGGTCTATCTGAACCGGAGCTGCGAGGCGATGGACTGGTTCCTCCCGAAAGCGGTGGAAAGCGGGATCCAGCCCAATCTGGTCAACTGCCGCTATCCCTCCGCCCCGTACAAGGAGTTCTGGGGACCGCATTTCTTCAAGGCCCGGGGCCGCTTCGTCTCCAAGGCGCTTTTTGAAGCCTGCGAAAAGGTCGGCGTCCGCGCCGCCTTCAACACGCCGGCACGCCAGTTGATTCAGGATGAAACCGGCAGGATCATCGGCCTCTACGCGGAGGATGACGAGGGCTGGATCCGCATCAACGCGTCCAGGGGCGTCGTTCTGGCCACGGGCGATATCGGCGGCGATGCGGAGATGCTCCGCGCCTATGCGCCGGACGCCCTGCGCACCCAGGCCAGCCAGTATGTTCCCGCCGGCTGCAACACCGGCGACGGCCACAAAATGGGGCTCTGGGCGGGCGCGGCGATGGCGGAGGAAGTCTTCCCCATCATGATGCATCCCCAGCACTATTCATGGATCAGTCTTTTCTATCTCTACGTCAATCAGGACGGCGAGCGCTTCATGAACGAGGACACCTATGTTCAGGGTAAGGCGACGGCCTTCATGCGCCAGCCCGGCGGCGTGGCCTACAGCATCCTCGCCGGCGACTGGGCGGAGCATGTCGAAGAAAGCCTGAAGTACGGCGGCGGCATCTTCTGGGGCAATCCCGGTCTACTCTACGGCCAGGAATGGAGCATCGACTCCTCAAAAAAGCTGGTGCAGAGCGCACTTGATTCCGGCGTGGCCTTCCTGGCCGACACGCCGGCGGAGCTGGCGGAGAAGTGCGGCATGCCCGCGGAGACCTTCCGCGCCACCCTTGCGCGCTACAACGAGAACTGCCATGCCGGCGTCGACCGGGACTTCGGCAAGCGCAGAGAGCTGCTCTATCCGCTGGAGCAGGGCCCATTTATCGCGCTGAAACAGGGAACGGCGCTTCTCTCCGTCGTGGGAGGGCTGTCGATCAGCACGCATATGGAGGTTCTGAACAAGGATCGCCGCCCCATCCCGGGCCTCTATGCTGTCGGCGACACCACGGGCGGCATGTACGGTCACGAGTATGTCACGACGATCCTCGGCAACAGCCACGGCCGCGCCCTGACCTGGGGGTATCTTGCGGCGGCGCGCATCGCCGGTATGGAATGAACAGGGAAAGGAAGGTTCGGAGCGATGGCCTGCAGAATACCCATTATGCCGCCCGCCTACCGGCCTGTGGAGCGCGAAACGCCGATCACGCCGCGGGAAAACCTGATGCGGGCATTCAAGCACGAAAAGCCCATGTGGATGCCGAATTTCTATGCCGATTCTCAGATGTGCGTTGCGAAATCCAGCCGCGACATGGCGCCGACCAAGTCGGCGGCGGGCGTCGACTGGTTCGGGACAAACTATATTTTTTCTCCGGAGGTCGGGATCAACATGCCGGCAGGCGGCGTTTTCGACTGCGTCACCGAGTGGCGGGAAAAGGTGAAGTGGCCGGATCTGGACGCCATCGACTGGTCGAAGGACGCCGACGGCTTTGTCCGCGACGAGCGCAAAGCCCTTTACATGCGCTTTTCCAACGGGATCTTTGAACGGCTTCACGCCTTTGAATCCTTTGAGCAGGCGCTGATGGACCTGCTCCTGGAGCCGGACGACTGCCGGGAGCTTTTCGAGCGGCTGGCCGATTACAAGATTGCCCTGTTCAACCACATCCGGGACGTGTTCCCGCTGGACTTTATCGTCGCAGCGGACGATTACGGCACCGCGCTGGCGCCGTTTTTCTCCACGGAGGTTTTTGAGGACCTGCTGCTGGAGCCGACGCGCCGCTTCGTGCAGGCGGTGCAGGCGCGCGGCACCAGGTTCTTCGCCCACTGCTGCGGCAAGGTCGAGGTCTTCGTTCCCTATTTTGCCGATGAGCTGAAGGTCGACGGGATCGAGATCCAGGACATCAACGATCTTCCGAGAATCGTCCGCACATACGGTGACCGCCTGCTGATTGAGATCAAGCCCGATCCGAAGGTCGTCTACGACGACGAGACGACGGATCAACAGTTTCTGACGCACGCCCGTGAGATCGTCGACACTTTCGGCGCGCAATGCAATCCGGGGTCCGGTGCCGCCGTCAACCTCGGCTGCGGCAGCGCGCACGGCTACTACCTCATGGAGGAGGAGCTCTACCGCTACAGCAGCGCGCAGTACGCCGGTTTGAAACAACACGGGGATTTGAGGTAAACCGTTATGCTTTCTTCAGAAGTCGTTCAGCAGATCAAGACGTTCGCGCTCACTGAGGCGCGGATGGACAAAGTCGGCATTGCCGGGATCGAGCGCTTCAACGAGTCGCCCGAGGGCATGCACCCGACGGACTTTCTGCCGGGATGCAAATCCGTCATCGTCTTCTGCACCCGTCTTCCCGACGGCGCCGTCAGCATCACATACCGCACGTTTGAGGACCTGAACTACAACGTCCACGGCGTTTACGGCGCCTTCGGCTATGTGGGCGCGCCGAATTTCAATCTGCTCTTTGCCAACTATAAGATCTCCCGTTTTGTGGAAAAGCTCACCGGCTGCGTCGCCGTGCCGGAGCCTGCCGGCCCCACCCACGGCGCGAAAATGATGAGCCTGCGCCACTGCGCCTATGCCGCCGGGCTCGGCGAGTTCGGGTGGAGCTCTCTGATGCTGACGCCGGAGTTCGGTCCGCGCAACCGTTTCGGCGCCGTGCTGACCACGGCGGAGCTGCCCTCGGACCCGATGTACAGCGGGCCAAGGCTCTGCGATCCGTCCCGGTGCCACGTCTGTGAAAAGCTCTGCCCCACCGGCGCGATCGCGCCGTATGTCCCCGGCTCGGAGCGGCTTGTCCGCTCGGGCGGCAAGGAGATCGGCTACGGACAGACCAACTGGTCAAAGTGCCGGATCATGTGCCACGGCACAGGCAGGGATTACAACGAGAGCGGAACCGATCTCGTTCCCCAGCGGGACTGGGAACCGCTGAACGAGGATCTGGACGTCATCGGCAAATACTTCGACGCGCATCCGCGGGAGAATTTCCATCAGCACTCCCCCTCCTGGAAGTGCGGCAACTGTCTGTCCTACTGCCCCGTCGGCAGCTGGTACCGGCGCTTCCGTGACACGGGTCTGACAAACACGAACATCGATGATTCCATCGATGACGGATGGAGGAGCCCGACATGACACTGACCGAACAGATCAAGCGCTATGTACTCGATGACTGCGGAATGGACGCCGTGGGCATCGCATCTTCGGATGCGCTGGACGACGAGCGCGGCGGGTTCCGGCCGCAGGACATTCTACCCGGCGCGAAAAGCGTCATCGTCTTTCTGAAGCGGATCCCGGACGGGATCATTCAGGCCGCCTTCCGCGCCGTTGAGGACGGAAACGCCGACGCGCGCAGCATTTATGCGGCCTTCGGCCGGGAACTGACGCCCAACATGTATCTTTTCTTCATGGGCTTCAACCTTGCCCAGTATATCGAGCGCGTCCACGGCAGGACAAGCGTGCCCATTCCCGCGGGCGAAATGCAGAACGTCACGCCCGTCAACACACCTCTTCCGGCTTTCGTCGGCGCAAAGCACATCGCCTACGTGCTGCACCCTGCGCGGGCCGCCGTGGCGGCGGGGCTCGGTGAGATCGCATGGAACAACGCCTTCGTTACGGCGGAAAACGGACCGCGTCAGGGCATCGGGCTCGTGCTTACCACGATGGAGCTGGACTGCGACGCGCCGTACCGGGGACCGCGCCTGTGCAAACCGGAGATCTGCGGCATCTGCTCGCGCATCTGTCCGACCGGAGCCATCCCCGCCGCCGGCGGCGCGTCGGATTCCTTTGAGATCTCCGGAACGGAATACCGCACGGCGCACATCAACGCAAATGCCTGCGCCGTCTGCTCCATGGCGTTCCGAAAGGAGTTTTCCGGCAAGGCAGACGTTCCCGACCAGATCCTTTGCAACGATCCCGACGACGAGACGCTGAAAAAGGCATACGCGGAGAAGCCGGCGGCATACTGGTCCCTGGGGCATCACCCGGATTATTACTGCGACCTCTGCCGGCTCTACTGTCCGCTGGGCGGGTGGAAGGAACGCTTCGGCGACACGCATCTGTCTGCTTTTTTCGGAAAGGCGGCGGGAAAATGAAAACGATCATCATACACGCCGGGTTCCACCCGGGTCCGCCGCGGGAGTACCGGGGCGAGCATATCTACAAAGTCACCCATACCCGCGCCGGCGGCGAGACCCATGATTTTCATTCCGGCGCGCTGCAGGCCGCTGCAGGGCAGTATTACGGTCTTGACAACGGCGCATGGATCAAGGATCTGGGCGGCGAAAAATACCAGACGGACTGGACCGGCGAAGAGCGCTGGGGCCGCGTGGAGCAGGTTGAAACGGATGAAAACGGAACCGTCGTCTCATCCGAGACGCTGGGCTTTATGCTGCTTCGCACCGACCGCGCCCGCGGCCTGCTTTGACGTGGGAGGTGAGGATTGACATGACGCTTTCCGAGAAAATTAAAAGCGAACTGAAAACGCGGTATGACATGGATCTCGCCGGGATCGCGGCGGCATCATCCCTCGCGGGCGAGCCGCCAGGACACCGTCCGGAGGATCTGCTTCCCGGCGCAAAAAGCATCGTCGTATTCGGCCACGCGCTGGCCGACGGCGCGATACAGTCGCAGTTCCGCGCGCTGGAGGACGGTCAGAAATCCGCCCAGAGCTCCTATGCCGCCTATGCCAGCGATCTTGCGCCGAACATCCTGCTGGTAAACGCCTGCTTCCAGTTCTGCTGCCGGATCGAGCGGAACTACGGCGCACTGGCGCTCCCGTGTCCCTTCAACGTCCAGCAAAGCATGATCGCCGACAATGTTCCCGGCATGTTCTTTGCCGATCCTTACGGACAGGGGATGCCGCTGGATATCTGGAAGGCCGCGCTGGCCGCCGGGCTCGGAGAATACGGCTGGAGCAACCGCTTCCTGACGCCGGAGTACGGCCCGCGCCAGATGCTGTGCGCCGTTCTGACGACGCTGGAGCTGGAACCGGACGCGCCGTATTCCGGACCGAAGCTCTGCGCGCCGGAGACCTGCGGCGTCTGCGCCCGCGTTTGTCCCACGAAGGCCATCCCCGCGCCTTGCAGCGGCTGCGGGAAAACAGTTGCTGCAGGGAGCAAACGGCAAACCGTCGCCGATCTCAACGCAAACGCCTGCACCGTCGCCGCGCTGGGGCTGCGCCGGGAATTCTCGGGACGCGTCCCCTGTCCCGATCTCATCATGGAGGATGCGCCGGATGATGCGACGATGAAGGCTGCCTTCGCAAAGAAACCCATCAACGGCCTCTCCATTGAACACTATCCCCGCTATCTTTGTGAACGCTGTCTGATATACTGCCCCACCGGGCACTGGAAAGAACGCTTCTCCGACACAGGGTTGACCGGTTTCGACCCGGAAAACTGAGTAAATTGCACGCATGACCCCCGGCGTTTTGAACGCCGGGGGTCATGCATAATTGTATTTGC
>Ga0079305_1003296_pt1 | contig 11305 bp, 11 predicted proteins | sample LMS_cellobiose_e_FD_79183 | JGI IMG/M metagenome (GOLD analysis project Ga0079305, IMG submission 79183) | Rumen-fistulated moose microbial communities from Alaska, USA - LMS_cellobiose_enrichment | ecosystem: Host-associated > Mammals > Digestive system > Stomach > Rumen fluid ... | reverse complement strand
TCGAGGGCGCCGCGCTGGACGTGTACGAGCAGGAGCCCATTCCGGCGGATAGTCCCTTCAAGGAGCTGGACAACATCATTCTCTCGCCGCATACCGCCGGCATCACCTTTGAGGGCAGGAGCCGCCTGGTGAAGATGGCCTTTCAGAGCGTGATCGACATTCTGGAGGGCAGGACGCCCCCCGTCGGCCTGATCAACCCCGATTTCAAAAAGTGAGCATCGCCTGCAATCATTCAGTTCAATAAGGAGACGGATAAAATGTATACGGGTCTTACAGAAACCAACAGCATGCTGACCAAGGTCAAAAACGGCGAAGTCTCCCTGGGCATCTTCCTGGGGGAGACCGGCGAGACAGTGGCGGAGATCGCAGCGGTGGCCGGCTTCGACTACATCCGGATCGACAGCGAGCACGCGCTGACGGATCCCGGCGCCCTGGCGGCCAAGATCCGCGTCGCCAACGCCTACAACATCCCCACGCTGATTCGGGTCTCCAGTCTGGCGGAGATGACGAAGCTGATCGACTACGGCGCAACCGGATTTCTGGTCCCCGATGTCGAGACGGCGGAGCAGGCCCAGGCCGCGGTCGACGTCTGCAAGTACGCGCCGGTGGGCAAGCGGGGCGTGTCCCGCTCCAACCGCTGCTGCCGCTACGGCCATATTCCCATGAGCGAATACGTGAAATACACGGAAGAGCATATCACGCTGGCCGTGCAGATCGAGAGCAAGAAGGGAGTGGCCAACCTGGATGAGATCCTCTCCGTGCCCGGCGTGGACATCGTGGCCACGGGCCGCATGGATCTGTCCCAGGACTACGGCGTCCTGGGACAGGGCTCGCACCCCGACGTCATGGCGGCGGAGGACATCGTGATCCGCAAGGCGCTGGAGTACGGCAAATATCCGCTGATGACGGCGGGCAGCAGAAAGCAGTATGAGGAGCTGGTCGCCAAGGGCGTCCGCCTCATCACCGTGGCCTTCGACACGCAGTTCATCCTGAAATCGTTCAAGGAACATCTTGCGAAGTTCAGGGATTGACTTGTCAGGGAAAAGAGGAGGAAAAAAGTGTCCGGACTAACGTTATCGGAAAAGATTCTGTCTGCCCACAGCGGACGCGAGGTGCGCGCGGGTGAGATCACCTTTTGTGATGTAGACTTTATGATGGTGCCGGATTCCACCGGCCTTTATGCCGTCCGTTCCTTCAGCCAACTCGGGAAGGACAAGGTCTGCGATCCGGCAAAGATCCTGTTCGTATTCGACCATTGCTCCCCCGCGCCGAATGAAAATCTCGCCAACGTGCAGCAATATCAGCGGAGGTTTGCCAATGAGCAGGGGATCACCATTGCGGAAGGCGGCGAGGGCGTCTGCCACCAGATCACGGTGGAGCGGGGCCACGCCTCCGTGGGCAAGCTCGTTGTCGGCGCGGACAGCCACACCTGTACCTATGGCGCCGTGGGCGCTTTTGCCACGGGCATCGGCGCCACGGATATGGCGGCCTGCATGGCCAGCGGAAAAAACTGGTTCAAGGTGCCCGAGACCATCCGCATCAATCTGCACGGCAAGCTGCCGAAGGGCGCCTCCGCCAAGGACATCATCCTGACGGTGATGGGCAGGCTCGGCGCCGACGGCGCCAATTACAGAGCCGTGGAGTTCTACGGGGAGTATTTTGAGACGTGCACGCTGGCAGACCGCATGACGATCATGAACATGGTGGTCGAGATGGGGGCCAAGAACGGCTTTACCTGCTTCAGCGGCCTGGGGATCCAGGCGGACCCGGACGCGGAGTACTGCGAGGTCCACGATTTTGACCTGGAGACTTTCGTGCCCTGCGTGGCCAAGCCCCACACGGTGGACAACTGGGCGCCCATCAGCGAGGTCGCCGGCACGCCTGTCCAGTTTGCCTTCCTCGGAAGCTGCACCAACGGCAGATACGAGGACCTCAAGAGCGCGGCGGATATCCTGCGCGGGAAGCACATTGCCAAGGGCGTCCGGTTCCTGGTGGCGCCGGCCTCCAAGGACGTGCTGCTCAAGGCGGTCGAGACGGGCGTGCTGCGGGATCTGGTCGAGGCGGGCGCCGCGCTGTTCACCTGCGGCTGCGGCGTGTGCGTCGGAACGCACGGCGGCGTGCCCTGCGACGGAGAGACGGCCATCTCCACCAGCAACCGCAACTTCAAGGGCCGGATGGGAAACCCCAATGCGCAGATCTTTCTGGCCAGCGCCGCCACCGTCGCCGCGTCGGCGTTGAACGGGTGCATCACGGATCCTGCCGCTTATATGTAAGGAGCTGAAGAGATGACGATCAAAGATAAGGTCATACGCTACGGGGATGACATCAACACCGATGTGATTATCGCCGGAAAATACACGAAGACGTTCTCCATCGAGACGCTGGCGCAGCACGCCATGGAGGACCTGGACCGGGATTTCACCACCAAGATCAAGCAGGCCTCCATCATTGTGGGCGGCTCGTATTTCGGATGTGGCTCGTCCCGCGAGGCGGCGCCCATCGCGCTGAAGGCGGCCGGCGTGTCCTGCATTTTCGCCAAGACCTTCGCCAGGATCTTTTACCGGAATGCCATCAACATCGGCCTGCCCATCGTGGAGTGCAATACGGACAACATCCATGAGGGAGACGTGCTCGTCTATGAGCTGGGCTCGGATACCGTGGTCAACGAGACGACGGGCGAGCGCCTCAAAACGCAGCCGCTGCCCGACATCATGCTGGACATCTTCAAATGCGGCGGCCTGGTGGAGTATTTCCGGCAGACCGGCGGATATTAAGGGAAACAGGTGATGTAGATGGGGAAGACCTTTGTAGAGAAAATGATCTCCCGCAACATGGGAACGGACGTCTCCGTCGGGGACATCGTCTTCATCAAGCCGGATTTCTGCATCAGCCACGAAAACGCCTCCTCGGTCTGCAGGACCTTCAAGGCCATCGGCGTTGAGCGCGTGTTCGATCCGGATAAGATCGTGATTACCTTTGATCACACGGTCCCGGCCTGCAGCGTGGAATACGCCAACGCCCATGTGATCACCAGAGAGTTCGTCGCGGAGCAGGGCATCAGCCATTTTTACGACATCAACGGCCATGGCGGCGTCTGCCACCAGATCATGTGCCAGGAGGGCTATTCCGCCCCGGGCCGTGTGATTATCGGCTCGGACAGCCATACCTGCACCTCCGGCGCCATGGGCGCTTTGGCCATCGGCGTGGGCCGGAGCGAGATGGCGGGCGTTTGGGCGACGGGGGATCTGTGGGTCCGGGTGCCGGAGTCGATCCGCATCAATGTCACCGGGCGGCTGCGGCCCGGCGTCGGCGCAAAGGACTTTATCCTCAAGGTGATCGGAGATTTCCGCGCGGATGGCGCAGACTACTGCTCGGTGGAGTTCTGCGGCGACGGGATCGCCGCCATGAGCGTCTCCCAGCGGATGACCATCTGCAACATGTGCGTGGAGATGGGGGCAAAAAACGCCGTCTGCAAGCCGGATGAAAAGGTGGCAGAGCAGTTGCGCGCCAAAATGCACGGGGGCGCTTACGAGATGGTCTGGGCGGACGACGCCGCCGAATACAAGCTCGTCCGGGATTATGATCTGGACGAGCTGGTCCCCGGCGTGGCCAAGCCCCACACGGTGGATAACTGGGCGCCCATCACGGAGGTGGCCGGCACACGGGTCGATCAGGTCCTGATCGGCACCTGTACGAATGGTCGCCTGGAGGATCTGCAGGCAGCGGCGGAGATCCTCCGCGGTAGGCAGGTCAAAGTGAGAACGATCATCACGCCCGCATCCGTGGAGATCCTCCGCGCGGCCATTGCCGACGGGACGCTCTCCGCGCTGGTGGACGCGGGCTGCACCATCACGTCCCCCGGCTGCGGCGCGTGTATCGGCCTTTCCTATGGCGTGCTGGGCGACGGGGAGGTCTGCGTCTCCACGGCAAACCGGAACTTCAAGGGAAGAGAGGGCAGCAAGGAGAGCCAAATTTATCTTGCCAGTCCCATGACCGCGGCGTGGTCTGCTCTGCAGGGCGTGATCAGCGATCCCCGGGAAGCCTATACGAAATGAAGGGGTTGTAAGATGAAAATAACCGGAAAGATTTGGAAATACGGGGATGACGTCAATACGGACTACATCTTTCCCGGCGTGTACACCTATATGACGTTGACCGAAGAGGAGATGGGCAAGCACGCGATGGAAGGCCTCGACCCCGACTTCACCCAGAACGCCGCCCCCGGCGACATCATCGTGGCGGGCAAAAACTGGGGCTGCGGCTCCTCCAGAGAGCAGGCGGTGAAGTGCCTGCGCGCGAGAGGCATCGCGGCGCTGGTCGCCTCCAGCGTGGCCAGAATCAACTTCCGGAACTCGATCAACGAGGGGTTTCCGGTCATCATCTGTCCGGAAGCCGTGCGCACAACAGAGCCGGACGACACGATCACCATCGACTTTGACAGGGGCGTCGTCAGCAACCGCTCCGGCGATTATTCCTTCGCGCCGTACAACGCCCAGATCCAGGCCATCATGAACTGCGGAGGCCTCATTCCCTACATCAAGGAATCCCTGAAGCAGCGCGGCAAGCTGCGTCAGGCATAAATAAAGATTCCGAACAGCGTACCCAAAATAAAAAAGGAGGACTCTAAGATGAAGCTCAACGCGAAAAGACTGGTAGCAATCCTGCTCATCGCCATGCTGGTGCTCAGCGTCAGCGGTTGCCAAAAGGTGGAGAGTACCCCGACCCCGGCGTCAGCCGCGCCCGCGTCCAGCGCCCCTGCCTCCGCTGCTCCGGCGTCAGCCGCGCCCGTGGAATCCAAGGCGCCTGAGAAGCTGATCAAGGACGCCGTCACCATGGTCGTCACCTTCTCTGCCGGCGGCAGCAACGACCTGGGCTCCCGCGTCATGTCCAAGTACTTGGAGAAGTATCTGGAAGTTCCCGTGAACGTTGTCAACATCACCGGCGGCGGCGGATGGATCGGCTGGCAGCAGGTGGCCCAGGCCAAGCCCGACGGCCTGACCCTCTCCTCCATCACCTTCCCGACGCTGTTTGTGGGCTACATGGATCCGCAGCAGAACCGCAAGGAGAACATGAGTTCTTTCACCCAGATCTGCAATGTCATCTCCGACTACGGTGTCCTGACCATCGCCTCTGACAACAAGAATTTCAACGACATGGATTCCTTCATTGAGTATGTCAAGAACAACCCCGTGAACATTTCCGTCACGGCCAAGGGCGGCGACGACCACATGGGTCTGCTGAAGTTCCTGGCCGCTAATCCCGAGCTGGCGGCAAACGTTACGCCCGTCTTCAACAGCGGCACCACGGACTGCCTGGCGCAGATCCTGGGCGGCCATACCGACGCCACCTTCGTCAACGTCGGCGATATGGTGAGCAGAATGTCGGACGGAACCTTCACCAACCTCTGCATCTTTGCCCCAGAGCGCTCCAAGTACTTCCCGGATCTGCAGACCTGCGAGGAGCTGGGCTATGGCGCCGTGTACGAGAGCTCTGACCGCGGCTTCGGCATGCCGCATTGCGACGATCCGGCCCTGCTGGCCTATATCACGGACGCCTTCAAGGCCGCCCTCAGCGACCCCGACTGCATCAAGGAGTTTGCGGACCTTGGTCTTGAGATGAACGTTCTGTTCGGCGCGGACAGCGACAAACTGATCGCCGATTGGGAGCAGATCTACAACGACAACCTGGAACTGCTGGGGTGGAAGTAAAGCGATCGCACAGGATTTAAAACAGGCAACCCCCGATATCGGGGGTTGCCGGATTTATATCAAGGGGTTATCCTATGAAAAATAAGAAAATGGCCAAAGAACTTGGCGTCAGCCTGGTGATCTGTCTCTTGGGCCTCTGGGGCGTCTGGTACATCAACCAGAGCATCCCGGCGGACGGCAGGCTCTATCCCCGCGTGGCATTTCTGATCCTGCTGTTTCTGGGCATTCTGCTTGCCGCGGAGACGCTTTGGAAGAGCCGAAAGGAAGCTGCCGCACCGTCAGAGACCGAGGAGGCGCCGGCGGCAAAGGAAAAGGGCGCCTGGTTTGGGCCTTGGGGCATGATCTGCCTCGCCATCCTGTACGCGGCGGCGGTGCGTTACATCGACGACGCCATCAACGTCGTCCTGATCCCCATGGCGGGCATGAAGCTCACCTCGGGCTTGTTCGTCGCCACGCCGCTCTTCATTGCCATAACCATGCTCTATTTCAGGATCCGTTCCTGGAAAAAGATCCTTGGCGTCACGGTGGGAGCCACGATCCTGATTTACATTCTGTTCGTGGTCCTGTTAAAAATCTACTTGCCTTAAGCGCGGGAGGACGATATGATTAATGCGATTACATCCAGCCTGATGTCGACTGATACCGTCCTCGCGCTTTTGCTGGGCGTCTTCGGCGGTATGTTTATGGGCGCTATGCCCGGTCTGAGCGCGACGATGGCCATGACGCTGTTCCTGCCGCTCACCTATACCATGGACCCCGGCCCGGCCATCATGCTGCTGATGTCCACCTATACGGCGGCCATCTACGGCGGCTCCATCACGGCGATTTTGATCCATACGCCGGGTACGCCCTCCTCCGCGGCCACGGCGCTGGACGGCTACAAGCTGACCCAGAAGGGCATGGGCCTGCAGGCGCTGGGCGTCTCCACGGTGGCGTCCTCTCTGGGCTCACTGGTGGGCGCCGTCGCGCTGATCTGCATCGCGCCGCCCCTGGCGCGCTTTGCGCTGAAGTTCAGCGATCCTGAATATTTTCTCATCGCCATTTTCGGCCTGACCATCATCGGCAGCCTGGCGGGCAAGTCCACCATCAAGGGCCTGATCTCGGGCGCTGTGGGCCTGTGCATCGCCGTGATCGGCGTGGACCCGGTTTGGGGCTATCTGCGTCTCACCTTCGGGACGACCTTCCTGCAGTCCGGCATTGCAACGGTCCCGGCTATGATCGGCCTGTTCTCCATCGCGCAGGTGATGACGCTGGCGGAAAAGCGCCACCTGGGCGAGCGGGAGTCCGATACGCGGATCCATCAGGAGTTGAAGGGCCGTATGCTGCCGTCCTTTTCCGAATTCATCCGCAATATGCCGCAAATGATCCGCTCGGCAATCATCGGCGTCGTCATCGGCATCCTGCCCGGCGCGGGCGGCGATATCGCCGGCTGGGTCAGCTACAACGAGGGCAAGCGCTTTTCCAAGCACCCCGAGGAGTTCGGTGAGGGCTGTCTGGAGGCCCTGTACTGCTCCGAGGGCGCCAACAACGCGGTAGTGGGCGGCGCTATGATCCCGCTGCTGACCCTCGGCATCCCCGGCAGCGCGGCCTGCGCCGTCTGCATGGGCGCGCTGATGATCCATGGCGTCAACCCCGGCTTTACGCTTTTTGAAAAGCAGATGGATATGGTCTGGGTCATCGTGATCGGCTTTGTGCTGGCCAGCCTGCTGATGGCCATCGTGGGCGTGCTCACGGCCAAGCACGTGGTGCGCATCGCGGACCTATCCGCCGGCATTCTGGCGCCGCTGATCGTGGTGCTCTCCCTTATCGGCGCGTACGCCATCAATCTGAACTACTACGACGTGTATGTCATGCTGGCCTTCGGCGTGCTGGGCTATCTCATGCGGAAGTTCGAGTTCCCCACGGCCCCTGTGGTCCTGGCGCTGATCCTGGGCAACATGGCAGAGGGCGGACTCATCCGTTCCATCATCATCTGCAAGGGCAATCTTGCCGGCTATATCTTCGGCAGGCCTCTCTGTGTTTTCTTCATCATCCTGATCATCCTCTCCCTGTTTGCCCAGACCATCGGCAGATATCTTGGAAAGCTGATGCAGATCAAGAAGGACACCGACGTCGAGATCCCGGACGAGGACTGAGCGCGGAGGCTCTTCCCCCGGCAGAAGGAGGACCCATGAAATACGATTTGATCATCGAAAACGGGCGTGTCTTTGATCCGGGCGCCGGCCTGGACAGGCCCGGCGCTCTTGCGGTCCAAAACGGCCGCATTGCGGGCGCGGCCCAGGCGGAGGATACGGCAGACACGATCGTCGACGCAAAGGGCTGCTATGTGTCCCCGGGCTTTATCGATACGCATGTCCACGTGGCATGGGAGATGGTCGATTCCGGCATTCCCCTGGATCTCTGCTGCCTGCCCAACGGCGTCACAGGCGCGGTGGACGGCGGCAGCCTGGGTGTGACCGGTTATAAGAGCTTTCTCCGCAGTCTCAGGACGCAGCAGGCGCTGGCAAGGATCCTGCTCAACGTGTCGCCCGTCGGCCTGGCAACGCATCAATTCATCATCCCTTACCGGCCGGACACCTGGGATATGAAGAAGTTTGAGGAGGCGTTCACGGCGCCCCGGGACGAGGTCCTGGGCCTGAAGCTGCTGATGGACAGGCGGCGGCTTCTGCCGGAGGACGGCGTCAAAGCTCTCGACAGGACCATGGAGCTGGCGGAGCGTTACCAGGTGCCGGCGGTCGTCCATGTGATGGGCTCGCCGGTCCCGCAGGCGGAGATCGCCTCCGCCCTCCGGCCCGGAGACGTATTTCTGCATGTGTATACCGGCGGAGAGCACACGATCCTGGAAAACGGTCATGTGAGCGCCGCGGTGCATGAGGCCCGGGAAAGAGGCGTGTGGATGGATTCTGCCCCCGGTCTGGGAAATTTCTCCTTCCAGGTGGCCCGGCACGCGCTGGAGGAGGGACTACGCCCGGATTTAATTGGCAGCGATATGACCATCAGGAGTTGGAACAGGGAAAGGGTGCATGGCCTGACGCATGTATTGTCCATGCACCTGGCTCTGGGGCTCACGCTGCAGGAGGTCGTCACGGCGGCCACGCGCAATGCCGCGTCGTTCATGGGCCTGGCCGGAACGGTCGGGACCTTGGCGGCGGGCGCCCGCGCGGATATCTGCATTTTCGAGCTGAAGGATTTCAGCCGTTTCACGTACCGGGACACCGTGGGAGACACCCTGCCCGCCACGGAGCTGATCGTGCCGCAGATGGTGTTCAGCGCGGGGCTTCCGGTCTACCGCGCCGCGGATTTCTATTGACAGGTCGAACGGAGGGCTGGATATGAAGCTGACTGTGAAAGAGATCCGGACAACGCTGACCGGAATTGCCGGAGAGTATGTGTCTGATGCGGACGACGTTGCCGTTCTGGTGGATTCTCTGCTGACGGCCCAGTGCTGGGGGATCTATTCCCATGGCCTGGAGCGATTTCCCGTCTATATGAAGCGGCTCCGGGAGGGGCTCGTGAACGCGTCGCCCGCGATCAGGGTCGAGAAAAGGCTTCCGGCCGTGCTGCGGATCGACGGCGACAACGGCTTGGGCTCCGTCGTCATGCAGACCGCCATGCGAGAGAGCATGGCGGCTGCGGACATCTGCGGCGTCTGTGTGGCGGCGGTGCGCCGGAGCAATCATTTCAGCGCGGCGGGCTACTATGTGAATCAGTTGGCCGACAGGGGCTATATCGCGCTGCTCTGCACCGTCGGTCCCCCCAATATGCCGCCTTATGGCGGAATGGAGGCCTATTTTTCCACCAATCCCATTGCCATCGGTCTGCCCTGTGCAGAGAAACCGAATCTGGTGGTGGACATGGCGACCAGCGTTGCGGCCAAGGGAAAAATCAGGGCCGCGGCCAGAAGAGGGGAGCCTATTCCGGAGGGATGGGCGATCGACAAGGATGGAAATCCCACCACAGACGCCCAGAAGGCCATCGAGGGTCTGGTGATCCCCATGGCGGGCCATAAGGGCTCCGGACTGGCGCTGGCGGTGGAGCATCTGGCCGGCGTGGCCACCGGGAGCGCCTTCGGTCGGAACGTGGTCATGCAGTACGGAGATGATCCGCGCCCGGCGGATGTGGGCCATATGCTCATAACGATCAAGGTGGGCGCCCTGATGGAGCCGGAGGAATATGCGCGTCGGACCCAAAAGCTCTGCGACGAGCTGCGCCGAATCCGTCCCGCGCCGGGCTTCGAGCGCGTGATCCTCCCCGGTGAGCCGGAATACCTCAGAAAAATGGCGGCGGAGAGGGACGGCCTTGAGGTGGACGACGACCTCTGGCAGAAGATCCTCGCGTCGGATGTTCGGAAAGCTTAACTCAATTGCAAATTGGATAAAAAAAGCACTATACGAGAATAGTGTTTATGGAGGCATAATTATGGATCTGGGTCTTAAAAACAAGAAGGTGCTGATTACCGGCTCCACAAAGGGGATCGGCTTTGCCGCCGCGAAGCTGTTTCAGGAGGAGGGCGCGCAGGTGGCCATCACATCCTCCTCTCAGGACAATGTCGATTCTGCTTCGGAAAAGCTTGGCAATTGTCTGGCCATACACTGCGACGTAGGCGATCCGGAGGATGTGGACAGCTTGTTTTCCACAATCCGCCGGGAATGGGGAGAGCTGGATGTTCTGGTAAACAATGCGGGGATAATGCTGCGCAAGAGAGTATGCGATGTTGCGTTGGAGGAATGGGAACGCCTGATGAATGTAAACCTCCGCGGCACATGGCTGTGCTGCAAGTATGCAGGCAAGCTGATGATGGAGACGAATGGCGGAGTCATTTTGAATACGTCCTCCATGAACTCCGTGATCCCCGTGTATGCCACCGGCGTCTATGCTGCGTCCAAAGCAGCGATAAATGCGCTCACATCTACGCTGGCGGGGGAACTGGCTCCTTATAATATCCGGGTAAACGCTTATATTCCCGGATTCATCCCCACAGACCTCAACAGGGCGCGCCGGGAAAAGGCAGCCAGCGAAAGCGAGCTGGCGACCCATATCGCAATGCAGCGGCTTGGCACTGTTGAAGAAATGGCGGATGCGATCGTTTATCTCTGCTCTGCCAGGGCAAGCTATATGACCGGCTCGGTGGTCAAGGTCAATGGCGGCAGTTTTGCCGTTCAGAACTGCCGATCCGCGTGGCTGGATCGATAAAACTTGAAAAAACAGCAAAATAATTTCAGTACGGCCGATTAAGGCCGTACTGAAATTATTTTGCGGCGAGATCGCGCGTGATGCGCGCTGAGACGGATTTCAGATACGCAACGCGGTCCGGCAGGTCCCGCTCATCGAATCGCGATGTGGCGCCGGAGATGCCGATCACACAGAGGACACCGCCTGCGGGATCAAAGAGCGGGACAAATATGCCCGTTGTTCCAACGAGGCGGTTGTTGGGGATTGAGCAGAAGCCCTGCTCCCTGATCATGTCCAGAAGATTGTCCTCCACAGCCGAAGAGAAGGATTGAAGATAATCCCGGTCCTCCTTCGGCAGATAGGCCACCAGGAGACGGCCGCTGCTGCCGGATGTCAAGGGCAGTGTCTCGTTGATTTGAATATTG
>Ga0079305_1003295_pt1 | contig 11315 bp, 7 predicted proteins | sample LMS_cellobiose_e_FD_79183 | JGI IMG/M metagenome (GOLD analysis project Ga0079305, IMG submission 79183) | Rumen-fistulated moose microbial communities from Alaska, USA - LMS_cellobiose_enrichment | ecosystem: Host-associated > Mammals > Digestive system > Stomach > Rumen fluid ... | reverse complement strand
TGGACCAGCCTTATCTCCACCTCAAAGCTGGAGCTCGGCGAGGTCCTCGTCGCCGGACGGTAGATGCTCAGCGTCACCTTGTCGCCCGCCTTGAACTGAGCAAGCTGCTCCGAAACTCCGTTGAAGGAGGTCACCGCAACACCGTCGATGTGCGTGATTATGTCGCCGGGCTGAACGCCCTGATCGCTTATATCATGATTCGTGATGTCCACAATATACATACCCGGCTTGACTCCGCTCTGCATCGCCTGCGCCTGGTTTATCAGCTGCGCCGTGATGCCGAGCTGGATGCGCCCGGTCACGCGCCCGTATCTGATGAGTTCGTCGACTATCGGTTTCGCGTGGTTGGAGGCAATCGCAAAGCCGATGCCCTCGTAGCCCTCGAGCGCTATTTTAGCCGAATTTATGCCGATTATCTGTCCATACTGGTTTACCAGCGCCCCGCCTGAGTTGCCCGGATTGATCGCGGCGTCGGTCTGGATGCAGACGAGCGTGCTGTTGGAGGTGCGTATCTCACGGTTGACCGCCGAGACCATGCCGTAGGTGACGCTGCCCTGCAGCGACATTCCTCCGGGATTTCCTATCGCCAGCACGAACTCGCCGACCTTCATCTGGTCGGAGTTGCCGAACTCCGCAAATGGCAGCCGCTTTGCGTCTATCCTGATCACCGCGAGGTCGGTTATCCTGTCCAGCCCCACCACGGTGGCGGCGTATTTTTCTCCTGAATAGAGCGTGACCCGGATCTTGTAGGCTCCCGCAACGACGTGAGCGTTTGTGAGGATGTAACCGTCCTCCGACATTATTATGCCCGAGCCGGAACTCTCCGGAGATATCTCGTCGTCATCATGCGCGAGCTCATAGTCGGATGCGAATATCTCGATCCCGACGACCGTCGGCAGCACCCGCTCGGAGACCTCGACCGTCCACGGCAGCTCCACGCTCCCGTCTCCGCCGCCTTCCGGCCTGTCGACTATCGTGATGCCGCTGTGGTTCCTGTCGATGCTTATATCGTTCTCGACCGGCACCTGCTCCGGAAGAGAGCTCTGTTCGCCGTTATCCTCCGGGATGCTGTGGTGCGGCTCCTGCTCCACAGAGCTGCTTTCCCCGTCGTAGGGGACGTATCCCTGCCCCGGCGAAAGCATAGACCATATCCCGTACCCTGCAAAGCACACCAGCGCGAGCGCGATTATCCCGCAGAGTATTCCTGCAAATATCCTTCCGCCCTTTTTCTTTTTTTTCGGTGGCGCCTGCCACATCTGAGGCTCCGGCGGCTGAGGCTGGAGATCACACTTTTCTCCTTGTGCACCCGCGTTCTCAAAATCGTCGTAGCCCTTGAAGTTCCATTCGTCCGCCGGTCTGCGCTCCTGACGGTAGAATCCCGCGCCCGGCGTCCAGCCGGTCTGATGTTCTTCGGCTGTCTGTCCGCTCGTGTCCTCGGCATGCGTCCATTCAGGTTTTTGCGGCTCTGCTTTCGCATTCTGCGCATCCTCGGCGCTCTGCGGATCAGCCGTCGCTTCTGCGCCGCCTTTGGCTCCGCCGCTGCCGACGTATACGTATCCTCCGCCCTGCGCGCTGCTCCAGCCGTTCATCATGTCATTGCTCTGCCGTGCCTCCGGAGCGTCCCGTTCGTCCGCGCCTTCCGGCACGCAGCCTTTTTTCTCGTTCTCGTCTGCCATATAAAGCCTGCTCGCTCCTCTTTTTGTTGAAACACCGTTCCCACATATTCTATGAACACAAGCGTCCGAAAAATCACACCTTCAGCATTCCCGTCAGGTCTTTCAGGATCATTCGCGTCAGTGCTTGCCATGGGGCTGCTTTTGTCCGCCCTCGGCGATCTGACGGCTCGCCGGGATGGAGAACTCGAATTCGGTATATTTTCCCTCTTCGCTCCGGGCCTTTATCTCTCCGCCGTGCAGTCCGACGACCGTGCGGACTATATAAAGTCCCAGCCCGACTCCGTTTTTGTCGAGGCTGCGCGAGCGGTCGGTCTTGTAAAAACGGTCGAAAAGCCGGTTGAGCTCATTTTCCGGTATCCCTTCGCCGGAATTTCGCACCGCTACATAGACCATGCGTCCGTCTCCGTTGAAGCGGAACTCGATGTATCCGTTCTGATTGGTGAACTTGACCGCATTGTCGACAAGGTTATATATCACCTGATGTATGAGGTCCTCGTCCGCCTCCACCATTATCTTTCCGACGTCAAGGCCCCTTATCTCAAGGTTCTTGGCCTCGATGCCCTGTTCGAAAGTGAACACCGTCTGCAGCACCGTCTCGTGGATATCGAACTGTTTTGCGATTATCTGCCGCTCGCCGGCCTCGATCTGTGCGATGCCGAGCATCGCCCTGACAAGACGCGCGAGTCGCTTGACCTCGTCGGAGACTATGCGGAGATACTGCCTGTGCTTCTCCTCCGGTATCGTGCCGTCCAGTATGCCGTCGATGAAGCCGCCGATCGTCGTCATCGGAGTTTTCAGCTCGTGGGAGACATTTGCGGTGAAGCTGCGCCGCGCCGTTTCGAGATCTGCGAGCGACGAGGCCATGTTGTTTATGGATACCGCGAGCATGCCGATCTCATCCGAGCTCTCGACAGGCACCCTGACCGAGAAATCCCCTTTGGAGAAGGCGTTCGTGGCATCCACCATGTCTCTCAGCGGGCGCACCAGTCTGCTGGTGAAGAAATAGGTGAAGATGAAGGCGAGCATCAATACCGCCGCAGCGCTGATGAGGAACATGCCAATCATCTCAAGCAAAAAGTCGATCAGCGCACGCGCCGAGCTGGAGACGAATACCGCCCCCAGACTGTTGCCGGCGTCGTCGGTCAGCTCCATGCCGACTGTATAATAAGAGCCCTGATATATCCCGCCGAGCTTTCCGATCTCTGAATACTGTCCCTGCGAAAACAACGAGGACATGATGCTCTCCGGCACCTCGCCCAGCTTGTGCACACAGCCGGTCGATTCCGAGCAGACCAGCGTCTCGCCGGAAGTGTTCACCAGGAACACCACTGTGCTGCTCGATTCCGCCAGGATGGAATAGCCGGACTTGAGCACCCATTCATCCACGGCCCGGTAGTCATTGCTCACAAGGTTGTTCTGCGTCAGATTGATGGCGTACTGCGCGTTGCGGTAGAGCAGCTGCTGCTTGTCCGATCGGAAATACTGCGAGGCGAAAAGCATGAACACCACGCCCAAAAACAACACGCAGGACAGAATGATCACTGAAAATATTGTAAAATACTTGAATAACAGGCTTCGGCGCATCGCTTTCCGCTTCCTCCGGCAGCTCCCCGGCAGTCCTTAAACGTCATATAACACGATGATGATCGGCCTCAGCCCTTCGGCTGCGGCTGATCATCACACGTTTCATCTCATGTTATGAGTGAGGTCAGTCTCTGACCTCGAACTTATAGCCCACGCCCCATACTGTCTTGAGCGTCCATTTGTCGGAGACGCCCTCCAGCTTTTCGCGCAGGCGCTTGATGTGCACATCCACTGTGCGGGAATCGCCGTAATATTCAAAGCCCCACACCTCGTCGAGCAACTGATCGCGGGTGTAGACGCGATTGGGATTGCTGGCCAGATGGAACAGCAGCTCCAGCTCCTTCGGCGGCGTGTCGACGATGCGCCCGTCGACCTTGAGCTCATATTTCGTCATGTTGACGACCAGCTTGTCGTAGGATACCTCCTTGGGGTCGTTCTCCGCGGAGGACTTGCCTGTGCGGCGGAGCACCGCCTTGATCCTTGCGACGATCTCCTTTGTGTCGAACGGCTTCACGACGTAGTCGTCGGCGCCGAGCTCCAGACCGAGCACCTTGTCGAACGTCTCGCCCTTGGCGGTTATCATGATTATCGGGCAATCAGAGCGCTTGCGGAGCTCACGGCAGACCTGCCAGCCGTCAAGCTTCGGCATCATGACGTCGAGCAGCACGATATCGGGGGTTTCAAGCGCGAATCTCGTCACGGCTTCCTCGCCGTCGTTTGCGATGACGACGGTATAGCCGTCTTTTTCAAGATAGAGTCTCAGCAATTCGCATATATTTTTGTCGTCGTCCGCTACGAGCACCTTTCCTATAGACATGTTTGTTCCTCCTCGATTTTAAATGAACCTTTTCTGAAGATATATACGTTAATTTCCGCGCAAAGAGCCTGAAATATACGTTTTTTCGCCATTTGCGCCGTATTATCGTCTTTTTTCACTTTGTATCAATTATACAGTATTTCCCACTTTATTGGTTAATAATTTTTGAAGCTTTTCATTAGTTTGCGTAAACTCGCGCCAAAAAAACAGCCTTTCCCGCGCACAGACCGACTTTTGCGGTCGATTCCGACGCATTATTATCATTATCCGCGCAAAAAACTATTGCCTGAAGCCGCCGGGTGGTTTATAATTATATTCGGACGCCGCTGCGGCCATCATATGAACCGAAGGGAAAATCAGCATCATGAAACTTGGAATCGTCGGCCTGCCGAACGTCGGCAAAAGCACACTGTTCAACGCGATAACCAACGCGGGCGCGCAGGCTGCCAACTATCCTTTCTGCACCATCGAGCCGAACATCGGCTCCGTTCCGGTCCCTGACGAGCGCCTCGACGTGCTCGCAAAGATGTATGACCCGGAAAAATACACTCCCGCCACCATCGAATTCGTCGATATAGCCGGGCTCGTCCGCGGCGCCTCAAAGGGCGAGGGGCTCGGCAACCGCTTTTTGTCCCACATCCGCGAGGTAGACGCGATAGTCCACGTGGTGCGCTGCTTTGAGAACGGCGAGATAATCCACGTCGACGGCAGCATAGATCCTCTGCGCGACATCGACACCATAAATCTCGAGCTGATACTCTCCGACATCGAAGTTGTGGAAAGGCGCATCGACAGAGCCGCAAAATCCGCCAAGGGCGATAAGAAATACGCCGTTGAGGTGGAGACGCTCGAGCGGCTGAAGGCTCATCTCTATGAGAACAAGCCCGCACGCTCCTTTGCACGCTCCGGCGACGACGCCCAGTATATCTCCGCACTGTCCCTGCTGACCGACAAGCCCGTCATCTACGCCGCCAACCTCAGCGACTCCGATTTCATGGCCGGTCTGGACAAAAACGAGGCCTTTGCCGCCGTCAAAAAGCTCGCTGAGAGCGAGGGCGCCGGCGTGCTCCCCATCTGCGCGCAGATGGAGGAGGAAATCGCCGATATGTCCCTTGAGGACAAGGCGATGTTCCTTGCCGATCTCGGTCTTGAGCGCTCCGGTCTCGACCGTCTCATCCAGGAGTGCTACTCCCTGCTCGGGCTGATATCCTTCCTCACTGCCGGCAAGCAGGAGGTCCGCGCCTGGACCATCACCAAAGGCACCAAGGCGCCACAGGCAGCCGGAAAGATACATTCCGACTTTGAAAAGGGCTTCATCCGTGCGGAAATCGTCGCCTACGACGACCTGATCGCCTGCGGCAGCATGGCCGCCGTCAAGGAGAAGGGACTGCTCCGCCTTGAGGGCAAGGATTACGTGATGTGCGACGGCGACGTCACACTGTTCCGCTTCAATGTCTGAAGCTCCTCGTCATCCGGATATACATTATTAATATTATCATATTTTCAACGGCTTGTCAACCTCGCCGACAGTTCTTTCACGCCTCGCTTTCGGCAGATCTTTCAGGCAGATCAAAACGGACCGGGAGACCATCCGATCTCCCGGTCCGTTCCTTATGCCTTTTTATGCGGTCAATCCTCTTCCTTTTTTACCACCGCGATGCCGAGCACCTCGAGGCTCGCGTCGTCCACCTCGGACGGGCACTCGGACATGAGCTCGCTGGCGTTCTGCACCTTCGGGAAAGCGACGACATCGCGCAGGCTGTCTGCGCCGCACATCAGCATCGCAAGACGGTCGAGTCCCATGCCGGAGCCTCCGTGAGGAGGCGCCGCATAGCGATAGGCGTCGACAAGGAAGCCGAACTTCGCCTTGATCTCTTCATCGGTGAGTCCGAGCAGGCGGAACATGCGCTGCTGCAGCTCCGGATCGGTGATGCGTATCGAGCCGGAAAGCAGCTCCACGCCGTTGAGCACCAGATCGTAGGCCTTTGCCCTGACGTTCTCCTTGTCGCTCTCGAGATAGTCGAGGCACTCATCGAGCGGCATGGTAAACGGATGGTGCATCGCGTTCCATGTCTGGGTGTCCTCATCCCACTCAAAGAAGGGGAACTCGGTTATCCACAGGAATTTGTGTCCCTCTGGTATGATATCGAGCTGCTTTGCGATGATCAGACGCAGCGCGCCCAGCACCGGCAGCGTGACCTTGTTCTTGTCCGCGACGATGAAGGCGGCGTCGCCCTTTTCGCATCCCAGCGCAGCCATGATCTTCTCAAGCTCGCCCTCGGCCATGAATTTGCCGAAGGAACAGCTCGGCGTGTCGTCCACAAATCTGATATAGGCCAGTCCCTTTGCGCCGATGCCCTTCGCGTGCTCTGCCAGCTTGTCGATCTCCTTGCGGCTGAGCTTCTGGGCGGCGCCCTTTGCGACGATGCCCCTGACGCTGCCGCCTGCGGCAACTGCGCCGGAAAACACCGAAAATCCGCTGTCTTTGACTATATCCGATATGTCGGTTATCTCCATTCCGAAGCGGGCGTCCGGCTTGTCGGAGCCGAAGCGCTCCATCGCATCGCGATAGGTCATTCGCTCGATGGGCGGGACCTCCTCATCCATCAGCTCTCTGAACAGCCGGCGGATGAAGCCCTCGTTCATGTCCATTACGTCCTCGGCGTCGACAAAGGACATCTCGAGGTCGATCTGGGTGAACTCCGGCTGACGGTCGGCGCGAAGATCCTCGTCGCGGAAGCAGCGGGCAAGCTGGAAATAGCGGTCGCAGCCGGCGATCATCAGCAGCTGCTTGTAGATCTGCGGGGACTGCGGGAGCGCATAGAACTTGCCGTTGTGCACGCGCGACGGCACGAGATAGTCCCTCGCGCCCTCCGGCGTGGATTTCATCATCATCGGGGTCTCGACCTCGATGAAGCCGTTTTCGCAGTAGTATTCTCTCGCTATGCGGGCGATGTTGTGGCGCATCATCAGGTTGCGCTGCAGCGTCGGGCGGCGCAGGTCGAGATAGCGGTATTTGAGCCTGAGCTCGTCCTTCACTCCGGTGTTGTCTACGATCTCGAATGGCGGGGTCTGGGCGCGGGAGAGTATTCTGAGCTCGGTGACGAAGATCTCGATCTGCCCCGTCGGGATATCGTTGTTGACTGATTCACGCCTGCGCACGGTGCCCGCCGCCATCAGGACAGCCTCGCTGCGCACTGAGGACGCCTTTTCGAACACGTCTCTCGCCGTGCTGTCGTCGAAGGCGAGCTGGACGATGCCGCTCCTGTCGCGCAGATCGATGAAGATCAGGTTGCCGAGATCGCGCTGCTTCTGCACCCATCCGGCCGCGACCACCTCGGCGCCGATATCCTTTTCGGAGAATTCTCCGCAGTATTTGGTCCTTTTCAGTCCTGCCATAAGCTCAGCCATTTTTCACATCTCCATCTCAAAATCAAAGATATTTCTGAAGCTCGGAGAAGCCCTCTTCTCCCGATCCGCCGTCGAACTTTTCGAGCGCCTGCGTCAGGTCGTCGAGCTGATCGTCGAGCATGTGATCGTAGAGGAACTGGCACATCCCGTCCAAAGAGACCTCGTGGTTCTCGCCCGTCTTCATGTTCTTGACCCTGACGACTCCGTTCATCTGCTCGATCTCGCCGATGATACAGCTGTATTTCGCTCCGATCTTGTCGCAGTATTTCATCTGCGCCTTGACGCTGCGGTTCATCACGTCGCCTTCGGCGCGGAAGCCCTCCGCGCGAAGCTCGGAGATGACTCCCGCCGCAGCTATCGAGGCGCTCTCGCCCGCCGAGCCGACGTAGATATCGCAGGTTTCCGGCTCCGGGAACTCACAGCCTGTCTGCTCCATCAGCATGAGTATTCGGTTGAGTCCCATGCCGAAGCCGAGCGACGGCACCGACGGCCCGCCCAGCGATTCGGAGAGCCCGTCGTAGCGTCCGCCGCCGCAGACCGTTCCCTGAGAGCCAAGCGCGTCGGTGACGAACTCGAAAACGGTTCGGTTATAATAGTCGAGTCCGCGGACTATACGCGCGTTTTCGACATATTTTATGCTTGTCTTGTCCAGCCTGCGCTTGAGCCCCTCAAAATGCTCGCGGCAGTCGTCGCAGAGATAGTCGAGCGTCCTCGGAGCGCCGGCGGCGATCTCCTTGCATATCGGGCTCTTGCAATCGAGGATGCGCATCGGGTTCTTTTCGAGCCTGCCCTGGCAGGTCTCGCAGAGCTGGTCGCGATATCCGCTGAAATATTCGCGCAGAGCCTTATAGTATTCCTGCCTGCAGTTTGGGCAGCCGATGGAGTTGATCTCCAGATGCGTCTCCTTTATCCCCAGCCTGTCGAGGATGGACTGGACGTAGCAAATCAGCTCGGCGTCTGCCGCCGGAGAGGCTGAGCCGTAAAACTCGGAGCCGAACTGCGTGTGCTCGCGGTAGCGTCCCATCTGCGGCTTCTCATATCGGAAGCAGCTTACGAAATAATAAACCTTCAGCGGCAGTGCGTCGTTGAGCAGGCCGTGCTCTATCGCGCTGCGGCAGACTCCGGCGGTACCCTCCGGCCGGAGAGTTATCGAACGTCCGCCCTTGTCCTCGAAGGTATACATCTCCTTCTGTACGACGTCGGTGGTGTCGCCCACACCGCGGTTGAAGAGCTCGGTGTGCTCAAAGGTCGGCACCCGCATCTCCCTGAAGCCGAAAAGCGAGGCGGTGTCCCGAAGCGCAGATTCGATATACTGCCATTTGTAGCTCTCGCTCGGGAGCACGTCAACGGTGCCTCTCGGCGCTTTTGTAAGAATAGGCATAGCTTATACATCCTTTTGCTTATTGAATATCAAGTCCAAAAATGGGAACCCGGAAGCGAGTTCCCAATTTTATCGGCTCGCCGAGGTTTTCTCAGCGGATATAGCTGTTTTTGGGATTGACCAGCTCGCGCCAGTCGAGGTCGCCACGCTCCAGCGAATGTATGAGCGCCTCCGCGGTGGCGATATTGGTGGCTACGGGGATGTTATAGACGTCGCAAAGCCTGAGCAGCTCCGCCTGATCCATCTCGTAAGCCTTCGCCGTCATCGGATCGCGGAAAAAGAGCAGCGTGTCGATCTCGTTGCAGGCGACGCGCGCGCCGATCTGCTGATAGCCGCCCTGTCTGCCGCTGAGGAAGCGGACGATCTCAAGGCCTGTCGCCTCGGAAACAAGCTTGCCGGTCGTTCCGGTCGCGCACAGGTTGTGCCGGCTCAGCACTCCGCAATAGGCGATGCAGAACTGCACCATGAGTTCCTTTTTGACGTCGTGTGCGATAAGGGCGATGTTCATAAATCAGCTCCGTTTCTCGGCGGTATTGTTTTGTATGACCACCCCGCTCTACCGCCGAAGGGCGGGATCAGCCGATATCTTTTATATGCTCAAAGCCTGTTGACAAGCAGCGGTACGCTCTCTCCGTCGAGCCGCCTCGCTATGTTCTGCACGGCCTGTCCGCCCGGAGAACTGACCATCGGCGCGGCGCCGTGCTCGCATGCCGCCCGCAGAAAGCTGTCCATCGGAACAACGCCCAGCAGCTGCGCCCGGACGTAGTCCACGACTCCGTCGAAATCCCCGAAGGCGAGGGTCCTGACGCTGTCGCGATCTGCCTTGTTGAGCACAAGGCGCTTTTCCACGTTTGCGTATCGGTCGATTATCTGCGACATCTTCGCCGCGTCCCGCAGAGCCGCCGCCTCCAGCGACGATACTATCACCGCCACGTCGGCCGCCGCCATCGACGACGTAAGATTCTCATCTATCCCGGCGGGACTGTCGAGGATGACGTAATCGTAGTAGTATTTCAGCCCCTTGCAGAGCTTTATCAGGTCGGCCCTGTCTATCCGGTAGCTCTCGTCGAAGGGAGCCGCTATCAGATGCAGCTCCGGCATGTGCGGACACTGATAAATCGCCTTTATGGTCTCGCAGTTGCCTTTGAAAATGTCGGATATGTCGAAAACTATCTGATCCTGGAGTCCGAGCGGGATATCCAGCGATCGCAGGCCTGCGTCTGTCTCGAGGAGAAGGGTCCTTTTGCCTCTCAGCGCAAGGAAATATCCCACCGAAGCACTGATCGTGCTTTTTCCGGTGCCGCCCTTTCCCGAAGTGAACAAGATGATCTTCGACATGCACTGACATCCTTTCAGTTACCCTATATTTTATCATATCCTGAAAAAACATTCAATATTTATCGCGGATTTTCAGCGGAAAAATTACTGTTTTTTCAGTGACGGCTGACTGCGGCTGTCGGGGATATCCCCGACTCATCTGAGCAGTTCATCGGTGCGTGTCGCGGAGTCATATGAGGATGAGCCGAAGAAATATTCGTTGAGTACCGCTTTGGCCACCGGGGCCGCCCAATAGCCGTGCCAGCCCTTCTCGATGACCACCGCGACGGCGATCTCGGGATCGTCTGCGGGCGCATAGCAGATGAACACGGAGTTCGGAGAGTTGCTGGTCTGCGGCGTTCCGGTCTTGGAGGCGACAAGTATGGGATATGTGTCGAACTCATGGTGAGCGGTGCCCTGCCATCCGTTCTGACCTGAGGCCCTTATCATGCCCTCCCTTATTATATCGAATATCCCCGGATCGACGCCGCCGTCCTCAACGAGGTCGTATACTACCTCCGGCTCGTGCTCATAGAGTATCTCCTCGTAGTTGTAGCTCATTATACTCTTTATCACGCTGACGCGCATGCGCTTGCCGTTGTTTGCAAGGGTGGCCGCGTAGTTGGCGAGCTGTATCGGCGTGAAGGCGTTGTCGGACTGACCGATCGCAGACTGTATCGTGTCGCCGCCCTGCCATGCATAGCCGCCGATCCTCTCGCGATAGTCCGGGCCGGCGATGACGCCTGTCGCCTCCGGCAGCTCGATGCCCGTCGGCTGTCCGAAGCCGTACATCTCGCTGTATCTGTTGATGAGCTCATGGCCGAGTTGGCGGCCGAGATCGTAGAAAAACACGTTGCATGAGACCCTTATCGCGTCCACGACGTTGACCGGTCCATGTATGCCCATGCAGGTCGGCTGATAGGCGCTGAAGTGGGTATATACCCCTTCACAGGTTATGGTGCTGTATCTTGTTATCACGCCCTCGTTCAGCCCGGCCGTCGCTGAGACCATCTTATAGGAGGAGCCGGGAGCGTATATCCCGCTCAGCGCCCGGTTGAAGAGCGGGCGCAGCTCATCCGCGATCAGCGAGGAATAGTCCTGATAATAGGTGTCGAGGCTGTATGACGGA
>Ga0079305_1003293_pt1 | contig 11329 bp, 9 predicted proteins | sample LMS_cellobiose_e_FD_79183 | JGI IMG/M metagenome (GOLD analysis project Ga0079305, IMG submission 79183) | Rumen-fistulated moose microbial communities from Alaska, USA - LMS_cellobiose_enrichment | ecosystem: Host-associated > Mammals > Digestive system > Stomach > Rumen fluid ... | reverse complement strand
CGGATTTGCAATCCGGCCGCGTTGAATAGAGGGATTTGACTTCGCCTTCGTCCGTTACGACTCGGCCATTCAAGTAAACTTGATGGCTCTCGCTGCTCCGTCCGTTGCAATCCCTCACCTTTTGCTCTGTCCGATATTTCCATAACTGTTCTTTTTGATTTCATCTTATTTCGCGTCAAAGATATTGATAATAGTTCAAAACCCAAAACAATACCATCTTTTTTCATTTAATCAGGCTGGGGATTATAAATCCCCTTCTCATCGCAGCCGGATTGCAAATCCGCCTGAACGGATCGATATTTTATTCTAAGTACCCGCATGAAAGTTTTGAGATTGCAAATCCGCCTGAACGGGATTACCAGTACCAAAGCTTTGCGATCAAATCATGAAAGGCTTCCCAAGGGTACTCGGAATAAATCTCATCATCTTGATTTTTTATTACCTTTATTTCCTGTCTTTCGGAACAAAGAATAAAGTAAAGACATAAGCCTTTGTAAGAAAAAACAAATTTTGTGGTTGACCATTGGTTGAGATTTCCAATGCCAAATGAACTGATAAGTTCATTCCATTCAGGAAGAAAATATGTCAGATAACTCCCCTCTTTGTTATATACCATTACACCCGATATTATATTCCTGAATTCTTTTGCGAGGGAATATCTTAAGCCTCTCCTTATAATATAATTAAGGGGGGTCGGAGGTCTGAAATACAAATGTAAGGAAGAGGAGAATTGTTCTACATCTTCAATACTATCAGCATACGTGTCAAAAACTGGAACAAAGACGAGTGTATCAATTGACGCTCTCATTTTATGTGCAATATGCTTATATAGAGCACTAAAGTTCTTCTCTTCTAAAAGGCGCGTTGCCTCGTCAATAGCAGGAATATTAATCCTTTCTCTTTCCTGTGCAAAAATTCTTTCTCCATAAGACGGTTTCGCACTACCATCTATATGCGCTATAACAAAAAGAAAGCATATTATAAAAACAGTTTTTTTCATCTTGTTGAAATAACATATAAAAACTTGACAGTATTAACATCGATTGTTTTCACCCGTTCGGGCGGATTTGCAATCCGGCCGCGTTGAGTAGAGGGATTTGCAATCCCTCACCATATTCTTCTTTTGCCCTGCCGTTCGTACGGGGAACAATACCTTCATTTCGTTCATAACATTCTTTTTTAAGGTTGTACAATGACTTCTATCAGTCCCCGTTCGCCCTGGTAATCGCGTGCCGAGCTGTAGAGATAGCTTTCAGGTCTATCGACTACTCCTCGCCTGACGGGGTTCATGTGGATATACTCCAGTTTCTGGCGATAGAACTGTCGCGTGGAAATAGTCTCCATGTAAGTGCCTTCTTGCCAGAAACGGAAGTTTGAGATTTTGCTATCCTTTGCTCCACGGAAACGGAATCGGTCAAGCATCCACTCCCTGCGGCTCTCCTTGGGGTTTTCTGAGATAGCGTTAACGACGCTCTTACTTGTAAACTTACAAAAGTCCCGAATAATATCTCCAATGGAAACGGCGCTGTCTTTTGTGCCAGTTATCATATGCAGATGGTTCGACATCAGCACCCAAGCGTAGATGTCAAGTCCTTTGTTTTGCTGGCAGAAAACAAGGGAATCCACGATGATGCGCTTGTAGTCGGGACGCGTGAACACGTCTATCCAATCGACAACGGTTGCGGTGATGAAGTGCAGCTCCTGCGTGAAGTCCGATGTGGTCATTATTCGTCCCATGTTTGCGGCTGTTCACAAGATTTTCGCGTCAAAGGTAATGATAAATAGTTCGAAACCCCAAACAATACCATCTTTTTTCATTTAATCAGGCTGGGGATTATAAATCCCCTTCTCAGTGCAGTCGGATTGCAAATCCGCATGAAAGGCTAGTGATTGCAAATCCCCTTCACGTCGCAGCCGGATAGCAAGAATCTTTCGACTACTTATGATTGCAAATCCGACTGAACGGGATATTTCCTAACCAAATCAGTAACAGGAAAGGCAATTCTGGAGCCTCTAAATTTTTTCAAAACATGATAAAATTCATCCCATGAAATTCTCTCAAATTGATGATAAAGCTTTGACTCTATGATCTCCAAATTGTTTTCTTCAGAGCGTATAAAATAGTAGTCACCCCAGCAATCAAATTTTAATAGATATTCAACTTTTGGATAGTTACTAAGATTCCATATTTGGATTCCCCAACTTGGATGAACAAAGTGATTTTCCCATAAGGAAAAAGTCTTCAAAAACTCTCCTTTGTCATTATAAATGAAGACATATCCAACACAATCAAATTTTTTCCTTAACTTGCTGTATTCATTGATGTTGAAGAGACCCGATTTAAGATAAGACTTTATTTTTGACGGTATGCTGGCGATTAACTCTTTTTTAGAAAGAGTTCTAGGACGATATAAATGAAGAGATTCTGTGAAACTTCTCTCGTCTTGAAAACTCTCTGAAAATACCATTAACTCAGGATAAAAACGCAGTGTGTCCATAGAGGCCTTCATTCGCCTTGCGACAAAGCTGTATAATTCCTGAAAATCCACCTCCTTTTGGTAACGTTCCATTTCGTTAAGTACAGGTATTCTTGACGGCTTATTCATTTGAAATGAAATGTCATTGCTCTCTTCACCGTTCATAACTGTACTATTTAGAAATAGTATTGAAGAAACAAGAATTAAAAACATAATAAAATGATTTTTATAACACTATCTTTTAAATACCTGTTGGTTGAATTAAAATAATGCGTATTTAATTTGCCCTATGGGCCTATGATTGAGAAGATTGAAATACTGCAACATGGTGAATGCCGTTACCTTGGCAGCCATTCTTGTGAAGAGGCCAGAAGGCTTCTTTGCATAGTTGCGTATCATCATGAGATGGTCATTCAGTTGAGAAAAGACAGTCTCAATTCTCTTCCTGAAACGTTTGTAGGCCCAAGTGGGGGGTGTCCAGTTTTTCTGGTTCAGCCTATACGGCACATCAAGGGTAATGTTGGCAGTCTCAAACAAGTCCAGCTGTACGGGAGCGCTCAGGTAGCCCTTGTCCCCGAGTATTGTACAGTCGTGGTACTCCCACTGAACATCCTTGAGATACTGCAGGTCATGCGCATTGGCTTCAGTCATGTCGTAGGAGTGTATGACTCCAGTGACACCACACAAAGCATGAAACTTGTAGCCGTAATAATACATGTTCTGCGATGCACAGTAGCCCCAAGCTGGTGCATGCTCCATATCATCCCTTCCCATCTGGCACCTGTTGGCACGCGCATTCTGGCACACCTTGACGGGCTTGGAATCGATGCTGAAGACATCCTCGCCTCCGTCAATAGCCTTAGCAATGGACTGACGGATCCTTTCTCCAAGCAACATCGTCTTCTTGCGACGTTGGTTGTACTGACGACGGGTAATCAGGTTTGGAATGGCTCCAGGACACTCCGAGTTCAACCTCTTGAAAAGGTAGTTCTCGCTGTCAATACTGAATGCCTCTGCTGTAATGGAAAGAGCTACCACCTCCAGGTCGGAGAAGGTGGGGACAACACCACAGCGAGTGACATTTCCTCTCTCGTTTACTTGATTTCCTGCAAATTTCTTGCAAATCTCAAGAATTTTTCCGAACTTTGCGACGAAGTTGCGCATATCTACGATATTAGTACTTAGTTGATTTGATGCCACTAAGGTACTAAAAATCATTGATATGTGCAACTTTTTAAGCATAAATATTTTACGAATTTAATTCATCCAACAGGTTTTAAATATATAAGCAGCATCAAAAAAGCTGGAGCCATGAAAGCACCTATAACCACCCGATGTGGGGTTGTAAGTACAATACCGATAATAGCTCGTATTACGAAAAAAACCATTGTTAAAAGTTCTATGAGCGATAGATTTTAATGCTAAAGCATGTTTTACATTAGTGCCAGCATTATTTTGAAAAAGCACGTATCTATTTCCGTTTGTAACCACTTCAGAAGATTTTAGAACTGAACTATTTTTAATTGGCCAACCACGAATGTCTAAAGTAGTTTCATCATTAAGAAGTTGTTCATAGATGCCTATATCAGGATATTCATTGCCTGGTGTTATCGATTCATTGTATATCCTATTCCAGGTGTTTTCATTAAGTTCAACTCCATGGGCTTTCATTGCACCCTCAATACATCTCCCATTTTTCACTTGGACCTCATTAATAGGAACATCATAAACGATTTCTTCGGAGAATGTTCCTTTCCAGAAATCGCCACCGTTTGCTTTGGCATCAAATCCTGCACAAACACCACCGATTATACCGCCAATTAAGCCACCACCCAATGCTCCTATTGCCCCCTGAAGAAGAACGTCATCTGGGCTAGAATTTGAGAGAACAGCATTTCCGACACCCGTTATTAACCCACTACCGGCACCAGTAGTTCCAGAAACGCAGAAACCATTTACAAAGCCAGATGGTGAGATTATTTCTGCTGTACTTGTTATGCCAGACAAGAAACTGCCACCTTGTATTACGCTGGCCATCCCTGCACCTATGCAGGCAGAAGCGGCTCCAGCCAAAGCTCCAACCGCAAAAGAGCCCCAAAATGCGCCAAAACTGTTTATATTCTTTGCGTTTGACGCTATATTTACCATACCTCCAATCCATGCAGCGAGAAGTATTGTCTCCCAAACGATTTCCCCACTCGGATCGGTATATTTCAGCGGATTATTCAGGCAGTAGGCATAGCGGTTATAGTTAAGCCAGTTGCCGTCGGCTTGGATGTAGTTGTCGGGGGAGAGGAATTGAGCGGTGAGTGGGTCGAAGACACGGCCGTTCATGTTGATGAGGCCGAAATCACCGAGATGCTCGTGCATGGTGTAGCCGCGGTTGATGTGGTACGTGTCCGCCTGCGTGTCGGGCAGTGTCCAGTCGTCGGGGTCGAGACGGTTGCCCCACGGGTCGTAGGCATAGCGGCGCAAGAGGGTGCCATCAGAGGAGACTAAAGCTGTCAAAGAACCCTGGGCATCGTAGTAGCCTTGCAGGATGGTTCCCGAGGGAGGTGAGGAGAGGATGCCGCTCTCGCTCCGCAGGGAGGCCGGCAAGACGTCGGTGAGGCCTTCATCATCAATGTCTGACGTATCGGCAGAGCGGTCAGCAGGGATGACCTCGTCGTTTACTACGATTGCTCCGTGGCAAAGGTACGCCAACTTCCGCAACAATCCAAACGAATCATAGACTTTTTCCGTTCCGTCGCCATAATAGCGTGTCTGGGTGTGGTTTCCGACGGTGAGGACGCTCTTTCCGCGTCCGCCCTGCGCAGCATAGCTGATGGCATACGAGGCCGCGCCGCTACCGAGGCTGACGGTCTTGACCTTGCCCCTGTCGGTGTAGGTGACGGCGACGGGGTCGGCCATCAGGCCGTCGGTTACGTTGCTAATGCCGGTAAGGGCATGGGGCTTGGCCGTCGGGGTATAGTTGAACGAGGCGTTCGTGCCGAGGTCGGACTTGGTGAGGATGTTACCCGTCACGCCGTCGTAGGTCATCGTAAAAGTGGTGTCGATGAAGTTAATGGGGTCAACAGCCATGCCTCTCATCGGGACGGGTACGGGTGACTGCACCCGCCAGTCGGTGAGGCGCTCCTTGTGGTCGTAGCCGTAGGTGGTCTTCTGGTGGGTGATGCCGTCCGTCTTGGAAACCATGTTGCCCGAGGCATCGTATTCGTAGAGCAGATGGATGATGTTCGGGGCATAGATGGAGAGGATGCGTCCGGCCTTGTCGTAGGTATAGGTGGTGGTGATGCCCGACTTCTTCTCCTGTAACACCTGTCCGCGGGCGTTGGTGGAAAGCAGCTGCCAGACATCGGTGTTGCCGAGTCGCTCCTTTGTCTGGTAGCCGTTGGTGTCATAGACGTAGTTTTCCGTGGCCACGGCGTCGTGGATGTGGGATGTGGGCAGGCTGTAGGAGCCGTAGGCATAGGTGTCCGTCGTCGTCACGCCCCCGACGGTCTGGTTGGTCGCCGTCAGGCGGCCATAAGTGTCGTAGGCATAGAGAGTTTGGGTGTTGTTGCCGTAAGAGATTTTTGTCGGGAGATTCTTAAAATAGATGTTGTCGTAAAAATATCTTTTGGTGGAGCTTTCAGGACCATTTGTAGTTTCCGAGTTCAAAAGACCGTTTGACGCATACGTGTAGGTGGTCGTGATATTGACATTGTTGACATTTTGCTGGTGTGTCACTGGCTGGTCGAAGGCGTTGTAGGTGTCGGTAATCGTTCCGGCGTCGGGATCAATGAGTAAAGTACGGTTGCCATGAAGGTCGTAGGCAAGCGTAATGGTTCCGCCGCCGTCGGGCTTGATGGTTTTTACCTGTCCTGTCGGGTAGTAGGTGTATCGGATGCTGCGGGAAGGTGCCTCAATAGGATCCATGCCAGGGTTTACTCGCAAGGGTTCGATGGATGGCGGCAGCAGGGACTCGTCGAGCATGGTACGGCGGATGACCATGCCCGTATTGTCCATGATGGTAGAATCGGTAAGCTCGCGGCTGACCGTCTTTGTTATAAGCCCGTTGTAGGAATAGACCAGGCTGTCCGTCGGAGAGAGGACGGAGGCGGTGCGTCCATAGACGTCGTAGGTGTAGAGGGTGGCGCTGTCGGCATCGAAGGTGCGTGCCAGCGCTTCGCTCCAGCCGGTGGCGAAGAAGGGTTCAGACACGTATGACGTAGAGCCATTGGCATTGTAGCCGTAGGCCGTGAAGACCTGCTTGCTGTTGAAGCCGATGGTCTTGCGCAGGAGAGGCTTGCCGGCGGCATTGTAATAGGTAGTGACAGGCGGCGCCTGCGAGGCGCTTTCCGTTATAGAGTACTTGACATCACTGCTTCCAGTTATCCAGGCATAGGTGGTTTCCTTTACGGTGCCGTCGGGAAGAATTGTCTTTGTCAGGCGGCCGAAAGCATCGTATTCGTATGAAGTGGTGTTGGATGAGTTGGGACAATCCACGCTGACAAGCTGGTTGATGTCATTATAGTGGTACGTGGTCTGAACGCCTAATTCGTCCGTTGAAGAGGACGGATATCGCCCGTGCCACAGCCACACGGTGCTGGTGGTGCGTGTCTGACCGCTGCCGGTGATGGTTTCTGAGGAGACGTGACCGAAGGGATCGTAGGATAAAACGTGTGTCAGGCAAAGAAGTGAATCCTGGTTTTCCACAACCCTTATGACATTGCCTTTTTCGTTGTAGTAATATTTTGTTTTTAGCTCGGCAGACTGCTCACTACCCAGCTTTCGCGTTTCAGTCTGTTCTGACACTCTGTTTGAGCACCACCAGTTCGCGACAGTCGAATATTTGAATTTTTGCGTGATGACTAAACTGCCTTTTGTCGTTTTGGATTCTTTTACGTTTCCGTCGGCATAATACCTGTTCAATTTAATTGTATTCAGTGAAGTGAGATTATCCGTTTCGACAGTTTCTTTTATAAAAGGCCAAACGCGTTTTTTATTGATGTCATAAACGAAAAGGGAGTCGGTGAAAACAACTGTTGAAATAGGAGAACCTGCCAATGTTTTCGTTTCTGTTTGGAATGGAATGAGATATGCATAAGTGGTATTTAGTTTCTTCGATGATATAGTCTTTAATATGTTCAGATTGTCCAGTACCGTCATTTTCTTAAAACCAAGGAAACCCTTACCTTGCCTATGGATGATAGCATCTTCATAATTGAAGGTTCTATTGACATATGGTGCTGAATAGGCAGAGACAACTGTCATCGGCTGACGGAATGTGTTATAGGGGAAGGTGATCGAAAGGGTGCTGGAAACACTATAGACGCTGGAGTTGGTAAGCGGTTTGTAAGTGAACTGATGGATGTTCCCAAAGCCGTCCTGCACAGACGAGACCAGATGGTGGCTCCCATTATAGATTTGTCTTACCTTCGCATTGCTTGTGCCGTCTTTGAAACAGAACAGGTCTGCCCGACCGTCGCCCGTGATGTCCGTGAAAGCCAAACCGTTTTCTCCCGTTATATCGGCCGGAACCATGCCGTTCCATGTAAAGGACAACGTCGTGAAGGAATTGCCCGTATTCAGTCCCACACGGCAACCCACGCTACTGCTACCGAACGTATATATCAGGTCGGGAAGGTCGTCTCCGTTGCAATCAGCGGCAAAAGCTTTCACAGGAGTTGACGGGAACAGGTCGGTGCGGACTAGCTCGAACGAGCTTGCCGTGGCCGCATACAGACGAGTTTCGAACATGCCGTCGTTCGGATTGCTGTCGTAGCCGTAGTAGATGAAGTCGGTACGCCCGTCAGCATTGAAATCAGCGAAAAGGAGCTTGTCATAATCAAGATCTAAAGCGATGTTCAGTTCTGCTCGGGTTACAGATTTTATCTCATGGAAAATGGTCGAGTTGCTTGTCTGCAACTCATATGTAGAAAAGCCGTCTGCGTCGCCAAAGAGTATTTCAGTCCGTCCGTTTCCATTGAAGTCCAAGGTCAGTTTGCATTTGTCCCTCACAATGGAAGGAGATAGAAAACCAGATGTGGGGAGATTTGATATAACTACTGCCCTTTCGACATAATTCTCCACATAATCATACATAACATCTGGTTCGTGCGTAAAGATGAGCTCGTCCCTGCCATCTCCGTCAAAATCTCCAGCTATTACCTCCTTTTGTTTTGTACTGTGCTTGTGGATTCCACTATCTGTAAAACCATTTCCGGTACTTAAAAGACATCGGGCGTGATAGTTCAGCCCAACCTTATATACCCCTGCTATGTCCATCTTTCCGTCGCCGTTATAGTCAAGTGGAGTTAGGGAAATAAATTTACAATCAGAACTTATGTTGCTTAGATCAATTGTTAAAGATGTAAAGGATGCTACGCTTCCATTTGATGTGTTTTTATAAAGGACTAAAGTGTGACTATCAGAAGAATAGCTTAAAATATCCGTCTTCCCGTTGCCCGTAAAATCAGCATGCAAGAAGTTATTTTTCTTGCTCGCTCCCATAGAAAGGGAATCATTTGTCGTTACCATATTGGGGCTATTCCAAGTGATTACATTCGAGGCGTAGTAATCTTCATTAGCTGCTTCTTTCATCACATAGTTAAGACGGGGTTCCATACCCGAAGTACAGTCATAGTAAAAGTTGTAAGTATATAACTCCTGATAGCCCGATTTAATCATGATTTTCTTCAAAAGTCTGCTTTTTTTCATTTTAAGCAAACCTGGTCCTGATGGAGCTGTCTCCACGTACGTTGTCCTCGGAGGTATAAGAGAATCATAGTATTCAAAAGAAACCGTATAATGTGGAGCTAATGTCGTCCCACCCGTATATGCTATCTGAGAAAGGCAGTTCTCCAAGTTTCCATCATTGCTGACGCGATAATAATCATATCTAATATAATTGCCATTCAAATCCTGAATCCGACTAATCTGCCAGCTAAGAACATAGCTATTATTATATTGAAGACGAGAAGATTCTGTATTCCCATATAAAGATGTTATTCCATCCTTAGACTTCACCTCAAACCCGGTATCGGACGAGTAGTTGATTTGATTGAATGTCTCTACTTCTGTTTTGTATTTTGAATCGCTTAGAAGGTTATCTCCAGAAACAAGGATTAGCCGTTAGCCATCTAAAGATAAGTTGTCATCACGCGTAACATGGACACCGTCAGTCTTTCCATCATGATAGAAGGTGCTGCCCGTTCGGGAAATGGAGGAAAGGCCGCTCAAGTCCCAGCCCCATCCGGCAATGCCCAGACCACCCTGACTGTTATAGACGAGGGCAAGATTGGGCTGCATACCGTTTATGCCTGCAGGTACGTCAATGGGAATGCTGACAACGGCACCGCCAGACTCGCTCACCGTGGCGTTCACGTCGATGGTGCCGACAAGGCGTTGGTTGTCGGCCATCAGATGGATCGTCGCCAAAAGGGCAATAATGGTAAAGATAATATTTCTTTTCATGGTGTTGTTCGTTTAGAGTTTGATGATCTTGAATTCCTTTGTTTCCTCTTTATAGAAAAGTTTCAGAATATACATCCCTGCGGGACATCCCGTAAGGTCTGCTTCGGCTCCGTTTGCTGCTGACGGCTCACGGATGATTTCCCGTCCATTAGTTGAGACAATGACATAGCGGAAGGTCTCGCCATCGGGCAAATCCTCCAGTTCTATTTTCAGTTGTCCCTCCGTGGGGTTGGGATATACATTGAGCTTGAATGCTGCAAAGGTGTCAGTGAAGATGGCCGTTGTGCTGTCCGAAAGCTCTGTGCTCCGCCTGGCTTGTGCGCTGGCAACGACGATGGCACGGGAAATGCGGTTTCCGCCAGCATCATACGACAGCTGGACGTTGTGGTCGGCAAAAGCTGACGTGGCAAGTGCAGTCAGCATGATTAGGGAAAAAGACTCTTTTTTCATGATACTTATCTTTTGACTATTCGTTTTCGTCATCCGTCAACACAAACTCTCCTTCCCACCATTCACCAAAGGCAAAGAGCCAAAGCAGATAATGACCTTCACCAATGCCCTCATCCTCTAAATCCACAATCACCTGAGTGGAGGATGCAAAACTCTCTGAATAGACTACCTGGCAATGATTGTTTTCATCCATAATGACGACTTGCGAGGCTGTTGCAGACGAGAAATCAATATATAGGCTTTCTCCACAAAGTGATGCAGATAGGCTTTGATTTAAGGAACGTGGTTTTTCAAGAGGTGTCCCATCATCAGGAAGTAAGGGAATATTAATACTTTGTGACCACACACTTCCTGCTGTCAATAGCAGAATTCCGAAAAATACACTAATTTTTTTCATGTTTTTAATAATTTAAGGATTTGACAAAAATGAAAATGGATAAAAAGAACACCAGCGCTGCCAGGATGACGCCAATGATGCTCGATGTTTTGCTTGCTCTTCTTAAATAATATTTTACCTTGACTGCTGTGGTCGTTAGAAGCACGCCACATAGAAGTATGGCAAAGAGGTCAAGGATAAGGGGGTCTAAGATGAGCCCTATTCGCTCTGCCACCACCAGCAGGGTGTAGAGGAAAGAGGCTACCAGAAATGAAAAATCTGCTCTGTCCATCGTGAATCGTTTTTGAATTTCATGGACAAAGGTAGGAAGTGTCCGGCTAAGTGACCAAGAAAAAAAACTCCCAAAAAACCTCCCAAGCCACTTTGGGAGGTTTTTTGGGAGATTTTCGACTTCTTTTGCGGGAAATTATGTCCCTATGATAACATTATAACACGCTACTTTGGGGTGCCAAAGATGAGAATGTACCATTCGGGGGTGAGTTTTTCTTTCATCCTGTAGCGGCGATTGTGGAGGGAATGGGAAGTGACGCGAGCGCAATACGTCATT
>Ga0079305_1003291_pt1 | contig 11334 bp, 11 predicted proteins | sample LMS_cellobiose_e_FD_79183 | JGI IMG/M metagenome (GOLD analysis project Ga0079305, IMG submission 79183) | Rumen-fistulated moose microbial communities from Alaska, USA - LMS_cellobiose_enrichment | ecosystem: Host-associated > Mammals > Digestive system > Stomach > Rumen fluid ... | reverse complement strand
TTCCGCGGTCTGTTCCAAAGCCGCGGATGTTTCCGACGTTTCCTTTTTTACGACGCCGATTTTTTTACGGGTGCTCCTCTTTTTGAGCCAGCGGCGGATACCGAACACGGCACCGGGAATGACAAGGAGAATGAACCAGAGAATAGTCACCGCAGTCCCCGTTTCTTCATCGCTGATGATGAATTTGGGGGCAAAAACGACCATCAACAGAACCGCCAGGATCACGATGATCGCAGCAAGATAAAAGGTGCATCTTACAATGGTGCCGATGTGACGGTACAGCCAGATCACAATATTTTTTATCAGATTGTACAAGAACGTCACGATGTATCTGCATATCCTGTATATCTGCCGGGGGATTTTTATCAGCAACATGTTGATGACGATCCCCCAGAGAATATGGAGCAGAAATGTTGTCGTCTGACGGAGAAGCCCCTCCAGCGAATCCTCGGGAACCGCGGGAGGTTCGGGAACCGCGGGAGCTTCGGGAACCGCGGGAGCTTCGGGGACATCGGGCGTCCAGGACTCCTCGGAAACTGTTTTTTTCTGCTTCTTCACATCAGTGTCATCATTGCTCATTAGTGCTGTCCCCCCCCTTGTCTAAATACGGCAAATACAAAATATTTCGGAGCGAAACGGCGCCGCTCCGCATTTTCGGAACTCGGAAAACACAAGTCGCGGAGAAACACCGGAAACAAGGCTTAATATACCGCATCCGACAGATTTTGACAAGTCGATTGAAAAAAAGATAAAGCCGGAAAGGCCGGACATCATCAGACATCAAAGAGTGAGTTTCAGGCGATCCCCCACTTCCAAGTCTGTACCGTATTCCGAATTCATCTGCACCCGACAGATATCCGCACAGTCATCATCGTAACTCACGTCAAAGTCGACTTTGACGCTGCCGGACCGATAGCGGACATCGGAAACTTCGGCAGTGAGACCGATGTTGACTGAACTGTAGTCGCCGTCGGCCAGTTTGTTCTGGATCAGATCTTCCAATTCCTGAACGGCAGTTTCGCGGTCGATCCTTTTATCGACCCCGATCTGCAGAACGTCGGTGATGAAGGATTTCCCGGCCCACGTCGCTATTTCCCCAATATCTCGAAAAACTTCCCCATTGGCGATTCCTTCCATGAGGTTTTTTACTCCGTAACAGACATCATCCCCAAAGCCCATTTTCAACCTCTGCAGTATTATTTATCGATAAGATCCGACTCAACGACGAGAAGATCTGCGGCGTTTTTTCTGTATCTTGAAATTTCCTGTTTTCAAATTTTCTCCGATTGCCTTTTCGAGTTTTTCCTTTCGTTCCGGGGTGATCTCCCCCCGGTCCTTTTTCATACCGGCCAGTTCCTGCCGCATGACCTCGAATCCGGTCTGAAAGTCCGAGATCAAAAACTCCCGTTTGCCTTCCGCGGCCGCCTTGCACAAAACCTGCAAAACGGCATTCTTAATCTCACGCCCGGAGAACCCGTCTGCGGCCTCGGCAAGTGTCTGCAACGCGCCGTCGTCCAGCGGCTGATCCGGAGCGAAGGGAACTTTTTCGGGAATCATCTGCCGGACCAGTTTTTTACGGCAGTCGGCATCGGGCAGTTCGAATTTCAGGCTTCGCAGTATCCGCGACTCAAACGCCTTGTCGTAATTTTTCAGCAGATTCGTGCAGAAAATCACGATACCGGAATGATCTTCAAGCAGCTGCAGAAGTTTGCTTCTGAGTGAATTCACGACCTGATCGCTGCTGGAAGAGATGGCGGTGAGTCTCTTGCCGAGAAATGAATCGGCCTCGTCGAAAAAGAGAACGGCGTCCTCGTTTTGGGCGACGGCAAAGATATTTTCCAGATTTTTGGGAGAATCTCCCACATATTTTGACTCTATTTCGGCGAAATTGGCGATGATGATTTTTTTTGCCAGCGCATCGGCGATACAATGGGCGGCCATGGTTTTGCCCGTTCCCGGAGGGCCGAAAAAATTGAGAATGACCCGGGGCTGGGCATCGACATCAGAAAAACCCCATTCGTTATAGATGAGGTCGATATTCTTGATGATCGAGATCGTGTTGATCATTTTTTCCTTCAATTCTTCGGAAACGACCAGTCTGTCCATTTTGAATTTCGGAACGACGGCCTTGAAGGAGGCCAGCCCCTCACCCCGGATCAGTGATGTTTTCTTCGCGTTTTCCTGTTCTTCTTTTTTGTCTTCACGCATGATTCTTACCTGAATTCCCTTGACCCCTTTTTCAGAAAACTCGCTGAAGTGACTGCGGATCCAGCAATCGCACAGGGCCTGCCAAGCCGTCTGCTCTGTGGATTTTTTCCACGCCCATCCCCATTCGGTGATGTCATCTTTGAGATGATCCACTCCGGCGATCTGCACAACGATTTTCCGCTGAACAGGAACGGGGTTCTCGAGAATGAATTCCCGGAAGCGGGAAAGGAGTTCCCTAAACTCCGGAAAATTTTTGAATATGAAACGAAACTCCGGTTCCATCGCCGAGCACTCACAAACTCAATGTTAGCCTCTCATTTTCAGACAGATCCGTTCCCTCACGGGAACGGATCCCATAGCGTTCGCCATCGACCTCGTACGCCACGTAGGTCACACCGTCTTTCTGCGACACGTCAATGACCTCTGCATCGACAAGCCCGGCGTTGACGGTATTGTAATCGCCATTGTCCAGTTTTTCCTTGATCTTCGCGGCGAAGTGTTCCTGAACGGTCGGTCCCGTGATGCGTTTCTGGACCCAGTCGTAAACCAGACCGGCTATGCCGACTGCCGCAGCCGCCGCGACACCGCCGATGAGAAGCCCAAGCGCGATTTTCCAGAACATGAATACCACCTTCTTACGTCATAACAATCATATCCTTGTCGCCGAACACGTTTTTCAGATCGGCAGCCAGTTTTCTGGCAACAAACCGTTTCAGCGCCTCGCCGACAATGGAGGAAGAGTTTTTGTCGTATATGCAGAGCAAGACATGCACGGAGCCGTCGTCGCTTTTTTCTTTTAACGCAACGGCGATGCGATTCTGGTCTTCCTGCAATTTTTTCGTGACGTCCGGATTTTTGAAAAATGACACGACCGTCACGAGGGGAAGAGTATCCACATGCACGGTCTCGACACCATCGGACACGAATTTCGCCGAAAGCCGTCTGGCGATGCAAACGACGACCGCCCCAAGAAGCAGGATCCCGATCAGGATCGAAAAGATGATATACATAGTCGATTTCTCCAGAATTACGGTCTGCCTGCCGAACGTTCCGGCAGGCAGACCGCCGCAGTTTATTGCACAACCAACATATCCTTGTCGCGGAACGCGTTACGTGTCTCTCTGTCCAGATCTTTTGAGGTCGTGACCTGGGCGTCTTCGTCCGGATCGACAAGTGAATTTTCTTCCTTGTCGTAGAGACAATTCACGACTTGATAATCACCGTTATCCAGCCTTTCCTTGATGGCAACGGCGATGCGATTCTGGTCTTCCCGCAATTTCCGGAGACGACTGGGATCTCTGAAAAACGAGACAATGTGTGTGACAAAGGAAACTATTCTCACAACGATTTTTTTGATCCACTCCCAAACTTTCGCAAGGGCCTCTTTAATCAATTCCAACATGATCATATCCTCCTTACTTAAGAACGAGCATGGATCTTTCGCCGAACATCTTCAGCAATTCGGGATCGGGGGCAGCCACGACCACATGACACCAGGGACACGCCGGGGCGAACTGGATCTCCTTCTCAGCCGAACACGCCATGATGTCGAACACCGGAAACGCATTTTTCTTTTCGGTCTTCAGCACACAGACGCTCATTCCGGGCGACAGCGTGTATTCACGTTTAATGAGGAAAACGAGTTCCTTGAAAGTCACGGCGTCACGAAAAATCTCGCGATAGGACAGAGCGATCTTGATCGACTCGGGAGAGAGGACCTCCTTCCCGATTTCGATTTTTTCGGAGATCACATCAAGCAGTTCCTTCACCGAGTCCATCCCGTTCTTCTTCGGGTCATTCACGAAATCCAGCGCCTCATTGAGCAGCTTCGCCGCACCTTTGCGGATCTCATTCAAAACTTCCAGCAACAGCTGTTTTTCCATTTTTCATCCTTTCATATTTTCTGTTTGTTCACGCGATTTGCCGCGCTTGCACGGATCGATCTCATAAATATTTCTTCTGTCGCCACCTCCTTCGGTCCGGCGGGAAGCGTTCGATTTTTGAAATACATGGGAGACTGGAAGCCGTTCCGCAAAAAAAGAGACGCACCCCGCCGCAGAACTCAGGAGGTACGCCAATACCCGAAAAGACCATGCAAACAGAGTGCGTCAGTTTTCCCGGACACACTCTCAAGCACCCGATCTTTTCTCGATACTTTGGCGTTTTCCTGAGTTCGATCAGCTTGAAAAAAACGAGCTATACGATTTTTATTTCAGTGTTGGAACGGCTTATACATCACCCTCCTGTTTTTGATCAGGCAGATAACATAGCACCGTTTCCGGACAAAATCAAACCGCAACTCTGTCTGCATGGCGATCAACCGGAGAATTCCTTCTCCGCCCTATCATTCGCGGCGGGAAACACGATCTGTCGCCGCAGGGAAAAATTTTCGCAGAATTTTTCCGCCCCCCCCGGACAGGGACGGAAGAAGCGGAACGGATGAGTACGGAGTATTACGGAGAGAGGGGAACGCCTCAACTCCGTTTTCATCCGTTTTCATCCGTTTCTCCGCCCCGCGGCGCGGGAAATCCATGAAAATCGCAGGTATAAGTTTCGACTTTCATAATTTCAGGGCCGGACAATCGAAAAAACCAGTTCGTTGCGGAGCTGAACGAGAGTTTTCAACTCCTCCTTCTCCCGGTCGGACACCCGGCCCTGCCTGAGAATGGAATCGATCATCTTCCGCATCTGCGCGTCCAGCGCGGCGGATTGCATCACGGGGTCGGTCTCGAGCATTTTCCGCTGGAGCCCGGCGGCCGTTTCACCGGGAGAAGTCCGCTGCTGGCGCCAGAAGGCCTGACGGGCGCGCACGGTTTGCGGATCGAGTTCCCCCCACCCGAACGAAACGATTTTCCACAATTCACTCTGGAGGTTCGACGGATTTTTCCACTGGCCGTTCTCGACGTGGAGCCACAGCAGATCGTCGCGCTCCTTATCCGTCATGATCCGGTAATCCAGCAGTCTGTCGGTCAGTTCGCCGCTCCCCGGCAGAAAACCCTGCTGCCGAAAGCGGGATACGGCCTGTTTCTGCAGACGCTCCCGCGTTCCTTCGCGAGACAGCGCGTAAGTTTCCTCTGCGGCTTTTCTCAGCATCTCGTGGAGCTTTTTCTGCGCCGCGTCGCTCTTTTCCTGCGCCTCCTTCAGGGCCAGTCGAACTTCGGCGGCCTCTCGGCTGTCGAGTTTGAAAGACGTCCGGTCCGGCCGGACGACGACGGCGGACGGGGGCGCCTTCCGCCGGAGAGAGAAATAAACGCCCCCGGCGCAGAGAATGCAGAACAGCAAAACGACGCTGAGCGCTCTCCGCCCGATTTTCCGCCGGCTCCGGGAGGCGGCAAAAGAGGGGATGGCGCACCCGCTTTCGGCAAGGAGTTCCCGGAACTCCGCCGCGGAATCCACCGGACGGGAACAGCTTTCGCACAATGCCCGGTTGAGTCCGGCGTTGACGCTGATGGTCATGTCGGCGGGCAGACCGGGATACTCCGAAACGGCCAGCCCCGTCAAGGCGCAGTAGATGACTTTGCCCAGCGCGTAAAAGTCGTCGCTCGCCTGAGGAGCCCCCTCCCCCGCCAGAAGCCGGGGCGAAAGAAATCCGGGGGAACCGGCCAGCGACCCACGGCCATCAGGGGCGATCAGCCCCGCATCGGCCAGCGTGGGGCGTCCGTTCACCCACAGGATGTTGTCGGGCTTGATGTCCCGGTGGACGAGGCCGTTTTTGTGCAGTTCCTCCAGACCGGCAAGCAGTCCGTCAAGCATGGCAAGGATCTCGTCCCCGTCCAGACGGCCGAACCTGTTCAGGCGGTTGGCCAGAGTGTCGGGCAGGTATTCCCCCTCCCCACGGTTGAGATCGTCCGCCGCGTCCATGGTGCAGCAGATCAGCGCTTCCGTGATCTCCACGTGGCGGATCTTGAGCAGATTGGGGTGGTTGCAGTCCCTGTAGTTCCGCAGTCCCCGCAGTTCGCGTTCGGAACAGCGCCCGCCGTTGCGGACGATCTTCAGCGCCACCCGGGTCCCGATGGCGTCCTCGGCCAGCCAGACTTCGCCGTAAGCCCCCTCTCCGCATTTGGAAATCAGCGTACAGCCGCAGAGCCGGTCGTTTTCCTCAAAGTCCATAACGGCTCAGTTCCATCTGCAGATCGGGATCCTCCTCGTTCATCCGCTGCAGGATCTCGCGCATCTTGGCGAAGCAGCGCTTCTTGGCCTGATAGACCTGATTGACCGAACAATCGAGATAAACTGCCACCTTCTCCGCCGGACGGCCCTGTACGGCGTAGAGTTCATAAGCCTGCCAGGTCCGGGGTTCGACCGCGTTTTTGAGCTCCTGTTCGGCCTCCTTCAGCACCATCTTGCGCCACTCGTCCATAAAGAGCTTCTCCGTCTCGATCTCGTCGGAGGATATCTCGATCTTGTCGGAGGGCATTTCCCGTTTCCTGCGGTAACAGTCCGCGATCCGGCGGCTGACGATGGTGCCGAAATAGGTCCTGAACCGGGCCATGCCGGGATCGAACCGGAACGTCCGGCTCTGCTTGAAAAACTGCATCATCACCTGCTGGCAGACGTCGTCGGCGTCGGCGTCGTTCAGACCCTTGAACTTGGCGAGGGCCTTCACGATGGGGGAATATCTGCGGTAAAACTCGTTCCAGCCGATCTCGTCGCCCGAGGCGATCTTTTCGAGAAGCGTCTTCGACGTGGTGGGGTACCTGAGCGGCATATCGAAATTCTCCTTTCCTTGCGATAAGATACACGGGAAAACGTCAAAAAACAAGCCGCCGGAAAAGAATTTTTTCCGGGGGGCAAAAAAGATCCTGCCCGCCGGCGGACGCCGCCGCGCCGAAGCAGAGGACGGAACGGCCTATCCCGCAAGTGAGCGTCAGACGTCGCGGGGGATGTGCACGGTCTCGCGCATGTGCAGACGGTAGGGGACCGTGAGATCGTTTCCCGGCGTCTCCCCGCGGAACCGGGCTTCGAGCAGAGCAACGGCCTTTTCGGCGATGAGATTGAAGTCCTGCTCCACCGTCGTGATCGCGGGCCTGACCATCCTGGACACGTAGGGCACCTCCCAGGCGACGAGAGACATCCGGCGGGGGATCTCGATCTTGCAGAAATTCAGAGAGTTCCAGATCCCCAGTCCCACGGATTCCCCGTCGGCGATGATGCCGGTGATCCCCCGGCGGTACAGATCCAGCACGATCCCGTGGCAACTCTCCACGTCCCCGGGAACGAAAATGCACGTCTCGCGCAGACCGCACTCATCCACGACCTTTTCGAAGGCCTGACGGCGGCGCCCGCCCACGAAAGACGTTCCGCCGGTCGCGATGAACGCAATGCGTCTGTGTCCGTACTCGTGCAGACACCGGAACGCCTTCCTGATGCCGTTTTCGGCATCGGAATTGACCGACCAGGCGTTGTCCGTGTGGCTCGACGCGTTGTTGATGCACACCAGAGGGATGTTGTACTTTCTGTTGATCATGCCCGCGATCCGGAGGGTGAACTCCAGAGAGATGATCCCCGAAACGGAACGCTCCTGTATGATGTCGGCCTTGTCCTCGTTGACGAATTCCCAGTAGTACGGCGTTTCGCTCAGACGCTTCTGCAGGGCGTTGATCAGACTGAGACTGTACCAGGCCAGTTCGGTCCTGCTCGACGGCAGCAGCACCACGATGCACTTCCGCGCCCGTTCGAAATGATAACCCATCTCGTGGGCCTTGCGCAGAACAAGCTCCGTGGTGTCCCGCGAAATGAGATAACTGCGGTTCAGCGCCCGCGAAACCGTCGAAATGTTGAGCCCCAGCTCCGCCGCGATGTCCCTGACCCCCGGTCCCGTTTTTTTGCGCATATGCCCCCCCCCTTCCTCCGGTAAAAATATCACATCCCCGGTAAAAAAACAAGCCGCATCGCCGCTTTTGTTGCATTTTTTTGCAATTTTGTTGCATCGCATTGCACAACAAAGACGGCACTCCGCGTTGATTTTCATTTTTCGCGGCGTTAAATTAGTCCCCGGAACCGGAAAAAGAGGTGGCACATCATGATGGAACAGACGCTTGAAAACGGATATTTCCGCCTGACGCTGAAGGAAATGGGAGCAATCGTCCTGCTGGACAAAGAAAGCCGCCGGACATGGCGTTCGCAGGCGCCCTTCCGCTTCACCTACGGCGACTGCTGCACCTTCGATCTTGCGCAGCACTGCCGCATGAAGGCGGTGCGGAAGGGAAACAGCATCCGAATCACTTTCGACCGCATGGACTGGGTCGCCCGGTTCCCCGGACACACCTACAGAAAACCCGACCCCGGTCCGGATCTCAAATTCAGCTTCAAGATCGAACTTTCCGGCGACAGGATCGTTTTCACCACGGGCCGGATACGCAACCTCGACGACGAAAGATGCTCCGTCGAATTCCCCTTCCGCCTGCTGGAGTGGGACAAAGACGAAAAGCTCGATTTCGTCTATCCCCGGGGCTACGGACTGATGGTCCGTTTTCCCCGGCCGGAGGAATTTTTCCAGTCCCGCTGGGGATATTTCGCCATGCCGATCCACGGCGTGTTCACGTCATCGGGCGGCATCGGCGTGCGCATACTCGACCCCTTCGACCACGAAAACCGCCTGAGCGTGGGCACGTTTGCCGACACCAGAGCCTCGGTCGACAGCACGTGGCTCGTCAGCAAAAAATTTGCGGACTATCCCCGGCGTCTGGTGTGGAAGCACTTCCCCGCGGGCAGCGGCTTCGTCACCATGGCCAAGGCCTACCGCGCCTGCCGCGTGAAAGAGGGCGCGTTCGTCACGCTCGATGAAAAGATAAAACAGCATCCCGACGTGGAAAAACTCGTGGGCGCGGTGATCTGGAAGCACTCCGTATACTCGCAGAAAAAGATGCCGGCAGGCGTGGAAAAGACCTACAGTCTCTACGCCCTCTCCCCCGACGTGGAACAGGCGGAGGGCAAACCGGACTCGTGGAACGCCTACGAACTCTTCGACACCGCTCATGCCCGGGGCTTCGACCGGCTGTGCGTCTACAACACCGGGTGGAACAATCTCGGGTACGATTCGGGCTATCCCAGAAGATTCCCGGTCAACCCCGAGCGCGGCACGGAGCGGGAATTCAGGCAAGTTGCGGAATACGCCCGCTCGCTGTCGAAAGATTTCATCTACTCCGTCCACGACAACTACTGCGACGTCTACCGGAATTCGCAGGAGGACATCGCCCCCACGCTGCGCATCGCCCCGAACGGCGCTCCCGTCGAGGGCGGTGTCTGGCGCGGCGGAAGGGCTTACATACAATGCACTTCCGAGGCGATCAAATACGCAAGGCGCGACATTCCCAAAATCGCGAAGATGGTGGGCAAAGGCAGCATTTACATCGACGTCCTCGCCTCGGCGGCGTTTTCGGAGTGTCACTCGCTTGTCCACCCCGTCAGCCGCCGTCAGGACGCCGCCGCCCGGCGCAGACTCATGAAGTTCGTGCGCGCCCGGATGGGCTCCCTCGCCTCCGAGGCCCTGCCCCACGACGTCACGGCCGATCTGGTGGATCTGGGGGCCTACATGAGCACGGCTCTGGAGTCGGAGTTTCCGCGCAATGTCGAAAAGGCGGTGACGATCCCCCTCTGGCAGCTGGTCTACCACGACAGCGTGCTGTGCTTCACCAACGCCTACGACCGGTATTCCGCGGAGAACTACCACGCCCTGTGCGCCCTCTTCGGCTTTCTGCCGGGAAATCTCGACGCGACAAGTCTGCGTCTCTCGAAGGAACTGCGAGACGCCTACCGTTCGGAGATGACGGATTTCAGATTTCTCACCCCGCCTTTTCCGCCCTACACCTGCGTCGCGGAGTCCCGTTTCGCCGACGGCACAGCCGTCATCGCCAATATGACCGGCAAACCGTACACGGACGGCGGCGTGAAGATCGCTCCGCACGCCTTCATCATAAAAAAGCAACCCGCATCGAAGGGGAAAAAGAAATGAAAAAATACAAATCTTTTCTGAAACGCTACGAAGGGAACCCCGTTTTCGCGCCGGAGGATTTCCCTTACTGCCGGGCGGATCAGGTCTTCAACCCCGGGCAGGTCATGACGCCTGACGGCAGGACGATCCTGCTGCTCTCGGTCGTGCCCATCACGGGCGGCGGCGCCCGCTGTCACGTGGCCGAAAGTTCCGACGGACTGAACTTCACCATCCGCGAGGAACCGCTTTTTTCGACGAAGAACTCCGCCTTTCCCCAGTTCGACGGACACCCCATCGACTGCCGCGTGACCTATTTCGCCGAGGAGGACTGCTATTACATCATCCGGCCCGGCAACGGCGCGGACAACGGTCCCGTGGCCCTGCTCTACCGCACGAAGGACTTCGTCACGGCCGAGCCCATCGAGATCGTTTCGCTGCCGACCAACCGCGTGCCCTGCCTCTTCCCCGAGAAGATCAACGGGCAGTACGTGCGTCTGGACCGGCCCTACAACTGCGCCACGGCCAAATACTCCGGTTCCATGGCCCACATCTGGCTGTCGCGTTCGCCCGACCTCATCCACTGGGGCGAATACCGTCTGGTGCTGCGCCGGGGCTTCGTGCCGTGGACCTCGGACAAGCTGGGCCCCACGCCGCCCATAAAAACCGAAAAGGGCTGGCTGGAGGTCTTCCACGGCGTGCAGGATTGTTTCTCAAGCTGGCGTTACAGCATCGGCGCGGCGCTGCTCGATCTGGAGAACCCCGAAAAGGTCGTGGGCGTCATGAAGAGTTATCTGCTGACGCCGGAGACGGAGTACGAGTTCCACGGCGTCGTTCCCGACACCGTTTTCACCACCGGCGCGGTGGTGGACTGGAAAACCCGCACGCTCCGGGTCTATTACGGCGCGGCCGACAGCTGCGTCTGCCTCGCGGAGGGCAATGTCGATGAGATCGTCGACGCGTGCATAAAGGGAATATGACGGGACCGTTCAAGGAGGGCGCGCCCGGCATTCCCGTCGGGATGGGCCCATGCGGCTCCCCGCGAAAAAAAACATGATGCCCACGAAACGGAAAAAACTGAGAGCAAGACCGGAAGACTTTTTGAAGACCGTGTCGGTGCTTTCCGATACGCTGCCGGGATTCGATCCGGATGCGGCGGAAGAACTCTGTTCCTTCATGGCGGCTCATGGCTGGGA